>ERZ1645192.3893-NODE-3893-length-11993-cov-6.584688_pt1 | contig 11993 bp, 11 predicted proteins | sample MGYA00575354_ERZ1645192 | MGnify/ENA primary metagenome ERZ1645192 (study PRJEB40844, sample SAMN11349763) | freshwater sediment metagenome | isolation source: river sediment | host: Sediment | place: India: Faizupur Khadar , New Delhi | collected 2017-02-21 ... | reverse complement strand
GTGATCCTGCGGTACGTCCGCTACCCGTCCGGTACGGGAACGCTCTCGATCATCGAGAAGATCGACGCGGAGATGCTCGAACTCTATATTTCCGACCAGAGCCCCGCGCTCGACGCCCCGGTCGCGGCGCTCGGCCTGCCGTCGGGCATCCTGCTCGCGCTCGTGGTCCGCAAGGGACGCGTCTTCGTTCCCGGAGGAACCACCGTCCTCCAGGCGGACGACAGAGCCATCGTCTTCGCCACCTCGGATCTGATGGACACCGCCGTCGAGAAGCTCCGGGGCATCTGATATGAGGCTTCGCGTCGTATCAAAGGTTCTCGCGCTCATATCGGGCATCGTCGCGCTCTTCATGCTCTGGCCGCTCGCGTGGGCGCTCTGGGACGGAAGCGCCGACATCAAGCCCTTCATGGAGTCGATCGCGGCGGGACTCGCCTTCTCCGCCGTTCTCTTCCTGCTCGGCCGGGACGCCGACTACGCCAACATGGGCGTGCGGGAAGCCTTCGCCGTCGTGACCTTCTCGTGGGTCGTCGCGTCGGCCGTCGGAGGTCTGCCCTACCTGCTCCACGGAACCGTCCCGACATTCACGGACGCCTTCTTCGAGGCCATGTCGGGGTTCACGACCACTGGAGCCTCCGTCCTCTCCAACATCGAGGCGAACCCGCGGGGGATCCTCTTCTGGCGCGATCTCACGCATTGGCTCGGCGGCATGGGAATCATCGTCCTGAGTCTCGCGATCCTCCCCTTTCTCGGCGTCGGCGGCATGCAGCTCTACAAGGCGGAAGTCCCCGGACCGATCCCCGAGAAGCTCACGCCGCGCGTCCAGCAGACGGCGCTTCTCCTCTGGGGCGTGTACGTCCTCATGACGGTCGCCCAGACGACCCTCCTGATGCTCGGCGGCATGAACTTCTTCGAATCGTTGACGCATACGTTCGGCACGGTCGCCACAGGCGGGTTTTCCCCGCTCAACAAGAGCGTGGGACAATACAACAACGCCTACTTCGACTGGGTCATCACGATTTTCATGTTTCTCTCGGGCGCGAATTTCACGCTGCACTACTTCTTTCTGAAAGGCAAGTGGGGCGCCTTCTGGAAAGATGACGAATTTCGCTTCTACACGTTCGTGACACTCGCCGCGACGCTCATTATCGTCGTGTTGTTGCTGTTCACGGGCGCCTACAGAACCGTTCCCGATGCGCTTCGTTTCGCCGCGTTCCAGGCGGTCAGCATGATGACGACAACCGGATTCGTCACGGCGGATTTCGAAACGTGGCACTTCGGCGCGCAGTTCGTCCTCGTCCTTCTCATGTTCCTCGGCGGCTGCGCAGGATCGACCGGCGGCGGCATCAAGCACCTCCGGATCATGATCCTGCTTCGCCACGTCAAGGTGGAGCTTCTCCGGATCCTTCACCCCCAGGGCATCATCACCTGCCGCGTGGGAGGGAAACCCCTGCCGAGGGATGCGATCGCTTCCGTCACGGCCTTCTTCATTCTCTATATTTCCATCTTCGCGCTGGCGACGCTCGCCATGACATGCCTCGGAGCGGATATCGTGTCCGCGTTCTCCGGCGTGGCGGCAACGCTTGGAAACGTCGGTCCGGGCCTCGGCAGTCTCGGACCCATGGACAACTATTCGGGTCTCCCTGCGCTCGGAAAGTGGGTGCTGTCCCTGTGCATGCTCCTCGGACGCCTCGAACTCTACACCGTCATCATGCTCGTGTTCCCCGCGACCTGGCGGCAATAAAAAAGCACAACGCAACGGCCCTCTTTCGCGGGGGCCGTTTTTCTTCTTGACATAATAAGGAATTGTGGTACCTTTATTCCTGTTAACGGAGGTGGCGTTCAATGGCAGGGTTGTTCCGGATATCCGAGGCGGTTTCGATCGCCTTTCACGGCATGGGGCTCCTCGCGGTCCGGGGGGCGCGAATGAGCGGGCATGAGATCGCGAACGCCATCTGCGTCTCGGAGGCGCATCTCCTGAAAGTCTTTCAGCGCCTCGCCCGCGCAGGGCTCGTCCATTCCACGCGGGGGCCGGGAGGCGGGTTCGAGATCACCGAAGATCCGCGCGCCGTCACGCTCTTCCGCGTGTACGAGGCAATCGAGGGAACGGCCGAATGCGGCGTGTGCCTTCTCGGGACGACGACGTGCCCCTTCGGGCGCTGCATCTTCGGCGGAGAGACGGAACGAATGGAAAAGGAATTTCTGGACTATCTTCACAGAGTCACCCTCGCGGATCTTTCCGCGAAAGACGAGGGAGGAACGAACGCATGAGCGGTATAACAACGAGAAAGATCATCCGGATCGACGAGGACAAATGCGACGGTTGCGGCCAGTGCGCGGAGGCGTGTCACGAGGGCGCCATCCGGATCATCGACGGAAAGGCGAAGCTCGTGAGCGATTCGTATTGCGACGGGCTCGGCGCGTGCATCGGCGAATGCCCCCGGGGCGCGCTCACGATCGAAGAGCGCGAGGCGGCTCCGTTCGACGAGGCCGCGGCGATCGCGCAGGCAGGACATTCGAAGAAGTCCGAAGCGGCTCCGAAATCTCCGGCGGCCGGACCCCTCGGGTGCGGGTGTCCGGGAAGCGCCGTGCGCGATTTGAGACAAAGTCAATCTTCTGGTACACTACAGAATAGACCGTCGGAACCAATGGAATCGCGTTTGTCGAACTGGCCCGTGCAGTTGCGGCTCGTTCCCGAAAACGCACCCTACCTCAAGGGCGCAGATCTCCTGATCGCCGCCGACTGCACCGCCTTCGCGCACCCCGATTTCCACCGGACGTTCCTGTCCGGACCGAACACCGTCTGCCTCGTCGGGTGCCCCAAGCTCGACGACGCGCAGCAGTACGTCGACAAGATCGCACGGATGATCGAACGGAACGAACCGGCGTCGCTCACGCTCGTGCGCATGGAAGTCCCCTGCTGCGGCGGAATGACGCGCATCCTCGAGGAAGCGCTCCGCCGCGTGGGGCGCGACGCATCCCTCCGGATCGTCACGGTCGGCGTGCGGGGCGAAATCATCGACAGGGAAACGAAAACCTGGGTTTTCGGAACGAACGCATAGAGACGGTTCCACAAAACAGACACGGAGGAGATGACGCAAATGTATTGCTACCAGTGTGAACAGACGGCCAAGGGGACGGGGTGCACCGCGTTCGGCGTGTGCGGAAAGAGTCCGGAGGTTGCGGACCTTCAGGATCTTCTGCTCTACGTCACGCAGGGGGTATCGAAGTACGCCCACAGGGCCCGCGCCCTCGGCGCCATTGACAAGGATGTCGACGTCTTCGTAACGGAAGCGCTCTTCACGACGATCACGAACGTGAACTTCGACGAGGAACGGCTCGAAGGGCTTATCCGGAAGGCCGGCCAGATGCGCGACCGCGCGAAGAAGCTCTACGAGGACGCCTGCCGCAAAGCCGGAAAGACTCCAGAAACGCTCGACGGCCCCGCGACCGTCGCGATTCCGGCGACTCGCGACGCGATGATGACCGAAGCCGCGAAATACGGCGTCGCTGCCGGCGAGGAAAAGTGGGGCGAAGTCGTCCAGGGGCTGCGGTATCTCATCCTTCTCGGCCTCAAGGGCAGCGCCGCGTACATCGACCACGCGCACGTCCTCGGGTTCGACGACGAAGCGATCTACGGGTTCTTCCATGATTTCATGGACTTCCTGTCCTCCGACTCGTACACCGTCGACGGGCTCGTCGGCCGGGCGATGGACGCCGGAAAGTGGAACATCGCCGTCATGGAGCTTCTCGACCGGGCGAACACCACATCCTACGGGCACCCGGAACCCACGAAAGTCCGCGTCACTCCGGTCAAGGGCAAGGCGATCCTCGTCTCGGGGCACGACCTCAAGGACCTCGACAAGCTGCTCCAGCAGACCGCCGGCAAAGGCATCAACGTCTACACGCACGGCGAAATGCTTCCGTGCCTCGCCTATCCGGGCCTCAAGAAGTATCCGCACCTCAAGGGGAACTACGGCAGCGCGTGGCAGAACCAGCGCGAGGAATTCGACGCCTTCCCCGGTGCGGTCCTCATGACGACCAACTGCATCCAGAAGCCCAAGGACTCCTACAAGGGCCGGATCTTCACGACAGGGCTCGTCGCCTGGCCGGGCGTCACACACATCGGACCGGACAAGAACTTCGCGCCCGTCATCGAGGCGGCGCTCGCGGCTCCGGGATTCGCCGAGGACGCGCCCGCGCACGAAATCATGATCGGCTTCGCGCGCAACGCGGTCATGAACGCGGCCGGAAAGGTCATCGAACTCGTCAAGGCCGGAAAGATCCGCCACTTCTTCCTGATCGGCGGCTGCGACGGCGCCAAGCCCGGCCGGAGCTACTACACCGACTTCGCGACGTCCGTGCCGAAGGACTGCGTGATCCTGACGCTCGCGTGCGGCAAGTATCGCTTCAACAAGCTCGACTTCGGCGACATCGACGGCATCCCCAGGCTGCTCGACTGCGGCCAGTGCAACGACGCCTACTCCGCCGTCCAGATCGCGCTCGCGCTCGCCGACGCGTTCAAGACCGACGTCAACAGCCTGCCGCTCTCGCTGATCCTGTCCTGGTACGAACAGAAGGCCGTGTGCATCCTGCTCTCGCTGCTGCACCTCGGCATCCGGAACATGAAGCTCGGGCCGACCCTTCCGGCCTTCGTCAAGGAGCCCGTCTTCAAGGTATTGCAGGAGAAGCTGAACCTCCAGCCGACGACGACGGTCGAGAAGGATCTGGCCGAGATCCTCGGGAAGTGATTCCGATGGCGAACGACTCGCTTGCGAAGGGAACGCCATTCGACATCGGCGGACTGACGGCCTACCAGCGCGACTCGGTCGTGAGCCGGACGCTCGTCGACCGGCCCGCCGGAACCGTGACCTCGTTCGCGTTCGACGAGGGACAGGCCCTCTCCGAGCACACGGCGCCCTATGACGCGCTCGTTCTCGTGACCGACGGAAGCGTCGAGATCGCGATCGGCGGCGAGCCGCGGAAGCTCTCCGCGGGGCAGGGGATCATCATGCCCGCGAACGTGACGCACGCGCTCAAGGCGCTCACGCCGTTCAAGATGACGCTCGTGATGATCCGGGCGTAAGGCGCAGGCGACAGACGACGCAACAACAGCGTGGCCGGGGGCGAAAGCTCCCGGCCACGCTCGTATGTGAAGGAAATCAAACGGAAGAGGCGGAATGACGTGTTCCCAACGCCGTTGTTTTTCAACGCATTCTTGACCATTGTGACGTTGCATCCCATGCTTATGAAGGCAGGGAGGCGGGTTCCACGGCGTATGTCCTACAGCAGACGAAGCCGCTCAAGGGGAAAGATACGGTCCGCGTCTTCGACGAAACGATAGCGCACGGTCCGGAAAAGGGTTCTGCCGGGAGCGCCCGGCGCTCGCGAACGCTTTCAGCCATACCGACGAACGGAACCCGGAGGGCGCGGCGCTGCTCGACGATCTCGCGTTCGGCGACCGCGAGATCGCCGACGGCAAGGTCTCCCCGGCTTCGGATGTCCTGCAACGCCTGCGAGGAATCATCCCGTTCGAATAGTGTCCTTTGAAGTCCTGCCGCCCGCCCGCATTCCGGAACGGGCGAAACCATCGTCGCCCGCCGGCCTCAGTCCGGGAAGGGCAACGGCGAGTCGTCGGAATCCCGTACGCGGCGCACCTTCCGGACGACGGGTTCTTGCGGGGGTGATTCTTCGGGCGTTTCGGGCTGAGCTTCCGCCGCAGGCGCTTCCGCACGAATTCTCCCGGGAGAGGGTTCTTCGGCGTCGCCCCGCCGCACCGCCTGAATGGGTTTCCGCGTTCTCCCCTCCGTCAGTTCGAACTCGAAGGGCATCCCGTTGCGCGCGACGATCTGGCGATAGAGCGCGGTGACAACCGTCGTCGGATCGAGGCCGATCCCGTCGAGGATGCGTTCGGCCGCTTCCTTGAGCGACGGCTCGATGCGGGCGCGCACGGTCGCGCTTTTGCGTTCGCGTTCATTCGCGGATGTCATGGCTTCTCCCCCCGCGGTTCGCGTTGTTTCTACTACTTGCCCGGCTCGAGCGCTGGCGCGGTCGCCTTCGCGCGCGCCTTCGCCGAGGACGAAAGTTCGTTCGAGACGGCGCTCAGTTCTTCCGAGATCGTGACGATTCCGTGGAACCCCTTCCGGATGCCGCCCGCCTCTTCGGTCGCGGCGTGGACGAGGCTGTCGACCTCTTCTGTCGCCTTCGAAAGCCGCTTCATCGCGTCGGCCATGTTCTCCGTCGACCCCGCCTGTTCCCGGGTGACGTCCGCAACACGCTCCACCTGCGACGCGATCGTCGCCACGGCGCCGAGAACCTCTTCCAGTCCGGACTCCATGCTCCGCAGGCGGCTTCCGGCGTCTTCGATCCGGACGGCGCCGCTTTTGACGCGTTCCTGGACATCCGACGTGACCGAAAGCATCGACGACGCCAGCTCGCGGATCTGCTTCGCCGCATGATTGCTGTCCGTGACCAGGTGCCGGATCTCTTCCGCGACGACGGCGAATCCCCGTCCCGCTTCGCCCGCGCGGGCCGCCTCGATGGCCGCGTTCAGCGCAAGCAGGTTCGTCTGTTCCGCTACGGCCGTGATCGCCTGCAGAACGGTCGTAATTCCGGACGCACGTTCGGCGAGAAGGTCAACGGCCTGAACGAGGCTTCCGAAGGTGTCCCGCACGCTTCCGATATGCGCCACCGTTTCGGTGACGTCGCCCTGCGCCGCTTCGGTGCGGTCTTTGAGGCGTATCGCGTGTTCGGACATGGTCGCCGTCACGGACGCCACGTTCTGCGTTCCCGCGGAGATGGCGGACGCCGTATCGGAGGTCGCGTCGATATCATTGCTGTTCGTCTTGGAGAGCGCCCGGACTTGTCCGAGGGAGTGAAGCAGGCCGAGCATGGAGTGTTCGAAGCTTTCAGCCGATGTCGCCAGACCGCCGGCGTTTCCGGCAAGGCGGTCGGAGGTCTGCATCAGGCGCGCCGTGTTGCGTTCCCGTCGCTCCAGAAAGGCGTTGAGCGCGGTTCCGATCGCGTCCAGTTCGGCCGTTCCGGTTTCGGGGAAGCGGACGTTGACCGCCCCCGAGGAGAGCGCCCCCGCGACGGAGGCGAAGGCCCGGATTCCCGCGGCGATGCGGTACAGGATGAAGACGGCGATCGTTATGACGGCGGCGACGCATCCCCACGAGACGATGACGGAGCGGCCGGAGACGAGCGCAAGACCCGCCGAGAGCGGTAGGGCGACGGCGATGATGCAAATGCTGCTTTTGAGCGACACGCGGAACATCCCCTTTGACGGCTGATATGTGAAGACAATATCATGAAGGCGTCTCTACTATATACAGTATCCCAAAATCCGGCAATACGGGGAAAAGTATAGCAGGAGAATAGAGAGAAGGCGCATCGTTTTGGAATCGGTCGTTTCCGTGCGCGGCCGCTTTTCGGCCTTGCGCCGGGGAGCGCCCGGAGCATGCGCGGCCCGCGGGTCTCCCCGCATGCGGCCGCCCGACATCATGAGCGCGCATTCCCGTCGGCGGGCTCGTCTTCGAGGACAGCGCGGAGCCGCTCCTTGAGGGCCGCCGCGCCGGACGGGGACGCGCCGCCGCTCGCGACGCCGACGGTGAAACCGCCCGCCCGGAACTGCGCGGCGAGCGACCAGTCGCACGCGCCCGCATCGGCGCAGCAGTCGAGCAGGCACCCCGTCCCGGCCGCGAGGGCCGCGGCTTCTTTCGTCTCTTCGGGGGGAAGCGCAAGAAGCGCGAACGCGCACCGCTCGAAATCCCCCCGCGCGACGGCGCGCCGCTCCCACGCGATTCGGCCCTCCGCGGCCATGTCCGCGATCTCCGGAACGGCCTCCGGCGCCGCGAGCCGGACCGTCGCGCCGCCGGACAGGAGCGTCCGGACCTTCCGGAGCGCCACCGGGCCGCCTCCGGCCACAAGGATGTCTTTGGCCGCGCCGTGGAGGCAGACCATCAGCGCGGCGTCCTCCCGGATCCAGGTCATGCTCGTCTTCTTGAGTTCTTCGAGGCTCGGCAGGATCCTGTAGTCGCGGACTCCGTTCTCCGCAACGAAGTCGCGGACGAATGTGTCGATCTCCTCCTCCGTCCTCGCGTGGACCATCGCGTAGAGGGAGAAGGGCCAGCAGTCGTACGCGGGACGTTCGTAGCAATGGCTTACGAGCGGACTTTCCGCCAGTCGCGCTCCGAGCGTTCCGATCGCCTCCGGCGGCGCGGCGAAGACGACCATCGCGTGCGCGCCGAAGCCCGCCTCCCGTTGGCGCAGGACCGCACCGATGCGCTTGAGCCTGCCGGAGCGGCGCAGCGCCTGAAGGCGTTCGACGACCTCGTCCTCGGTGAGTCCGAGGCGGTCGGCGATCGTCGCGTAGGGGTTTTCCGTCAGCGGGATGGAGTCCTGAAGCTCGCGCACGAGGCGGCGGTCGATGCCGTCCACGGGGATCACTCGCCTTCCATGTCGAAGAAGACCCGGAGCTTGAAGCTCCGGATTCGGGGGAACTCGAGGACGCGCGTCAGGCCGAAGCGGGTCCTCAGGGCGAGGAGCGTGCGATCCCGATCGTCGTCGCTCTCGGTCGTGAGCGTGAACCACATGTTGAGGACGCCCGGGCGGCGGTAGTTGTGCGTCACGCCGGGGATCGCGCCCACGAACGCCGCGACTTCGCGGAAGATCTCCTCCGGGACTTCCGCGCCGACGAGGACGCCGGTGCGTCCCATCGCCTCCGCGTCGAAGACGCCCCCGAGCCGCCGGATATGGCCCGATGCGGTCAGACGGCGGATCCGGTCGAGGAGCTCAGTCCTCGGAATCCCGGTCTCCGCGGCGAGGGCGCCGTACGGGTCCCGTTCGAGCGGCAGCCCCTCCTGAAGCCGGTTCAGCAGCGCACGGTCAACGGCGTCCACGGGTCACCTCCGGTAGCACCAGGGCTCCTCCGCGAGGTAGTCGCCCGTTGCGTGGAAGGCCCGGGCCCTGCACCCGCCGCAGATCGCGACGTGTTCGCACCTGCCGCAGCGTCCTCCGTACGAGGAGAAGTCCCGCAGCTTCCGGAAGACCTCGCTCCGCTCCCAGATCTCGTCGAACGGCGCGTTCCGCACGTCGCCCGCCTCGACGGGAAGGTAGGGGCAGACGTGAACCTGTCCCCGGGGGAGGATGCAGCAGTAGGAGACCCCCGCGAGGCATCCCCGCGAAAAGCGCTGCGGCAGCCCCATCTCCCGGGCCATCGGCATGAACTGGGGGGCGCAGGTGGGCTTGAGTTCGACGGTCGTCGTGCGCTGCCGGGCCAGGATCTTCCGGATCATCGCGAAGTACGCGTCCGACGCGAGTTCCCCGTCGGCCATCGAGAGCGCCCGTCCCGTCGGCACGAGGAAGAACGGGTGGACGGCCTGGACTCCGAGGGCCTCGTAGTGGTCCACCATCGTGTCGAACTGGTCGAGGTTCCGGTCCGTCAGCGTGAGGTTGATCTGCACGCGCAGGCCGGATGCGAGCGCGTTCGCGATCCCCCGCTGCGTCAGGTCGTACGCACCCTTCATGCCCCGGAAATCGTCGTGATAGTCCCTGTCGAGACTGTCCACGCTGACGGCGACGCCCCGGAGCCCGGCCGCGGCGAGCGCCCTGGCGATATCCGCAGTGAGCAGCGTCCCGTTCGTTCCCATGGCCGGAACCAGCCCGGCCTCCCGCGCCGCCGCGACGAGGTCGAGGATGTCCTCCCGCAGGAGCGGTTCCCCGCCGCTCAGGATCAGCAGGCGGAATCCCGCCCGCGCGACGGCCGCGATGAGGTCCCGCCCCTCGCGCGTCGACAGCTCGCCCGATGTGTCCGTCCCGGGGCCGGATTCGCGGTAGCAGTGCCTGCAGAAGAGGTTGCATCGGCTCGTGGTGTTCCAGGAGATCAGCATCGGGAGCCCCCCTTACAGTCCGATTTCGTCATCCGTCAGGTAGCAGGCGGGGTCGGGGGCCCAGAAGCCGCCTGCGACCAGCGCCCGCGCCCGGAAGTTCCCGTTGCACTGGGGCAGCCACACGCAGGCCGCGCAGCGTCCTTCGAGGAAGCGTTTGCGGTCCCGGAGCATCGCGAGGAAGGCGTTCTCCGGATCGCTCCAGATGTCGCCGAAACGCCGCTCGCGGACGTTTCCGAGGACGACGGATCGCGTGAACTGGTCGATCGTGACGTTCCCCTCCCAGTCGACCGCGCCGATGGCGACTCCCGACCGGTTGCCCCCGCTCATGGAGATGAGGTCCAGAATCCGCCCCGCCCGTTCGTCGCCGGCCTTTTTCGCCCGGAGGTGCAGATAGACGCCGTCGCAGTGGTTGTCCACCGTCAGGATCTCCGTGTCCACGGACCGGGCGCCGAAGTCCAGCGTCTTCTCCGCGATGAAGTCGACGGCGTCGCGGCGTTCCTGAAGCGACAGGTCCTCGCTTCCGAGCTCCGCCCCCCTGCCTGCCGCGACGAGGTGATAGACGCAGACGCGCGCGATCTTCTCGTCCTCGACGAGGCGGAAGATCCCCGGCAGATCGCGGACGGTGGTCCGGGTCAGCGAGAGGCGGAGCCCCGCCCTCTGCCCGGCGGCGCGGCAGTTCCGGAATGCGGCGAGCGTCCGGTCGAAGGCCCCCGCACGGCCGCGGAAGGCGTCGTTGACCTCGCGAAGCCCGTCGAGGCTGATGCCTGCATAGCTGACCCCGAGGGCCTTCAGCCTCCGCGCCGTTTCGGCGTCGATCAGGACGCCGTTCGTCGAAAGCACCATCCGCAGCCCGAGGGACGTTCCGCGCTCCAGGAGGTCGAAGATGTCCCGCCGCATGAGCGGCTCGCCGCCCGAGACGAGGACCGCCGGAACCCCGAAGTCCGCGAGCGAGCGCAGGAAGGCGAAGCCCTCCTCCGTGGTCAGTTCGTTCGGGGCCGCTTCCGGCGCGGCCGAAGCGTAGCAGTGGCGGCAGGACAGGTTGCACAAGCGCGTGCAGTTCCACACGACGACAGGACCCGTTCCCGGCGCGGCGCCCGATGCGGACGCTCCGCGCCCGTGGTAGCGGAGGCTGTCGCCGAAATGTTCCCGGTCGAGAAGCAGTTTCGAAAAGCTGATCACGAGGCATCCCTCCCCCGGAGAATGATACGACAAAGGCCGCGCCGGAGGGAGGGCATCGGCGCGACCTTCGCCGGAACACGAACGGTGCGTGTTACTTCACGTCGTCGAGCGGGATCCCGAGAGCGTCGGCGACGCCCTTGCCGTACGCGGGATCGGCCTTCAGGCAATTGCCGATATGCCGGAGTTTGATCTCCTTCGGGATGTCTCCCATGTTCCGGGCCGTGTTCTCGAAGAGGACCTTTTGCTGCTCCGGGCTCATGAGCCGGAAGAGCTTCCCCGGCTGGGTGTAGTAATCATCGTCGTCCTCGCGGAAGTTCCACTGGTAGACGTCGCCGCGGACCGCCAGCGGCGGGTCCTTGAACTCCGGCTGCTCCTGCCACTTGCCGTAGCTGTTGGGCTCGTATCCGATGGTGCTTCCGGCGTTGGCGTCCACGCGCATCTGGCCGTCACGGTGATAGCTGTTCACGGGACACTTTGGGGCGTTCACGGGAATCTGGTGGTGGTTGACGCCGAGGCGGTATCGCTGCGCGTCGCCGTAGGAGAAGAGGCGTCCCTGCAACATCTTGTCCGGCGAGAAGCTGATTCCCGGAACCACGTTCGCGGGGTTGAAGGCGGCCTGCTCCACATCGCGGAAGTAGTTCTCGGGGTTGCGGTTCAGCTCGAAGAATCCCACTTCGATCAGCGGGAAATCCTTCTTGTACCAGACCTTCGTCAGATCGAACGGGTTGTAGGGCATGGCGTCCGCCTGCTCCTCCGTCATGACCTGGATGAACATCGTCCATCGCGGGAAGTCGCCCTTTTCGATGCTGTCGAAGAGATCGCGCTGGTGACTCTCCCGGTCCTTCGCGATGATGGCCTCGGCCTCCTGGTCCGTCAGGTTCCTGATCCCCTGCCGGCACACGAGATGGAATTTGACCCAGGTGCGCT
>ERZ1645192.3890-NODE-3890-length-11995-cov-10.842797_pt1 | contig 11995 bp, 11 predicted proteins | sample MGYA00575354_ERZ1645192 | MGnify/ENA primary metagenome ERZ1645192 (study PRJEB40844, sample SAMN11349763) | freshwater sediment metagenome | isolation source: river sediment | host: Sediment | place: India: Faizupur Khadar , New Delhi | collected 2017-02-21 ... | reverse complement strand
TCCTTGATGGCGTTGGTGACGTGCGGAATCACCTGCACGGTCGCGCCGAGATAATCGCCGCGACGCTCCTTGGCGATGATTTCCTGATAGATGCGGCCGGTGGTGATGTTGTCCTGCTTGTCGGCGGGACGGCCGGTGAAGCGCTCGTAATGGCCGAGGTCGAGATCGGCCTCGGCGCCGTCGTCGGTGACGAAGACTTCGCCGTGCTGATACGGGCTCATCGTGCCAGGATCGACGTTGAGGTAAGGATCGAGCTTGCGCAGGCGGACCGTGTAGCCGCGAGCCTGAAGAAGAGCACCGAGGGCCGCAGACGCAAGCCCCTTGCCGAGTGACGAAACCACGCCGCCGGTGATGAAAATGTACCGCGCCATGGGACTCGACCCCTAAACCTGAATGGACGATTCGGGGAGAAGAAAAGCGTCTCCCCACACAGTTTTTTGCAGAAGCGCCGCACAGGGGCGCCCCAACACAATGCGGCCCGCCGCTGGGCGGCGGGCCGTTGCCGCCCTTTTAAGTCAGGGCGTTGAGCTTACTGCGACTTCGGCGGCTCGGGCGCGGCCGGAGCGCTCGGCGCGGCCGGACGCGCCTTGTTCAGGTCGTCGAGGACGCTGCCGCCGGGCTGCTGGCCGGCCGGGGCCGACTGCGTCTGGCCAGGCTTGCCGTCGAAAATAGACTTCGGCGCGCGGTTCAGGTTGGCCATCAGCGTCAGGATGATGCTGGTGGCGAAGAAGATCGTGCCGAGAATCGCCGTGGCGCGGGTCAGCGCGTTGGCCTGGCCGCGGCCGCTGAGGAAGCCGCCGCCGCCGCCGATGCCGAGCGCCCCGCCCTCGGAACGCTGCAGCAGCACCGCGATCACCAGCGCGACCACCACCATCAGGTGGATGACGATCAGAACCGTCTGCATGAATGTCTTTCCAATGCTCGCGCGGACGCGATTGATCCGATCAATGCGCCCGCTGAAACTGATATTGGGCCGCGTCTTACATCATGCAAGCGCGCGGGGGAAGTCCGGCGGCTTACTTATAGACGCCGGCGATGCCCATGAAGTCGGCGCATTTGAGGCTGGCGCCGCCGACGAGCGCTCCATTGACGTTGGCCACATTCATCAATTCGGCGGCATTGGAGGGCTTGACCGAGCCGCCGTAGAGGATGCGGACCCCCGCCCCGTCGGCGCCGAGACGCTCGACCAGCGCCTTGCGGATGAAGGCGTGAACCTCCTCGACGTCCTTGGCGGTCGGCGTCAGGCCGGTGCCGATGGCCCAGACCGGCTCGTAGGCGACGACCATATTGGCGGCCGCGCCGCCCGCGGGCAGCGAGCCGGCGACCTGACGGCCAACGATTTCCAGCGCCTTGCCGGCGACGCGCTCGTCCTTGGTCTCGCCGACGCAGACGATGACGGACAGGCCGGCGCGCAGGCCGGCTTCGGCCTTGGCCTTGACGATGGAATCGGTCTCGGCATGGTCGGTGCGGCGCTCGGAATGGCCGACGATGACATAGGTCGCGCCGGCGTCCTTGAGCATTTCGGCGGCGATGTCGCCGGTGTGGGCGCCCGAGGCCTTGGCGTGGCAATCCTGGCCGCCGATGGCGACAACGCCGCCCGCGGCCTGAACGGCGGCGGCGACGAGGGTCGCGGGCGGGCAGATGCCGATTTCAGCCTTGCCGGCCTCGCCCGAGGCCACGGCGGCGCGGATCGCTTCAAGCTCGGCGAGACCGGCCTTCAGGCCGTTCATCTTCCAATTGCCGGCGACGAGGGGACGGGGCGCAGCGCTCATGTCGGGATTTCCTTGGGCTCGAGGCGAAATGACGGCTCGGGTTAGCATCGCCGGGGGCGTTTCGCAAAGGCGCTCTTTCGTCGCGGCAGGCAGCAGCGTTGCGCCGGCGGGCCCGTCTTTCTATAGTCCGCGCCGATTTAGCCGGGCGGGCGACTCCCCGGCGTGGTTTTGCGACTGAGAAAGATCCGACATGCTCGAAGGCATGCGCGCCGCGCATCAAAGCTGGTTAGGCCGCTCCCTCATCGCCGTGCTGATGGGCTTCATCATCATCAGCTTCGCGATCTGGGGCATTGGCGACATTTTCCGCGGCTTCGGCACAGGCCGCCTGGCGAGCGTCGGCAATGTCGACATTTCGGTCGAAGCCTATCGCAACACCTACCAGAACGAATTGCAGCGGCTGCAGCGCCGCGCCCGTCAGGCGATCACCAACGAGCAAGCCCGCGCCATGGGCCTCGACCGGCAGGTGCTGGCGCGCATGATCTCCGAGGCGGCGCTCGATCAGGAGACGCGCAAGCTCGGCCTCGCCATGTCCGACGCCGACATCGCCAAGACGATCGAGAACGATCCGAGCTTCCGCTCGGCGGGCGGCCAGTTCGACCGCGACCGCTTCAACGAGGCGATCCGCGACGCCGGTTATACCGAACGCAGCTTCGTGCGCGAGCAGCGCGGCGTCTACCTGCGTCAGGAGCTGATCGAGGCGCTGACGGGCGGCATCGCCGCGCCGCAGGCGTTCCTGGACGCCGTGCACCGCTTTCAGGCCGAGACGCGCACGCTCGAAACGCTGCTGCTGCCGGCCGCCAGCGCCGGCGAGATCGCAGCGCCGAGCGCCGAAGTCCTGCAGAAATATTTCGACGACCGGAAAAAGAACTTCCATGCGCCGGAATACCGCAAGCTCGTCACCCTCGCCGTGACGCCGGCGACCCTCGCCAAGGCCGAGACGGTCTCCGACGAGGACGCGCGCAAGCTCTATGACGAGGTCAAGGGCAAGCGCTACGGCCAGCCGGAAACGCGCCAGCTGCAGCAGATTCCCTTCGATAAGCCGGAGGCCGCCGCCGAGGCGCGCGCCAGGATCAAGGCCGGCGCCTCGTTCGAAGACGTCGCCAAGGAGCGCAATCTGACGGCGAGCGACATCGACCTCGGGACGCTGACGCGCGACGGCCTTGCCGATCCCGCGATCGCCGCCGCCGCTTTCGCCCTCGCGGAGGGCGAGGTCAGCGAGCCGATCACGGGCCAGTTCACCAATGTCCTGGTCAAGGTCGTCAAGATCAACGCGGGACAATTCAAGCCCTTCGAGAATTTCGCCAATGAGCTGAAGCGCGAGCTGGCGTCCAGGCAGACGGCGCCGGAGGTCAAGCGCATCCACGACCTGATCGAGGACAAGCGCGCCGCGGGCCAGAACCTGGCCGAGGCCGCCAAGGCGGCGGGCCTCGAGGCCCGCACCATCGAAGCCATCGACGCGACCGGCCGCGACAAGTCGGGCGCGCTGGTGACCGGCCTCATCGACGCCGCCGCCCTGCTCAAGGCGGCTTACGCCTCCGACATCGGCGCCGACAACGACACGGTGACGACGGCTGACGGCGGCTATGTCTGGTTCGAAGTGGCGGGCGTCCAACCCTCGCGCGACCGCGCCCTCGACGAGGTCAAGGCGCAGGTGGAAAAGAACTGGCGCGACGAGGAAATCGGCCGCCTGCTGGCGTCGAAGGCGGCGGACATCGTCAAGTCGCTGCAGGCCGGCGGCAGCCTCGCCGAAGCGGCGAAGGCGATCGGCGGCGAGGTCAAGATCGTCTCCGGCGTCAAGCGCTCGGGCGGCGGCGGACTGGCCGCGCAGGTCGTGACGCAGGCCTTCAACGCGCCCAACGGCGGCGCCGGCTCGGCGGCGGTGAGCAATGGCCGCATCGTGTTCAAGGTCATCGGCTCGGAAACGCCGGCCCTCGACCTGTCGACGGCGGCGATGAAATCGGCGGCGACGACGGCGCGCAACGCGCTGGCCGAGGATCTCGTCACCCAATATCTCGCCAAGCTGCAGTCCGATCTCGGCGTCAGCGTCAGCGAAACGGCGCTGCGGCAGGCGAGCGGCGGCAGCAACGAATTTTGAGCGGGACCATGCACGAACCCGATTTCGGCGCCTTCGCGCGCAGCTACGAGGCTGGCGCGCCGAGCCTCGTCACGACGCGGCTCATCGCCGATCTGGAAACGCCGGTTTCAGCCTATCTGAAACTGTCGAAGAGCCGCGCCGGCCATTGTTTCCTGCTGGAATCGGTGGAAGGCGGCGCGACCCGCGGCCGCTATTCGATGATCGGGCTCGATCCCGACATCGTCTGGCGCGTCTATGGCGACCGCTCGGAGATCAATCGTTCGGCGCGCACGCAGGCGGAGACTTTCGCCCCCTGCCCCGGCAAGCCGCTCGACTCCCTGCGCGCGCTCATCGCCGAATCGAGCATCCCTTCCGGCCCCGGCCTGCCGCCGATGGCGGCGGGCGTGTTCGGCTATATCGGCTACGACATGGTGCGGCAGATGGAGCGGCTGGCCCCGGCCAAGCCCGATCCGATCGGCGTGCCGGACGCGGTGATGATGCGGCCGACGCTGATGGTCGTCTTCGACGCCGTGCGCGACGAAATCATCGTCGTCACGCCGGTTCGTCCGGCCGCCGGCGTGACGGCCAAGGCGGCCTATGAATCCGCCTGCGCCCGCATCGACGACGTCGTCGCCGTGCTGGAAGGCCCGCTCGAACACGAAGCGCCGCAGGCCGACGCGCATCTTCTGGCCGCGCCGCCGGTCTCCAACACCGCAAGGCCGCGCTTCCTCGAAATGGTCGACAAGGCGAAGGAATACATCCGCGCCGGCGATATTTTCCAGGTCGTGCTGTCGCAGCGCTTCAGCGCGCCGTTTTCCTTGCCCGCCTTCTCGCTCTACCGGGCGTTGCGGCGCGTCAATCCCGCGCCGTTCCTGTGCTATCTCGATTTCGGCGGCTTCCAGATCGTCTGTTCCAGCCCGGAAATCCTGGTGCGGGTGCGCGACGGCAAGGTGCAGATCCGCCCGATCGCCGGCACGCGCTGGCGCGGCAAGACGCCGGCCGAGGACGATGCGCTCGCCGCCGAATTGCTCGCCGACGAAAAGGAACGCGCCGAGCACCTGATGCTGCTCGACCTCGGCCGTAACGACGTCGGCCGAGTCGCCGAGATCGGCACGGTGGAAGTCACCGACCAGTTCTTCATCGAACGCTACAGCCATGTCATGCACATCGTCTCCAACGTCGAGGGCAAGCTCGACGCCAAGCACGACGTCATCGACGCGCTGTGCGCGGGCTTCCCGGCCGGCACGGTGTCGGGCGCGCCCAAGGTGCGGGCGATGGAGATCATCGACGAGCTGGAGGCGGACAAGCGCGGCATCTACGCCGGCTGCATCGGCTATTTCGGCGCGGCGGGAGAGATGGACACCTGCATCGTGCTGCGCACCGCCATCGTCAAGGACGGCGTCATGCACGCGCAGGCGGGCGCCGGGCTTGTCTATGATTCCGTGCCGGAATCCGAGCACAACGAATGCGTCAACAAGGCTCAGGCGCTGTTCCGCGCCGCCGAGGAAGCCGTTCGCTTCGCCACGCGCGCCAGGCGTGGTCAATAGGTCGAATGCGTCGCTTTGGCTGATTTTCAAGACGACGCGTGGCCGGTTAGGGTCTCACATCGGCGGCCAGCCGTCGCCCGGCGATTGAAGGAGAGACATGTCGATCGCAAGCCTGTTTGACCCGCTCTACACGTTCACGGGCTTCTTCGTCGGCTTGGTCGTCGGCGTGACGGGAGTGGGCGGCGGCGCGTTGATGACGCCGGCGCTGGTGCTGCTGTTCGGCGTGCATCCGGCGACGGCGGTCGGAACCGACCTGCTTTACGCCGGCCTGACCAAGGCGGTCGGCACGGCGGTGCACGGGCGCAACCGCACCGTCGACTGGCGAATCACGACGCGGCTGGCCAGCGGCAGCCTTCCCGCCTCGGTGCTGACGCTCGGCATGCTGCAATATCTCGGCATTTCGGGCGATTCCGCCGCCTGGGTCATTTCCAAGGCCCTCGGCGTCGCCCTCGTCTTCACCGCCGTCGCCATCGTCATCGGCCTGCGGGCGCACAAGCGCCCCGTCGAGATCGAGGAAACGCCGCGCGGCCCGGGCGCTACGATCGCTCTGGGCGTGCTGCTCGGCGTTCTTGTGACGATTTCGTCGGTCGGCGCAGGAGCGGTCGGCGTGACGGCGCTGATGATGCTCTATCCGCGCATGCCGATCGTGCGCATCGTCGGCTCCGACATCGCCCATGCGGTGCCGTTGACGCTCGTCGCCGGGCTCGGCCATGTCTGGCTCGGCTCGGTGAACTGGCAGATGCTCGGATCGCTGCTGCTCGGCTCGATCCCCGGCATCGTCATCGCCAGCCATTACGCCGCCAGAATGCCGGATAAATTCCTGCGGCCGGCGCTGGCGTTCATTCTCATCATCGTCGCGTTCAAACTGCTGGTGAAATAGGCGCGGCCGCGCTGCGGCTTGACGCCCCGCGCAGCCCGCCCCAAAAGAGGGCCGCCGCATCAGGCGGCCTGCCGGGACCAAGATGCCGAACGTCACCCTGATCGACAATTACGACAGTTTCACCTGGAACCTCGTGCATTATTTCGGGGCGCTGGGCGCGAACGTGACGGTCTACCGCAACGACCAGATCAGCGTCGACGCGGCGCTCGCCGGCGATCCCGACGCCATCGTGCTGTCGCCCGGCCCCTGCACGCCGCACGAGGCCGGCATCTGCCTCGACATGATCCGCGCCGCCGCAAGCCATGGCGCGCCGCTGTTCGGCGTCTGCCTCGGCCATCAGGCGATCGGCGAAGCCTTTGGCGGCGACGTCGTGCGCGCGCCGCTGCCCATCCACGGCAAGATCGCCGAGATTCATCATCGCGGCGAGACGGTGTTCGCCGGCCTGCCGAGCCCGTTCAAGGCGACGCGCTACCATTCGCTCGTCGTCGCGCGCGCGACCATGCCCGAGGCGCTCGCCATCACCGCCGAAACGGCGGACGGCCTGATCATGGGCCTGTCGCACCGCAGCCTGCCGATTCATGGCGTGCAGTTCCATCCCGAGAGCATCGCCTCGCAGCACGGCCACGACATCCTGCGCAATTTTCTCGATCTCGCCAAAACCTGGAACGAAAGCGGCCGCCGCCCCGGCCGGGGAGCCTGAGTCATGGATGCCTTCAAGCCGCTCATCGCCAAGGTCGCCACGGGCGCCAGCCTGACGCAGGCCGAGGCCGCCGCCGCCTTCAACGACATGCTGTCGGGCGAAGTGACGCCGGCGCAGATGGGCGCCTTCCTGATGGCGCTGCGTGTGCGTGGCGAAAGCGTCGAGGAAATCACCGGCGCGGTCAGCGCCATGCGCGCCAAGATGCTGCGCGTCGCCGCCCCGGCTGACGCCATCGACATCGTTGGCACCGGCGGCGACGGCCACGGCTCCTACAATGTCTCGACCCTCGCCGCGCTGATCGTCGCGGCTTGCGGCGCGCCCGTGGCCAAGCACGGCAATCGCGCCGCCTCGTCGAAATCCGGTTCCTCCGACGTGCTGACGGCGCTCGGCGTCAAGATCGGCCTGAGCGCCGAGGCGGTTTCCGCCTGCATCCGCGACGCCGGCATCGGCTTCATGATGGCGCAGACGCACCATGCGGCCATGCGTCATGTCGGGTCGGTGCGCGCCGAACTCGGCACGCGCACCATTTTCAACCTGCTCGGGCCGCTGTCGAACCCGGCCGGCGTCAAGCGCCAGCTGCTCGGCGTGTTCTCGGCCGCCTGGCTCGAGCCTCTGGCGCAGGTGCTGCGCAACCTCGGTTCCGAGCGCGTCTGGCTGGTGCATGGCGCGGACGGCCTCGACGAGGTGACGACGACCGGGCCGACCAAGGTCGCGGCGCTGGAAAACGGCGAGATCCGCACGTTCGAGATCACGCCGGAAATGGCCGGCCTGCGGCGCGCTGCGCTGGCCGACCTGAAGGGCGGCGACGCGGACTTTAACGCTGCGGCGCTGAGAGCCGTTCTCGCCGGCGAAAAAAACGCCTATCGTGACATTGCTGTGATCAACGCCGCCGCAGCCCTGATCGTCGCCGGCAAGGCGACGGACCTCAAGGACGGCGCGGCGCTGGCGCAGCAGGCGCTCGACTCCGGCGCGGCGCGGGACGTGCTCGCGGCGCTGGTGACTGCGTCGAACCGCGACAGCGGCCACGCGTGATCGAAGCATAAACACATTGCGCCGGCGCGAACGGCGCAGCGAAGGTTGAGGGACATGCCTGACATTCTGAGGAAAATCGAAGCCTACAAACGGACGGAGATTTCCGAGGCGAAAGTCCGGATGCCGTTCAAGACGCTGCAGCGCCAGGCGCACGACCGCGACCCGACGCGCGGCTTCGTCAAGGCGATCGAGCAAAAGACCAGCGCTGGCCTCGTGGCGCTGATCGCCGAGATCAAGAAGGCGAGCCCGTCGAAAGGCGTCATCCGCGCCGATTTCGCGCCGGCGGACCTCGCCAGGGCCTATGAGGCTGGCGGCGCGGCCTGCCTGTCGGTTCTCACCGACGGCCCGTCCTTCCAGGGCAAGCCCGAATATATCGATCTGGCGCGCAAGGCGACGCGCCTGCCGGTGCTGCGCAAGGACTTCCTGTTCGACCCCTATCAGGTCTACGAAGCGCGCGCCTGGGGCGCGGATTGCATCCTGATCATCATGGCCTGCGTCGACGACGAAACGGCGAGCGCGCTCAATTCCGCAGCGCATGACGTCGGCATGGACGTGCTGGTCGAGGTGCACGACGAGGACGAATTGCAGCGCGCCCTGCGCCTCGAAACCCGGCTCATCGGCGTCAACAACCGCGACCTGCGCACGTTCAAGACCTCGCTCGACGTCACGGAACGTCTGGCGAAGCTCGTGCCGAAGGACCGCATCATCGTCGCCGAGAGCGGCATTGCCGACCACGACGACGTGCGGCGGCTGGAGGCGAGCGGCGTCTTTTCCTTCCTCGTCGGCGAAAGCCTGATGCGCCAGAAGGACGTGACGCAGGCGACGCATGACCTCATCGCCGGCGCGCCGGCGCGCAAGAAGGCCCCGGCGACGGGCGCGGCATGAGCCGGCTGACTCATCTTTCGGCCACGGGCGAGGCCCATATGGTCGATGTGTCGGACAAGGCCGCCACCGAGCGAGTCGCGGTGGCGCAAGGCTGCGTCGCCATGAAGCCGGAGACGCTGGCGCTGGCGCTGTCGGGCGACGCCAAGAAGGGCGACGTGCTCGGCGCGGCGCGGCTTGCGGGCATCATGGCCGCCAAGCGCACCTCGGACCTCATCCCGCTCTGCCACCCGCTGATGCTGACCAAGGTGACGGTGGACATCGCGGCCGACGCCGCCCTGCCCGGCCTGCGCGTGACGGCGCTGGCCAAGACCAACGGCCAGACCGGCGTCGAAATGGAGGCGCTGACCGCCGTCTCCGTCGCCTGCCTGACCATCTACGACATGCTCAAGGCCGTCGACCGCTTCATGACCATCGGCGAGATCGGCATGAGCGAGAAGCGCGGCGGCAAGTCCGGCGACTGGAAGCGAGACCGAGAATGAAGACGCCCATGCTGTCCGTCGCCGAAGCGCGCGCCCGCGTCATCGCCCCGGCGCAGGCCCGCGCCGTGCGCATCGAGAGCCTGCCGCTGGAGTTGGCCTGCGGCCGCACGCTCGCCGCCGATCTCGCCGCGCTGCGCACGCAACCGCCGTGCGCCGTCTCGGCCATGGACGGCTATGCGGCGCGCGCCGCCGACCTCGCCGCGCCCGGCGTGCGGTTGAAGCTCGTCGGCGAAAGCGCCGCCGGCCATGGCTTTGCCGGCGCGGTCGGCCCCGGCGAGACGGCCCGCATCTTCACCGGCGCGCCCGTTCCGCACGGGGCGGACACGATCCTCATTCAGGAAGACGCGGCGATCGAGGACGGCTTTGTCGTCCCGCGGGTCGCCGTGCCCGCCAACAAGCACATTCGCGCGGCCGGCGTCGATTTTGCCGCCGGCGAGGTGCTGCTCGGCGCCGGACGCCGCCTCGGCGCGTCCGAACTGGCGCTGGCGGCGGCGATGAACCACGCCATGCTGCCGGTGGCGCGCAAGCCGCTCGTCGCCATTCTCGCCACGGGCGACGAACTGGTGCAGCCCGGCGCCGCATGCGGTCCCGACCAGATCGTCGCTTCCAACGCCTATGCCGTCGCCGCCCAGGTCGAGGCGGCGGGCGGACTGGCGCTCGATCTCGGCATCGCCGGCGACAATCACGCGGCGCTGGCGGAGGCCATCCGCGAAGCGCGCCGCGCCGAAGCGGACGTGCTGGTGACGCTCGGCGGCGCCTCGGTCGGCGACCACGATCTCGTCAAGTCGGCGCTGGCGGCGGAGGGCATGGAGCTCGGCTTCTGGCGCATCGCCATGCGCCCCGGCAAGCCGTTGATCCATGGCCGAATCGGCGGCATGTCGATCCTCGGCCTGCCCGGCAACCCGGTGTCGTCGATCGTCTGCGGCCTGATTTACTTGCAACCGCTGGTGCGCGCCCTGTGCGGCGACCCCAGGGCCGGCGAAATGCGGCTCGAATCGGCGGTTCTTGGCCGCGACATGCCCGCCAACGACATGCGCGAGGATTATCTGCGCGCGACGCTGGCGCCCGGCGACGGCCTGCCGGTGGCGACGCCGTTCGATTCGCAGGATTCGTCGCTGCTGAGCGTCATGGCGGCGGCTGATTGCCTGCTGATCCGCCCGCCGCACGCGCCGGCGGCGCAAAAAGGCGAGAAATGCGCCGTTCTGCGGCTGTGAAACCCTTGCGGAACAGGGCGGGAACAGATAACGTTCGTTCACGCTTTGTTTAAGCCGGTCGTTGATTTTCATCCGGCGCGACGCGGGGTTTGCGAGTCGCTTTGACATCGTGGCCCTGAACGGCTTGGGGGCCTGCCGATGCTGACGAGGAAACAGAACGAACTCCTGCGCTTCATCCACGAGCGGTTGAAGGAAAGCGGCGTTCCCCCGTCCTTCGACGAGATGAAGGACGCACTCGACCTGCGCTCGAAGTCCGGCATTCACCGCCTCATCATGGCGCTCGAGGAACGCGGCTTCATTCGCCGCCTGCCCAACCGCGCCCGTGCGCTGGAAGTGCTGCGCCTGCCCGAATCGGCGACGCCATCCGCGCCGCAGCCGCGCAGCGGCCGCTTCGCTCCCAGCGTGATCGAAGGCAATCTCGGCAAGGTGCGGCCGATGGCGCCGATCGCCGGCGACGACGAGCCGGCGCGCGCCATATCGATTCCCGTCATGGGCCGCATCGCCGCCGGCACGCCGATCTCGGCCTTGCAGACGCGCAGCCACACGATCGCCATGCCGCCGGATTTCCTCGCCTCGGGCGAACATTATGCGCTGGAAGTGCGCGGCGATTCGATGATCGAGGCCGGCATTCTCGATTCGGACACGGTGATCATCCGCCGTCAGGACACGGCCGACAGCGGCGACATCATCGTGGCGCTGATCGACGACGAGGAGGCGACGCTGAAGCGCCTGCGCCGGCGCGGCGCGTCGATCGCGCTGGAGGCGGCCAATCCGGCCTATGAGACGCGCATTTTCGGCCCGGACCGCGTACGCATTCAGGGCAAGCTCGTCAGCCTCATTCGTCGCTATTGAAAGCCGGGTCTTCCGGCTCGCGCGCCGGCGGTTTCGGCACGGGCCGGAAGTCTGCCGGCGACCACGGCCGGTCGTAGCCTTCGCGCCGGGCGGTGACGAGACGCCAGCCGCCGGCGCTGTCGGTGAAGATCTGCGTTGCGCCGCGTGCGCGGAAATGCGCGGCGTCGAGAACGAGATCAGGGCCCTTGCACAGGTCCGCCGCCGGCAAGGGCGTGATGACGATCGCCGCGCGGGCGCAATCCTCCGCCAAAGCCTGTTTTTCCAAAACGAGCGCGACGGCGCGGCCGTCGGGCAATGTCGCGACGCAACCCAGGGCGTCGCAACGCCCTGCTCCGGTCAGGGCATGATCGCGGGCGCCGCGCGGATCGGCGTCGGCGGCGAGCCATTGCTGAACGGCGAAAGGGTTGACCCGGGCGTTGAGCACGTCGAGGCCGCCGCTGAGGTTGCGCGCGGCGAGCGCCTTGCCCTGCGCGTCGGCCATCGCCAGCGGGCGCGGCGTCGACGCCGCCAGCGCCCGGCCCCGCGCCGCGCCGCCGCGGCCGGCCCCGCGCCACCGCGGC
>ERZ1645192.3887-NODE-3887-length-11999-cov-5.306430_pt1 | contig 11999 bp, 12 predicted proteins | sample MGYA00575354_ERZ1645192 | MGnify/ENA primary metagenome ERZ1645192 (study PRJEB40844, sample SAMN11349763) | freshwater sediment metagenome | isolation source: river sediment | host: Sediment | place: India: Faizupur Khadar , New Delhi | collected 2017-02-21 ... | reverse complement strand
AATCTCTTTCACGATGCCCATGGTATTATTGGCTTCTTGTAGAGCTTGATACGCTTTACGGTAGGTATCGCTGATTTTTCCTCGGATCTGATTGACTTTAGGCAACATTGAAAGCATCTCTTGGACCAGAATGTTTTTTTTGCGGTCCATGAGTTCTTGCCCATTTCGGGCCAGTGCTTGAGTTTTTTTCAGCACCATCAAGTTGCTTTTTGTAGGGACTACCGTCGCACTCATTGGGCGCCTCGTTTGATAATGCGGTTAACAAGGTCTTCTTTTTCCAGACCGAATCTCTTTTTGGCACGAGTGGCGTCATAGAATTGTTCCAGGTCAGAATCTTTGACTTGGTTTAAATCCGTTTTCGGCAAAACACTCAGCAAATCCCATCCCAAATCAAGAGAAAAGGTCATTTCACGGTTTTCGCTTCCCTGATTCAGGAAGAAGGTTTCGAACAATCGGCCGAAGAGCATGTAGTTTTGATCGGATTCATTTAATTCGTCCTCGCCGATGACGGATGCCAACGAACGGATTTCTTGAACGTGGGCAAAGGAAGAAAAGAGTTGGTTTGCCAAGGATTGGTGATCCGCACGGGTATATTGAGCCCCGATGCCATCTTTCATCAACCGCGACAAAGAGGGCAAAATGCTCACAGGCGGACGTACCCCTTTTTGGAAGAGTCCGCGATCCAAAACAATTTGACCTTCGGTAATGTATCCGGTTAAATCGGGAACCGGGTGGGTAATGTCATCATTGGGCATTGTAAGAATCGGAATTTGCGTTACCGAACCCGAGCTTCCTTCCACCATGCCCGCCCGTTCGTAGAGCGAAGCAAGATCGGAGTATAAATAACCCGGGAACCCTTTACGTCCGGGGATTTCGCCTTTGGAAGAAGAAAATTCGCGCAGACCTTCGCAATAAGACGTCATATCGGTCATCACCGCTAAGATTTGATAGCCTTTTTCAAACGCCAAATATTCGGCGGCCGTTAACGCGGCACGGGGAGCGATAATCCGCTCGATGATGGGATCGTCGGCTACGTTGACGAACATGACCACCCGTTCCATGACATGGGCTTCTTCAAAGCTTTGGCGGAAAAACTGAGCCACGTCATGGCTCACGCCCATGGCGGTGAAAACGACCGCAAATTTTTCTTTGGAAGCATCGGCAATACGCGCTTGTTTGACGATTTGGGCCGCCAATTCGTTATGGGGTAATCCCGCTCCGGTAAAAATCGGGAGTTTTTGTCCACGAATCAGCGTTGTCAACACATCGATTGAGGAAATGCCGGTTTGAATGTAGTTGCGCGGATAAACGCGAGCGACCGGATTCAACGGATTACCGTTAATATCGCGTTTGACGTTGGAAAAGACAGGCCCCAATCCATCGATTGGTTGGCCGGAACCGTCAAAGACGCGTCCGAGTATTTCAAGCGAAAGCGGCAATTCCAACGCATGTCCGCCGAAAATCGTATGGACATCATTGAGGCCAATGCCTTGTGTTCCTTCAAAGACTTGGACCGCGGCAATATCGCCTTGGATTTCAATCACCCGACCATGGCGGATTTCTCCGCTTGGCAAGCGCAATTCAACCACTTCATCGAAGCCAACATCCGTGACCCCTTGAATGAAGACAATCGGTCCGTTGATCGCAGAAATTCCAATATAATGCTTATTCATCGATCGTTGCCTCCTTTATGCCAATGAAGCAATCACTGTGTCAATCTGTTCTTTGAGATCGGCAAAAGCTTTCGCATCGTCATTTTTGATTTCGTATTTCATTTTAATCACAGTATCGAAGATGCCTGTCTTGAGCAAAAGACTTAACGCTTTGCCGCGAGCGATAAAGCGTAAGGCTTGGTCATGTAAATAAAGAATCGTATCCATCATGTTTTGTTGCTTAGCCAACGGAACATAGGTGTCTTCCGCATGGAACGCATTTTGTTGCAAGAAGCCAAGACGGATGGCGCGTCCGGTTTCGATGATGATTTTTTGGTCATCGGGAAGCACATCCGAACCAATCAAGCGAACGATTTCCATCAATTGATCTTCTTCGCTGAGGATGGAACGGACACGCGCTCTGTTTCTTAAGAACGATGTGCCCACATTTTGGTTAAACCAAGAGGACAGATCGCCGATATATTCACTGTAGCTTTGATTCCAGTTGACCGCCGGAAAGTGGCGTTGGTAAGAGAGATTTTTGTCGAGAGCCCAAAAGCACCGGACGAAACGTTTGGTGGCTTGCGTGACCGGTTCGGAAAAGTCGGCTCCTTGAGGCGAAACCGCACCGATGATGGTCACCGAGCCGTGCGTTCCATTAAGGTTTTTGACCAATCCAGAACGTTCATAGAATTGTGACAAACGCGACGGAAGATAGGCCGGGAAGCCTTCTTCTGCGGGCATTTCTTCAAGACGGCCGGAAATTTCACGCAAGGCTTCCGCCCAACGGGAAGTCGAGTCCGCCATGACGGCCACATCGTATCCCATGTCGCGATAGTATTCGGCAATGGTTAATCCGGTATAGATGGACGCTTCGCGCGCCGCGACCGGCATGTTGGAGGTATTGGCAATCAACACAGTTCGCTCCATGAGCGATTTATGCGTTCGTGGATCTTCCAACGACTGGAATTCCTCAAGGGCTTGTGTCATTTCGTTGCCACGTTCGCCGCAGCCGATATAAACAATGATATCGGCATCGCACCATTTGGCCAATTGATGTTGCAACATCGTTTTCCCTGCACCGAAGCCACCCGGGACCGCAGCGGTTCCGCCTTTGGCAATCGGAAATAAGGTGTCGACGACGCGTTGTCCGGTAACAAGCGGACGCGAAAGAGGCAATCGTTCCGATGAAGGGCGTGGTTTATGAATCGGCCAGTGTTGCATCATCGTTAAATTCACGGTGTTGCCAGCGGGAGTCAATATGTCTAAAACAGGATCTGCAAGGGTATAGGCGCCATCGGAAGAGACACGCGTGACCTTGCCGCTTAAACCGAAAGGAATCAAAAGCCGATGGGTGATCGACGATGTTTCCGAAACAGTCGCAAAAACCTGACCCTCGGAAACCGTGTCATTGGCTTTGACGGTGAACGTAACATCCCACCGCTTCGTTTCGTCCAAAGGTGAAATGGAACTTCCGGCGTTGATGTAAATGCCCATTTCATGGGCAATCCGTTTGAGAGGCCGTTCGATGCCATCAAAAATATTTCCAAGCAAACCGGGTCCCAGATTCACCGAAATCGGTTCTCCGGTGGCCACGATTTCATCGCCGGTTTTTAATCCGGTAGTGCTTTCATAAACTTGAATAATGGCTTGTTTTTCGTTCACCGAAATAACTTCGCCGATCAAATGTCGCGGACCGACAAGGACTTTTTCCAAAATCGAAAACATGGAGGGTTGATCGGCTTTGACAACCGGTCCGTTAATCGCAATAACTTGGGGTGTCATCATTGGGGATCCTCCGTTTCCGTGTACCACTTCGAATGGTCATAAAACCATTGTTGGGCATTTTCGATTTTTGATTTAAAGGTTTCGTCAATCAAGAGTTTCCCATCCTTCGTATGAAGAATAAATCCGGCAATCAACCCGGGAGTCGAAACGAGCTTAGCAATGGGGTTCTTTTGAAGTAAAATTTTATCTTCAGGGTCGATTTCGATGGCGTCGAAATCACTTAAGTGGAAAGACGCTAAATGCCGATCCAGCCAAACGCCATAGTCCGGCGTTTGCCGAAACGCCAAAACGCGTTCCTTCAGTTCGTCAAAGATCGTGGACATTAATTTTTGCCGTTGGTCTTTGATTTCCAAGTCGTAGCGATGGTGCTCTTCCGTGAGCGTTTCGTGAAAACGACGCATCAAATCGGTGCGGGCATTTTCCAATTCAGAAGTTTGTTGTTCTTTGAGTTCTTTTTCAAACGCTTGTTCGGCTTGATCTTTCAAACTATCAATCTCGGTTTTAAGCGCTTTAATCTGAACCCCGGATTCCTTTTGAATCGAATCCTTAAAATATTGAAACAACTGCTCTTTGTTTCGATTATCCATTTTCATCACCTTTCAGGCGAACGCCAATGGCTTTACTGACATAGTCGTCCATCGCGCTACCCATTTGATTTGTTCCGTGACGGTCGGGAATTTCGACAATCAATGTTTTTTCATCTCTGAGTTTCAACTCGGATATGACTTGTGGAGCCAATTCCACCAGTTTGGTGGTAATGAGAATAATGCCATACCGAGGGTCGTTCATGACCTCTGAAAGACGCTTCAAAAAGGGGCCTCGCTCGTGAAGCACTTCGCCTTCGATGCCTGCGAGACGCATTCCCATCCACGTGTCCACATTGTCGCTCAAGAGGAAAAAACGCATGGTGCTTGCCTGTTACGCCAATGTCGGAATGTTGTTAAGAATCAAAATTGAAATCAAAAGACCATAAATCGCAACACCTTCGCCAAGGGCGACGAAGATTAAGGATTTACCTAAGTTCTTTGGATTTTCGCTGATGGCACCGATAGCAGCCGGAGCGGCAGCAGCAACGGCAATACCTGCACCTAACGCCGATAACCCGGTGGATAATGCAGCACCGATATAACCAAACGCAGCCGCGGATTTAAAAAGTTCAAGCGTGGCGGCATCTCCGGCACTGATTCCAGCGCCTAAGACGTGAGGAGCGGTCAAAGCGGTAACGCCGATTAAGCCAAAGAATAGGGCAATGTGAACAATGACTCGCCGTTTGGACGTCAACCCATCTAATTGGCCCTTAAAAACCTTAATCAGAGGCAAAGCGATTAAAACGACACCTAACAAAACGACTCCAAAAATAATCCACTCCATGATTTATACCTCCTTGAAGATTGGATCGAAGTTGATCCCATCGCCTTCGAAGCAACGGGAGAACATCTCGTAGAATTCCAGACGCAACACCTGAATCCCGACGATAAGTCCTTCGAGGCCCATGACGAAGAGATTGCCGAGCACCGCTGCCACGATTGTCCCGGCCCCACTGGCCATAGCCATCAAAGTATTGACGACGAGCATCATCCCGGCGTGGGAGAGAACGAACCCACCCACACGAAGGAATGATAACGTGTTGGTCACATAAGAAAGAACGACCTCAAATAACTCGAAAAAGCCTTCGATGAAGAAGCCGCCAAAGCCATCGGGGAACATCTTTTCATGATGAAGGTGCCGATGCAACGGCTCTTTTAAGAAGATGAGGATGAGCGGGAGGACAATAAAGGGGACAATGGTCCACACGGTAAATACGTTTTGAATGCCAAAAAGCATTTGCAACAAAATGCCGATGAGGATAAAGCCGTAAAAGAACAGACCGCTGAGGCCGTTGCTGGAAAACAAGGCTTCGGCATAATCTTTGTTTTTGAATTTGGCAATGGTGTTAATTACAATCATCGAAAGGATAATGGCCGCACCGATGCCCACGGTTGCCAATAAAAGGTTCATCGTCACCGAGGTCTCCATCGCGTGGATCGGCGTGATGGTGCGCCCAAAAAGCGAACTCAGCCACGCATACAGAGGCTCAAGGAACGTCTCATTACCGAATGTTTCACCATAGATCAATCCGAAGAACGCGCTGGAAAGCCCAATCCGTGTCATGACCGGACCCAACGCCATTTTTTTGAATTTTCCGAGCAAAAAGCCAATCAATGCGACGGCTAAACCTTGCCCAAAATCGCCAAACATAATTCCGAAAAGCAAGGAATAGGTGATGGCCACGATGGCGGTAGGATCAATATCTTTATACGAGGGAATACCATACATATCCACAAACATTTGGAAAGGGCGTGTCAGCCAATTATTGTGAAGTTTGGTCGGCGGTTGAAACCGTTTGTCGGAAGTAGCCTCACGGACGACAATCTCAATCTCGGGGACAGGGGCAAAATGTTTTTTAAAGGCTTCCACTTGCTTCTCTTCGATAAAACCTGTGATGGATACCCGGTCGCCCAAGCCGACGACATATTGGCGCGCCTGATAAATACGTGAAAGGAATTGCAATTGCCCTTTGACCAGAATGAGATGCTCTTCGTAGGTATGCGCCTTAGCTACGAGATCCGCTTTCATCTGAACAATTTCATTTTCTTTTTCTTCGATGTATTGGTTCAATGCAATTAAAGCACTGCCGGGAGTTCCGTGAACGAAGGCGGGAATGTGAATTCTTTCAAAAAACATCGACGTGAAAAGGTTGTCGATTTCGCGTTCGTAAACATTGGAGGTCAGGTAAAGACACCAAAGTTCGTTTTTATTCACATCTTCATGAAACGGTACGAAAATAAACGGGCTTTCGGTGTAATACTGCAAACGTTGCAAAACATCCAACGGGAGTTTGCCAAAACGGAGCGAAACGAATTTGGCTTGGAAAAGATCATCGAGGGCAATATCAAGATTCTCAAGATTGCGGACTTGAGCCACCGCTTCACGATAACTTTTGACTTCCTCTTCGGCATCTTTGATGCGTTTAAAAGCACCGCTGATGTCTTGATGCGTCGCTTCAATGTATTGCTGAATTTCATCAATCGTTCCTAAAAGGCAAATCTCGGGTTTGGTTTTAATCTTCAGGCCAAGGTTGGTTTCCATTTCCAGCAATTCGGTAAAGAGAGGTTCACAGGGATTGTTGCTGGCGTAAGAAATAGCTCCATGAACGCTATGGATAATCGGCTCGGTACTCGCGGGATGAAATCCTTGATAAACCACAAAATACCTGAGAAGGTTCTCAAGATGTTTTTCGCTTGTGGTCAGACTGACCAATTTCATTTTTTCGATCATGTGTGCTCTCTCCTGTCTTTAAAAAACCAGCATCGAACGAATTTCGTCTTCGCTTATTTGATAACGGATGCCTTCAATGATGTGCGTGAGATTTTGGACCTCCAACTCGCTGAAAAAAGCATAGGCTTGGAAAACTTTCGGGGATTGGGTGGAAAAATACATGAATTTACGGGCAATAAGATAGCGCATGTGATCGCCATAATATTCCAAATAGACCTGTCCTTTGTCGCCGACATCCGTGCCGATTCCGATGCTGACGATTTTTTGGTAAATTTCGGCAGGATCCTTAACCGCAATGATTTCATCCAATTTTTTCTCGCAAACACGTGATGTGGGAATTAAAATCGACTTGATTTCTTCGTTTTTAACGCCGTAATACTTCTTCAAACGATAAACCTTAATCATGTTCTCCATTTCAATGCGGGCTTTGAAAGCATCTTCAAGGTCTTTCCGGAGTTTACCACGATAGTTTTCTTTGATTTTGGCAAACGCATATTGGTAATAATCCGTCTCAAAAAGGGCCTCGAATTCATAATAACGGATGTCTTGATTCTTGATGGCGCTATAGGGTTTAAGCATTTTGGCATAACGGGTTCCCTCGAGGGCGGCCACCAATGTTTTAAAATCGGTCGCCTTGGTCAAAGCCAAAAAGTTCATGGAAGAATACCGGTCAAGATAATAAGGAATTTGCTCCACCACATCGTATTCATCCGGAGAAATAAAACCACGGATGACCGCCAAAATCGTATCGTGCTCCATGCGAATCAGGCACAAACGATAGAAAGAATCGTCTTTTAGGGTAACGAATTGCATGAGTTTGAGCATGTGATTGAAACGATTCCGGCGAATGAGCCCTTCAAGCCGGCTGCGATTGAGGGAAGCTTCAGAAACGGTTGCCAGAATGTCTTTGTACTCCGGATGTTTTTTCAAAAATACAGCCACATCATAAATGCTGCGCGAGCGCAACAACTCGTTATAGTCTTCGCTTTGAAGGCATTCCGAGTACATGCTTCTGATTTTGGCAACTAAGGCATTTCCGACAAAAGACACAGGAGTTACACCTTCTTTATTTCAAACAAAAAGCAAATAGTTCATCCAACCATTCCGCTTTTTTGGATGAAAAAGTGGATTGGATCAAGGCCATTTTGCTTTCGGCTTCCTTTTTAAGTTCACCTTGGCGGAGGTCAAAGTCCTTTTGAATCTCAACTTTCGCTTGCTCTATTAAAGCTTGGGTTTCACGATGATACTTTTCAGTGAGCGTGATTTGAAGCTTTTTGAGGCTGATGGACAGCGTGTTTTTTTCTTCGTTCAAAGCAGCAATTTCGGCTTGTGCGTGTTTATCCAAAGCAATCACGTCGGTAATGAGTTCCTTCAAGAAGATTCCTCCTTTTTTAGGGCGAGGTTACGGACGGGGTTCGCCCCTGTAATGGTCACGCCAGAGAGCGCCTGTCCGCAAAGACTCATCCAATATAAAACTTTCCTAGCAAGAGTGTCAAGTTATATAATAAAATCCGCAAAAATCATTTTGTTGAGCACGAAAGAAAACTGAAAATCAAACCAGTTTCGTTTTTTGAAAACGCCATGATTGAGGGGCTTGATTTCATTATACCCTTTCTCACCTCGCATGCGAAAATGATGCCCCTTCAAAATGAGAAAATAAGATTTGAGAAAAAGCGGGAAGGACATGGGATGGATTCTTTTGATGAGAATAAAAGCAACCTGCCTAACCTAAACGAAAAATAAAAAATCCCCTTTCATTGAAACCTGACTTGGTCCAATCAAAGGGGGTAATTTCAAGGCGATGGTGCCCGCGGTCGGACTCGAACCGACATGGCTGCGAACCGAAGGATTTTGAGTCCTTTGCGTCTACCGATTTCACCACGCGGGCAGCGAAGTAATTATAACGAGGATGGTCCACTAATTCAATAAGAAACAAAAAAAGAAAAGCCCGGGAAGCCCGAGCTTTGTTTTCGATGGCGCGCTTGACAGGAGTCGAACCTGCGACCCCAACCTTCGGAGGGTTGTACTCTATCCAACTGAGCTACAAGCGCAAATGCTTATACATAGTATCACACCTCCCCCACCGAGGCAATGTAACGAAAAGCGATTTTTTTACGCATGATGCAACGATGACCGATTCTTATTCTCAAGACTTTAACGTTGACATAAAATGAAAGTAACAACGGAGGAATATTATGAAATACGAAATTGAAGGCGGATCATTGCCGGTTGCCATCCTACACATGGATCCCGGTGAAAAGATCATTACCCAAAAAGGGGCCATGAGCTGGATGAGTGCCAATATGAAGATGCAAACCACCACCGGTGGCGGATTGGGCAAGATGCTTGGCCGTGCTTTCTCGGGCGAAGCAATGTTTCAAAACATTTATCAAGCCGAAGGCGGTCCCGGATTGATCGCGTTTGCATCCCGTTTACCCGGAAACATCCGCGTCATCGAAATCAAACCGGGATTTGACTACATTTGCCAGAAGGGAAGTTTCCTATGCTCGACTGAAAATGTCGTGATGTCTGTGTTCTGGCAAAAGAAACTCGGCGCCGGCTTATTCGGCGGCGAAGGCTTCATCATGCAAAAGATGTCCGGACAAGGACAACTCTTCATCGAAATCGACGGTTATGCCAAAGAATACACGCTGGCCGCCGGACAATCGCTGGTGGTTGATACCGGATACTTGGTCGCAATGAGTGCGTCGTGCTCGATGGATATCAAAGCCGTCGGCGGATTCACCAATACGCTTTTCGGCGGCGAAGGTATTTTTAATACCTACATCACCGGTCCCGGCAGCGTCATTGTTCAATCCATGCCTTTAGGCAAGTTACGCGATGTCTTAGGCATCAACGAACTCGAAGCCAAGATTAACCACAAGTAAAAAAAGAAACGCCGGATTTGCCGGCGTTTTTATTTGGTTTCGTAAATCAGTAATCCTTTAGAACCAAGTTCGAGTGACTGCACCACTTTGCCTTGGTCAAACACGAACGCTCCGCCTAAGGCTAAGGGCTTGTGGGTATGGCTGGTGATAAATAAGGTTGTCGCCCCGGTTTTGGCGGCTTGAGCAACGAACTGTGGTTTTTCTTTGGCCCATTGCTGACGCGAATAGGTAAGATAAGAAGGCCATAAGACGATGTCTTTATCAAGCATTTTTATCGCGGTCACATGATCTTCTTCCCACATATCGCCGCAGAGGGCGGTCACGAATCTTTTTTCCATATATTCAAACGGAAAAAAACCTTTACCTTCCTTATAATGTTGATCGGTTTTGACGAATTCTTTCCAACCGATCGAATTGCGTTTAAAAACATCGACGATGTCGCCGTTTTTGGCGATGAAAACATAACTGCAGTAAAGCTCGTCACGGTTTTTTTCGATCATTCCGAAACTGACCGCGATGTCCATTTCCGCAGCATAGGCTCGGATTTGATCAATCAATTTATGGTCGAGGGAAATACCGATGGCGGCATCTTCCGCATAATTCCAATGGCAGGCGTCAAAACCTTGCAAGAATGCTTCGCCGAAACAAACGAGATCACATTCGAACGCAGAGGCCTTGGACATTCCGAAAAAGATTTGTTCCAAATTGAAATCGATATCCCGGTTTCTAAACTCATACGACGCTAATGCGATTTTCATAAGTCACCTTTCAGAACACGGTTCGCGTTTCATCTTCGGGGGTAATCGGACGTAGGACTTTGCAGGGATTCCCCACTGCCACCACGCCGGAAGGGATATCGTGGGTAACCACGCTTCCCGCACCGATGACAACATCGTTACCAATCGTGACGCCGGGTAACACGACGACATTCCCGCCGATCCAGACGTTATTGCCCACCGTAATCGGTTTGGCATATTCAAGAAGCGCGTTGCGGCGCTTACTATCAAGGGGATGGCCGGCACAATAAAACCCACAATTGGGTCCAATCATCACATGATCGCCGAAGGTCACTTTGGCACAGTCCAAGATGACCAGATTATGGTTCGAGTAGAATGCTTCTCCGAGATGGATGTTGTAACCATAATCACAATAGAAGGTTTGTTCGATCCAAAACATCTTTTTGGTCGAACCGACGATTTTTTTAATCAACAGGTACCTTTTTGCAAGATTACTGGGTTCGGTCTTGTTGTAGCGATGGCAAAGATTTTTGCAGCGTAAACGCTCCGAAAGCATTTGCATATCGGTATCGGGATTATGTAAAAGACCGGCAGCCGCTTTTTGCTTTTCGTTCATAAATACCTTTCCGGTGGTGATTTAGTTACTATTTTAACAGTCATAGGCTCTTTTGGGAATGTTTGTTTTTTGAACAAACATCCTTGGTTTGGCTTTTTTTTGCTAAAAAACTTTAAAAAACGACAAAAAGGACTTCGTTATCGAAGATGCTTTGAGTTTGAAAATGGTTATCGTTTTTTTAAAGTTGCGGGTTACGCGTGAACCCAATAGTCTTTATAGGGATAGCCGTCTTTTCCAATCAACCTTTCATTCGATAAGAAGTAATCCGTCTTATGCAAGGCGTTGATTCTTTCTACCGCATAAATCGGTGCTTTGGTGATGATGCCTTGAGTGCCGACAACATCCTTCACATGGGGAGTCACAAGAGCCAAAAGATTCGACAAAATATCCTCTTTTTCGTAAGAGCTCAAAAGGTCGACCCGAAGGACCGCGTGGTTATTGAATGAATCCTGAGAAACACGTTTGCACAATTCAATCGTGCCAATGATTTTATGTGCCTTTTTGTCTTCAATCGACATCCGGACAAACCAACCGTTCTTGTAAGAAAAATCCCAGAAATCCAAAGCCTTCGTCATTTTTTCAACGGTGGAATAGTAGAAATTATCTCCGTCACAACTGTCGCTGTTGAAAAAGGGGAGGCTCTTTTGGTCGCTGTAGACCGCCAATAGATCGTTTAAATCTTTCTTTTGGAAAAAACGAACCCGAAAACGATCATTTTCAAACGTTGGACAAACTTCATAAATATTGATTGCCATAAGGGCCTCCTTGAAAAACAAACGGGATTATTTCACTTCACGTAGATCAATCCAATATCTTTGTTCCGTTGTACCTTCCGAATTGGTAAATTCATTTTCTAGTACACCACCGTTTTTGATAATGGATTTGGCGGACCCGATGTTGTCTTTATCACAAATCATGAGCACTTGTAAGATGCCCAATTTCTTGCATTCTTCCAAAGCCAGTTTGATCATCGCGGTCGCATAACCTTTTCTAAGTTCGC
>ERZ1645192.3886-NODE-3886-length-12003-cov-7.375293_pt1 | contig 12003 bp, 12 predicted proteins | sample MGYA00575354_ERZ1645192 | MGnify/ENA primary metagenome ERZ1645192 (study PRJEB40844, sample SAMN11349763) | freshwater sediment metagenome | isolation source: river sediment | host: Sediment | place: India: Faizupur Khadar , New Delhi | collected 2017-02-21 ... | reverse complement strand
TGGCGCTGAATGGCGTGACATTCTCTGGAGTCGCCGGCTTCAGCGATCCCAACCACGCCATCGAACACACGCTCTCCGCACTGTTCAACGTACCGCATGGTGCCGGCCTGTCGGTGATCGTCCCGGCCTGGATGAAGTGGTACCTCGACCGCAACCCGGCGCAGTTCGAACGATTTGCGCGGAAGGTGTTTGGTGTCGATACCCGCGAGCAGGGCATTGCGGCGCTGCAGGCTTGGTACGACAAGATCGGCACGCCAACTCATCTGCCGCAACTGGGCATCAAGGAGATCGATCTGCCGGCCATCGTCGAGAACGTCCAGCGCAATGTGCGCATCTTCGGCATCGCCGAAACCTACACCCCGGAAGTGGTGACGGCCATTCTGAAGAATGCGCTGTAGCCGTTCGTTTCTTCTATCCAAACCAAGGAGTAGCCCCCAAATGACCACCCTGCTTTCCCGCAAGAAATTCATCCAAAGCGCCCTCGTCGCCTGTGCCGCCCTGTGCGTCGGCGTGCCCTCCGTTCAAGCACAGACCAGTCCCACGGCAATCGGAGGAAGCACCTTGAACTTGACCCAGGAATGGGACAAAACTTTCCCGAAGAGCAACCAGGTCGATCATCAGAAAGTGACCTTCAAGAATCGCTACGGCATCACCCTCGCGGCCGACCTGTACCTGCCAAAGAACCGGGACAACCAGCGGCTGGCAGCCATCGTCGTCGGCGGCCCCTTTGGCGCGGTGAAGGAACAGTCCTCGGGCCTGTATGCGCAAACCATGGCCGAGCGTGGCTTCGTCACACTGGCCTTCGACGGCTCCTATACCGGGGAAAGCGGCGGCGAGCCGCGCAACGTCGCCTCGCCGGACATCAACACCGAGGATTTCATGGCGGCGGTGGATTTCATCGGCCTGCAAGCCTACGTCAATCGCGAGCGTATCGGCGTCATCGGGATCTGCGGCTGGGGCGGCTTCGCATTGAATGCCGTGGCGGTGGACAAGCGCGTCAAGGCCGTCGTCGCCAGCACCATGTACGACATGACCCGCGTCATGTCCAAGGGTTACAACGATAGCGTGACGCCCGAACAGCGCGCGCAGACGCTGGAGCAACTGAGCCGGCAGCGTTGGGAAGACGCCGCGAACGGGAAGCCGGCCTACCAGCCGGCCTACAACACCCCACCGAAGGGCGGCGAGCCGCAGTTCATGGTCGATTACCACGACTACTACGGGACGCCGCGCGGCTACCACCCGCGGGCGGTCAACTCCGGCAACGCCTGGACGATCACCACGCCGCTGTCGTTCATGAACATGCCGATCCTGACCTACATCAAGGAGATTTCGCCGCGCCCCATCCTGATCGTCCACGGTGAAAACGCCCACTCGCGCTACTTCGCCGAGACCGCCTATGCGGCCGCCGCACAGCCGAAAGAACTCCTGATCGTCAAGGGCGCCAACCACGTCGATCTGTACGATCAGATGGACAAGATCCCGTTCGATAAGATCTCGAATTTCTTCGGCAAGAATCTGAAGTAACTCAGACGGAGGCCATCTGGGCGGAGGTGCGTGACTGTTCTCAGGTGGCCTCCTCAGGGCCTGTATAAAAACTAACTCTTTGATCTATATGACCATGGAGCCGGCTTCCAGCCGGCTTTTGGCCGATTAAGCCAGACTCCAGCCGGCTCCGCAGAACATTTTCCTTAAAAATCAATGAGGAGTTTTTCGACAGCTTCTCAGCATCGAACCGCTCCGACCGGGTAGCGGTGTTCGAACGCCTCGACCACCCGCCACAGATCGGGCGCCAGGCGCGCGCGGACTTCCGCCCGGATCGCCTCGGGCACGCCGCCGTAACACGCCTCGGCGATGCCGCCGGCGATGCAGGCCAAGGTGTCGCTGTCGCCGCCCAGCGAAACGGCATTGCGCACCGTCTGTTCGTAGGATTCGGCGTCGAGGAATGCGATCAGGGCCGCCGGGACCGTGCCCTGGCAAGAGACGTCGAACGTGTAACCGGGCCGGAGGGCGTCGACTGTTCCCGCCAGGTCATAGCCGAACTGGCGCTGGATGCGGGCGCGGATCGTCGTCTTGGCCGCCCCGGTCCGGGCCAGATAGACCGCCAGCGCGGTGGCCTGGGCACCCTTGATCCCCTCGGGGTGATCGTGAGTGATTTCGGCGGTCAAGCGGGCCTGGCGCAGCACCTCGTCCTCGGCGGCGAACGCCCAGCCCACCGGACTGACCCGCATCGCGGACCCGTTGCCCCAACTGTGATAGGGCCGGGGATCGGCGGCGAACAGCCACTGAAAAAACGTGCCGCCGTAACCGGCTCGCGGATAGCGGCGGCCCCAGTCCCGGACGGCGTCGAGGTAGGGCTGGCCGGTGAGAATGGCGTCGGCGATGGCCACCGTCAGCACGCTGTCGTCGGTGAACCGGCTGCGCGGCTGGAACAGGGGAAAATCGGTAGTCTTGATCGGATGCTGTTCGTACACCGACCCGATGATGTCGCCGGCTATCGCGCCGATCATGGCATCACTCGCCTCCGTCGCCTCCGCACGATCACCCCCGGCCACCGCCGCTACAGGCAGCGCCGGCCCCAGCATGCCGACGATCCGCCAGTCGCCGGCGCTGGTGGGTTCCAGGCAGACCACGGTTCCCGGCCGATAGTCCACCAGGGCGCGCTCCTCGCCCAGCACCAGCCGGGAGACCAGCTTGCCCAGAAACGGTTGATGACCGACCAGCAGACGGTCTTCCGTCCAGCCGTTCGCCGCCGCGATCCAGGGTTCGACCGGATCGTGGGGATCGAGTCCGGTCGCCGCTTCGACCGGCGGGCTCGGGTTCAGGTAGTCCGCCAGTATTTCGGCCGTTTGCCGGGCGCGAGTCTTGCCGCTGTGGACGATACGGGCCAGGCGCGGCTGGCCACGCGCCAGCAGCGCGGCGACGGTGGCCACTTCGCGCCGACCCGGGTCGGTCAGCGGCCGGTCGGGATGCTCGGCCGCCGGGAAGGCTTGGCCGTGTTGCACCAGATAGAGCCTCATGGGCTGATAATCCTCCGCGTGGGAACGCGAACCGCCGAGTCAACCATCCCAGGGATTGGGCTGATTCGGGGCAATGCCGTACCGGGCCATGGCCTGGGTGATCTGGCTGCGGTCGATCATGCCCTCGTCGGCCAGCGCCTGGAGGGCGGCGACGGCGATGTGATGCCGGTCCACTTCGAAGAACCGGCGCAGCGCAGCGCGGGTGTCGCTGCGGCCGTAGCCGTCGGTGCCCAGGGTCACGTAGCGGCGCGGCACCCAGGCCCGGATCAGGTCCGGCACCGCGCGCAGGTAGTCGCTGACCGCAATGATCGGCCCGGTGGTCGGCCCGAGGCATTGCTCGACCCAGCTCTGGATCGGTGCGGCGTCCGGGTGCAAGCGATGGTACCGCTCCACGTTCAACCCGTCGCGCCGCAGTTCGGTGAAGCTGGTGACGCTCCACACGTCGGCAAGGACGCCCCAGTCCCGTTCCAGCAGCTCGCCAGCCGCGAGCGCTTCCCGCAGCAGAGTTCCCGCGCCGAGCAGTTGCACGCGCGGCGCGTTCCTCGAACCGGCGACCTCGCGCAACCGATACAAGCCCCGCAGGATGCCGTCCCGGACGCCCTCCGGCATCGCCGGATGGACGTAGTTCTCGTTCATCACCGTGACGTAGTAGAACACATCGTCCTGGTTCTCCAGCATCCGCCGCATCCCGTCCTGGAGGATCGTCGCCAACTCGTAGCCGAAGCAGGGATCGTAGGCCGTGCAACTGGGGACACTGGCGAACAGCAGGTGACTGGAACCGTCCTGGTGTTGCAGGCCCTCGCCGGACAGCGTGGTCAGGCCGGACGTGGCGCCGAGCAGGAACCCCCGGCAACGCGAGTCGCCGGCGGCCCAGATCAGGTCGCCGACCCGCTTGAAGCCGAAGCTGGAATAGAAAATGTAAAACGGCAGCATCGGCAGGCCGTGGGTGCTGTAGCTGGTGGCGGCGGCGATCCACGAGGCCATGGCGCCGGCCTCGGTGATGCCTTCCTCCAGGATCTGACCGTCCCAGGCTTCCTTGTAGTAGAGCAGTTCGTCCTTGTCCTCCGGTTCGTAGCGCTGGCCCACGGCGGAATAGATGGCGACCTGCCGGAACAGCGCCTGCATGCCGAAGGTGCGCGCTTCGTCGGCCACGATCGGCACGATGGACCGGCCCAGGTCCGGATCGCGCAGCAGGTGCGCGAGCAGTTGCACGAACACCAGGGTGGTGGATTCCTCCCGGCCGTGGCTGCCTTCGAGAAACCGGCTCAGCGCGGCGAGCGGCGGGGCAGTCCGCGTTGGGCCTTGGCCAACCCGCGCCGGCAGATAGCCGCCCAGCGCCTGGCGCCGGGCGTGCAGGTAGTGCAGTTCGGGGCTGTCGGCGGCCGGCTGGTAGAACCGCAGGCTGGTCACCTCCTCGTCGGAAAGCGGCAGATCGAAGCGGTCGCGGAACGCCAGCAGCGCGTCGGTCTCCAGCTTCTTCTGCTGGTGGGCGCCCATCTTGCCCTGGCCCCAGTGGCCCATGCCGTAGCCCTTCTTGGTCTGGGCCAGAATGACGGTGGGCTGGCCCGAGGGGGTCGCCGCCGCGTGATAGGCGGCGTAAATCTTGACCGGATCGTGGCCGCCGCGTTTGAGCCGATCAATGTCCTCGTCGGACAGGTGGGCGACGATGGCTTGCAGCTCGGGGTATTTGTTGAAGAAATGCTCGCGGTTGAATCGCCCGTCGGTGGCGGCGTACTGCTGCAACTCGCCGTCGACCGTCTCGTGTAGCCGCTTGAGGATGATTCCCTCATGGTCGCGGGCGAACAGCGGGTCCCAGTCCGAGCCCCACAGCAGTTTGATCACGCGCCAGCCCGCGCCGGCGAACAGGCCTTCCAGCTCCTGGATAATGGAGCCGTTGCCGCGCACCGGCCCGTCCAGCCGTTGCAGGTTGCAGTTGACCACCAGGATGAGGTTGTCCAGCCCCTCGCGCCCGGCCAGCGACAGGCCGGCCAGCGCCTCCGGTTCGTCCATCTCGCCGTCGCCCACGAATGCCCACACCTTGCGCCCGGCAGTGGCCAGCAGGCCGCGATGGTCGAGGTAGCGCAGAAAGCGCGCCTGATAGATGGCCTGGAGCGGGCCGAGCCCCATCGAGCCGGTCGGGAACTGCCAGAACTCCGGCATCAGATACGGGTGGCAGTAGGACGACAGGCCGCCGCCGCCGACTTCCTGGCGGTAATGGTCCAACTGCGTCTCGCTCAGCCGCCCTTCGAGGAAGGCCCGGGCATAGACGCCGGGAGCGGAATGCGGCTGGAAGTACACCAGATCCCCGGCCTGGCCGGCGCGAAAGAAGTGGTTGAACCCGACCTCGAACAGGTCCGCTGCCGAGGCGTAGCTGGCGATGTGGCCGCCCAGTTCGGTCGAGAACTGATTGGCGCGCACCACCATCGCCAGCGCGTTCCAGCGAACCAGCGCGATCAGCCGCTGTTCGATTTCCAGCACTCCCGGGAACGGCGGCTGGTCGGCGCGGGCGATGGTGTTGCAGTAAGGCGTGCTCCACACCGGCGGCAGCGCCACGCGCCGGGCGCGGGCGCGGTCGAACAACTGGCGCAGCAGGAAGGTGGCGCGGTCGCGGCCGGCGTGCGCGATGACGGCATCGAGCGCGTCCAGCCACTCCTCGGTCTCGGTCGGGTCCGGGTCCGGCGGCAGGACGGCCCAGTGGCCCGAAAAGCTGAACTCGGAACGGTCGGTCATGGGCGAATCCCGGAGGCGAAATGGAGGCGGGTGTTTGCTCTAAAGATAGCGCGTGCTGCGCGGGTTTGCCCGAGCCGTCACCCCGTGACGGGCAGCACGAAGCAGGCTCCGGCCTCAACCAGGTTTTGCGTTTGCAGACCCGTGTTACTACAGTCTCTCCGTCATTCTGGCCTTCCAGTGGAACCCCGGGGTAATGAACCGATACCCCGGTCTCCGCCCAGCCAGATTATTATCGAACGGAGTGGCTCTCATGTTCTGGCAAAAAGCCCTGCTGCTGGTTTTTCTGGGGATCGTCGTGCCGTTGGCCGGTTACGGGCTGTACGTCCACTATCGCACCGCTACGCAGATCGTTCCGCAAATCCGGGAAACGCTGGTCGAACCTTACGTCCGGGCGCTCCAGGCCGGGGACTACGCCGCCGCCTATCAGCAGTTCACCTCGGCGGCGTTCAAGGCCGCCCATCCCCTGGCCGCCTATCTGGAGGCCCAGCGGATCAATCAGGCCGAATTCGGCCCTCTGGCCGAGGTCGTCCTCCAGGACAGCGAGCCGTTCCAGTCCGCCGGCAATCTGTTCTCCGGACGGCGCTACTACTGGGGGGGCCTGGTCTGGCGCGGCCAACACCGGGAAACCTGGGTGTACTGGGAAGTCGTGCGCGAGGCGGGAGCGTTCAAGATTGACGCTATGGCCGAGAGGTTCCACGAGCGGCTGGATCCCCGCCTGTTCTGAGGGCCGGCTCCACGCCGGGCTACTGGGATCGACACGCCAGGGCATCGCGTTCGAGCAGGCCGGCGGTGGTCCGGGTCTGGCCGACGTAGCGGGCCAGCAGCCACCGCGCGGAACGCTCGTTGACCAGATCGAGCGCCTCAATCTCGTCGCCTTCGACCACGAAGGCCAGGCGCACGGGAGGCGGCAGAGGAGCGACGGCGAAGAAACGCGCTTTGCGCGCCGTGACCCGGCAGCGGACAGCCGGCCGCCACGCGCCCCGGGCGAAGCGGTCGCCGGGCCAGTCCGCGCCGCAGAACGACGCGCTCCCCGCTGTGACCTGCATCGTGACCTCATCACCCCGGGTGGTGAACGTCACCGTCCCCTCCCCATCCACCGACTGCCACACGCCATTGCCGACGAAACCAGCCACCCCGATCCCGTCGCATAGATGGGCGGTGGCGCCGAACACGGCCGAATAGGAAAACGACAGCGTATCCCCAGCCCGCATCAGGACCAGCGAGCCGTGCTGGCCCGTCCAGACCCCGGTCGGGTCAAATCCGCGGTCGTCGGCGGGTGGGGCCGCAACCGCAACCGCCGCCAGCGCCAGAACCGGTGCCAGGAGCCCGTAAAAATCGCTCGACCGTGCAGGATGCATCGGGTTTTGTCCAGGGTAGTTGCTTCAACCGGTTGGGTGACCGTCAGACCGGTTTCTGTTTGGCCACGCTCGCTTAGGCCGGGCGTCAATCACGCAATCCCGCAAGAAAACTCGCGACATTGCTTCCCAGGACGGCGTGGTTCCCGGCCCGCCCCGAAACCGGGCGTCGGCCAGCAAGTCCATGGTAAGGCGACGGTCGCACTCAGGCGAGGGCCAGCGTGATCAAGGGCGTCCCTGGAGAAGCGGCGTCGCCGAGACAGACATGGACTTCGAGCACTTGGCCGGCGCACGGGCTGGGGATATCGAGGTCGACCTTGTTGGTTTCCAGGGTCAGGATCGGGTCGTCGCGGCGCAGGGTATCGCCCGGCTGCACCTGGATCGCATTGATGAAGACGCCTCTGCTGGCACACGAACCGCAGGTGGCCCAGCACTCGGGATAGGCGGGCATGCAAACCTGGAACGTGCGCATCGGGAGTTCGTCCGCTGGGGTGAGGGCGAGAGTCTGCTAGCCGCCCTGGCCTTGCCGGCGGCGGCGGCCACCAGGATTCTAGCGCCGCGCCCGGCGGGCCTCAACGCCGCTATCGCGGCTTCACCAGGTGGAACACGGTCAGGGCCGCGCCGTCACCCGCCGCACGATCAGCGGGGCGAAGCGTTCGTAAATGCCTTGCCGCACCGCACCCAGGGTGGCTTCGAGCGAAAACACCGTGGCCGGGGGCGAGAGCGCCACGTGTTCCCCCACTGTGTACCGGTCGGTCAGCCAGCGCCACAGGGTTTCCTGCTGGGGGTGCGGAAAGACGGCCAGCAACTCATCAATGCGCGGGCCGATGAAGTCGAACGAGATCGCGTAGTCCTGACCGCCTTCCTCGGTGCTGAGGGTAAGGCAGACCGTGCGCAGATCGGGCCGGGTGAGGTGCTCCACCGGCAGATCGAAGAATACCAGCCGGGTCTCGGGCCGGACCCCTTTGTTCAGGAGATAAAGGCCGTAATCGGGAAGGAAGCGGTCGGGCATGGGGTCTCCAGCCAATGCGGGGTGTGAGTAGCTATCGTAAAGGGTTACCCTCGCTATCCCTTCACGCATACGACCTGCTTGAGGGTATGTAGCACCTCGGTCAGGTCGCTCTGGTGGGCCATGACCTGATCGATGTCCTTGTAGGCACCCGGAATCTCGTCGATCACCCCCTTGTCCTTGCGGCAGATCACCCCGGCGGTTTGTGCCGCCAGGTCGGCCTCGGTGAACTGCTTCTCCGCCGCGGTGCGGCTCATCCGCCGGCCGGCCCCGTGGGCGCTGGAGCAGAAACTCTCGGGATGGCCCTTGCCGCGCACGATGTAGCTGCGCGCGCCCATGCTGCCGGGCACGATGCCCAGATCGCCTTCCCGCGCCCGGATCGCGCCCTTGCGGGTGACCCAGACGTTGGCCCGGTAGTGGTGCTCCAGGGCGACGTAGTTGTGGTGGCAGTTCACGACCTCGCCGGTCCGCACGAACGGCGGCAGGCGCCGGGCCAGGGCGGCCAGCACCAGATCGAGCATCTCCTGGCGGTTGCGCAAGGCGTAATCCTGCGCCCAGTGCACCGCCTCGACATAATCGGCGAAGTGCTCGGCGCCTTCCGGAAAGTAGGCCAGGTCGCGGTCGGGCAACTGAATCATCCACCGCTCCATGTCCTGGCGGGCAAGCCGGATGAAGTAGTCGGCGATGGCGTTGCCGATGCCCCGGCTGCCGGAGTGCAGCATCACCCACACCCGGTCGGCCTCGTCCAGACAGACTTCGATAAAATGGTTGCCGCCGCCCAGGGTGCCCATCTGGTTCATCCATTTGGAGAATTTACCGAAGGCCTTGAGCAGTTGCGGATGGCGGTCGGTCAGCGCTTTCAGGCCTGGCTCGAACGGCCGGACGGCGTCGACCCGCACCCGGTCGTCGGGATGCTGAGCCCGGCCGACCGGCACGTCGCGGCTGATCTGGTCGAACACCTGTTTGAGGTTCTTGTCGTCCAGGTCGTTGGCGGTGAGCGACAGCCGGGCGGCGACCATGCCGCAGCCGAGGTCGACGCCGACGGCGGCGGGGATGATGGCCCGGTGGGTGGCGATCACCGAGCCGATGGTGGCGCCGATGCCCAGATGCACGTCGGGCATGGCGGCCACATGGTGGTGCACAAACGGCAGGCTGGCGATATTGAGCAGTTGCTGCTTCGAGCGGTCGTCGACGTCGTCGGTCCAGATTTTGACCGGGACCCGCTGGTTGGTCAGTACCTGTTGGATGGGCATGGTTGCTCCTGGTCGTGGATAGCGTGGCAGGGCGGGTTACCCTGGCAGGTCAGGGGCCGCTGACCCGCGCCCGGAGGAAGGCGTCATATTCCGCACCCCGCGGCAAGTCCAGGTCGACCGTGAGCCGCCGGCGCATCGTGGTCACTGCCCTACCGCGGCGCGGATCGGTGCCTGGCTTGGCATAGGTCTGCCAATACACCCCGATGCCGCGCTTTTGCCAGGCCGGTAAAGCGTTGAAATTGACACCATGCTGGAACAGCAGTTCGTTCTTGTCCGCCACCGACAGGCCCAGCAACCGCTCGGTCGCCGCTTGGGCACTCAGGCCAGCCTGGCGCAACGCCCAGTAGCCATGGGCATTCAGCGCATTGCGGTGGGCATCTTCGCTGCGCCAGCGGAAGTAATCGATCACCTGTTCCAACCTGGGCAACTGCGCCACCCGGCAATCGAAGCTGGCCAGCGCCCCCAGGTTCAGGGCGAAACAGGCGCTGGCTTCCCCGGCCAGGATCGACAGCCACTTACGCAGCTTGCGGCCGAAGGCGTCCTCGGCGGGATGGAACAACAGGGAAATCTCATCGCTCTCGGTATAGCCGTACCCGACCCGAAAGCCGCAGTCCATCAGGTGACGGACCGTGGCGATCATCAGGTCCCGGAACCGCTCATCGAAGGGGGCGGCGAACGGCTGGCGCTCCCGGGTCAGCGTGGTAAACCCACGGCCGTCCAGCCGGGCGACCAGATACAGGCCGGGCAACGCACAGTGATCGTGCGCGGTCTCGAACACCCGCATCCGCCGATCCAACTCGTCAAAGTTCATCCCGCCACTCCTCCACGATAAAGCGGCACCCGCCCACGGCCTGGACGTAGTGCAGGGCATCGAATCCCTCATCCTGATTCGGCCGCTCCAGCTTACGGTAGGTCGCCCGGACACCGTGCTCCGGGATACACTGCCGCCCCTCGCGCTGGGCATTGCGGGCCAGGGCGACTTCCAACCGCAGGGCGAAGTAATAGCCGACAACCCTAAACCCGGCCTCCCGCGCCAGCGGGATATAGCGCCGCCGGTCCTCGCGGGTGGGATTGGTGTTGTCCACCACGAATGGCTGCTGCATCCGCAGGCAGGCCTCCAGCAAAATCGCCTCCCGGTGGCGGGTGCGGAGCATGTCCAGGTTGATCCGCAGGTGGGTATCCCGGAACCGCTGCTGGTAGAAGGTGGACTTGCCGGCGGCCTGGCCGCCGATGAACAGGATGGCTTCCATGGGGGAACAGGTGAATCGGGGTGGGGTATCAGTGGCAACCCTGGAATAGGTATTTTCAAGTAATCTGCACCCGCGATCCAGGCCGGCTAAATCGGATAGACCCCGCTACGGATCACGCCAAGTAATTCGGGAATACACAGGTCGTAGCGTTTGATCATCCCCCCTTCCACCTCGAAGAGTACGACCGCAGTGACATTTTCCTTGCGGCCTTGTGCCATGAACACGCAGTCCCGGCCGGCCAGGCCCGTCGTGGTCTTGCCCAGTTCCGCAAAGACTTTCGCGCTCGGGTTATGGAGGGCATGGTTTTTTATGGTGCGCATCTTGGCGGTCAGATAATCGGCGATAGCCTGTTTACCTTCCAACTCATCGAACACCCACTGGGAAGCATACCGCGCCTCGGGTATCAGCAGGTTCAGGAACTCAGTCGGGTCCAGCCGATTCCACGCCCGGGCAAAGGCACGGGCGGCATCCGCTTCAATGAAATCGTTCATATCGTCCTCGTATCAATCAGGGGTGGAACCAGACGCTGTTGGCGGCGGTATCGCCCCTTATTCCGCCCCCAGCTCGGTCCGAACCGCCGTCATATCCGATTCGTAGTACGCATGATTCGCACAGCTTGCATTGAAATGGCTGGCCTGGGCGTTGACTTGCGCGCTTCTGGCATTAAATTCATTGACCAGCCTATTGTAGTTATCCACGGATTGTGGGCTGTAGTGATTGACAAAGACGTGTTGCTGATTGAGATAGGCTTCCTGTCGGTCCAACTCGTTCATGCCCGCATTGATTTGCCTTTCCTGCTCGACGCAGCTTTTGAGTTCGGCGCGGGAAAGCACCGGACCGGCGTATTGCTCAGCGACAACACCCCAATGCCAACTACCTTGGCCAGCAAGCTCAGGAAATCTCGGCGCGTGTTCATGTTGGGGTCTCCCGATGAGAGTCAGAACAGAATGGACCGATTGACTGGAGGGTATCCGGCGCCCAAGGCTGATGAACTTACCGGTTTCCATGCGAGGCCTGCCGGAGCATCCGGCCGATGCCGGTATGGGCTGGAGCGAAAGATGAAGCGATCCAGTCCTGCCGCGTGAAGCGAACCGCCAGAGCCCGGGCGCGCCGGGCCGCGGCGTAATAGAGATTCGGCAATAATCCCCGACGATAGGCGAAATTTGGGAAGAAACTCACAAAATGCAGCCGGTTGCGCTGATAGCAGTAGCTGCCCAACCCGTAACCGGCCGGCTCTTCCGCCAGTTCGACCGTATTCAGCCGCAGGGCCAGGTGCTGTCCCGCCGCCTCATTGAGATCGCCCACCGGGAAGGATTGCAGCACGAACAGACCGTTGCCGTATTCGGGATGGGGCTGATCGTTCATGATCTGCAGCAGGGCGGTGTGCGT
>ERZ1645192.3884-NODE-3884-length-12005-cov-4.741590_pt1 | contig 12005 bp, 12 predicted proteins | sample MGYA00575354_ERZ1645192 | MGnify/ENA primary metagenome ERZ1645192 (study PRJEB40844, sample SAMN11349763) | freshwater sediment metagenome | isolation source: river sediment | host: Sediment | place: India: Faizupur Khadar , New Delhi | collected 2017-02-21 ... | reverse complement strand
CTGAGTTATGCGGTGGTGAATTCCTTCTTTCTTCAGCGCCAGGAAAAGGAACAACTGTTTCGGCGTCATTCAGCAAACAGTGCGTAGATACTCCTCCTCCCGGAGATATTCCCTCGACTCTGCTTACTCTTCTTGTCGGTCACGGGCATATCTCCTGGAAATATGTTCACAGAGTTGGCAAGAGGGAGTTCCTTCTGGACAGCGATGAACTGAAGGATGCGCTCGGGGGCGGGAACCCTTTCACAGATCCCGCGCTTGCCGTTGGAGTAAAGGAGTACATCGCGGAAAATATCGGCGAGCTTTATATGTGAAAAAAATGGGAAATAATGCGGACAGGAGGAAAAAGAAATGACTGAGGAAAAGAAAAAGATCCGGAGTCTCGACGATCTGCGAAAGATCAAAGAGAAAACGGGCGATTTGACATCCGCGCGTTCCGAGGTGGACAAAGTCAAGGTCATCATCGGTATGGGTACGTGCGGTATCGCCGCCGGCGCCCGCGAAATAATGAACGCGGTGCTTAAAGAGCTTGAAGTTCGCAATCTGCACAACGTCGCCGTAGAGACGACAGGGTGCATCGGCATGTGCCAGAACGAGCCGCTTCTGGATGTTATCCGTCCGGGCGAGCCGAGGATAACCTACTGCGCTGTCACCCCTCCCGACGTTTCCAGGATTGTCTCGGAGCACATCGTAAACGGCCGCATTGTGCAGGACAAGCTGTACGGCAGAGCCGACTAAGCGGGGAGGGATAAGGATATGGCATTGTACCGCGCGCACGTACTCATCTGTCACGGAACAGGATGCGCTTCCGGCGGCGCCCCGAAGGTGCTTGAAGCGTTTAAAGAAGAGCTTGCAAAGAAAGGTCTCGAAAAAGAGATCCTTGTTATTGCAACCGGCTGCCACGGCATGTGTGAATTCGGTCCGATCGTCGTGGTCTATCCGGAAGGAACGTTTTACTCGCAGGTTAAGCCTTCAGACGTTGCAGAAATCGTCGAAGAGCATCTGTATAAGGGCCGCATCGTCACACGTCTTCTTTACAAAGAACCTCTGTCCGCTCAGAAGGTCTGTCACTACAAGGATATTCCGTTCTACGGTAAACAGCATAGAATCGTATTGAGCAACTGCGGGTATATCAACCCGGACAATATTGACGAGTACATCTCCAGAGACGGATACCAAGCTCTGGGAAAGTGTCTTGTCGAGATGACCCCGGCAGCGGTGATTGACGAGATGAAAAAGTCCGGGCTTCGAGGGCGTGGAGGCGGCGGTTTCCCGACAGGAATGAAATGGGGTTTCTGCGCAGCGTCCCCCGGCGATAAGAAATATGTCATCTGCAATGCGGACGAGGGAGATCCGGGCGCGTTCATGGATCGCTCCATTCTTGAGGGCGACCCCCACGCCGTCATCGAAGGTATGATGATCGGCGGCTACGCCATGGGCGCCGACGAAGGATACATCTATTGTCGTGCTGAATACCCCCTGGCAATTAAACGCCTGCAGACCGCTATAAAGAATGCCACCGAATATGGCCTGCTGGGCGAAGACATCTTAGGAACGGGCTTCAACTTCACCCTTCACATCAAGGAGGGCGCCGGAGCTTTCGTCTGCGGCGAAGAGACCGCGCTTATGGCCTCCATAGAAGGACAGAGAGGCATGCCGCGCGCCCGTCCGCCTTTCCCGGCTGTCAAAGGACTCTGGGGTAAGCCGACGAATATCAACAACGTCGAGACGTGGGCGAACGTCCCAAGGATTATCGTCCAGGGAGCAGAGTGCTTTGCCGCAATGGGAACCGAGAAGTCCAAGGGAACCAAGGTTTTTGCACTCACCGGAAAGGTCAAGAATACCGGACTTGTCGAAGTGCCCATGGGCATCACGATCCGCGAGATCGTCTTCGAAATAGGCGGCGGTATTATCGGCGACAAAAAGTTCAAGGCCGTGCAAATCGGAGGTCCTTCGGGCGGCTGTCTCGTCGACGAACATCTTGATCTTGCAGTAGACTACGAATCGCTTACCGCTGCCGGCGCGATCATGGGTTCTGGCGGACTTGTCGTGCTCGACGAGGGAAACTGCATGGTCGACACGGCGAAGTTTTTCCTTGAATTCACACAGCGCGAATCCTGCGGAAAGTGCGTGCCGTGCCGCGAGGGAACGAAGAAGATGCTTGACATCCTGACCCGAATCACCGAAGGGAAAGGCGTACCTGAAGACATTGACAGACTTCTTTACCTTGGGAACCAGATCAAGGACGCCTCGCTTTGCGCCCTCGGTGGAACTGCTCCAAACCCCGTGCTCACAACGCTCAAGTATTTCCGCCATGAGTACGAAGCGCATATTTTCGATAAAAAATGCCCTGCCGGGGTCTGCCAGAGCCTGTTGAGGTACTCCATCAACACGGAAAAATGCATAGGCTGTACGAAGTGCGCCCGGAATTGCCCCGTGAGCTGTATTTCCGGCAAGGTGAAGGAACCTCATGTCATAGATCAGGACAAGTGTATCAAGTGCGGCGCCTGCATGGATAATTGCCCCGTGGGCGCTGTAGTCAAAGGATAGGAGATGATCAGAGAATGGCAAGCATAAAAGCGATCATCAACGGAAAGTCGATAACAGCCGAGTCGGGGATGACGATTCTTCAGGCCGCCCGGGCTAACGGCATCCACATTCCGACTCTTTGTGATCACCCTGCGCTGAGCCCCTTCGGCGCCTGCCGCATTTGCCTCGTGGAAGCCGAGAAGAACCCTAAACTTCTTACCTCGTGCACCACGCCCATTACCGAGGGAATGATTGTGCACACGAACACGCCACGAGTTATCGAGGCGCGAAAAGCTGTACTTGAGCTCATCCTTGTCCGCCACCCCCTGGAGTGTTTCTCCTGCGCCAGCAACGGCAAGTGCGAGCTTCAGGATGTGGCGTACGAACTTGGCGTCAAGGATTCACGTTTCGCAGACCCCGGCGATACAAACACTTCGCACAAGCTGGAGGATGCCAACCCGTTTTACGTTCGCGACCTGAATAAATGCATCCTCTGCGGACGCTGCGTCCGTGTGTGCGAAGAACACGCCATCTACCACGCCATCGATTTCCAGGGGCGTGGAATCCACACCTCCATCCAGCCTCCTGTGGGTTCGCCCATAGAGGAGTCCGACTGCGTCTTCTGCGGGCAGTGCGTCCAGGTCTGCCCTGTAGGAGCCCTCTTCGAAAAAACAGCGGCAGGACAGGGGCGTCCGTGGGATCTTGAAAAGGTCAAGACTGTCTGTTCCTACTGCGGCGTTGGATGCGAGCTCGAGGTCAACGTCAACAAGAAGACAGGCAAAATCGCCAATGTCACCACGAATTACTCCAGTCCGACAGCTTTGAACAAGGGAAGATCGTGCGTGAAGGGACGCTTCGCATGGCAGTTTGTCCACAGCGAGGACCGCCTGACCACCCCGCTTATTCGTGAAGGCGACACCTTCCGGAAAGCGTCCTGGGACGAAGCGCTCTCTCTTGTGGCTGAAAAGCTCGGGGAAGTAAAGACAAAACACGGCTCGGACGCGCTTGGATTTTTCTCCTCAGCCCGTTGCACCAACGAGGAGAACTATCTTATGCAGCGCCTTGCAAGGGAGGTGATGGGCACTAACAACGTCGATCACTGTGCCCATCTGTGACACAGCGCCACAGTGACGGGTCTCGGCGAGACCCTCGGCAGCGGCGCTATGACGAACGACTTTGAATCTATCAAATCTGCCGATACGATTCTTATTATCGGCTCGAACACGACTGAAAACCACCCTGTCATCGGCTCTTTCATAAAGGAACGCAAAAGAAAAGGGAACTGCACCCTGATCGTGTGCGATCCCCGAAAGATAGAAATGGCAAAGTACGCAGACGTTTATATACGCCAGAAGAGTGGATCGGACGTTGTACTTCTGAATGGTTTGATGCACGTTATACTTCGCGAGAACCTCTACGCTTCCGATTTTATTGAAAAGAACGTGAATAACTTTGAGAAGCTGAAGGAAACCATGTCCAAGTACACCCCGCAGTACGTTTCGGAAATTACCGGCGTTTCCCCCGAGTTGATTGAGGATGCCGCACGTGCGTACGCGAAAGGGCCAAACTCCGCCATCTTCTATACGATGGGCATTACGCAGCATCTTAACGGTACTGATAACGTCCGGACCGTCGCGAACCTTGCGCTTCTCTGCGGGATGCTGGGACGCCCCGGAACAGGAGTCAACCCGTTGCGTGGACAGAACAATGTGCAGGGAGCCTGCGATACCGGATGCCTTCCGGAAGTGATCCCCGGATACCAGAAAGTCACCCTTCCTGCGACGCAGCAGAAGGTCAAGGAGCTCTGGGGTTCTGATCTCCCTGCGACTCCTGGCCTTTCCGTTGTCGAGATGATGCATGCCGCCGGCGAAGGAAAAATCAAAGGCATGTACATCATGGGCGAGAACTCGAGGGGCACTGAACCCGACTCTGACCACGTCCGGCATGCCCTGAAAAAACTCGATTTTCTGGTAGTGCAGGACATCTTCCTTACGGAGACGGCAGAGTTCGCACACGTTGTTCTTCCGGCCGCGAGCTGGGGCGAGAAGGATGGAACGTTTACCAACACTTGCCGCGCAGTACAGAGAGTCCGCAAAGCTGTCGACTCTCCCGGCGAGGCCCGCCCTGACTGGGAGATCCTGCTTGCGGTAGGTAAACGACTCGGCGCTTCATGGAACGATATGAATTCACCGGAGACAATTTTTAACGCCATCGGCCGTATAGCTCCCGCATATGCTGGAATAACCTATGCCCGCCTTGAAGGGGGCGCTCTTCCGTGGCCATGCCCGACGTGCGAACACCCCGGGACGCCGATTCTGTACACAACGGGTTTCCCCAGAGGCAAGGCTGACTTCTCTCCGTGCGATTGGGTAAAACCTGATGAATGGCCGACAGAAGAGTATCCGTTCATTGCAACTACCGGCAGGATCCTCTACCACTACCACTCCGGAAGCATGACCCGCCGGAGCTCGACCGGCGAGTTTATCAAGGAGATGTACATCGAGGTGAACCCGGCCGACGCCACTGCGCTGAACGTCAAGGATGGAGAACAGATCAAGGTTACTTCCCGCAGAGGAGAAGTCAGCGGCTCAGTGAAGATTACCGATCGCGTGCCCGCTGGGACCGTCTTCCTTCCGTTCCACTTCAGCGAGACATCAGCGAATATCCTTACGTCGGCAAAGATCGATCCGTACTCCAAGACGCCCGGTTTCAAGGTTAACGCAGTAAAACTTGAGAAAACCGTATAAATAAAGAGAGCTGCGACCGGACCGCAGCAGTTGGTCCGATCGCAGCTCTGAATACATCTAATAAGAAAACTATCACAGGAGGAAGAGAACGATGAAAACCCCTGCAGAACTGGCCAAGTTGGCATGTACTGTTTCAAAAGTAAAGGGAAATCTCTCGGTGCGGCAGATGGTCCTTATGGGAATACTCGCCGGAGCGTATATAGCATTTGCCGGATGGCTTATGACCGTCGTGTCTCACGACATGACGCAACACTTCGGAAGCGGAATGACACGCCTTGTTTCGGGAGCCGTCTTCAGCGTGGGACTCATGATGGTTGTTATCAGCGGCTCCGAGCTCTTTACGGGAAACTGCATGATGCCTCTGGGATACCTTGCGGGCTGTACGCCTCTGCCGAAGATTCTTCGGAATTGGGGTTGGGTCTACGTTTCGAACCTTGTCGGCAGCATCCTTATCGCTGTGCTTATCTATTACTCCGGGCTGGCTGACAATGCGGTCGGCGGAAGGGCGCTCCAGGTAGCTTCCGGTAAGATGGGACTCTCCTTCGGACAGGCATTCTTCCGCGGCGTCCTCTGCAACTGGATCGTTGTGCTCGCCGTCTGGATGGCGATGGCGGCGACAGATATCGTCGGGAAAGTATGGGCAATCTTCTTCCCGATCATGACATTCGTCGCGGCCGGTTTTGAACACTCCATCGCGAACATGTACTTTATGGCTCTCGGGATCTTCCTGAAGGGAACGCCGGCAGCCGTAACCGCATCCGGCCTTTCCGAGCAGGCGCTTGCCAACGTCAGCCTGGGCGGCTACATGAGCAACCTTATTCCCGTTACGCTGGGGAATATGGTCGGCGGAATTCTCTTTGTCGCCGTGTTCTACTATTTCATCTTCAAGGACGGTCTCACAGACATCGAGTAGTCATTTTATCTTTTCTCTCTTTTGGGAATCGCCTGCGACTGGGCGATTCCCATTTTTGTGCTATAATATACAACAAGAAAGAAAGAGTCCCTGCGGTGCCCGTGATCATGATTTTTGTCTTGAGCCAACACTCGCGCCTTGCGGGGCCGCCAGTTTGGGCCGGTAGAGGAATTGCCTCGTGCGATGACGAAACTAAGGTTCAGCAGGCCCCAATACTATAGGAACGGGTCAAGACGTTCATGACACGACATTGCGGGGAAGCTTGGCTACAGGGGACGGGGAAGCCCGCGCCCCTGTCTTTTATATGAGGAGGGGTATCCAGTGCTCCAACAACGCCGCTCACACCATTGGAATCCCGCATTATGCCGTGCATTTGTGCTTGACTGGGATGGTGTGCTTGCTGAAACGAAATTGAACTTTTCACCGATTCGAGAGAAGTTTTTCCAGGGGCGCTTCGTACCTCTTTTTGAAGCTATCGCTACGTTGCCACAGCCGCTCGCTGAAGAATTGAGCAAAGATATTTACGACGTGGAAATGGCCGGAGCCGCAGACGCGAAACCTGTCCCCGGGGCATTGGAACTCCTGAATTGGTTAGAGAGCAACAATATCCCCTGGTGCGTCGTTTCACGGAATTGTGCCGACTCCATTCTTCTTGCTGCACAACGAGCCAACCTTCCCCTCCCTCCTTTGCTTTTCAGCAGGGACACCCCACCTGTAAAACCAGCTCCCGAAGCATTGTGGCGCGCAGCGGAAGCGCTTGATGTCCCCGCCGCCGATTGTGTCATGATAGGGGATTTTCTCTATGATCTTGTCGGCGCGAGGCGCGCAGGGATGAGAGCTCTGCTTGTGCAGCGTCCGCAAGCAGAGTGGAAGCACTGGGCGGACGCCACTTTCGATACATTGACCGAATTTGTAGAGTATCTCCGTGCGCCGACTCCTCTTGTCCCTTGGGAATACCACCATATCGCCTCTCAAGAAGGCGGGGAGACGGCACTTGAATTGCTCGGGAAATATGTATTCTCGATATCCAGCTCAAGCATCGATATTTTGCCTCTCTGTCTGGAGCAGGCATCAAAAGGCGTGCTCAACTTTTTCATCGAGGGAGAAGGTACGCTCACAGCAGAACAGTGGTTCAATCTCGCAGGCCTCTCTCCCGTATGGTTGGATCAGCCGGTAAAGGAGGTTTTGTGCCATTTGCTGCACGCCCGATATCCTCTCGCGCGATTGGTCGATGATACCGACGATTTTCTTCTTCTGCCGGAAACGGTGACGGTACAGTGATCTCATCCAGGCGGTGGGAAGCCCCTCTGGCTGAAAGAATGCGCCCGCGGATACTCGACGAGTTCTCGGGGCAGGAACACCTGCTTGGAAAGGATGCTCCGCTGCGAAAGAACCTGGAGAGCTCTGTCGTGCCAAGCTGTATCCTCTACGGACCTCCTGGCGTAGGGAAGACCACGCTTGTTCGTCTCATGGCGGCGATAACCTCACGAGAGATACTCGAAATCAATGCGGTCTCCGCGAAGGTTGCGGAACTTCGCGATCTTGTAAAGGAAGCGGAAAACCTTAAGACACTCCAGTCCGGAAGAAGCGCCATCGCTTTCGTGGACGAAATATATCATTTCAACCGAAGTCAGCAGAACGCCCTTCTACCGTCCGTCGAAAAAGGGGATATTATCCTTGTAGGTACGACGACCGAAAACCCATGGTTCGAAATCAACAAAACGCTTCTCTCAAGGATGGTCGTCTTTCAGTTAAATCCTCTTTCCGAAACGGATCTTTCTGAGCTGCTGCGCAGGGCACTGGGCGATGACGAGAGGGGGTTGGGGCAGCTGGGCATTCAGACGGATGATGATGCCCTCCGGACACTCGCTTCGATGGCAGGAGGCGATGCGCGTCAGGCGCTAACGCGCCTTGAATTTATATGTTCAGCCGTGGCCGCGCGCGGAGGCTCCGCGCTCACCAGGGAGTTTATCCTTGAAACGCTCCCCCTGGCGGCAGTCAGGTACGATAAATCCTCAGATGATCATTATGCTGTTATCTCAGCGCTCATAAAAAGTATCCGCGGCTCTGATCCCGATGCAGCCGTGTACTGGCTGGCGCGGCTCCTTTCAGGAGGTGAAGACGTGCGGTTTATCTGCCGCCGCCTTCTCATCTCCGCAGCCGAGGACATTGGTCTTGCAGACCCTCAAGCGCTCGTCGTTGCCTCCGCAGCAACTCAAGCTGTGGAAATGACCGGAATGCCTGAAGCGCGCATCATTCTTTCAGAAGCGGTTCTATACCTTGCTGCCGCTCCCAAGAGCAACAGCGCCTATCTTGCGGTGAGTGCAGCGATGAAGGGCGTGGAAAGCGGAGATCTTCAATCTGTCCCCTTCCATCTTCGTCCGGATGGCTCAGGATACATCTATCCGCACGATGACCCGCGCCACTGGGTGCCGCAGCAGTACATGACGGAACAGAAACGTTTTTATTTTCCCGGGGATCTTGGAAGCGAAAGAAGTATAGGAGAGCGGCTCAGAAAGTTCTGGAGACGTTTCAGTACCCATTCCGAGTAATGTTTATTATTCAAACTGCTCCGGGAGCAGTCTGTAGACTGCCATTCCGACCAGTTCCCGAAACGCGGCAGAAATGTACTGAAAAGAAGCGGGGGAGGGGAGAAAGTCCATTACGGTTACCTTCCCAAGCTCAGAAAGCCGCCCGGAAGGGTATGGGTGTATACGGTACCCCTTGAAAAAACGCCCTGCGAAGAAGAGCGACCGTTTTATATGATACGCGGACGTGACCAAAACGACGTCTTCCGCTTTCAATTCCTTTATATAAGGCGCCGAAAATTTCATATTTTCCCACGTCGTCCTGGAAGTGCCTTCTACCAGTAAAGGACCGTTATACTTCATGTCGCCTGCTGCGCGCGCAACCATTTCGTAGATTTGCCCTTCCGTGGCTCTGCCGGGAAAACCTCCAGAGAAGAGAAGGGCGCACCCCAACGCATCTGCAGCCCGCACTCCGGCGACAAAACGTTGCAATGTTTCTGCGCTCATCTGGAAATCTTCTCCGTTTGTCCATACCCCTCCGGAGAGTACCAATACCACACTTTTCCCCTGAGGGGCCGGCAGAGTAAATCCGAAAGGATCTTCAAGCGGGGACACAAGAACCTTCACGCTCCAGGGAATGGAGAAGAAGTACAAAGAAAAAGCCAGAATGAATAAAAAAACAGAGGCGCCGAAGCGCCTTGTACCGTCAGCAGACTTCCTGCAAAGAAAAAAGAAAGCGCTGCAGAAAACAGCTGCAATAAAAAATCCGGGAGGGGTAACAAAGGCTCCCAGGGCTTTGTAAATGAAGTACAGCCAGGTCATGCTTAAGCCTCAGCTACCTCGCCGTTTTTCGACGCGCGATTCTTCAAGAAACTCAGAAGACCTTCCTTGCTTACTACAATGTGCTTGCGGGTTTCTTCTTTTGCTTTTTCCAGATCCCCTTCAAGGATGGCATCAATAATTGCAAGGTGTCCCCATGTAAAAACCGTGATCGGCGAGTTCTCGACAGAAAAGGGTCTGCACAGGTGAATAAGGTCGGATATGTTGTGCAGCATCATCGCGAGGAATCTATTTGTTACCGCCTGATAGATCATTGCGTGAAACGCTTTATCCTCGTTGACGTACTTCTCTGCGCTTGTGTTGTTCGTCATGGCAGAAAAGACGTCGCGAAAACGATGTAAATCATCGATGAGTTCACTGGAATGTACAAGAGAACAGAGATTCGCGACAGCCAGAATCTCAAGTTCGGTCCGGAGTTCATACAGGTCCGAAGCGTCCTTCAAGGTAGGCATCGTGACGAAAGCTCCCCGACGGGGAGTCAGGGTCACAAGCCCCGTCTGGGCAAGCTGACGTATTGCTTCCCTGACGGGAGTCCTCGAAACAGCCATTCTTTCGGCGAGTTCAATTTCCGAAAGTTTTGATCCTGGTTTGATCGTGCCGTCAACAATCGCTTCCTTCAACTTTTCGTAGACAATCTGTCGAAGACCTTGATTCATCGCCGGCGATAATGAGTTGCTTTCCACAGATAACGACCTCCCATGCAGAACAATGTACCCATTATACTGCATGGGAAGTGCTTTCAAAACCCCATTTTTTGCATCAGGTTCAGCGGCAGGAAATATCCTCCCCTCTGCGTTCACGTTCCAGATGGTCGTACCAAAGGGAAAGAGCGTATATCACGTCCGATAATCTGTTGACGTATTGGTATGCATCTTCAGCCAGCTCACCGGTGCGAAAGAGTTTCACCGCAATACGTTCGGCTCTCCTGGCGACGGTTCGGGCAATATGGAGTGCGGCTCCAGGAGTTGAGTCACCCGGCCGGACAAAACGAAAAGTTTTTCCTGTCACTTCGCCGACGACATGCGTAATCTCCTCAAGCCTGGTAATTTCAGGGCACGTCAGCCCCGGATACAGGGCTATATACCCCATTAGAAGGCTCATCTCTTTTTCGAGAAGGCAGAGGTAGTCACGAATTGCCGGGTATTCACACAGGGAACGCGCCATTCCTATATGAGCCTGGCATTCATCCAAAGTCCCGTAGGTTTCTACCCGGGCATGGTCTTTGGGCACTCTCTCGCCGTTACCAATGCTGGTCTCTCCTTTATCGCCGCCCTTTGTCGTGATCCAGACTTCGCTCATCGGGATAAACCAGACTTTCTCAATGCTCTCCGCATCCGGCGCATGAAGCGCAGCTCCCTTTTCCGCAGCTGCCCATTGTGGAAAAGACCACGCGTATCAGAGCATCGCTGAGTATGCCGGGAGGAAGCGCCGCGAACGAACTGCCCTCAGTCTTGAGCGTCCTTATTGCAAAGGGAGTCCCGTCTGCTAGAGAACAGTTTTCACAGCGTTCAAAAGTAACTCCTGCGTTCAGAACCTCCTCGATCGGGCGCTCCACTTCAAGCCCCAATTCCGGTGCGAAGAAGGAAATATAGTTCAGTTTGCCGCAATTTGCTTCGGTGATCTCATGGATCTCCAGGCTCTGAAGCACAAGCTGGATATCCAGATTGACGAGTTTCGGAGCGAGACTCTCCATCATCGACTGAAGATAACCGGATGTTTCTTCGCAGGGGACGCAGCGAACACCGGAATCCGCAGCGGGTATGAAATGTCGTATAATCAGTCTGTTCATTCTCGATCGACCTCCTTGATGTGATCCATGCATTACATTATACACTCGGAGGGTGTTTTAAGGGAAAAGGTATGGACACGATTCCTCTCTGAAAACAAGGAGAGCGTGATGAAGAAAAGAACAAGGAGAGGTGCGCAGTGACGTACGAAGATTTTTGCCAGGTAGCTGAAAAAATGATTGAAAACCTGCCCCCGAAGCTCTTCGAGCAGCTCAACGGAGGCGTGAATGTCGTTCGGCAGAAAAAAGAGGACGGAGAGTATGTTCTTATGGGCGAGTACGTTGAAGACCCTATTATGGGGAATACCGTCTACCTTTACTATGGCACATTTGCAGAAGAATTAAAAGGTGCGAAACGCAGCGAATGGATCGAGGAAATCGAAGAGACGCTTCTCCATGAACTGCGCCACCACGTGGAATCTCTGGCCGGTGTAGACTATCTCTCTTTCGAGGAGATGCAGGATCTGTAGCGACTTCCCCCTAAAAAACACTGGAGGGAAACGCTATCTTAAAATGAGGAAAAACACTTCGATTCTTGTTGTCGCCGCGCAAAATTGTTCTTAACTCCGTTGACATGTCCGTTTTTTTCGATTAAGATACCGCAGTGCATGCCGGGGTGGCGGAATGGTAGACGCAGCGGACTCAAAATCCGCCGTGGGCGACCA
>ERZ1645192.3883-NODE-3883-length-12005-cov-7.323766_pt1 | contig 12005 bp, 12 predicted proteins | sample MGYA00575354_ERZ1645192 | MGnify/ENA primary metagenome ERZ1645192 (study PRJEB40844, sample SAMN11349763) | freshwater sediment metagenome | isolation source: river sediment | host: Sediment | place: India: Faizupur Khadar , New Delhi | collected 2017-02-21 ... | reverse complement strand
AGTGACGCCAATCGAGTCGCAAAACCCTGCCAGGCTTTCATCGACACTGTTGTCCACCACTTCAAATACCAAATGGTGCAACCCGCGCAACGAGGTATCGCCGATATACATTGCCGGCCGGCGGCGGACCGCTTCAATCCCTTCTAAAACCTGGATACTGGTTGCGTCGTAAGCCTTAGCCGCTTCCGAAGACTTAGCACTATTTTTGAGCATTTCTTTCTCTTTTTTCATAAGCCCATCTTAAACATAATGTTGGCAATTTATTACAAAGCTTCTGCTACCTCTCCGATCCGTAAAACAATATTTTTGAGTGCCGGACATTCTTTTTGTAACTTGGCCAAAATAGCACCTTTCTGGGCGCTCAACACATAGAGCCAGGCAGAAGAGTCTACGTTTAAGCCTAAAATATTATTGCGGAAATATTTAACCCTTATATGCCCCAACTCCCTCTTTGTCAAGGCTTTTTTTAACCACTGCTGCGGATCTGCCCGGCCAAAGGCCGCCTGTTGAGAGCTTAAATTGCGCATAACTTCTTGGACAGCGGTTTTTAAATGTTCCATCTTAATTAAGGCGCATCGGCAATACTATATACACATAGCCGCTCAAGCGGATAACCCCCGGCTTCTCCCCATCTACCAACTCCAAATTAACCATCTCTTCATTAAGATTTTTTAAAACATCGATTAAATACGCAGGATTAAAACCAATCACCAGCTCCCTCCCCTGATACTCTACCGGCAACTCTTCATGAAATTCTCCGATATCAGGCGTAGATTTGGAAATCGCTAATTTGTTTTTAAACACCTCCAGTTTTACTGCTTGGTAATCCGGGGTAGCTAATAGCGCGGCGCGGCGGACCGCTAATAATAATTGGTTACGCTCCACTCTCATTTTATTGTCAGCCGCCGCAGGTACAACTTGTTGATAATCCGGAAACTCTCCTTCGATCAACCGGGACACAATACCGATACTGCCTAAATCAAACAGCGCTTGATTACTGCTTACCACTAATGATAGTTCCCCTTCTTCCTGCAAAGAACGATTGAGCTCCTGAATGGTTTTGAGCGGCACAATAATATTAATATCTACATCGGAATCGGAGTTAAGTTTTTTGTCGGCAATCGCTAAACGCTTTCCGTCGGTAGCTACTAAAGTAAATTGGTTTTTATTAATTTTAAACAGAATTCCGTTTAATACATAGCGTGTTTCATCCATAGACACGGCAAACGATGTTAATAATAACATGGATTTAAATACTTTTTGTTCAATCTTAACTACTTTGCGATCTTTAAATTCCGGCAGCTTAGGGAATTCTTCTTTCACTAATCCCATAATTTTAAACTGACAGGAATCCGAATCAATAATCACCTGATTGTTTTTCTTGGTCGTCAGGCTTACTATTTCAGCCGGAAACTCTTTTACAATATCACTAAATCTTTTAGCAGGCACAGTAATTGCGCCGGCTTCTTGGATATCCACAGGAATTACACAACTTATACCAATATCTAAATCGGTAGCGGTTAATTTTAAACTACCGTTTTGGGCCTCCAATAAAATATGGGAAAGAATAGGCAAAGCGGATTTGGTAGTAATCACATTTTGAACAGACTGAATTCCATTAATTAAAACAGATTTCTCTACTTTAAACTTCATTGTGGATTCTCCTTCTATTTATTATATATTTAAATTTATAAAACAGTAATAATTATAATGTACGATAATATTTGTTAATAAAGATGTAAGTGTTTGCGATATTTATGTTTATTTCAAAAACAACCTTTGAATAATTTGGTAGTTATTGTTTAATGACTTGAATAATTTTTTCCACCCGTTCTTTTAAGCCGGGGTTATTTAAAATATCATCTTTAATTTTTTTATATGAATGCAAAACAGTGGTATGATCCTTACCGCCAAATAACTCTCCAATTTCAGGCAATGAGAGTTCGGTCAGCTCCCGGCTTAAATACATGGCGATTTGCCGGGGGTAGACCACTTGTTTGTTGCGCCGCTTGGTTTTTAAATCCTGCAAGGATATGCCAAATTCTTCTACAACACATCTTTGTATAAAATCAATTGTAATTAATTTCGCCGGCTCCTTTAATAAATCCTTTAATACCTCTTTAGTAAGATCCAGGGTGACCGGGGCTTCTTCTAGTAAAGAATAAGCGATGGTGCGGATAAGCGCCCCCTCCAATTCACGGATGTTGGTTTTGATTAGTTGAGCAATAAAAAATATAACTTCATCCGGGACCTGGACGGGTTCACGCTCGATCTTTTTTTTCAAGATTGCGACCCGGGTTTCCAGATCAGGCGGTTGAATATCAGTTGCCAGGCCCCAGCCAAAACGCGACACCAACCTTTCTTGTAAGTTGGTAATCTCCTTGGGCGGACGGTCCGAAGAGAAAACAATTTGTTTGTGCGCGTCATACAAAGTATTGAAGGTATGGAAAAATTCCTCCTGGGTAGATTCCTTGCCGGCGATGAAATGAATATCGTCGATCACCAGGACATCCAAATTGCGGTATTTTTGCCTAAAGGAGGTTGTGGAGCGGTGCACAATAGCGTCAATCAGCTCGTTGGTGAATTTTTCGCTGGATACATAACAAATTTTTACACTCGGGCCGGCGCTGTTTTTAATATGATGACAAATTGCCTGGATTAAATGGGTTTTACCCAGCCCCACCCCGCCATAAATAAAAAGCGGGTTGTAAGTTTTGGCCGGCGCATTGGCAACTGCCAGCGAGTAGGCGTGGGCATGACGGTTGCCACCTCCGACCACAAAATTTTCAAAAGTATAGCGGGAATTCAGATGCGCAATGCCTGCGCTTGAGATAATACGCGGTGGTGTTTCTTGAACCGGCGGCGCGCTGGCAGGCGCGCCGGCGGCAGTGTTCACCGCAACACTTACTAACAGATTATCCACCCCCCTGCCCTTGAGCAGGTCCCGAATAGATGTCAGGTAGTGTTTTTCTATCCAGTCTTTAAAAAATTGATCCGGGGCCAGCAAGACAAGCGTATGTTCATCTTGGGCAGACGCAGTAAGCGGCGAGATCCAGGTATTAAAAACCGTTTCACCTAAGAGATCCTTTAAAGAATTTTTTGCGTCGTCCCAAATTGGCACTAATACGGACATGGGTTAATATTAATGTTGAATTTAATTTAAGGCATCCCACAAAGACACCCTGCCTGGAAACCGGATGAGCATAACCGTTGAGCCTGACCCGGTTTACTCAGCGTATCACAAAATTCACAGTTTATACACAGCTTGTATAAATCTGTGGATAAACAAAATCAAAAAATCTAACGCGCCAGCTAATTATAGCAAAGACTAAAATCCTTGCAAGTAAAATAGATAAACGCCAGTCATTATACAACAATCTGTTTAGCCGTCAACAAAAAACTTGACCTCTCATGAATTGTATGTTACAATTCACAAAATCATCGAGCTTTAAGATGTCAATGTGGATCAACAACAGCCGGCAGACGGTACGCGCCCGGCATCAACACAAGGGAGTTGTCGCATGAAAAAGAACCTCAAAACACCTACCAATATCGTCGGCAAAAGACGCCATGGCTTCCGCAGTAAAATGAGCTCCAAGGCAGGCCGGAAGCTTTTAGCCCGTCGGCGCCACAAGGGCAGAAAACGCCTTTGTATTTAATGCGGCGCCTTTACTGGTTACATCCGGCTGGCTTAATGCTGCAATTAATTACGGTGTATCAGAACTGCGTAAGGCCGTATCTGCCGGTTTGTTGTCGTTTTCAGCCAGGTTGTTCTGACTATACTAAACAGGCAATTCTCAAATACGGATTTATAAACGGAGTATGTAAAGGTATAATCAGGCTTGCTAAATGCCACCCCTTTTCTGGCAGGTCAGGTTATGATCCTTTAAAATAAACTTATGGAAAAACGTTTAGTGCTAGCAATTGCTCTTTCGGGTCTAATTTTATTTGGTTGGTCAGCCCTCTTCCCCAAACCGCATCCTATTGATAACAAACAAGTTACGCAAAGCGAATCATTGGCGCCAGCCTTAGTGCCAACGCCTGCATCGTTCACTAGGCCCGCAGTTTTAACGCCAGAGGTTGATTTAAAAAATACAATAAAATTTTCCCAGGATAACCGGGACATAATTTTTAATCAAGACAATGCATCTATTGTTGAAGTAATCTTTAAAGATGTCAAAGAGCATCGTTTTCCCCTGTATAACGCCTTTGCGTTAGACAGTGATTATCTGTTTAAGCTGCAAGAGCGCACAAACGACTCCATTATTTTTGTTGCCGAAGCCGGCAATAAGCGTGTTCTAAAAAAATATAACTTACCTAACAATAATAATATCATAGATTTAGAGATTATTGTCAGTAATCTGGGCAATCAACCTATCGATGATCTTGCTAAAGTGCAGTTAGGACGCATTGATTTTGACGGGAAAAATCCGCAGGCTAGATATCAAGATGTGTTTTTAGGTGGGGATGAGCAAAACCTACATCTGCCCCCTAGCAAAGAATTCAGCAGTAAAATTAAATTCCTGGGGATACGCGATCAGTATTTTTGTATTATTATTGAGCCAGTTAACATTGTAACGACTGCACTGCTTAATAAAATCGGCAAGCATGAATCAGAGGTTTCATTGATTTTACCGGCTGCCAAAATAGATGCTGGAAAGCAGATTGGACATTTATTGCGTATTTACTTAGGGCCGCAAGACTTAAAAATTATCAATGGTATTAATTCGTCTTGGTCTGGAATCATTTATTTTGGTAAACTTGATCTTATTGCCCAAATCATTTTGCAATTGCTTATGTTTTTCTTTAGCATCCTGCATAACTGGGGATTAGCCATTATTTTGCTAAGCCTAACAGTCTATTTTTTACTTTTCCCATTGTCTATGAAGCAGATGCATTCAATGAAATCAATGCAGGCTTTACAGCCAAAAATAGAAGCTTTGCGTAAAGAATTTAAAAATAATCCACAGCAATTAAATAAAGAAGTGATGGAGTTATATCGCGAACACAAAGTTAATCCGTTAAGTGGTTGTTTGCCGCTTATATTGCAGATGCCGATTTTCTTTGCTTTATATCAAGCTTTGATCCGCTCGGTTGCTTTACGTGGGGCAAAATTTTTATGGATTAAGGATCTTTCAGCGCCGGATGGAGCCTTTGTTTTTAAAAATGCGTTGCCGGTTTTAGGCAACCAGATTAATATTCTACCGATCTTGATGGCGATTGGTATGTTTGTGCAGCAGAAAATTTCATCGCCGCAGAGCACAGGAGAGGCGGCGGACCAGCAGAAGATCATGTTGATTATTATGCCGATCATGTTCGGGGTAATTTTTTACCAAATGCCGTCGGGGCTAGTGCTGTATTGGTTTGTTAATAGCGTATTAATGCTGCTTTATCAGGTTCGACTTAATCGCAAAACATGAAAAAATATATTGAGGTTGATGGGACAACTGTAGAAGAAGCAATTGAGAAAGCGCTTGATACTTTACGGTTGCCGCGCAACAAAGTTAAAATAGAGATTTTGACCGAGGAAAAAAAGGGCTTATTTGGCATGCCTGGAGCAAAACCAGCCAAAGTGCGTGTTAGTGTATTAGACAATAAATAAACTCTTGACACAGGTCATTATTGGAGGATAATAACAGGCAGAAGTCAATGTTCCGCGTGGAACATTCAGTAACTCATTAACTATCAATGGGTAAAATAATAGCCATTTGTAATCAAAAAGGCGGAGTAGGGAAAACTACCACGGCAATTAATTTAGCTGCTTTTTTAGCTTTAGCCGGCAAAAAAGTAATATTGATAGATCTAGATCCCCAGGCTAACGCTACTAGCGGCATAGGTATTAATAAACACGATATCGAAAAAAGCACCTACCATATCCTGCTGGAAGAATCCACGATCGCTGATATCTTACAAAAAACCTCTATTGATAATTTATGGTTGGCACCTTCAAATTTAGATTTAACTGGAGCGGAGGTAGAGTTAGTAGGGGCTTTAGGTAGGGAGTATCGATTAAAGCGCGCGCTTCAAATTGAAAAAGATAATTATGATTTTATGCTGATTGATTGCCCGCCATCACTGGGCTTGTTAACGATCAATGGTTTATGCGCCGCTAACTCGGTCATTATTCCTGTCCAGTGCGAATATTATGCCCTGGAAGGATTAACGCAACTACATAATACTATTAAACTTGTGAAAGAAAATATTAATCCTTCCCTAGCGATTGAAGGGGTACTGTTAACAATGGCAGATTTTCGCACCAATTTAACCAAAGAGGTTATTCAAGAAGCGCGTAATCATTTTCATGAAAAGGTTTATCAGACGGTCATTCCTCGAAATATCCGTTTGACCGAAGCCCCAAGTTTCGGGCAGCCCATTGCACTGTATGACCGGGATTCTCTAGGCGCGCAGAAATATCAGGACTTAAGCAAAGAGGTATTAGGGTTACCGCCTGAGCTCAAAATAAATGACGGGGCAGACAGGCAGATTAAACAATAAAATGCCGCTGGCGTAATTAAAGGAGCAGAGCATGGAAAGAAAAGCTTTGGGCAAAGGTTTGGGGGCCTTGATCCCTGAGACCTCGACGGATAGCACCGGGCTGCACAAAAGAGAAGAGATTTACTCCGTACAGCTTGAGCAGATCAGGCCTAATCCATTTCAGCCGCGGGAAGATTTCGTGCAGCAAAACATCGATGAATTAGCGCAGTCGATCAAAGAAAAAGGCGTAATCCAGCCGTTATTAGTGAGACGCAAAGGGGATAATTATGAGCTGATTGCCGGGGAAAGAAGGCTGCGTGCAGCTAAGTCGTTGGGGCTCAAGGAGTTACCAGTTATAATCAAAGAGGTGGCTGACCAAGATTCATTGGAGATAGCGTTAATTGAGAATATCCAGCGGGAAGGCTTAAACCCGATTGAAGAGGCGCATGCGTATCAGCACCTGATGGATAAGTTCCAGGTGACACAAGAAAAAATCAGCGAGGTTTTAGGCAAGTCCCGCGTTTCCATCACCAACACCCTGCGGCTGCTGAAACTTCCGCATGAAATTCAAAGTGAAATGAAAACGGGCAGGATCAGCTTTGCCCATGGCCGGGCGCTGCTAGAAATTGAGGATGCTAATTACCAGCGCAAGCTTGCCCAGGACATTATCGCTAAAGGCCTCTCCGTGCGGGAGCTGGAAAATTTGCTCAAAACGGTCAGGCCCAGATTAACCAAACGCAGCGCGGGGACAAAGCAGCGGGAGCCTTTGGTAGCGATTTTAGAAGAACAATTGCAGCACGCTCTGGCGACTAAGGTCAGGATCAGCAAAAGAAAAAAACGCGGCCAGATCACCATTGAATTTTATTCAACCGAAGATTTAAATCGTATCGTCAACGTGATCAAAGGAGGCAAGTAAAACATGGATCAGGCTGTTTTAATTTTGATTAAGCCCGACGGGCTGAAAAAATCTTTAACCGGTAACATATTAACCCGCCTCTCCGAAACCAAGCTTGAAATTGTGGCGGCGAAAATGGTGCGGGTATCCCGGGCTTTAGCGGAAGAGCATTATAAGCATTTAAAAGATAAGCCCTTTTTCCCGGAGATCATTAAATATTTACAGGGAGACTTGCATGACCGGAAAAAAGTAATGGCGTTAGTATATTGGGGTGAGGATGCCATCGCCAAATGCCGCACCTTGGCGGGGGCCACTAACCCGGAAGAGGCGGAGTCTACTTCGATCCGCGGCTCCTACGGCCGGATCACGACCAGCGGAGTTTATGAGAATGTTGTGCACGTGTCTTCGAATGAAGCGGAAGCACAGAGGGAAATCAAGCTCTGGTTTAAGCCAGCAGATATTATCGTCGATCTTTATCCCACGCAGTTGGTGGTGGAAAAAGAAATATCCAACAAGGTATGGGCCGCATAATGAAAAATATTATTAACAGTATGACGGGGTTTGGTTGCCAGGAGCAAGAGATGGACGGGGTAGGCAGGATCAGCGTGGAGCTGCGCTGCACCAACCATAAATTCTTTGAAACCGTTTTTCATCTGCCCGAAGGTATGCTGGCTTTAGAGGATCGGCTTAAAAAAGACCTGGAGGGTTCTTTAAAAAGAGGCCGGGTATTTTGTGCCGTCAATATTAAAGGGCATTTGGCGCAAGGGGTGTTTGTTAATCGTAAATTACTGAAGAATTATTTGCGTGAATTTAACAGCATCAAAAAAGAATTCGGGCTCAAAGATGAGCTTACCTTAGACGCTTTGACCCGCTTGCCTGGCATTCTGGCGCTCAAAGAGGACAGGTTAATGGGGGGACAGGTGTGGGATAAGCTGCAACCGGTTTTTGCCCGGGCACTTAAAAATCTCATCGCTGCCCGCCAGAAGGAAGGCGATGCCTTAGTGAAGGTGCTGCGCAAAATGAACCTACAGCTCAAGCAGGATTTGGCATACGTCAAGCAGCGGTTTGCCTTGGCAGTGAAAAATAAGCTTAAAGACCTGCACAGCGAAGAAGAAAGGGCGGCATTTTTAAAAGATACAGATATCACCGAAGAGATCGACCGCCTGCATTTTCATACCGATAATTTTTGGCATAAGTTAGCTAAAGGGGGCGCGGTAGGCAAAGAGCTGGACTTTATTACGCAAGAGATGCAGCGTGAGGCCAATACGCTAGCGGCTAAGTCCTTTGATTTGACTGTTTCCGCCCGCGCCGTGGGGATGAAAAGCCAAATTGAAAAGATCCGCGAACAGGTGCAGAATATCGAGTAGTGAAAGCATTTAACGGTAAGCAGAAAACGGGTAAAATCTTTGTGATCAGCGGACCTTCGGGCTCAGGTAAGACTACCCTGCTGACCAGCTTGACCCACGACCAGGCATTAGCCGGCAAACTAGCCAAATCCCGTTCCCTTACTACCCGGCCCAGGCGTTCCGCGGAGAGGCAGGGCAGGGAATATTTTTTTGTCAGCCCATCCCAGTTTCAACAGTTGCTAAAAGCGAAAAAAATTCTTGAATGGACCAGGTATTTGGGCTATTATTACGGAACGCCCAAAGAGGCGCTGGAAAAGCGCATCCAAAGCGGCAAACATATTGGTTTGTGCCTGGACCTCAAAGGCGCCAGAATCCTGAAGAAATTATACCCCAACAATACCGTAACGATTTTTGTGTTGCCTCCTTCTTTAGGCGTTTTGAAGGAGCGGATCCAGAACCGCTGCCAAAAGACCCAAAAGCAGGAGATCACACAAAGGTTAGCGCTGGCGCGCCAGGAGCTAAAAGCGGCCAGGGAGTTTGATCATTGTGTTTTGAATTCTAAATTAAATATCGCGCTTAAAGAACTAAAAACGATTATCGGACAGGCAATTAAACACTCAACATCTTAGAGCGGGGGGGAGGGCAATAAATGGGTTATCAAGGCAGGGAAAGGCTATTGAATAAAAGCATGGGTTCAATTTATAAATTAGTGATTTTAGCCTCTAAAAGGGCTTTAGAAATTGCCGAAGGGCAGCCTAAGCTGGTGGCAGATGACCAGACGGTCAAGCCTTCCACCGTAGCTTTGCACGAAATTGCCGAAGGTAAGGTTGAGGCGAAAAAGCCAAAAGCGAAAGAATAATGAACAAAGCCAGCAAACATATTGTTTTGGGAGTGACTGCCAGCATCGCGATTTACAAAGCCTGTGACTTGGTGCGCCGGCTTAAAGAGTGCGGTTGGGAGGTAGAGGTGGTTATGACCCAGGAGGCCCGGGAGATGATCCGGCCGGTAGTATTTCAAAGCCTAAGCGGCCGGCCGGTTTATGGCGGAGGGTTATTTGATGAGCCGCAGGCCTGGGAGATCGAGCATGTATCATTAGCCCAAAAAGCGGATTTAATTTTGATTGCCCCGGCGACCGCCAATATTATTGCGAAACTAGCCAGCGGGATCTGCGATGACCTGTTGAGCTGTGTGGTATGTGCCAGCAAGGCTAAAGTGATGATTGCCCCGGCGATGAACCAGCAGATGTATCAACACAAAATTACGCAAAGCAATATTGCTAAATTGAAGGCTTGCGGTTATAAATTTATTCCGCCACGCAAAGGGGTATTAGCCTGCGGTGCTGCGGGAGAAGGTTGTTTGGCACAAGTAGCCGAAATCATACAAGAGGTGAAAAAAATATTATAATTTTGGCGACGTAGCCAAGTGGTAAGGCAGTTGTCTGCAAAACAACTATTCAGCGGTTCAATTCCGCTCGTCGCCTTAAAATTTTGCGCTTTATGCAAAATTTTACTCCGGGCGATACCTTATAGAATTTTATAAGTTTGAGCCCGGAGCTCAAGTGAGCCATTGAGCGTCGTCGGAAGCCGGCGCAAATTACGGGACAGATCTTAGGGTAATTTGAGGGCAAGTGGTGGAATGGCATACACGACAGACTTAAAATCTGTTGGCCGCAAGGTCGTAAGGGTTCGACTCCCTTCTTGCCCACTTTGATTTTCCCGACAAGGGAAAATCAAAGTGCACTCAAGCGAGCGTAAAACGGCGCGACAAGCGCCGTAGCGAGCGGAGTGCGTCCAAGTGAGCTGCGTAGCAGGCAAAACTGCATCGAAAGTTACAAATACATTTGTTGAAGCGCCGCATCTAGGCCTAGTTCGATGTAGAGAACAGGATGGTCTAGACGAGGCGCTAAACGAGAAGACAAATATTCATTGGAAATTTGCTTCGGCCGCTTCCTTTAAAATATCTAGTTTAAGGCCGAAGAAGCTATAAATCTTTGTATTAGACAAGCAAATTTGAAAACTTAGGGCTCATAGCTCAGTTGGTTAGAGCGTTGCGTTGACATCGCAAAGGTCTGAGGTCCGAATCCTCATGGGCCCACTAATTTTTCTTGCGCAGCAAGAAAAATTGCTTCGGCCGCTTCCTTTAAGAATATTTAGTTTAAGGCCGAAGGAGTCATAAGCAGAGTTAAGTTTGAGCCGGGAGCTCAAGCGCAAAAGGAAAACATAACTTATTATGGATCTTGATACTTTACGACATTCCTGTTCTCATGTGATGGCCCAGGCGGTTAAAGAGCTTTGGCCCCAGGTTAAGGTGGCGATCGGGCCGGCAATCGAGGACGGGTTTTATTATGATTTCGATAAGCCGGAGCCTTTTACCGAAGCCGACTTACAGGCAATTGAAAAAACGATGCAAAAGATCATCGCACAGGATGAGCCTTTTCTGCGCCAGGAGTTGGACAAACAGGAGGCGATCGCGCTTTTTAATCAACTACATGAACCTTACAAGGTGGAGTTGATCCAGAATTTGCCGGATCCCAGAGTTTCGATTTATAAAACGGGCGACAAATTTTTAGACCTTTGCCGCGGTCCGCACATTAAATCCACCGGTCAAATTAAGGCGTTTAAGCTGCTATCCGTAGCCGGTGCGTATTGGCACGGGATTGAAACTAATCCCATGCTGCAGAGGATTTATGGCACCTGTTTTGAGAGCCAAAAAGAGCTGGATGAGCATTTGAAAAATCTGGAGGAGGCCAAGCTGCGGGACCATCGTAAGCTGGGTCCGGCGTTGGAGCTTTTTGATATTTATCATGAAGAGGCCGGCGCGGGATTTGTTTTTTATCACCCTAAGGGCGCGCTGCTGCGGATGATCATCGAAGACTATGAGAAAAAAGAGCATTTAAAGCGCGGGTATGATCTAGTCACCACGCCGCACTTAATGGACGCAAGTTTATGGAAACAAAGCGGCCACTACGACTATTATAAAGAAAATATGTATTTCACCTCCGAAGAGGGCAAGGAGGTGGTAGTAAAACCCATGAATTGCCCGGGACATATTTTAATTTATAAATCAAAAACCAGAAGCTACAAAGATTTACCGATCCGGTTTTTTGAACTGGGCACGGTTTACCGTAAGGAGAAAGCCGGGGTGTTACACGGGTTACTTAGGGTGCGCGGGTTTACCCAGGATGATGCGCATATCTTCTGTTTGCCGGAACAGCTGGAGGCAGAAATTAAAGGAGTAATCGGCTTTGTTTTTGAGACGATGCGGGTTTTTGGCTTTGAATCCTGGGGGAT
>ERZ1645192.3882-NODE-3882-length-12008-cov-7.926211_pt1 | contig 12008 bp, 7 predicted proteins | sample MGYA00575354_ERZ1645192 | MGnify/ENA primary metagenome ERZ1645192 (study PRJEB40844, sample SAMN11349763) | freshwater sediment metagenome | isolation source: river sediment | host: Sediment | place: India: Faizupur Khadar , New Delhi | collected 2017-02-21 ... | reverse complement strand
GATTTCACCGTAGGAATAATCGTCTCCCAGTTCGTTTTTCATCTGGGTCAGATTCTTGTCAGGCGATACGACTGCCGCGATGGCCGCTTGTTTTTCTTTGTCCGGCACCAACTGATCCACGGACAGTTCGCCGTTGGCAATAAAGGAACATAAGTGCCCCTGAATGGTGGTGGGAGCCAGGCCCCGTTCTTCGGCAATCTCGTCCACGGCCAGGCCGTCTTTAAACAGCATCAGGCTGATCTCCCGGGTGTTGGCTTGGGGGGCGGCATTATCCGTGCCTGGGGTTTTTTCACGGCGGGTTGCCGTCTCTTTCTCTGAAGTCTGTTCTGAAGGACGCGGTTCAGGGGATTCATCACCCGGGATCTTTTTTTCATTGCAGTAGGTATCCACCATGGCCAGCAGTTCCTCTCCATAGCTTTCCACGGTGCCCGGGCCCACCCCTTTCAGGGCTTTCAGGCTTTTTTTCGACCGGGGCAGGCAAACCGCAATCTGAACCAGGACTTTCTGGTGGGCCACCTGGAACGCTTTTACATTTTGAGCGGCTGCGGTCCGGGTCCGCCATGCCTTCAAGGCTTGAAACATTTCAGGATGGGCAATGTCGAGCTCGGTGTAATCCGTAGTGGATGAACCGGCACTCTTTTTTGACTGATTTCCCGGCGTATCTGCGATGGCTTGGGACGACACGGCCCTAAGGTAAGCGGTTGTGGAAAATCCATCAGCACAGGATAAAATCCCGGCCCGTTTGACACGGACTTCCTGTTTTAAATTGTCCAGGGCATTTTGCACCTGCTTGGCCAGGGCCGCATTGTCGGTTTCTACGGAACCTGTTTCAAGCAGACGACCAAACACCTGATCCAGGGCATTGCCGAACCAGGCACTGGCTTTTTGCACCCGCTCCTGGATAACGGCACTTGTTTCCGGCAAAGGCTCATTTGCCATCAACTGTTGCAGTTGAACCTGAAATTTATCACTCACCTGGAACACCTGGTCCCGGCCCATGGATTCCAGTTCCGCCGGTTCACCAAGCCCGGGGATGCGCAGCACATTGCGGTTATCCCTTGCCAGGCGCAGAAAATAAAAAAATAACCCTCTGAAACTTGAGCAGTCAAAGCATCTCAGCACCAGGGTCTGCTGGCAGGCGGCACGGGCGGCTCTGAAAATCCCGGCAAGGTCCTGGCCGGGCGGGGCCGTCCGGTTCATGAAATCCACCACCACCGGGTCGGTGCCCAGGACGTGGGGCGGCACAGGGGCGGTGAGCACCAGCCCGTCAAGGCCGGTACAGCGGCTCAAGGCCACATATACCTGTCCGGGAGCAAAGGCATTTTTTGCATCCACGATGGCCCGGTCAAAGGTTAAGCCCTGGCTTTTGTGGATGGTCACAGCCCAGGCAAGCTTTAACGGAAACTGCTTGAATCTGCCCACCACCTCCTGTTGGATGGTGTTATCTTCCTCGTTTACCCTATATGTAACATTTTCCCAATCTACCGGCTTGACCTCCACAACGGGACCATCCTTAAGATCCGACGCACTTTCCCCGGCCGCTCTTCCGGCACTGCCCCGGCAGGCAACGGTTACGGTTTCCCGTCCCACATGGGTCACCTGGCCGATGGTGCCGTTGAAATAAGCTTTGTCAGGGGAAGCATCATTGCGCAGAAACATCACCTGGGCCCCTGGTTTAAGGGTAAGCTGCTCTCCTGTGGGAAAGGCATGGGACGGAAAATCTCCGGACACTTCTGCAGCCAGGGTGTATGCTTTCTCCCCAAGCCGGGCAAGTTTCAGATTATTAATGGACTCAGCCCGTCTATTGTGCGTGGTCAAGGTAATGTATCCTTGATCCGGGGGATCGGGCCTCACCTGCCGGTTGAGGATATCAGTGCAACGGCGATCCATGCGGTTTTCGCGCACGGCATTGAGCAGACGGATAAAATCAGGATCGCTTTGACGGTAAACGGTTTCAAGCTCTATTGTCACCAGATCGGAGCGACTTAACGCCTGGCTTGAAAAAAAATAGGGGGAGGCATAATACTTGGACAAAAGACCCCATTCTTCGGGTTTGGTCACCGGCGGCAGTTGAAACAGGTCCCCGATGAGCAGCAGTTGCACCCCGCCAAAAGGCCGATCATCCCGTCGCAGGCGGCGCAATACCGCATCCAGGGCGTCCAGCAGATCAGCCCGGACCATGGAGATTTCATCAATCACCAGCAGATCAAGGCCGTTGATAATCTGTTTTTTAACCTTTGAAAACCTGAAAAACCGCCGGTTATCCTGGGATCGATCACTTTGTCCGGGAAGATATGGCCCCAACGGAATCTGAAAAAAGGAGTGCAGGGTCACCCCCCCGGCATTTACGGCGGCAACGCCTGTGGGGGCCGCAACAAGGAACTGCTTGGGGCAAAACGCCGACAAAGATTTCAGGAACGTGGTTTTACCGGTGCCGGCCCTGCCGGTCAGATAGATATGACACAGGGTTTCCCCGACAAAAGCCCGGGCCGCCTGGATCTTTTTGTTTCCTTCAAAGGAAGGTAATGTGGATTTCGTAACGTCCATAACATTCACGCTTTTTTGTTAACCGAATCCCATTTCTTTTCATAGTTGGCCCTCACCTTTTTCAAAAAAACGATCATTGTACGGATCTGTTTTCAGCAGCCTGGGGCAGGTAAATATCAAAACAACTGCCTTTTCCTTCAACACTGTCCACAAAGATATAGCCCTTGAGCCGGGCAACAATACCCTTGATAATGGGAAGACCCATGCCCGTGCCCCGTCCTTTTGTCTTTGTTGTAAAATAGGGTTCAAATATATTGTCCATGACGGCACGGCTCATCCCGTGCCCCGTATCTTTCACCTGCAAATGAATATAAGGGCCGGGCAACATCTGGCGTGTCTCTTCAAGGGGGCTTTCGTTAACCTGAATTTCATCCAGACAGACGGTGAGAACCCCGCCTTTGTCCCCCATGGCATGATAGGCATTGGTGCAAAGATTCATGACAAGTTGATGAATCTGGGTGGGATCTGCCATCACAGGCGCAAGATCTGTTTTGACCAACGTTTCGATCTTTATGGTTTTGGGAACAGATGCGCGCAGCAGCTTTAAGCTCTCCTTGATAATGGGGCCGGGGTGGCAGCGGATATACTCTCTTTCCCCCTGGCGGCTGAATGCCAGGATCTGTGCCACCAGGTCCTGGGCCCGACCCGATGCATTTTTCACCCGGCGAAGGTATGTCAGCATCTTCCCAGCTTCCGGACACATTGACAGGCATAGATCCGTATATCCAATGATAGGGGATAAAATATTATTGAAATCATGGGCAATACCGCCTGCCAGAACGCCAAGGGCCTCCATTTTCTGAAGCTGCACGATCTGACGTTTAAATTCACCCTGCTGCTTTTCATACTTCTGACGCCTGTAGACGCTTCCGACCTGCTGGGCCACGGCCATGACCAGGTGAGTGTCATTTCTATCCAGTCTTCTGAGGGTGACTGTATTTACGGCAATCATGATGCCGATGGCTTCCCCATCCACTTCGATGGGGCTGATAATAAAGGAAAGGGGTTTGAGACGGTCGGCAAGGTCCTGACTCTGGGGATATTTTTGCTTCAACCACGCCATATCATTCACAAGCATGGTTTTTTTGTGCCGGAAGGACTCATAAAACACCCCTTCGGATGACCCATCAAGGGAAATGCTGTAATTGCTGATGTAGAGCTTTTCAACCTCGGTAAAGCCATACCCGCCACGATAGGATAAAGACGTTTTCTCATCATTGGCGATCATGATCATCACTCGGTCATACCGAAGTTTTTTACCCACGATATTTGTGGTCCGTTCAAAGATGCAAGTATCAGGATCTTCAAGCTCCAGGGCCTGGCCGATATCGACAATGGCCTTTGAATTTTCCGCATTGACCTCAACCTGATTGAGCATCTCTTCCCTGGCGGTATGAATAGCACGTAAAGACTTTGCAAGCGCCTTTGATTTCACCCTCTGGGCGGCCCACCCCAGAGCAAAAAACAATAAGGCCGGGCAAATCAGCCACAAACTTTTGGGCACAACAGCGGAAGGTATTATCCACAATGCAATGGGCATCGCGATTGCAGCAACACCGGCAAGCCAGGAAAGCACGGCAAGTATGGGAAACGCCGACCCCTTCCAGGATAGCTCATACCGGCAACCCCCGCCCGCGTTGAATATACATTCCGGATGCTGCACGGACAATTCATTATGGAGAAAAACATCCACAAGCCCCTGGAAATATCCCTGTCGGAGCTCGCACTGAAAAGGTTCTTCTTTTACACCTTCATTGGGTGTGACCATAATTTCGATTTTATTTTTTTCTATATCACGGATAGAATAACGCGAAGCGCGGGTCAAGCCTCCGGCATATTTTACCATCATCCCACAGGCCCGCCTGACCCCGGCGAATGGCAGCACCAGGCTGCGAATCATTCCCAGGCATCCGGGCGTCACAGCATACCGGCCGGCCGACCTCGCGATTCTCAGATTATCGGTAAGCATGCACAAACGTTCATGGAACCGATTGATCTGTGCCTCGGAGATCCCCGGGGCATTCTCCCCGGTCTTATCGATTCCAATCCCAGCATCGGCCATGAGGTCTTCGACTTCAATTTCGGGATATTTTTCCCGAATCAGGGCCGAATAGGCATCCAGTACTTTTTTGCTATACACTTCTTTTCCTTTTGCAGTTTCCATTTTTGATTGTTCCATGGGTTGAAACTTTGCATCCGGTCTTTAATGGTTGCCGATCAGCGCTTAAAAATTCAATCGCCTGTTATAAACCAAAACGGCACCTCTTTCTCTAGAAAAATATTATTTTAAAATTCAATCCATACACAGACACCGTGAATTGCAACATTCACCGCGCATGCGAAATCAACGACAGCGCGGTATATTCGATATACCGTATCAGGGAGAGAACTCCATGAATTTTTTGACAAAAATTTTATGATATATTATATCAATATACTTTTATAATTTATAATGATGGAGGATAAATGCAAACAGGAAAAGTTAACCAGCGGATTTTATCATTCATGGAAAAACGGGGCATGGATATCACGGCATTATCCGAGGCTGCCGGCCTTGACCCCCAATTTATCAAGACCATGCTTGACGAAGACGCCTATCCCCCCCTTGGGCCTTTAATGAAAATTGCCCGGGCCCTGGGTGTGCGTCTAGGCACCTTTCTGGATGACCAGGACAGCAGTGATCCTTATATTGTCCGCAAGGCGGAACGGGCAGACAGTTTTTCCGTTCTTGACAGTACCAACAAAGCGCCTGCCTTAAATTTCTATGCCCTGGGCAAAGGTAAGTCAGACAGGCACATGGAGCCGTTCTTTGTTGAAATCCTGCCTGAATCCGCAAAGAAAAAAACACTCTCTTCCCATGAAGGCGAAGAGTTTATTGTCCTTGTCTCAGGAGTTGTGGAAGTGATTTACGGCAATGAAACATATGAACTCAAGCCCGGAGACTCCATCTATTACAACTCTGTGGTTCCCCATTATGTCTCCTGTGTCGGGGAAGAAAAGGCTGAAATTTATGCCGTGGTTTATATCCCGGAATAACAAACATCTTAAGCCAAAGAGGAATAGAGCACATATGGACGAAACTTTGCCATTGCAATCCCTGACCATAGGGCAAATCTTTGACAGAACCGTTGAAAAATATCCGGACAACCCGGCCGTTGTATATGTGGACAGGGATTTTCGCCTGACGTACCGCCAGTTTGCCACCTATGTAGATGAAACAGCCAAGGGTTTGATGGCCCTGGGCATTAAGAAAGGAGAAAAGGTAGGTATATGGGCCACCAATGTACCATACTGGGTGATTTTGCAGTTTGCCACGGCCAAAATCGGGGCTGTGCTGCTCACGGTGAACACCAACTATAAAACAGCGGAACTTGAATACCTGCTATCCCAATCTGACTGTGAAAACCTCTTTCTCATTGACGGATACCAGGACACGGATTACATATCCACCATATATGAACTGGTGCCGGAGCTGAAAACCTACCAGCGCGGCCACCTGAAATCTGAAAAATTCCCCCATCTTAAACGGGTGATCTTTCTTGGCCCTGAAAAACACAGGGGCATGTATACCATTCCTGAAATCCGGGCATTGTCCGTCATGGTTTCCGATGATGAATACCAGGCCCGCCAGGATAGCCTGGATTGCCATGATGTGGTGAACATGCAGTATACGTCGGGAACCACGGGTTTTCCCAAAGGCGTTATGCTCACCCACTACAATATCGCCAACAACGGGTTCTGGATCGGTGCCAACCAGAACCTGGGCCCGGATGACCGAATCTGCCTGCCCGTGCCCCTTTTCCACTGCTTTGGCTGTGTACTCGGGGTAATGGCTTTCATCAACCATGGCTCCTGTATGGTGATCCTGGAAAAATTTGATCCCCTTTTAATCATGACCTCGGTGGAGCAGGAAAAATGTACCGGCCTTTACGGCGTGCCCACCATGTTCATTGCCGTGCTGGAACATCCCCTTTTCAACAAATTTGATTTTTCATCCCTGCGCACCGGCATCATGGCAGGATCGAACTGCCCCATCCGTGTTATGGAGAAGGTTATCGACCAGATGAACATGACGGAAATCACCATCTGCTACGGTCTGACCGAGGCATCTCCGGTCATCACCCAAACCCGGCAGCACGACGACATCCGGGTACGGACCGAAACTGTGGGACGGGCCCTGCCTCACCTTGAAGTCAAGGTCATTGACCTTGGCACAGGCAAAGAACTGCCCCGGGGCCAACAGGGGGAGGTGTGTGTCAGGGGATACAGCGTGATGAAAGGATACTACAACAACCCTGAAGCCACGGCCCAAACCATTGACGAGGAGGGCTGGCTGCACTCAGGCGATCTTGGCGTCATGGACGAAGCAGGCAATCTGTCCATCACGGGCCGGCACAAGGACATGATCATCCGGGGCGGGGAAAATATCTACCCCAGGGAGATCGAAGAATTTTTATATCGGATGGAAGGTATCCGGGATGTCCAGGTGGCTGCGGTTCCCAGCGAGAAATACGGTGAAGAGGTTGGTGCCTTTGTCATTCTCAATGAGGGCGCAAATCTTGAGCCCAGCGATATCCAGGACTTTTGCCGGGGAAAAATCAGCCGCTACAAAATTCCCAGGTATGTCCATTTTATCGATCAATATCCCATGACGGCCTCAGGAAAAATTCAGAAATACAAATTGACAGAAATGTCGGAAGAAATTTGGCCGGAAAGGCGCTAAGCACCTGCACATAAATGGTATTTTTGTCCAACTTCAGTGTTGGACAAAAATCCTCATTTCTAAACAGACGCTAAAAAATGAATAAAAATGAAAACCTATTCTGCTGTTGCCTTGTTCATTGTCTGCTTACTTTTAACCGTGCCCATACTCACCGGTCCGGCCCTGGGCCGGGAGTTGACCATCATGACCCATGACAGCTTCAGCATCTCGGCGTCCGTACTTGAAGATTTTAAAACAGCCGTGGGTGCCGAGATCACGATTTTACGGTCCGGCGATGCCGGCCAGGCGTTAAATAAGGCGATTCTGTCCAAAAACAATCCCATGGCGGACCTGTTTTTCGGGGTGGACAACACCTTTATGGGCAGGGCCCTGACCAATGACCTGTTCATTGCTTACACCCCAAAAGGGTTTGAAGATATTAACACTACCCTCCTGGTGGATGATGAACACCGTCTGATACCCGTGGATTTTGGAGATGTCTGCCTCAACTATGACATAAAATGGTTCAAGGCAAAACAGCTTGCCCCCCCGGCCGGCCTTGAAGACCTGATACGCCCGGAATACAAAAACCTTACCGTTGTCCAAAACCCGGCCACATCATCCCCGGGCCTTGCCTTTCTTCTGGCCACCATCAGCCGTTTCGGGGAAAATGGATACATCACTTTCTGGCAAAATCTTAAAGCCAACGGGGTCATGGTGGTAAACGGATGGCAGGAATCTTACTGGGGTCAGTTCACTGCCGCCTCAAAAGGAGACCGGCCCATTGTGGTCTCCTACGCCTCAAGTCCTGCGGCAGAGGTGTTTTATGCCGAGCAAAAACCCACCACAGCCCCTACCGGTATCGTCATTGGGAATAGATCCGCCTTTCGCCAGATTGAATTTGCAGGCATCCTGAAAAACAGTGCCAACACAGATCTTGCAAAAAAGGCCATGGATTTTCTTTTAAGTAAAGCATTCCAGGAAGACATCCCTTTGCAGATGTTTGTGTTCCCGGCCAACACAAAAGCAATGCTGCCCGAAGTATTTTTAAAACATGCAAAAATTACGGATGCGCCGGCATCTTTACCCGCAGACGAGATCAACCAAAACCGGGACAGATGGCTCCGGGAATGGACGGAAAACCTGTTGCGGTGAAAGCAAGGAGTTATACCCACCCTTATGTGCTCGCGGGGCTTGTTCCCCTTGTATTTTTCCTTGTTTTCTATTTTTACCCCCTGGCCGGTATTTTTCTTCGAAGCTTTGTGCCGGACTTTCCCGCACACTTTCGTATTGACCTCTCTTTTTTGAATCAAATTGTCGAATCGCCGCGCCTTCACCATATCATCTGGTTCACCTTCTGGCAGGCTGCCGTATCCACCGGCCTGACCCTGGTGTTTGCCTTCCCGTGCGCCTTTGTCATGTCCCATTACCAATTTAAGGGGAAAAAATTTTTAACCCTGTGTGCATCCATCCCCTTTGTGCTGCCTGCCGTGGTGGTGGCCGCAGCCCTTGATGCAAGTTTCGGCAAAGACGGATGGCTGGGAATCTTAAATATCCGCCACCCCCTGGTTCTGATTCTTATGGCCCATGTGTTTTACAATTTTTCGGTCATGCTCAGAATTCTGACCAGCTTCTGGACAGGGTTGCGGGGCAATATCCAGGAAACGGCAGCCATGCTCGGGGCAGGACCGTTTCAGGTATTTATCCATGTGACCCTGCCCCTTCTCATGCCTGCGGTATGGGCGGCTTCCTTTCTGGTGTTCATCTTCTGTTTTTCAAGCTTTGGCATCATTCTGATTCTTGGGGGACCTGCCTACGCCACCATAGAGGCAGAGATCTACCGCCAGGCCGCGCATATGTTCAACCTGCCGGTGGCATCTTTTCTCTCCCTGCTTCAAATCGGGTTTACCCTGGTACTCATGGGCCTTTACACCGCCTTTTCCCGAAAGGCGGTTCGCTTTGTGCCCAAGGCCGGCCAGGCCAAATTCAAACGACCGGGGAAATTCATGGAAAAGGCAGCAATTACAGGCAGTTTCGGTTTTATTATCCTGTTATGCCTTTTTCCCTTGGCAGCCCTTGCAGGCAAGTCCATGGTTCATGAGGGGCAATTGTCCCTGATTTACTACCGGGCCATTTTTGACAATCCGTCAACTTCCATTTTCCATATCCCGCCTTTTACGGCGATTAAGTTTTCCTTCATCTTTGCGGGAACCGCTCTTTTTATCGCCCTTGTGACAGGCCTTTGCGCAGCCCTCTGCCTGAACCACCTGGACCGGATAAAAGCAAAAAACCTTGCCGGATTTTTTGACCCGTTGTTTATGCTGCCCCTGTCCACTTCCGCAGTCACCCTGGGATTCGGCATCATCATCACCCTGGACCGGCCGCCGCTGAACTTACGGTCTTCAATTCTGCTTGTCCCTTTAGTCCATGCCCTGGTGGGATTTCCCTTTGTGCTTCGGGCGGTGCTGCCTGCCTTGAAAAGCATCCCCAACAACATCAGGGAGGCTGCCTCCACACTAGGCGCCGGCCCTGGAAACATATTCAGGTGCATTGACCTGCCGTTAATATCCGGGGCATTGACGGCAGGCGCCGTGTTTGCCTTTACCATAAGCATGGGGGAATTCGGCGCCACCATTTTCGCGGCAGGCCCGCGCACCCCCACCATACCCCTGGCCATCTACCGGTTTTTAGGCCAGCCGGGCGCCATTAATTACGGCCAGGCCATGGCTATCTCCACCCTTCTCATGGCAATCACAGCAGCCGGGTTTATCCTCATTGAAAAAATCAGTTCAAAAGGGCTACAACACTTTTAATGGAAAGTGAACTTATCATACACAACTTAAGCAAAACCGGAACGGAAGGCGTCTGCCTTCTAAACAACATCAACCTTGCCCTGCCCCGGGGCAGCCGCCTCTCCGTACTCGGCCCTTCGGGCAGCGGAAAAACCACGCTGTTGCGTATGATTGCAGGGCTTGATATGCCGGACTCCGGCGATATCCGGTTCAACGGGGTCTCTATCCTGGATATCCCCCCGCACAAACGCCATTTTGGCATGATGTTCCAGGACTATGCCCTGTTTCCCCACCTGGATGTTTTTCACAACATTGCATTCGGCCTGAAAATGAAGGGCATGCCCAGACAGGAACAGGCCCCTATTGTGGAAGAAATGCTGGCGCTGATCAATCTCAAAGGATTTGAAAACAGAAAGGTGGATAAACTGTCCGGAGGCGAGCGTCAGCGGGTGGCCCTGGCAAGAACCCTTGCCCCAAGCCCCAGGCTGCTCATGCTGGACGAACCCCTGAGCGCACTGGACCGGGTCTTGCGAAAACACCTTCTGGAGCAACTCACACAAATTTTCTCCCGGCTTCACATCACCACCATATTTGTCACCCACGATCACGAAGAAGCCTTTGCCGCCGGATCTCGGATCATCCTGATGAACCAGGGCTGCATTGTCCAGGCCGGCACCCCAAAAGATCTGATGCTGCGCCCGGTGAATGACTGGGTCCGGCAATTTATGGGCTGAAGCATCGTTAATAATTGCTCTTGTTTCTTGATGCCTTTACAAATAGAAAACTAATAAAATAAGATAATCCAGGCCAAAACCAGTATTCTGGACAAAAGACCAAACCCCATGGTCAAAAGGCAGATGAAAGAACCGTTGCGGCCTCCGTAAATGGCGATATACCGAGGCAAGGTCCGGCGCAGGCGGGTAACCGGTATCATGAGCAGACCTCCGACTATGAGGGCAGTGATGGCTTCATAGCCGCTGATGCTGTTTTGGGTCAAAAGGGTTGACATGTAGCTGATCCCGGCAATCGGACTGAATATGTAGGTGGTGAGCGGACCGATTACGGCCGGGGATAAACCCAGGGCGGATGTCAAAGGAGCGATCCCGGCCTCTACCCAGGAGAGCATTCCCGACAAGGTCAGCATCTGAACCAGCAGGGTCACGACAGCCAGCACACCGATCATGTTGAAAAACATTTTTTTTCGGGCATGCCAGGCGTCTTTCAAAAGCCGGGTCAAACTGCGGTTAAGACATTCCGGATCATCCGGCGAGCATTCGTAGGCCGAAAACGGGTCCTCCCCGGTTTCCAAAGGCGCTTTGCCATTGCCCCAAGCCCTTCCGCAGATCAACACATAGCAAAGTTTGAGTACGCCGGTAAGCCAGAAGGCGGCAATGTAAATCATGGCCAGACGGGTGCCGAGCAGAGGCAGAACAATGGGAAGCTGAAAGGTCAGAGTCTCCCTGAGATGAAAGGGCACCGTATTGAGGATGCCGGTAAGCCGCAGCTCACGGTCATTCAGTCGTCCGTCCGCATGGAATTGGGCTGCCATGGTATGGGCCGCGATCATGGAGCCTATTGCGGCCAGAAAACAAACCGCTGTTTCGGCCGGCAGCCGGGCGGCTCTTGCCACAGGTTTCCCAAAAGGTTTCAGGTGGCGCATCAATCCCATCTGCATGAACAGCTCCACCCCGAAAAGACTTATAAACATTACCGAGCCCATTCGAAACACCAAGTCCGCCGTAAACACAATTGAAGATAATAAAATTTCCATGTCCAACCATAATGGGGTTTCAGTACCGGTAAAGCTAAGGAATGAGATCAAAACAATTTAATCTGGGAGTGCGGGCGAGACGCCCACGCTCCCGGATATAGCAAAATGGGCAAGTTATTTAAGACCCGTTCCTTAGTATTGCAAAACTATCATGTCTATATCTTTTAGGATTTCAATACCAGTTCGACATAGACCA
>ERZ1645192.3880-NODE-3880-length-12010-cov-5.857382_pt1 | contig 12010 bp, 6 predicted proteins | sample MGYA00575354_ERZ1645192 | MGnify/ENA primary metagenome ERZ1645192 (study PRJEB40844, sample SAMN11349763) | freshwater sediment metagenome | isolation source: river sediment | host: Sediment | place: India: Faizupur Khadar , New Delhi | collected 2017-02-21 ... | reverse complement strand
TGGCGCTCAAGCCTCAAACGCAACGGGACCGCTATCGTGAAATCGCTTTTCATGGCCCCAAACCCGACGATAATTTCGTGCTCCTCAATACGGGGGATTCAATCTGGCAATTGCCCGCGGAGCAGGCAAACGCCATCAAATTCGGAGTATTTTCTCATCAGAACGGACCTGCCGAAATGAACAGCGATTATGTCCAGGTCACTCAACCTGTACAGACGTATTATTCCTCCGTGCCGTATCGCGGTTCGACCCAGAACATGGAGTTTTCAGTCATCAGGTTTACCACACAGACATTCGACACCGAAGGAAAGGCCAACGGGGTCCTGACCATTTCCCTTGATTTGCTCGTAGTCCATCGCATCATGTCCCTGTTTTCTTCGTCACAATCCCCGTTATTCATTTTTCCCCAAGATCGGGAGCGGACCATCAGCTTTTTCTTCGATTCCTCGGGGTGGCTCCTGTTCGCATCAGGATTCAGCGACAATCAGAAGAAGGGGCTGTCCGTTGACACCTTGCGGAGCGGGCTGCAGGGCGACATTGGCAGGCCTGGATTTGATTCAGCATTCAGGCCCAGCCCGCTGCATGAAAAATATTGGACCATGGTTGCCTCGGTACAATCTGGAAATTCAGGACAACTGGCCCTGGGTCCCCTGTTCAACAACCCCTCCAACTCAGGAAGCGACCTTTTTCTGAACTACGCCCCCATTGAATTCCCTGAGACGCTCCTCTCCAGCCCAACCATTGTAGGCGGCATAGGATGCATGGACACGAGCTTCATGTTCATGTCCGCAACATACGAAGTGATCATGGCGTTGTCCGTGGCCTTGTTCACTGCCATCGTGCTGACCTTGGGAACGTTCTATTTTCTCCATCGACGCATCAGCCGGCCCGTTACCACCTTGGCGTCGGCCGTGGAAAAGAGGACCCTGGGCGGCGATGCCTCACATTTGGAAATCAGTCCTCTTCCGAAAGAGCTCCACCACCTCCAACACACCATCAACACGCTGCTGCTCCAGCTGCAAACGGCCCGCAACGAAGCAAGCATCCGCCAGGAGATGATCCTGGGTGAATTGCACCGGCAACCCGTGTACCTGGACAAGCTGATCAAGGCCAATCAATCCTCAGTTCAGGGTCAGAGCCACGATCCAGAGTGCGGCATCGTAGGGCAAAGCCAAGCGGTACTGAACTTGAGGGCCATGATCCAGAAGGCGGCCCAAGTCATGGCAGACGTGCTCATCATTGGTGAGACAGGAACAGGCAAAGAGCTTGCCGCGGAGGCCATCCACCGCAGCAGCCCCAGGGCTGGCGGCCCATTCATCTCCATCAATTGCGGGGCGCTGGATGAGAATCTCCTGCTTGATGCCCTGTTCGGACATGTGAAAGGGGCATTTTCCGAAGCCAAGACCGACCGGAAGGGGGCTTTTCTGGCCGCATCCTCCGGCACACTGCACCTGGACGAAATCGGCAATGCCTCACCAAAGGTCCAGCAAGCCCTGCTCAGAGCCTTGTCCGTCCGCCATATCCGTCCCCTGGGCAGCGACCAGGACGTACCCTTCGATGCGCGGGTCATTGCCGCAACCAATGTCGACCTGTTGGAATGCGTTAAAAACGGCACATTCCGGGAAGATCTCTATTACCGGTTGGCAGTCATCACCATCAGCACCCCACCCCTGCGGCAGCGCAAGGAAGATCTTCCTCTCCTCGTCCACTACTTCCTGACAGAAACCACTCAAAGTCAGAACAAGCCTGCCATAGACCTGAGTCGTGGGGCTCTGGACAAACTTTTGCGTTACGATTGGCCCGGCAATATCCGGGAATTGAAGAACAGCATGACGCGTGCTGTGACGTTTGCTGAGGGAGGCATCCTGCTTGCCAGTCATATCATTCTGGGAAATACCACCAATAATAGTACCGCATCAGACACTCCCCCTGCCTACCCTGCGCCCGGCATGCCCCCCGCACGGACACTTCCCGGAGAGTTCCCGCCCAAAGAGCATATTGCTGACCAAAATTCATCCCGCAGTCCGCTCGTCGCCCAAATAGAGATTACGGACCAGCTCAATCCTCGACAAAAAAAGGCTTGGCCTATACTCCTTGCATCGGGTGGCACGAACCGTGCTGAGTATCAAAACGCAGTCGGCGAAAAAATTTCTGTGCGAACCGCGCAATATGACCTGCAAGATATGGTGAACAAAGGCTTATTGGTCAAATCGGGCAAGGGTCCGGCCTCTCGCTATATCCTTGCCGATGGGGTTCTGTAACTTTAATTGCGAGACCATGCCATGAAATTGCGCAACTGGCTGGAAGCCATTTTACCCAAAAAGCAACCTGGAACGGATCACGAGACGGTCTTGAGGTCTTTCCGGCTGCAGTACACTCACTTCAAGGACCTGCTGCTCTCCAATGCCGAATTGGGGAACCTCATGGCCGATATCGACGAGAAAATGCGTGGCACTGTCCTCTTCGGCATGAACGAAATCAGGGCATTAGCAACACGCAGTGTCTTCCACACCATGCGCATGGTCACGGCTCTGAATGCCATTTCAGGCAACCGCTACGCCGTACTCCAGGAAATGGTAGAACTTATCAATGCCCGGATTTCCTCTATTCTTGACAGCAAACCCCTGCCAGCCGCAGATGTGCTGACCTACCCCCTCAGCTCAGTAAACCGTGACTTTGTCGACCTTGTGGGAGGGAAATGCGCAAATCTCGGTGAAATGCGCAATCATGCAAAAGTTCCCACTCCTGGGGGATTTGGAATCACAACCGCAGCCTACAATGTTTTTCTCCAATCCGAGGGATTGCGCGAAGAAATTCTGAAACTGTTGCGGGAGGCCAATCCTGACGCCCCGGCATCCATCGTGGAAGTCTCTGAGGCCATTTTCAGGACCATGGCTGGGGTCAAAGTTCCTGATCAGGTCATGACGGCCATCAATGCAGCCTGGGACGAGGTCTTTGAAAATCCGGCTCAAACCCGGACCGCGTTGCGCTCCAGTGCCATCAGTGAAGACGGTATCCTCTCCTTTTCAGGGCAATATCGAACAATACTCGGTGTCACCCGCTCCTCCCTCGAAGACGCTTTCCGGGAGGTTCTGGCCAGTCTGTTTTCGCCGCGCGCCATCACCTATCGCATCCACCATGGTGTCCCGTTCGAACAGTGCGCCATGGGCATGGCCTGCATCGAAATGGTGGACGCCCTGTGCAGCGGCATCATTTTCTCCCGCCACCCGGTCAACCCATTGTCCGATGAAATGGTCCTCAACGCTGTCTGGGGGTTGGGGGCCTACGCGGTGGATGGAATTATTGAACCCGACACTTGGCACATCAAGCCTGGCATCACCCCTCAGATCATGCAGCAGTATGTTGCCGACAAACGTGTCCAGCTCATTTCCGATGCGTCGGGAAAACATGAGCAAGCGGTCCCAGAGGAATTGCGCAAAACACCATGTTTGAACACCGAACAGGTCATGGCACTGGCAGCCATTGCCGCCAAACTCGAAGCTCACTACCGTCATCCCCAGGACGTGGAATGGGCCATGAACAAGAAAGGAGAGATCCTGGTTCTGCAAAGCAGGCCCATGCGCCTGGCCAGCGCCCAGCACAATGGACTGTCCAACGACTCCATCCCTGGAGCCCAGTTGTTGGTCGAGCATGCAGACATTGCCTGCGCCGGAATCGGATCGGGTGCGGCCATCATGGCGGACTCCATGCAGGACTTGTCCGATTTCCCCACGGATGGGATTTTGGTCGCCAAGCATTCCCTTCCCAATTACGTCCTGGTCATGAACCGGGCCCAGGCCATTGTCACCGAAGCCGGGAGCATCACCGGTCACATGGCCTCCCTGGCACGTGAATTCAACGTGCCAACCATCCTGAATGCCAAAGGGGCCACCAAAATCATTCAAGACGGCCAACTCATCACCGTGGATGCCATCACCGGACGCATCTACAGTGGAAGCGTTCCGGAACTCATCGCCCTCAAGTCCGAACGCAGGTTAAAAATAGCCGACACCCCTGTGCACGCCACGTTGCGACAGGTTGCGGACCAGATCACCCCTCTGCACCTCCTGGATCCAAAATCTCCACTGTTCAAGCCAGAGTCCTGCACCACCCTGCATGACGTCATGCGTTTCGTCCACGAACGTTGCTATACCGAGATGTTTCGCATCAGCGACCGGGCTTCGGATGCAGGCTCCGTGTCCTGCCAGCTCAAGGCCAAATTGCCTATCGACCTGCGCATCATCGATCTTGGTGGAGGCCTCAAGGACGTGGATGGGCCATACGTCTATATGGAACAGATTGAATCGGTGCCGCTGTCCGCCCTCCTGTCTGGAATGCTCAGTCCCGAGGTGCACGTGCGTGGACCCAGGCCCGTCGATGTCAGCGGATTTCTCTCGGTCATGAGCCAACACATGCTCGAACCGCCCAACACCCAGGTTGAACGGTTCGGCGAGAGGAGCTACGCCATTGCCTCCGACAAATATCTGAACTTCAGTTCGCGTGTGGGGTACCACTACAGCGTCATCGACGCGTATTGCGGGCAAACCATATCCAAGAATTATATCACGTTCCAATTCAAGGGTGGAGCGGCCGACGAGATTCGCCGGGTGCGGCGGGTGCGTTGTATTGCCGAAATCCTGAGCAGACTTGATTTTGTGACTGAAGTGCGGGGCGACATGACCCAGGCCAAGTTTCAGAAGTACTCATCCGAAGAGACGAGAGAACGCCTGGATCAGCTGGGTAGACTCCTGATCGTCACCCGACAGATGGACATGCTCATGACGAGTGAAAACGCAGTCAAGATCATGGCCGATAACTTCATGGCCGGAAAATATCACTAGATCTTGCCATTATCCTCCCCTGCTCCCGATTTCCCTGGCGCGCAACTCAAGTCCTGGCGCGGGAACAAATCCATGAGGGGTGCAAAACTCCTTCGTTTTAGGCATTTTTCCCAATTTCAAGGAATTATTCTCAGATCTGCCGAACAAAATAACCAGGGAAAAAGGAAGAATTCCTATCGACATGAAATACGCTCATTCATAGATAATCTATCGAAATTTTTCCTGGCAGAAGGAAAGGTGCTTTGAAAATCATCACCAGGCCGCCGTCCATGGCCACCCTGGTTCAGCCCAACTGCTGCCGGAGAGCGCACAATCTCATTTTACGGAGTTCCACATGATCCAATGGCCCAAAAGTAACGACGTTCTCGGCACCACCAACCGCGGCAACCCGGCCGAATCCGGTCTGTGCACCCTGTGCCGCTCGGACTGCTCAGGCAAATGCGAAACCTGGATGTCCTGCCTCAAAGGTCGGCACATGCTCTATCCCAGGGATTTCGGCTTTGTCACCGCAGGCAGCGGCAACACCAGCCATATCGGGGTGAACTACAATTCCCTGCGCATCCAGGGTTACAACTACGGAGCCCACGGCGTTGCACCCGGGCGGACAACCAACCCCGATGACTGTCTGTTCACCAATGTCTCTCTGGAGACCTCCTTTGGCGCCACGGAAAAAACCAAGGTTCGCATGCCCATTATGACCGGGGCCCTGGGCTCGACCTTCATTGCCGCCAAATATTGGAACTCCTTTGCTGCTGGTTGCGCCCTGATCGGGATCCCCATCGTCATCGGCGAGAACGTAGTCGGTGTGGACCGCCAGTCCAGCATGGCCAACGGCCGCATCGACAAATCCCCCGAACTGGACCGCCGCATCGAGATCTACAAACGCTACCATGACGGCTACGGAACCATCATCGTCCAGCTCAATGTCGAGGATGCCCGCAATGGCGTGGCAGAATATGTCATCGACAAATACGGCGACAAGGTCTGCATTGAACTCAAATGGGGCCAAGGGGCCAAGAACATCGGTGGCGAAATCGAGGTCAAAAGCCTGGATTACGCCCTGTTCCTGAAAAAACGCGGCTATCTCGTCGATCCCGACCCCGAGTTGCCCGAAGTGCAGGACGCCTTCAAGGCAGGAGGCATCAAGGGCTTCGCCCGCCACAGCCGCCTCGGGTATACTGACCTGCCTTCATCGGACGCAGTGCACCAGAACTTCATGGAGACCGCGGCCTATCTGCGCAAGCTCGGCTTCAAGAAAATCTCCCTCAAAACGGGGTCCTACGGCATGGAAGCCCTGGCCATGTCCATCAAGTACGCCACGGAGGCGGGATTGGATCTGCTGACCATTGACGGTTCCGGAGGCGGCACTGGCATGAGCCCCTGGAACATGATGGAGACATGGGGTGTTCCGTCCATCCTGCTGCACTCCAAGGCGGTGGAATATGCCTCCATCCTGGCCGCACAGGGCAAACGGGTCGTGGACATGTCCTTTGCCGGAGGCCTGGCCCGGGAAGATCAGATTTTCAAGGCCCTGGCCCTGGGCGCACCGTTTGTCAAGCTGATCTGCATGGGCCGCGCCCTGATGATCCCCGGTTTCCTGGGCTCCAACATTGAAGGTGCACTGCATCCGGACCGCAGGGAAAAGGTTTCCGGCAACTGGGACGCGTTGCCCAAAACCGTCAAGGATATCGGCGAAACACCGGAACAGATCTTTGCCGGATACGAGTCCCTGAAAGCAAAAATCGGGGCTGCGGAGATGCAGAACGTGCCTTTCGGCGCCATTGCCGCCTGGACTTTGGCCGACAAGCTTGGCGCAGGGTTGCAGCAGCTTCTGGCTGGCGCACGCAAGTTCTCTGTAACGGACATTTGTCGCGGAGACATTGTTTCAGCCAATCGGGAGACGGCCCGGGAAACGGGGATCCGGTTCATCACTGAAGTGCAGGACGAAATCGCCCGCAAGATTCTTTTCTCCTGATTTTTACGCATCCCATACGCTTACAGGGGGCGGTATCGACCCGATGCCGCCCCCTGGTCCCCCCCTCCTACCTGTGCTATAATTTTAATAGTTACAGCCCAGGAGAACTCATGATCGCCCAACCAAGTAATCCGTACAGCTCGCCACCCACCCGCGAGGCATGGGAGGCATTCCAGGTCCAAAGCAGGCAGATGGAAAACGCCCTGCTGGAACGCATCAAAGAACTCAACTGCCTTTACGGGATCACTCGCCTGGCCCAACAAGCCGAGCGGCCCCTGGAAGAAATCCTGGTCTCCATCGCCGAGCTCATTCCCGCTTCATGGCAGTATCCGGATATCACCTGCGCCTCAATCCGCCTGGGCGAGACGAGATATAGCTCCGCCAATTTCAAACCCACTCCGTGGCGTCAGGCCAGCCCCATCCTCGTTCGCAGAGAAACGCACGGTGAAGTTGAAGTGTGTTACCTTGAGAAACGCCAAGAGTGTGACGAAGGACCGTTTCTTCACGAGGAGCGCAGCCTTATCGACACCGTAGCGGATCTGATCGGCCGCATCGTGACCCAACGTCAGGCCGATGAACAGATGCGAACCCTGTCCCAGGAACTGATCATGGCCCAGGAGAACGAGCGCCAGCGCATTGCACGAGAACTTCATGATCACCTGGCCCAGGACCTGTCCCTGGCCCGGGCTGATCTGGAACGCATCGCCTGCGGACTCCCTCTGGACGGCCCGTACCGCAGCCAGGCCGTAGCTGTGGCCGAACGGTTGGGCAGCGCCATCAGCTCCATCCGCAACCTGGCTTATGGACTTCTTCCTCCGGGCTTGACCGAACTGGGCCTGGTCGAGACCGTGCTGGACCATTGCGAAGATTTTTCCCTTCGTCACGGCATTGAGGTTGAAGTCTTTGTTGACGGATTGGGTGGACTGGAGTTTGACTTCGACACCCAGATCAACATCTACCGTCTCATCCAGGAAGCATTGAGCAATGTGCGCAAGCACGCCAAGGCCAGCCGAGTGGTCATTCGCCTCCTCGGCGCCTACCCGAGCCTGCTGGTTCGTATCGAAGACGACGGATGCGGCGCGGATATGGAGCAGTGCATGGCCCAGGCCGGGAAAACCAAGCGCATGGGCATGTGGAGCATGCGGGAACGGGTTCGTCTGCTGGGAGGGACCATTGCCTTCCGCTCCAAACCGGGACAGGGCCTGCGCATCCTGATCGAAACCCCTCTGCAGCGGAGCAGCCGTGAGCGGTCCTAAACGCATCCTCATCGTCGACGACCATCCCCTGTACCGCGACGGGCTCAAAGCCAGACTGGCCGGTAGATCAGATTTCAACGTGGCCGGCGAGGCCGGCTCCTGCGCCGATGGCCTGCGTCAGGCCAAAGAACTTGAACCAGACCTGGCCATCGTCGACATCAGCCTCCCTGATGGAAGCGGAATCGAACTGACCCGTGAGCTGCGCACCATCTTTGCGGGAATTTCCATCCTCATCGTCAGCATGCACGCCAAGCTCGATTTCATCGCCGCGTCCTTTCAGGCCGGCGCTTCCGGATACATGTCCAAAGAAACAGGGGGGGAAGGCATCCTGCAGGCCATCTCCACCGTGCTGGCCGGCGGACAGTATCTGGATGGGTCCCTCTCGCCCTCTGTCTTGCGCCGTCTGAACGACATTTCGGAACGCAAGGCCAAGCGCCTGGACGCCTCTTACGGCACCCTTTCCCTGCGCGAGCAGCAGATCATGCGCCTGCTGGCCGAAGGGCTGACCCCTGAAGAAATCGCGGGCAAACTTTTCGTCTCCCGCAAGACCGTCCTCAATCACCGCTATTCCATCATGACCAAGCTCGGGATCAAGAGCCCCATGGCCTTTGTGCGCCATGCCGCGCGACTCGGCCTCATCGACATCGAAGACTGAACCGCCAGGTTGTGCAATTTGCGACTTTACCGGGGCCCGCATTGATGGATACACAGATGCCAGTGCGGGTTCGATCGGACAGGTTTTGCCTGGCTCGTCATGCCCGCATGACCCAAGCATAAAGGATTGTTCATGCTTCGCTCCATCGGATTGCTGCTCCTGGTTCTCCTCCTCGTCCTGGCCAACGGCTTTTTCGTGGCTTCAGAATTCTCACTGGTCGGTGTCCGCCGCTCGCGTATCGCCATCCTGGCCGCAGCAGGCAACCGGAGAGCCAGGAGGCTGCTGCGCCTCATCGACCACCTCAATGCCTATATCTCAGCCACACAGCTGGGCATCACGCTGGCCTCCCTGGCCTTGGGCTGGATAGGAGAACCGGCCATCGCCCGGCTGCTGGAGCCTGTTCTCGAAAACAGAGTGCCTCCGGCTGTCCTGCACTCCATCTCCTTTGCCGTCGCGTTCAGCCTCATCACCTTTCTGCACATCGTTCTGGGCGAATTGGCGCCCAAGACCATTGCCCTGGAGTTGGCCGAGAAAACCGCTTTGGCCATAGCCCTGCCCATGGAGATCTTTTACCGGATTTTCTGCTGGCCCATCCGCCTGCTGGATTGGTCCGGGACATGCACGGTCCGGCTGCTGGGATTCACGCCCAGCGCCAGCCACGGCTCGGTGTATACAGAGGACGAGCTGCGCATGCTGATCGACGCCAGCTACAATAGCGGACAAATCGAAGACGAAAAACGCAAACTCATCAGCAGGGCCTTCGACTTCAACACCACGGAAGCCTGCGAGGCCATGATCCCCCGCTCCGAAATAGCGGCGTTGCCCGTGACAGCAACCCTGGAAGAGGTCCTGCAAGCCTTCCAGGTGCATGGGTACTCACGCCTGCCGGTTTTTGGCGAAGACCTGGACGACATCGTCGGCGTGCTGTTCCGCAAGGACATGGAACCGTTTCTGGCCCGCACCTCGGACGCGGCGTTCTCCATGACATCCATCATCCATCCCCCCACCTTCGTTCCGGCAGGGAAGCATCTCGGGGCCCTGCTCAAGCAGATGCAGGCCTCGCGCACCCACTTGGTCTTTGTCATGGACGAGTACGGCGGACTGGAGGGTCTGGTCACCCTGGAAGACGTCTTGGAAGAGATCGTCGGGGAGATCAACGACGAATACGATGAGGAAGTGCGATCCCAGATCGTGCGTGACGGAACCGACTACATTCTGGACGGAATGCTGGCGGTGCGGGACGCCAACCGAAAACTGAAGCTGACTCTGCCCGAGGACGAGACCTACACAACTGTGGCCGGATTTCTCCAGGCCCGGGCCGGCCGTGTTCTTGAACCCGGCGACGTGGTGCCCCTCAGGGAAGGCCTGTTCAGGGTTGAACGCGTGGAACGACGCCGCATCCAACGCATTCGATTCAGCCCCGCTCCGGCTTCAGATCAGAGATAACCGCCCCTCATTCCCCGGCGTCCAGAACAGCCAAAATTTCGGCGGTTTTTTCTGCCATCAGGGCGCAATCCCCGCGCGACTCCACATTGAGGCGCAGTACAGGCTCTGTGTTGGACGAGCGCAGGTTGAACCGCCAGTCCGCGAACTCCAGGCTCAGACCATCCGTGGTGTCACGGGCCAGGCTCTTCCTGCCGAAACGCCCTTCCACAGCGGCAATGGCAGCGGCCGCGTCCCTGACCGTGCGGTTGATCTCCCCGCTGGCCGGGTAGGCGGCCATGGCGTCGTCCACCAATTGGGCCAGGGTCTTGCCGCTGATGCAGATCCGCTCGGCAACCAGCAGCCAGGGGATCATGCCCGAGTCGCAGTAGGCGAAATCGCGGAAGTAGTGGTGGGCGCTCATTTCTCCTCCGTACACGGCGTCTTCCAGGCGCATGCGTTCCTTGATGAAAGCATGGCCCGTCTTGGACATGAGGGGGCGTCCCCCGGCCGCGCTCACAGCGGCAATGGTGTTCCAGATCAGACGCGGGTCATGAATGATGCCTGCCCCCGGAAACTTGCGGGAGAACGCCTCGCCCAGCAGTCCCACCACGTAGTATCCCTCGATGAACCGCCCCCTTCCATCGAAGAAGAAACAGCGATCAAAATCCCCGTCCCAGGCCAATCCCAGGTCTGCGCCCGTTGTCACGACGGCCCTCGAAGTCAGGTCCCGATTCTGCGGGAGAAGGGGATTGGGGACGCCGTTCGGAAAGTTTCCATCCGGTTCGTGCAGAATCTTGTGAAAGGTGAAGGGAAGCACGGGTTCGAGCAGATCGATCACGGCCCCTGCCCCGCCATTGCCCGCATTGGTCACGATGGAAAGAGGCGTCAGTTGTTTACGGTCCACATAGCTCAGCAGATGGTCCCGGTACCGCTCGCGCACGTTGAGTGGGCGCAACTGTCCAGCTCCTGTGGCGGCCTCGAACACCTCTGCCGCAGCCATGTCCCGAATGGCGAAGAGACCGGTATCCCCGCTGATGGGCCGCGAATCTTCGCGCACGAACTTCATCCCGTTGTAGTCCTTGGGATTGTGGCTGGCTGTGACCATGATCCCGCCGTCCAGACCCTGATCAAATACGGCGAAATACACTTCCTCGGTCCCGCATTCTCCCAAAAAGAAGACGTCCACCCCTGCATCGAGCAGTCCACGGGCCACAGCATCCGCCATGCCCGGGCTGGAAAGTCGGATGTCATGCCCGACAACCACCCGCGCGGGATGGAGGAAGGAGGCGTAGGCCCGGCCAATGCGGTAGGCCAGGGATTCGTCCAGTTCGTCCGGGACCCGTCCGCGGATGTCGTAGGCCTTGAAGCAGGAAAGGTTCATGTTCGGGGCTCCTGGGAATGGAAAAATTCTGTTGGCGTTGCGGTGCCGGGCACTCTCACGGCTATGCACGGATGGCCATCTTGATCAAGTGAAAAGGTGCCGATGTCCCATTGCGGTTCTGCCTGCAACCGGTGGATACTCCTCCTGGAATTTCCCGCAACTTCTTGCACTCGCCGCCCCATGATGTCAGACTGCCTTGCAGGCCCGCTCACCGGCCCGAAAAAGCCCATTCCACCACGACCAGCAACAGGATTCTCATGGCCCCATCTTTCCTCAGTGCTTTTGCCCGGCCCCTCCGGCACCGCAATTTCCGCCTTTTCGCCTCTGGACAGATCATCTCCCTCATCGGCACCTGGGTCCAGAACGTGTCCGAGGCATGGCTGGTGTACCGACTGACGGGATCCAGCGCAGCCCTGGGACTGGTGCGCTTCGCGGGGCTAGCACCCGTCTTCGTCCTGGCCCTGGTCGGCGGGGACT
>ERZ1645192.3877-NODE-3877-length-12016-cov-7.661149_pt1 | contig 12016 bp, 11 predicted proteins | sample MGYA00575354_ERZ1645192 | MGnify/ENA primary metagenome ERZ1645192 (study PRJEB40844, sample SAMN11349763) | freshwater sediment metagenome | isolation source: river sediment | host: Sediment | place: India: Faizupur Khadar , New Delhi | collected 2017-02-21 ... | reverse complement strand
GGATCGTGTTGTTCTTGACCTGTTGCATGACCAGCGAGTAGGCCACTCCTTTGGTCGCATCGGAGAAATCGGTGATGACATCTTCATATATCCACTTCCCGACACCCGCCGTCATATCGACGCGGGTGATCGCTTGATCGAAGTCGCGGGAGTAATAGAAAAGGCCCGGATGATCGCGGTCAAATTGGATATCGCGCGACTGTTCGCCATTGCGATTAACCGTCATGCATTCACCGAGCGACTTGGGCGATTTGCTGAGGTCGCAGATATAGCCGTTGCCGGTACCGACAGAGAACGCGAGCAGATCACCGAACAGATCGGGGTGGCCCCCGGCGTTTTCCCCTAAACTCGTCCATTTCCATTCGCCGATTTTGGCATACATCATTTTCGTCGGGCCATTCTGTATCTCTTGGATATTGACGAAGACCCACTTGTCGTTGAGAGCGGGAGTAGAAACAATGGAATAAATAGGTTTGTTGTATACTGCTCTATAATTGCCGTCCAAGGTAAAATAACCGACATACTTATAGGTTTTTGCAAGATCAAGACTTCGGCTATCCCGCAAATAAACTATGGCATTGTTCTTTTGGTAAGCAAACCCATAGTCTCCGGGGCCTACTGCGGTATATCTTTTAGAAGCGATGTCGTAAGCAAAAAACTTCCTCTTGTTGACATATAAATTTATATCTATATTTACCTTGTACATTACGAATCCAATCTTCCCTTCGCTCAGGTTCCAATGTTTGATCTGGCCACCTGTGGCATCGGGGTCCCAACCGAAGTTCGTCATCATCTGGTCGCATGCATGCATAGCGACATACTGCGGAGCGTCGGGTTCTTCCGTGTAGAATTGATCTTTGGTTCTCGGGTACAGATTCCCCATCTCGCATGGATAAGGATAACAATCGGCTTCGGGGAAATCCATGGTCAGTTTCTGGTTCGCCTCTTTCCAGAGGTTTGTAACGCACTGCGGGTCTTTCTCTGCCGGCGTATCGCACTTGCGGCAAAAATGGATGGTCCCGTCTTGCTTATAATATGGAAAAGGCGCGCTGATAAGCGGTGGACAATCGGGGTCGATGACATCGGTGTCGGGGACCAATTCGTCTGCCTCGGTGAAGATGAGATCGTCGGCTTCCGTCTCGACGGCATCATCGACACCTTCGACTTCGCTCAGGTCAGGCATCGGCACATCGCCGTCGGGCGTTACCGTATCGGCGTCGGTCTTGGCGGTGTGTGAGGTGCAGGCGACGGTAAAGACTATAAGAACGGATATGATGGTGACTCGTTTCATCTACTAGGAAGCGTCGACTGCTACCGGCTGCTCCATTACCGCCGGTATCTGCCACACGCGGACCTCGCGGCCCCGTCCTCGCAGTATCGGCGCAACCATCTTCTGCAACTGTACGACTATAGCAACCTTCTCGGGGAACGAGAGCATTGCCAGATCCCTGCGCCGTTTCTCCTTTGCCGCGATGATGCGTTCAAGTTCCGGCGTCATTTCTTCACCTTTCCCCAGAGTTTTTCAAGACCGTGACGCTTTATGATACCCGCCAGATAGGCATGGTCCAGCGTCGCCTCCCTAAGGAAAAGTTGTATCCGTTCATGATCCTTGGGACGACCGGTCTGCAATGCTATCGCCAACAGATGCTCAACGCGCAGAACGCGCGTAGAAACATCGGCATACATCGTTTCACGCGCTTCGGTAAGCGCTTCTTCAAGAAGAGGGTTGTAGGCAGGCAGGAATTGCACCGGTATCCCCTCGACAAGAATACATTCTCCTTCTTCTGTATATCCACGAGAGCGAAGTGTTTCGTAAATCGGTGAAAGGGTCAGAAGCCCGCCGAGGCCGGTCGGAAGAACGACAAAAACATCAAGGTCAAAGGTAACGAGCGGTTCGACATAAAAAGTGGCGCCCATCGCGCCGCCGATGGCATAGCGCGAGAGCAATCCGACCTTTTCCAGCCCATTTATTACCGCCAGCGTTTTTTCCATAGAGCCTCACCCTATTAAGAACGCTTTATTTGTACCAGATGCGCCGGTCAGTGTCAAGCCAAAGAAATGTGTATGTGCTCTAGGGAGGAACTACCAGCGGTAGTGGATGGTGGCCATGAAGGCCATGGGATTGACCCACGGGCCGCGGCCGCTGATGAAGTCGGGGCCTTCGGTGAGGATGTCGAAGTTCATGAGCGCGGTCAGGTTGAATTCCTTGTAGTCTATCGCGAAGCCGATGAACTTGCCGATATCGAAGTTGTTGTCGTAGGAATCGGCGGTCGCGGTCGTACCGGCCGCAGTCACCTTGTTGCCGCCGACGGTGACGAAGATATCCTTGCCGATCCCCGCCTTGAGGGTGAACCAGTCGGCGACCTTGAAGTCGGCGGTCTGGGTGAAGTTGAAGAGGATCAGGTTGCCGTTATTCTGGGTGGTGGTGGTCCCGGCGACCGTGGTGACCTTGTTCTCGAGGCCGCTCCAGCAGTGGTAGAAAAGGAAATTGCTGCCGAGCGTCAGCCGCTCGATAGGCTTCACGAGCACGCCCATCTTCGCCGCCAGATAGGTATTGTCGAGCGACATCGTGTCGTCGGTCAATTCGTCGGAGGCGCCGGCGTAGCCGAACGAGATCGCGCCGGTCATGGTGGTGTACTTGGTCAGGTCGAACATCGCGCGGCCGTAGAGGGAGAATTCGGCGTTACCCGAATAATCGTAGGGGTAGATGAAGCCGGCGGTGGAGGTTTCGTTGGATATCCACTGATAAAGGAAGTTGAAACCGGCGTCCATGCGCCACGAATCCATCTTCATCGATACCGACGGGGTCAGTTCGAGCCGGAAGGTCGAATTGGCGAGTTTCGTGGTGGTGCCGCCCGCCTCGGTCTCGCGGCTGTACTGATCGGCGTAGAGTTTCAGGTTGACACCCCACGACAGGAGCCCCGCGTCGCCCGCGAAGCCGAAGCCGAAGATGTTCGAGAGCGGCGCGATGTAGTCGTCGTTGCCGAGGTTGTTGTAGAGCGTGCCGCGCATCGCGTTGACCAGTTGGCGCGGACTGTTGCGAGTGTAGTTCGCCTCGTTCGGATCGTACTCGATGAAGACATGCATGTAGAGTTTCCGGTCGAGTATCGGGAAGATGACCCCGCCCAACTGACCGTTGTTGTCGATGTAGACCCAGCCGCTGCCGAGTTCGGGCAGGACCGACGGCAGCCACAGCGCGTTCTCATAGTCGACGTACTGCGACAGGACCGGCGTGTTGCCGAGGATGGTGTAGGTTTTGTAGCCGACCTCGTAGGCCGGTTGGTTGATCTCGCCGAAAAGCGCCCACGACGCAAGCAGCGCCAGCGCCGCAACGATCTTTCTCATGAATGCCTCCCCAAAAAAAAGAAACTACCCGTCCATCCAGTAGAAGGAAAAAGATGAATAAATCAAGAAAATTGGCCGTGCGAAATCGCACTATTGCGGACTTCCGAGCGGCAATTGGAACAGGAAGCCGCGGCTCTTGCGCGCTTTGATGATATACGAGGAGAGGAAATCCTTCAATTCGAGCGCCTCGGTATCGTCGCGCGGAGCGAAGGTCCAGACGATGTTGAGTTTCCGCTCGACGGCGAGCCGTTTCACCGCTTCGTCGGGTGTCGCCGCGACGAGCAGGAGCACATTGGTCGCCGGGGCGAGCGTCGCAAGCGCCTCGCCGTAGCGGTCGGGCGTTGCGATCATCCGGCGGGCGTTGGGAAAGAGGGGAGCCGTCCGGTCGGTAACGGCCGGGTCGCCCGAGGCGTCCAGCAGAGTGAGTTCCACCTGCGAATAATCGACGAGATAAGCGTTCTCGAAGTACATCTCCGCCTTGAAGCGCAGGTCGAAGAAATGGTCGAGCCCGAGCAGAATGAACCAGAGCGCCGCGACAAGCGAGAAGAAGATCCCGGCGATCCGGATGAGCCGCTGTCGCGCGAAGAGCGGCAGTACCGCCATCGGGATGAAGTAGAGGGTGGTACCGACGAAAAAGCCGGTGAAGAGGAGCATCCCGCCGATCGCGCCGCCTGCATCGAAGCCGCGCGTCAGCGCCCCGATGAACGGCGGGCAGACCGAAAAACCGGTGACCAGCCCCGCGAGGAACGGGTTTCCGGCGAATTTCGCGATGAGTCCCGTCGGACAGCCGCCGTGCCTCTCGGCGCGGCCCCGGACGAGCGCCGTATAGATGAGGAAGAAAGCGATAAAGATATACGAAACGGCGGCGATGGTCGCGATGGGGAGCGTCCCGGCGGCAACGGCCCCGATCGCTCCGGCGGCGATCCCGACCGCGGCGTAACTGAGGAACCGGCCCGCGCTCATCAGCACCACCGCCCACAGCGCTCCCAGCGCGCCGCGCTCGGTCTGCAGGAGGATGGGGGCATAGACCGGGGCGCAGGTGGCGATGCAGGTGACCCCGAGCGACAGCCCGAGCAGCAAGCCTTCGATGAGGAGCGACACGGTGACCTCCGGTCGGGCCGAAAAGCGGCCGGACGGGGCACCATACCGCAACTCGCGCCGACTTGCAATTCATTTTTGTCCGGTTATGATATTCCCGTTCTGTGCGTGTGAACAAAAACGACAATGGAGGATGACATGGCCGATCTGACGACGAAGTATCTGGGCCTCACGCTCAATAACCCGTTCATCGTAAGCAGTTCGAGTCTCACCAATTCGGTCGAGAAGATACAGCGCTGCGAAGCGGCGGGCGCCGGTGCAGTGGTCTTGAAATCGCTGTTCGAAGAGCAGATCTACGAAGAGAAGATTCGCACGGCGGTCGACGGGCTGGCGGCCTCCTACCACACCGAGGCGGCCGAGTACATCCACCAGATGAGCATGAATTTCGGTCCCGAGGATTATCTGGGGCTCATCCGCGGCGCGAAAAAGTCGGTCAAGATCCCGGTCATCGCGAGCCTTAACTGCATCGCCCACGAGTGGTGGAAGGACTACGCGCTCCGCATCCAGAAAGCGGGGGCCGACGCGCTGGAGCTCAACATATCGTTCCTGACCCACGACCCCGAGGATACGAGCGAGGAGATCGAGGAGCGGGTGGCGAAGATCGTCCGCACCGTGACGGCCGAACTCAAGATACCGGTCGCCGTCAAGATCGGGCCCTACTTCACCAATGTCGCGCGGCTCGCCAAGAAACTGCAACTCAAGGGTGCGTCGGGCATGGTGCTGTTCAACCGTTTCTATCAGATAGACATCGATACCGATACGATGGAACTGCGTCCCGGCTACCTGCTGACCCCGCATGAGGATGTGACGCAGGCGCTCCGCTGGATCGCCCTTCTTTCGGGCCGGACCAAACTCTCCATCGCCGGCTCGGGCGGCGTCTATTCGGGCGAGGATGCGGTGAAGTACCTGCTGGCGGGCGCCGACGCGGTGCAGGTCTGTTCGGTGCTGTACAAGAACCGTGTCGAATATCTCAAGACGATGGTCGCCGAAATGAATGTCTGGATGAAGAAGAAGGGCTTCGACTCGATCGACGATTTCCGCGGCAGACTGGCGCAGGGGAAGAAGAGCGATCCCGAAAGTTGGGAGCGTCAGCAGTACATCAAGGCGCTCGTCGGCCTCGAATAATCAAATCATTTCTCAGATAACAGTCAGCGAACAGCCCGGTTCTTGATTCCTCATCGGATGGGTCGCATCGGGGTCGTCCTCCGGCGTCTGGTCGACGGTCGCGTCGGGCACTATTGCGTCGTCGTCGGGGGCGGGATCGAAGACTTCAGGGTCGTCGAGCGAGAGGCCGCCACACTTCTCCTTGAGTTCCTCGAGTGTGCAGGTCTGAGCGCATTCGCCGGAGAAGAGGAGGAAGTATAAGTTGTTGTTGACATTATAAAGGTTCTCGGTGTCGCTGATCGTCGCGCCGACCCCGCCGAGCATGTTCGTGTCAACATCCGCTTTCGATAACAGTCTGAAGCGTACGAGGTACGAGGGGGCCGATCCGGGCGACAACTTGATACTGTCGAGCCGGTTGGCGATGAGGTTGGGTTCCCGCAGGGGAAATGTTCCCTCCGGTCCATCGAGTATTTTCTGCCAGTTCAAGCCATTCCCTTTCTCGTCGAATTCAGTCGCCACCTCGGTGGTCCCGGGAACGTAATCGAATACATCTTCGTAGTAACCCGCCTTGAGGTAGACCGCTTCGGCCGGGGCATCGCCCCAATTCTCAATGGAGACAAAGAAATACTGCGGCTCTCCCGGGCAGTAGATGTTCCGCGGTTCTTCGGGGTGGCAGACACAGGTGCGCAGTTCATCTTCGCCGGGGATATCAAAAGAGGAAGACTTGGTCACCACCGAAAGGATGAGCAGATTGGTCAGCACTTCGTCGATCGAAAAATGGAAGGAAAGATTCATTTCCTTCGCACCCTCGGGAAGGAGTGTCGACAACTGCGCGTCGCCCGTCGCGTCCAGATACCATTTGTCGATATCGAGTCCGAAAGTGAAGGGGCGATCATGGTCGGTGCAGTATTTGCCGTTCTCGGATAGGAAGCCCGAGTCGCGCGAATCCCATACCTCCGTGTTGCTCGTCGGGTCCGCGTCGCAGTCATCGGTGAGGGAGAGATGGTCCTGCAGATCGACTCCGTAAAGGAGGACCTGCTCCGTGGGGGTTATCGGGTTGACCAGCGCGGGGTCTCCTTCGGCCGACAGCATCGTCAACCGTATCTGCGACTGGTTGGGCAGGTTGAGTCCGCCGAGCGTCACCTCGGCCACCTCGTCTTTCTTGAGGGCAAAACCGGGATAGAGATAAATGTCTTTCGAGGTCACTTCGGCCGTTTGATAGATAAGTAACAACGCCCAGTTCGACACCATCAGTGTAGAACAGCGGTAAACATCGCTTTCGGTGCAGTCGAGTCCGCTGACGGTATAATCGCCGTAGAGCGCCTCGCCGGGCAGGAGCGGATTTGAGTCGAGTTCGTTGTCCATCTGTATCTGCAGGAAAAATTTGCTTATGTCGACGCGGTAGGTGAAGTAGGCGAGTTCGGCGGTGGTCATTGTCCCCGGCTCGGTCTCGGAACAGCCGACCGGGATATCGTCGGTGAAGCGTACGCTTTCGAAGAGGAACGGGTCGCTCGTATCGCCGATATGTTTAGGGCCATACAAACTAGACATGATATCCCAATTTTGTCTTTTCCCATCCTCTCGGTAGAAATCAAGGTAGACGACATCGTCGGTCGGTTCGTCGAATTTCTCCGGGTCGACCGCGCCGGTCCAGATGAGATAGGCTTTCTGCACCACCGCGTCGATGGGCAGTTCGCTGTTCCGCAGGGTGTAGGTGCTGTTCGCGCGGCAGGTGTCGCCCTGTCGGTTCTCGCCTTCGCCGTACAGGGTCAGTTTATCGGCAAGAAGGCTGTTGCCGAACATGATATAACTGGTGCCGCCCTGATCGAAGACCTCGTACGGCTCTCCGCCGAAGATGGCGGCCGTGAGGTCGGAGAAGAGGCACAGCGCCGTGAACATGATGATCGCGCGTTTCATCGGACCCTCCGTTCAAAAAGATGAACTCCACCCATTGAGAGCCGCCATTGCTCCGAAAAGGTACAGGCCGCGCTGAAAAAAGTCGTTACCATTTGATATCCATAATGAAATAATCGCTTATGCCCGTGTAGGGGATGTCGCTGTTCCTGCCCGACAAAGCGCCGGTGAGGGTGGTCACATCATCGGTCGCGCTCAGCGCGTAGACCCCGTCGTCGCCCGCGGTGCCGTACTGGAATTCGCGGCGGCGCTGACCGTAGAGATCATAGTGGACCGCGATGATCTCGTAGCCGCCGGCCGCCGGCTGGCTGAAGACGGCGCCCAGAGAGGTGCCCGCGGCGACCACCGTCCCGTCGGCGAGAAAAGCGGCGCCGTAGAAAGCGTCGAACCCGTCGTTGCCGTGCTGGCGGCTGAAGAAACGATTGCCGTTGAGGTCGAACACGATCAGCAGCGCGTCGTAGTTCCCGGCGTTTATCTCGTGGTCCAGCGAACCGAAGGTCATTCCTGCCAGTGCGATGTTGGCGCCGTTGGCGGCGCCCGCGAGGACGATGTCGGCCCCGGTGGTGCCGAACTGACGGGTCCAGCGGTGCGCGAGCGAGCGGTCGTAGTTGGCGAGGAAGCCGTCGATGTTGCCGTAGGTGGCGTTGCCGTGCAGTCCGCCGTCGGTCGTCCCGGCGATGTAGAGAGTCTCTTTGTCGCCCGGAATGATCGCGGTCACCCGGTCGGCGCGGCTGCTGCCCACCAGCGTCGAGCGGACGATGTTCCCGTCGGGATCGAGTTCCATGATGAAGCCGTCCTCCTGCTGGGGCAGGTTGCCCGGCACCAGTTTCCCCCGGGTCGAACCGCCGATATAGATCGATGAGCCGGTCGCGGCCGCGGCGAAGGCGAGATCGTCTTCGGCGGAGCCGTACTGTTTCAGCCACGACCGCGTACCGTCGGCGCCGTATTTAGCGATGACGATATCGCTCTTTCCGTAGGCCGCTTCGCCCAACAGCCCCGCGGTATGACCGAGCAGATAGAACGCTCCGTCGTCGCCCGGAGTGATCGCGGTGAGGATATCTTCGGCATCGCTCCCGATCTGCCGCACCCACTGGCGCGACCGAATGATGTCGTAGCGGGCGATGAAGATGTCTTTTCCCTTGCCCCTTTCACCCGGCTCCAATTCTCCTTCGGTGATGCCGCCGATCAGGATCGATCCGTCGCCGCCCGGGAGGAGGGCGGTGCCGCGGTCGGCGGCGGAGCTTCCTTCGGTGTGGATGGCGAAGGGCGGCCGGTCGCTGTCGGGCGTTTCGTCGACGGCGGTCTCATCGGGGGCGCCGGAGGCCGACAGGTCCATCTCGACCAATACCGGCGCTTCGCAGGCTATGAAAAAGAGGGCGGCCAGCCAACTAGAAAGAAAACGTGAACGAGGCGCCGCCGGTGAACTGCACGAGCGAGTAATCGGTGTAGTCATTCTTGTTCTCGCCGATATTGGATATCTTCTTCATGATGCTGAAACCGGCCCGCACCGCGTACCGTTCGAGAAAGCGGTATTCGAATTCGGGCAGGAGATAAACCGAATGTTCGAGCCGGCGTTTTTCCCAGTCGAGATAGCGGAAGGTGTCGATGCCCAGCCAGTACTGGAAGGTGTACCGCACGGCGAGCGACAGGGTGAAGGGGTCGTAAATGAAGGCTCCTTCGAGCATCGCGACGATGCGGAGATACTTGTTGCTGACCCCGAGGGTATCGTTGCGCTCATCGGCATAGAGGTCGAACTCCTCGTCGCGGAACCAGTTCAGATCGACCCCGCCGCTGGTCTTTATGTAACTCGGATCGGCCGCCGGGTAGACGTACCAGCCCCCCTCGATCCCGGCCGATGGTCCGCGGAAATAGTCGAGCCGCCGGTCGGTGAACGGATCGATGTCGTGATAGTACCCGGTCCGCGCGGTGAAGTAACTCGAGAAATATTCGTTGTGGTCGTACAAAAGCGTAGCCCAGCCGAAGAGGTCCACGTAGAGTTGGCGCGGCGTCGGCCACCGTTCGGCGACATGGTGGAGGAGGATCGAACAGTCGAGCAGGAGTTTTTCGTTGAAAACGTGTGAGAAGGCGCCGCCGAGATACTGGTCGAACCGCGAGAGTTCGGGATGATCGATCCCCGATTCGGATACGAGCGAGTAACTGATGCGTCCCTGATACTCCTCGCCCAATACAAGGGCGATATCGCCGCTGAGCGTCGCGAAAAAACCCTCCTTGATCGGCGGGTCGGCCCGCGAAAGGCGGTCGATGAGATAGAGGTATTCGATGTTGCTGTTGTATTTCGCGCCGACGGTGATATAGCCTTCCCACGCCGTATCGGCGCCGAGCGGCGCGGCGGCGAAGAGGAACAGGAGACTAATAAGTGATCTTCGGATCACGGAAATTCCCCTTTTTCCGTCTTTTTTCCAGTTCGCGCGCCCGCTCCTTCTGTTTCTTGTTCGGCTCTTCCGGGTCGATCGCGGGTTGTGTCTCCTCCTGCGGCGAGACCTGCGGCGTTGCGGCCGGTGCGGGCGTTGGCGCGGGCCGACGGGTTTCCGGCGGCCGTGGTGCGGGCGGTTCCGGCGCCCTTTCCGGAGCGGCGTCGGGCGACTCTTCGACCTCCGCGGCCGGTGCGGCGGACGAGGCGGCCGGTTGCGGTAGCGGTTCGCGGCCGCGGTGCGGAGGGGCCGGTCGGGGGCTGCGCGGCGGTTCGTTGTCGGGCCGCGCCGCATCGGTGTCGGGGAGCGCCGCGAGCGCATCGGACCCCTCGGCCGCTCCCGGTTCCCGGGCCGCTTCGCGGAAAAAGTCGCGTTCCCACCCTTTCTTGTAGATGCCGCGCTCAACGGTTATCGTGCTTTTGATCGGTAGTTCCTGTGCGCAGAGAAGTGCGCAGGGCAGCAGCATGATCGCGATCGGGAAGGTTTTCATATCGGTCGTTTCCCGTAGGAGAGATAGGTGACCGTTATCGTTTCGCCGTCGGCCTGCAAATCGACATCGTGCCGGTGCCGGTAGCCGTCGAATTCGGCGGTGGTGTGTATGGTCCGCGTGCCGGTCCGGCGCACTTCCACCACGAAGGGTATCTCGTTGGTGCCCGCCTTGAGAGCGCCTTTCCACTCATATTCCCGCAGATCGCGGAAGCGCGTATCGTCGGTATGGAAGACGATACCATCGTCGAGCCGTATCGTGACGGCGACATCGGCGAGCGGTCGCTCGGCGGTGTAGGTGAGCCGGATGGTGAGCGGCTCTTTGGCGTTCACCACCGAACGGGAAAGGACGACGCCCTCCTCAGCGGTCTGTTCGGGAAGCGCGGTGAAGGTCAGGTAGCCGAGGAGGAACAGGAACGCGCAGGCGGCGGCCCCCAGCAGCGCCCTGACGGGTCGGCCGAAGAGGGGTCTTTTTGCCTCCTTCTCCCGCGCCGCCCGTTCTTCGATCAGCCGCCGGTGGAGTGCGGCGCGTAGGTCGCCGGGCACCGCGTCATCGTCGGGTCGGTGTTCCCGCAGGAGCGTCCGCGCGGCGTGGAGCGCCCGTCGGGAGTTCTCGCATTCCGGGCAAACGGCGCAATGTTGGTCGATCGCGCGCCGCTCTTCGGGGGTCAGTTCCCGCGACAGCAGGTCGCTCAACAATTCAACGATCCGCGCACAGTTGTTATCCGCCATGGTCACCTCTCGCCCGTTCCATTGTCGGGGCTACAAAAAAAGGTCCTTGTGCTTCATCACCAGTTCGGCGAGCCGCTGTCGCGCGCGGAATATCCGCGGCTTGAGCGTGTCGACCGGTATGCCGATCAGGCGGGCCGCCTCTTCGAAGGGGAGTTCCTGAAAATCTATCAGCGTCAGCGCCTCCTGATCCTCCACGCTCAGGCGCGAAACGAGCGCCCGGAGATGACCGAAGCGCTCTTCGCGGATGAGGCCCGCTTCGACCGGGAGGGTGCCGTCGGCGACGGCGTCGCTTTTTGCCAGCGGCGTCTCGCGCGCCGCCTCCGTCCGTTCGCGGTGACGCAACAGCGCGTTCCTGAGTATCGGCCACAGCCACGAGGAGAAGGAACTCTCGCCCCGGAACGAATCAATGCCGCGATAGGCGTGCAGGAGCGCTTCCTGCAGGAGATCCTGCGCCAGATCGCGCCGGCCGCCGGCGAGGTTGAGGGCGAAGGAGAACAGTTTAGTCCCGTGTATCCGGACCAGTTCCTCGAACGCGGCCGTATCGCCGCGGCGCGCCCGCGCTACGAGTTCTTTCTCGGAAAAGGGAACGGAGGCCGCCATGTTTTTCTCTTCTTTCCTTCCTTCACGAGAATACTCCGCTACTGTAGCGTAGGTGCGGGGGAATGTCAAATGGGCGGCGGTGCGGTACACGGCTTTTTTTCGACCTCACTGCCGGGCGCCGTAGTCGTAGCAGGTGCCGCCGCCGCCGAGGTAGGGATCGGTATTCGGATCGGCGGTCACCCAGTTCTCGTAGGCGGCGATGTCCCATATCGGCGTGTTGTGACAGTAGGAAAGGTCGAAACGGCACACTTGATAGGCGGCGTCGGGGTTGTGCACATAGGCGTCGCCGGCCCACTTGCCGGTGG
>ERZ1645192.3875-NODE-3875-length-12023-cov-11.117146_pt1 | contig 12023 bp, 6 predicted proteins | sample MGYA00575354_ERZ1645192 | MGnify/ENA primary metagenome ERZ1645192 (study PRJEB40844, sample SAMN11349763) | freshwater sediment metagenome | isolation source: river sediment | host: Sediment | place: India: Faizupur Khadar , New Delhi | collected 2017-02-21 ... | reverse complement strand
AATAACAACGGCTTAAAATTATTTTTTCGCGGCACAAAAGTACTAAAAATGTTGATAATACCAACACCCCCTTAAAACTGATTCCCAGGGATTTCATTTTTTAGAATCCCGCTCCCTTAACTGCATTACCCCTGCCCCCAATAGCCTGCAGGTCGCCCGAAACCGACCGCCCAAATCAGGATGTCCTATCTCCTTCTCGCCGGACGATTACCCATTAACCGGCTGGCGATGACCATCACGATGCCGGCGATCACCAGTGGGGTCCAGAACCAGATATACTGATCGGCCTTATCCAGGTTCATCAGCATCATGACCAGGGCGACAATGATGGCCAGAAGCCCCAGGTAAAAGAAAACTTTAGTGACCATTGAAGGGAGAGCCCCATTCCGCTCCGCACCATGTCTGCTTTCTTTCAGAAATCCTTTCTCAATCATAACCGGTTCAAAATTAAAATACTTTATAATGAACTATTTCGCAACAAAAATGCAATTGGTACCGAAAACATCGTATTCCGCGGGATCCATCATAAGGGATGGAGCATATAGGATAGAAATGCATTTCAATTGATCGCTTCGCAAATACTTCTGAGCATACCCTTGATGTCAAATGAACCATGGGGGGAATAGCCATTGCGGACCACCACCAGTTGTTTGGAGGGGACGATGAAGATGAACTGGCCATCGTGTCCATTACAACTGAACATATCTTCAGGGACGCCGGGGTAACCCCCTGCGCGGTTCAGCCAGAAGAAAGCCCCGTACTGGCCATCAGAACCGTTGGCGGGCGTGGTTGTGTACTCTACCCATCCCTCCGGAAGGATTTGCTGACCCAACCACTTGCCTTGGTGAAGGTAGAGGAGACCGAAGCGAGCGTAGTCGCGCTGGGTGGCGTAGAGATAACTGGAGCCCACCAGGGTCCCGGAAGCATCGGGTTCCCATACGACGCTCCGCAGGCCCAGTGGATTGAAGAGCGCTTTCCGGGGGTAGGCCAGGTAGGCCGTTTCATCGCTGAAAAGCGTGCGGAGATAATCACAAACGATGTTGGTGGTTCCGGAGGAGTACACCCAAATCGAATCAGGACGGGCCACCGCTTTTTTGGCAGCGGCATAGTCACCCATATCCCCCTCCTTGTGGAGCATCACGGTGACATCGGAGAGGTTGCCGTAATCCTCGTTCCATTCGAGGCCGCTGTTCATATGCATCAGGTGGTTCAGGGTGATCTCCCTGCGGGCATCGTTGGCCCATTCGGGGCGCGGCACCGGGGCGTGGAGGTCTACTTTTCCCTCTTTTACCAGCAAGCCGGTGATGGCATTGGTGAAACTCTTGGCCATGGACCAGCTCAGAAAGGGTGTAGAGCGTGAGAAGTCGCTCCGGAACCGCTCGGCTACGATCTGGTCGCGGTAGACTACCGTTAGCCCGAAGGTGCCCTTCCAGCCGGCGGTATCAGCAAAGGCCTGATCTACTGCTGACTGCAGCTTCTGCAAATCGATCCCCGGGGGCACGGTGTCAGCCAGCAGATCACCTGCAGGCCAGGCCAGCGTGTCAGGGTTCACTTCCGGCAGGGGAACCTCAGGATAATCCAACGCCAGCACCTCCTCCTGGCCGAAGTCGCGCACCAGGGTGCACCCTAACCCTTCGTTGTACAGGGCCTTCGACTGCCAGAAGAGAAAACGGCTCACCACCTCTCCCTTTTCCCGGTCCACTTTGTTCTTATTAAATTTGATAAAGGAGAAATTCAGGTCTTCCTGTTCGAGGCTTTCCTGGCTACGGCCTGAGATAAAAATGCCGGAAGAGAGGTTTTTAGCTGCATAGCCTGTAATGACGGGAGCCAGCATCCCCAGGTAAACCACTCCCCCTGTCAGGAGCAACAAAAAAAGAACCCATATAATCCGCCCTATTTTCCTCATAACCTTGATTTTTTAGGCCAAATTTATGGATATTTCCCGGTTGTTTCATAACTTTAATAGTGATTTACAAACCATTATTCTCTTAACCTCAAATACAAAACCCTATGACGGAAGATTTTCTCCAATTGGTTTGGGAGCAGCGGTGGTATGATGCTACCGGAATGGTCACCATTTCAGGGGAGACGGTGGAAGTGATCGCCCCGGGGAGTTGCAACCGCGATGCCGGTCCCGATTTTTTCAATGCGAAGGTAAAAATCGGAGCGACGTTGTGGGCCGGGAACATCGAGATTCACCGGAACTCCTCCGACTGGTACCGTCACCGGCACCATGAAGACCCGGTCTACGAGAATACCATCCTCCATGTAGTGCACCACTACGACCGGCCCGTTTTCCGCCGTGACGGAGAACTGTTGCCCACCCTGGAGCTCACCTGGCCTCCGCGCATGGAAGAGAACTACCGGAAACTTCTCTCGGGAGGGAGCCTGGTTCCCTGCCGCGACAGCCTTCAACTGGTGGACCCCCTGCTGCTGAAAATCGGCTTTAACCGGTTGATGATAGAACGGCTGGAGGAGAAAACAGGGGAGATCAACGAGCGGCTGGCCACCAACGGCCACGACTGGGAGGAGACGTTTTACCAGTTTCTGGCGCGCAATTTCGGGTTTCGCACCAACGCCCTCCCCTTTGAACTGCTGGCACGGTCGCTGCCGCGTGGGATCCCCGCCCGCCACCGCGACAACCTGCACCAGCTTGAAGCCCTCTTCTTTGGCCAGTCGGGGCTCCTCCACGAAGAACTCCTGGGCGACGATTATTTCCTCTCCCTCAGGGAAGAGTATGATTTTCTGGCCCGCAAATACCAGCTCCGCCCCATAGCCGGCCACCTCTGGAAATTCCTCCGCCTCAGGCCCGTCAATTTTCCTACGGTTCGCATCGCTCAGTTCGCCGCCCTCTTCTACCGCGCCGAAGCGCTCTTCCTGCAAATCCTTGAAAACCCCTCCCTGTCGGCCATCCGCCAGTTGCTGGAAGTCACTGCCTCCCCCTATTGGGACACTCATTACAAGTTTTCTCTCCCCGCACGGCCCCAACCCAAACACCTGGGTGAGGAAGCCTTCCACAACCTGGTGATCAACACGCTGGTCCCCTGTCTCTTTGTTTATGGGGAGCAGAACGGTGCCCCCCACCTCAAGGAGAGGGCGCTCGAATGGCTGGAAATGCTCCCCGCCGAGGAGAATATGGTGGTTCATCACTGGGCCGGAGTCGGGGTTTCCGCAGACACCGCCTTCGAAAGCCAGGCCCTTCTCCAGCTGAAAAACCGCTATTGCGACCGCAAACGGTGCCTCCGCTGCCACATCGGCATCCGGCTCATCACCCTGCTCTGACACCTCCTGCCCATTGAATGCCCTCACAACTAACCCGGTCAAAAGCCGCCGGCATCCATCCACCACCCCACCGCTGACCGGAATACCCGGCTATTTCTCCGGTTCGGGAGTAAAGGTTTCGATAAAATCGGTGGAAAGGACCCGGAATTCCGTACGGCGGTTGATGGCTTGCGCAGCATCTTTCTGCTCCTGCGTAGAAAGCGCCTCGATGAATTTCTCGGTCAGCTCGTCACCCCGCTTCAGCCACTCATAACGGGAGGCCATCTCGCGGGTGACCTTCTTGGGCCAGGTCTCCCCATACCCCTTAGCCACCAGCCTCTGAGGATTGACGCCTTTCTCTACGAGGTAGTTGACCACACTCTGCGCCCGCTTCTGGCTCAGTTCGAAGTTAAACTGGTCTCCGCCGACATGGTCGGTATGGGCCATCAGCTCAATGGTGATGGTAGGGTTAAGTTCCAGCAGGCGCACCAGCGAATCGAGGGCCACCATCGATTCGGGCAGCAGGTCAAAACTGCCGAAGGCATAATTAATATTGTCGAGTTTGATGGGTGAATCGGTGGGCGTCAGGAAAAATTCAAACCTGAAATCCTTGCTCTCTTCGAGTCCTTCGGTGGTGATGCGTGCCTTGTCATTGAGGAAACCCTCCCTGAAGGCAGCAAATACATATTCGGTGCCTTTGTTCAGCTTAACCTGGAATTTCCCCCCCTGGGCCCGCAGCCGCAGGTTGGTGCCATCGGTACCGATCACCCGCAGCGTCGCCCCATCTACAGGGGCTCCCGTCTCTTTATTGAAGATCTCACCCGAAGCCTGATAAACAACCGGAGGAACTACAAAGGAGTATATATCATCACCCCGCGACCCTTTCCGGTTCGAGGAGAAAAGCCCCTGGTCCTTGCCTGCCACATAGGCGATCCCGAAATCATCGCCCGGTGAGTTGATGGGATACCCCATGTTCCTGACACTCCAGTTCCCGTCCTCGTCCCTGACCGCAACAAAAATATCGAGCCCGCCCAATCCCTTGTGGTAATCAGAGGAGAAATAAAGCTCCCCGTTGTCACGCACATAAGGGAACATCTCGTTCCCGGGGGTGTTGATCACGCTCCCCAGGTTTTTCGGTTCCTTAAACTGACCTCCGCTCTTCTCTGCCACCCAGATATCGGTCCCTCCCTGTCCGCCCCCATTGTCGGAGACAAAATAGAGCTTGCTCCCATCGGGTGACAGCGCCGGATGCGCCACCAGAATGGAGTCGGGCAGAAGATCCATTTTGACCGGTTCCGCCCAACTACCCCTGACCTGAGAGGTGGTAAAGATCTGAGCTCCCATATTCTGAGTCTTCTCATACCGGCAGCGGGTAAAGAGAATCTCTCCGCTCTTGCCACCCAGTGTGGCAGCTCCTTCCTCGTCGGAAGTGTTGACGATACCGTTCTGATCGGCCAGCTGGGGTGTTTCCCACTTTTCACGCTGGACATTGTATTCCGATTTGAAAAGGTCGGCAAAGGTCTGTCCCGTGATCATACTCTTCCGCTTGCCGGTGCCCGCCTTCCGGGCTGAGGTAAAAAGAATCTGGTTGTCGCTCCCCGCCAGATAGGCCGGGGAGTAGTCGCTTTCACGGGAGTTGAGTTCCTTGACGGGATTGATGATATGTCGCGTAGGCCGGGCGATCCAATTCTGGGTGAGCTGGATCGACTCAATGCCGTTCAGGGCTTTTTCATCCCCTGGCACCTCCTCCAGATAGGCCCGGTAATTCTCGAGCGCTTCCTCGTATTTCTGGGTGGCCCTCAGCATTTCGGCATTCCAGAGCAGGGCCTTCGGATCAGGATGGTTGCGCCGTACCGCATTCCGGTAATAAAGAGCCGCCATCTCATAATCCCCCAGATGACGGTAACACTCTCCAATGGCATAGGCATACTCGGTCCGCTTCTCACGGCTCTTCTCCTTCTTATTGGCCTTGCGGTATTTCTGGATGGCCTTGTGGTATTCCCCGATCTCCTTGGAAGTGAAGGCCACCCGGCTCAAATTTCCGGCAGCACACGAGGTTAGCAGGGTTCCTGCCAGCAACACCACAGCCCATTTGACTATCTTCATAAACAATCCCGAAAATAAGGGTGGTAAAATTAATTTTTATTTGCCGATTTAAAAAAGATAACGGAAACCCCTGCCGGTTAGTATATGCCTTGCCGAATTCCACCCCTCCTGCGGAATCCAAAGCCCCTGGCAACAGCCAACAACTTCTGCAACTCACATACCATCCTGTGATACCCCCCCTGGCCAACCCCACCCTCCGCTACGGTCAACCAGGTGCAGATGAAAAAAGCCGCTCACAGGGTGAGACGGCCTTTTTTCTCTGAATATAAACCAACTATTGCTGCTAACGAACAAACAACAATTCACGGTATTTGGGCAGTGGCCACATCTCATTGTCCACCACCAGTTCCAGCTTGTCGATATGGTACCTGATTTTCTCCATGTACGGCAGTACGTTCTGATCGTAAGCCCTGGCCTTTTCCATGGCATCCTCGATCACGTTCGCTTTCTTCCGTTCTTCGGTCATGTCGTAAACCAACGCCTTGATGGTCGAATTGTGGGTACTGATCTCCCTGATCAGCTGTTTCCGTCCTGCGGAAAGTTCCTCATACTCTTCGGTAGAGAAGACCTCTTTGAGGTATTTCACATTTTGCAGCAAAACGGTCATGTATTTTACCGAAACGGGCACGATATGGTTGATGGCCAGATCGCCCAGCACGCGGGATTCGATCTGCACCTTCTTGGTAAATTTCTCGTACTCCACCTCTACCCTGCCATGGAGTTCCCGTTCATTGAGGATCTCCAGTTCTTCGAGCATCTTCATGTACTCGGGGCGCAGGAAGGCCGACAGGGCTTCCGGAACATTACTTACGTTGGTCAATCCCCTGCGGGCAGCTTCTTCCACCCACTCCTGGCTGTAGCCATTGCCGTTGAAACGGATCGGCTTCGACTCAATGATCAGCCGTTTCAGCACCTGGAAGAGCGCTTCATCTTTACGGGTGCCTCCCTCGATGAGGGTGTCGACTTCGGCGCGGAATTTATTCAGCTGATTGGCCACCACGGCATTGAGGATGATCAGTGCCGAAGCGCAGTTGGCCGAGGAGCCCACGGCCCTGTACTCAAACCGGTTCCCCGTAAAGGCAAAGGGCGACGTGCGATTCCGGTCGGTAGTGTCCAGAATAATCTCCGGGATCCGCCCGATGTTAAGTTTCAGGTCCGTCTTCTCGTCAGGCGTCATTCTGCGGTCGACCACTGCCGTCTCCATCAGATCAAGCATCTGGGAGATTTCAGTCCCCAGAAAAACGGAGATGATCGAGGGGGGCGCCTCATTGGCCCCCAGCCGGTGCTGGTTGGCCGCATTGTAAATAGAGGCCCGCAACAGATCCTGGGAATCGTGGACCGCCTTAAGTGTGTTGATGATAAAGGTCAGAAACTGGAGATTGGACTTGGGGTTTTTACCCGGTGAATAGAGGTTGACCCCAGTATCGGTCTGCAAGGACCAGTTGTTGTGTTTTCCTGAACCGTTGATCCCTGCAAAGGGTTTTTCATGGAAGAGTACCCTGAATTTGTGTCTGCGGGCAATCTTCTGCATCAGGTCCATAATGACCTGGTTGTGGTCATTGGCCAGGTTCATCTCCTCGTAGATGGGGGCCAGCTCAAACTGATTGGGGGCTACTTCATTGTGACGGGTCTTCACAGGGACACCCAGTTTATACGCCTCCTGTTCCAGGTCAATCATGAAGCGGTTGACCCGCGTAGGTATCGAACTGAAATAGTGGTCCTCGAGCTGCTGATCCTTGGAAGAGGAGTGGCCCATCAGGGTGCGGCCGGTGAGCACCAGGTCGGGGCGCGCCATGAAGAGCGCCTCATCCACCAGAAAATACTCCTGTTCCCACCCCAGGTTGGCCTGGACACTCTTCACCTCCTTGTCAAAATAGCGGGCCACGGCCGTGGCAGCCTGATCGATGGCCCTGATAGAGCGCAACAGAGGCGTCTTGTAATCGAGGGCCTCCCCCGTATAACTGATGAATATCGTGGGAATACTCAGGGTCGTCTCGCTGATGAAAGCGGGAGATGAGGGATCCCAGGCGGTATACCCCCGGGCCTCAAAGGTGGCCCTGATGCCTCCACTCGGAAAGGAGGAGGCATCGGGTTCCTGCTGCGCCAGCATCTTACCGCTGAAGGATTCGATCACCCCGCCACTTCCGTTGTATTCAATAAAGGCATCATGCTTCTCGGCCGTACCATCGGTCAGGGGATGAAACCAGTGGGTGTAATGGGTCGCCCCGTTCTCGAGCGCCCACGCCTTCATCCCCTGGGCCACCTGATCGGCCATCTTCCGGTCAACAGACGTGCCACTCTCGATGGCCGCCACCACCGCCTGATAGGCCTCCCTGCTCAGATACTTCTGCATCTTCGGCTGATCAAAGACCAGCTTCCTGTAATACTCCGATGTCAGCTTCTCCCCGTTGACCAGCGGTCGGGGCTCCCGGTTCATCACCTCTTCCAGTGCCTTGAATCTCATATGTGCCATGTTACGTTGAATTTGATGGTTTTTGGTTAGGACAAAAATACTTCTTTTCACACTTTCTATCATTTTTTGGGGGTATTTTTTAAATTTTACATGTAATTTAATATTAGACCCCCAATTTTATAACGCATAATTGAGTTTTTAAATACAATATCGACACCCCACCCCCTTTTAGTCTAAACCCAATTTCCTGCGACCGACCCCCTGCCCTTTCCCTCAATCCCCTCATTAACAATGACAATAGGCCATCTGCCCCTCCAAAGAAATAGTAATATGTCAGAAATTTGAACGATTTCTGTCTTTTAGTTAATATTTTCTTAATATTCGGGAATTTTGTTATTTTAAAAAGGGATTATGCATCAAAGTGTCTAGTTTTGCATCAAACCATTAACTCATCGTTATGTGTGGAATAGTATGTGCATTTGAGCCAGGAGTGCCGACCGCTTCCCTGCGGCCCCAAATCCTCGCCATGTCGGGAAGAATCCGCCACCGGGGTCCCGACTGGTCGGGGATCTATTGCGGAGAGAAAGCCCTGATGGCCCACGAAAGGCTTTCCATTGTCGACCCGGCATCGGGGCGCCAGCCCCTCTTCAGCGACGACCGCCGCCTGGTACTGGCCGTCAACGGGGAGATTTACAACCACCAGGCCCTGCGACAAAGCTATGCGGGCCGCTACCCTTTCCGCACCCAATCCGACTGCGAGGTGATCCTTCCCCTTTACCGGGAGAAAGGCCCCGCTTTCCTCGATGAGCTCAACGGGATCTTCGCCTTCGCCCTCTACGACGAGGAGAAGGAGAACTACCTTATTGCCCGTGACCATATCGGTATTATTCCATTATATATGGGGCACGACCCCTCAGGCACCTTGTTTGTGGCATCCGAGTTGAAAGCCCTGACCGGCATTTGCAACACCCTGCGGGAGTTTCCTCCCGGCCATTACCTCGAAGGGAAAGGCGGAGAACTCACCCGTTGGTACCAGCGCGACTGGTTCTCCTTTGAGGCGGTTGAAAACCTCTCAGCTCCCGGCGATCCTGAAAGCCCCCCTCCTTCTTCCGGTGAGGGCCATAAGCGCCCCGGGGAGCAGGAAGAGGCGGCCCGGCCCGGTGAAGCGTCGCCCGAAGCTCCTGAAGGGCTCACGGCCGAACACATCGAAGTACTTCGCCAGGCTTTGGAGGCGGCGGTCCACCGTCAGCTGATGTCTGACGTACCTTATGGGGTGCTCCTTTCCGGAGGTCTCGATTCTTCGGTGATTTCGGCCATCGCACAGAAGTTTTCGGCCATGCGTATTGAGAGTGGCGACAGCCAGCCCGCCTGGTGGCCCCGGCTCCATTCCTTTGCGATCGGGCTGGAGGGGTCACCCGACCTGGAAGCAGCCCGCCGCGCCGCTGAACACATCGGCACCGTTCACCACGAAATTCACTATACCATTGAAGAAGGCCTCGACGCCATCCGCGATGTGATCTATCATCTCGAGACCTACGACGTGACCTCCGTCAGGGCCTCCACGCCCATGTACCTGCTGGCGCGGGTCATCCGCTCCATGGGCATCAAAATGGTGCTCAGTGGCGAAGGGGCCGATGAGATCTTCGGTGGTTACCTTTATTTCCACAAAGCCCCCGATGCCAGGGCTTTCCATGAGGAGACGGTTCGCAAAATCAGCCGTCTTCACCTCTACGACTGCCTTCGTGCCAACAAGTCGCTGGCCGCCTGGGGGGTGGAAGGGCGGGTTCCCTTTCTCGACAAGGAGTTCCTCGATGTGGCCATGCGCCTTCACCCCTCCTTCAAAATGGCCCGTCAGGGCCGCATGGAAAAATGGATCCTCCGCAAGGCGTTCGAGGAGTTGCTCCCCGCATCCATCGCCTGGCGTCAGAAAGAACAATTTTCCGACGGCGTGGGTTATGGCTGGATCGACACCCTGAAGCAAACGGCAGCCACCCGGGTCACCGACACCATGATGGCCAATGCCCATTACCGCTTCCCGGTGAACACCCCCCAGTCCAAGGAGGAGTACCTCTATCGCTCCATTTTCAGTGACCATTTCCCCGGTGACCAGGCCGCCGCCTGCGTGCCGTCGGTCCCCTCCATTGCATGCAGCACCGGGGAAGCCCTGGCCTGGGACCGCTCCTTCCGCGCCCACGCCGACCCCTCAGGAAGGGCCGTCTTCTCCGTTCACAAAGATGGACTGGCCTCCGGTACCCCCACAAAAGAGAGTTCCACAACAATATCTACCGCAGTCCCGGAACCGGCAGAAAGCTGACCCTTCTCCAGATCCACACGTAGGAGGAGGCCCCCTGAGCGCATGAAAACTATAGAAACCGCCCTTGCAAGAAGTACATGAACAGTAATACAACAAACTGAAAATGCCAACAAATCCATTCCCGGAAGCCCGGGGGCTCTACCATCCCCGGAATGAACACGACAGTTGCGGCATAGGCTTTGTCGCCCATATCAAGGGGCAGGCCTCGCACGAGATCATCCGCAGGGGGCTTGACGTCCTGCTCAACATGGATCACCGCGGAGCCACCAGCGCCGACAACGCCACCGGCGACGGGGCAGGCATCCTTATCCAGATCCCCCATACGTTTATCACCCATACACTGGGCATCGAGGCAGGGCTGCCCGGACGGTATGCCACCGGTCTGGTTTTCCTTCCGAAGATAGAAGAAGAAGCCGCCCTCTGCCTCGACGTCCTGAACCGCCATATCCACGACGAAGGGCTCGAACTCATTGGCTACCGCGATGTACCTGTCGACCACACCGCCCCCGGGAAAATCGCCCTCACCACGGAACCCGCCATCAAGCAGATCTTCGTGCGCAGTCACCTCGAACAGGATGCCCTGGAACGCAAACTCTTTGTCGTCCGCAAACTTACCGAGCATACCATCCGCCAGTCGCACCTCTCCCAGAAAAGATGGTTTTACCAGCCCAGCTTCTCCAGCAAGGTGCTTATCTACAAGGGAATGTTCACTCCTCGCCAGTTGATGGACTACTACGCCGATCTTTCTGATGAACGGCTTACCAGTGCCATCGCCCTGGTCCATTCCCGTTTCAGCACCAACACCTTTCCTACCTGGGATCTGGCCCAGCCCTTCCGGGTCATCGCCCACAACGGGGAGATCAACACCATCCGCGGGAACCGCCTCTGGATGCACGCCCGCGAAGCCCTCATGAAGTCTGACTTTTTCGGCAGCGACCTCCAAAAGCTCCTCCCTATCATTGAACCCGGGAAATCGGACTCGGCATCTTTCGACAATACCCTGGAGTTTCTCCACCTGGCAGGCCGTTCCCTGCCCCATGCCCTCTGCATGATGATCCCCGAGTCGTTCAACGAGAAGAATCCCATCCCCGAAAGCCTGAAAGCCTTTTACGAATACCACTCCACCATCATGGAGCCCTGGGATGGCCCCGCCTCCATGATCTTTTCCGACGGCCGCTACATCGGGGGAACCCTCGACCGCAACGGCCTGCGCCCCTCCCGGTATGTGATCACCAATAACGACCTGATCGTCATGGGCTCAGAGGTAGGGGTCCAGAAATTCAAACCCGAGGAGATTAGGGAAAAGGGTCGCCTCCGCCCCGGCAAACTCCTCCTGGTCGACACCCAACTGGGGATCATCATTCCCGACAAAGAGGTGAAAGACCAGCTCAGCAAGCGCAGCCCTTATGAAATGTGGCTCAGAGAAAACCGCACCCGCCTTGAGGACATCGACGTTAAACAGCGGGTTCCCTACCACATAAACAACTTTGAAAATTATGCCAGGATATTCGGGTACAGCCGCGAGGACCTCCACGAAATCATCACCCCCATGGCGGCTTCCGCAGCGGAACCGACCCACTCCATGGGCAACGACACACCTATTCCCCTTTTTTCAAATAAACCCCGCCTCTTTTACGACTATTTCAAACAAACCTTCGCCCAGGTCACCAATCCGCCTATCGACTCCATCAGGGAAGGGCTGGTCATGTCGCTCACGAATTACATCGGGGGACTCAACTCCAACATCCTGATGGAGACTCCCGAGCACTGCCGGCTCATCAAGTTCGAGTCGCCGCTGATCATCAACACCGACCTGGGCAAAATCAAGGACATCAAGGACGAGATGTTCGTGCATCGCATTATTCCCATGGTCTTCAGGGTCAGTGAGGGATATGAGGGTTTCCGCGCCGCCTTTGAGAAGCTGCTCAC
>ERZ1645192.3874-NODE-3874-length-12028-cov-7.081767_pt1 | contig 12028 bp, 9 predicted proteins | sample MGYA00575354_ERZ1645192 | MGnify/ENA primary metagenome ERZ1645192 (study PRJEB40844, sample SAMN11349763) | freshwater sediment metagenome | isolation source: river sediment | host: Sediment | place: India: Faizupur Khadar , New Delhi | collected 2017-02-21 ... | reverse complement strand
TGATCTTCGCAAACAGAACCTTACCCTGCACATCATCGGAACCGGAGAGATGCCCAACCCTGAACTCCTGCACCTGGCCCTGGATGAGCATTTTAAAAAACCCATAACCATTGAGATGCGGGCAATACCGGTGAATATCATTCATTATCCGTCTGAAACCGGGCCCTAGAAGCGTGGGTTTTATCCCCTTGTGTGGAGTATCATTACCAGAGAGATATCATGAAAAAGGTAACCGGGGCCATACTACAGCGGGATGGAAAAACATACGGGATTATGACCCATACCCCCTCTGGTATGGTAACCCCTGAGGATCTTGAACGGATAGCTGCAGTCGGGAGAAGATTCCACATTCCAATCATGAAAATAACGTCAGGACAGCGGATGATTCTTGCAGGAATACCTGCTGATGATGTTGATTCGGTAATGAAAGAACTTGGAACTCTCGGAAGGCCTGACCTTGGGCCCTGTGTGAAATTTGTCCAGGCCTGTCTTGGCACAGAGAGCTGTAAGTGGGGATCACAGGATTCAATTGCCCTTGCAGCCAAAATTGAGGCCCTTGTTCTGGATAAAAAATTCCCGGCAAAAGTTAAGATCGGGGTATCGGGATGTCAGCGATGTTGCAGTGAAAGTCAGCTCCGTGACATCGGTCTTATCGGAACTACCCGTGGATGGATTGTCCTCTTTGGAGGAAATGGCGGGAGAAAGCCCAGGGTCGCCGATCCGATAGCATATGGTCTGTCTGAGAATGAAGCATGCGATCTGGTGGGACGCCTTCTGGAATTCTACCAAAAACACGGAGAATCCCAGGAACGGACTGCCCGATTCATGGAACGTATCGGGATCGATACATTAAAGTCAGAACTACTTTCTATGATTCCATACATAAATCTGGACAAGGTGTAACCATGATTATTACCGACGTGGCACAAGTTGCTTCAGGACCAAATCCACACCATGTGGATGCCAGAAAGATCTACGACTCTCCTCATGCAATGGCGGTGGTCATCACCCTCCAGCCAGGAGAATCACTGAAAAAACATATGACTCCGGTTGATGTCATCTTTTATGTCCTGGAAGGAACAGGAGTCGTTGAGATTGGAGATGAACAGGCAGAAGTGACAAAGGATAACCTGGTGGAAAGCCCGGCAAGGATTCCGCATCGGTGGATAAACAAGAGCACTGAGGTTTTCAGAGTTCTGGTTGTAAAAGTTCCAAAACCAACCGAAGAGACTAAATTACTCTGAACTTCTCCCTTTTTTGGACACGGACAGGCCGGTTACATGGCAGCCCTCCATCCGCCTTTCGGGACCCGGATCTCAAACACGGCACCCTGTCCTTCTCTCCCCCGCTCGGCTATGGAAATACCGGTAAGAGCAAGGATATCTCGTGCAAGAAATAAACCAAGCCCGGTATTTTTCCCAAATCCCCGTTCAAAAATCTTTTCCTTGTCATCAGGTGAGATACCAATCCCGTTATCTGCATACGTGATCAGATACTCATCACCGGATCTCTGTGCTGAGATCTGAATTGCTGTGACCGTTTTTCCATGCCGGAGTGAATTATCAAGAAGGTTCAGGAATACCCTGGACAGCATCGGGTCTGCATAGAGAGAGATATCAGGAATATCCACGGTCATCTGAATTGTATCAGATACGTGAGATTCAGGAATACAGTGAATGAGAGCCTGCCATTCGGGTTCATGTAGACCCAGGCCCTCATACGTTTTGGTAAATTCGATGTGGGACTTGATATTTCCAGTACACGCCATGATATTGTCAATACCTTCGTTTATCTTCTGATCATGGGTTGCATTCTTCATCGCATCAAGATATACAAAGATGGTCATGATCTGATTGAGAATATCATGACGGGTTATGGAGCTGAGGAGGTTTAGCTGCCTGTTTGCCTGAAAGAGAGCCTCTTCTGATTTTTTCCGTTCGGTTACATCATGAGCAATTCCCAGAAAAGCCTTTGGAGTCCCATCAGGATTCATAACCGGTGTTCCACTTGAAACATGCCACTTCCATGATCCATCCTTATGTCTGACCCGGTACTCAACCCCGCCCCTCTTCTGCCCGGTACGAAGTATTGTCTCGAGAAACTGACTGGTCACCGGGATATCATCAGGATGAACGACCAGTGTGTATGGCTTTCCAATGATATCCTGGGCATCATGACCTAATACGTCACCCCAGTTTGGAGAGACATATGTGAATATCCCATCAGGAGTGAGCGAGTACACGATGTCATAGGAATTCTCCACAAAAGATCTGAACCGCTCCTCACTTGCCCGGAGTTCTTCTGCCGCGGTTTTTCGTTCGGTGACATCACGGATTGAGAGGAGATCTGCATCCTTACCTTCATACCGGATTCGCTTTCCTACACATTCAACCCATATCTTTTCTCCACGAATGGTACTTATCTGATATTCGGCAAGGAATGGATCTACCCCGTCCCGGACCCTGTTCAGATCCTGGATTACCTGATCCCGTGAGTTTGGATCTATGAAATCAAGGACATTCACGCCAGACAGCAGATTGGCATCAAGAACCCCCACAAGGCGGAGAGCAGCCATATTGGCAAATAATAACGTTCCTTCAAAATCAAGAATGATGATCCCTTCAAGCGAATAACTCACCAGGGATCGGTATTTTTCCTCGCTCTCAATTAGTGCAGCATATGCTTCCTTTTCCCGGGAAATATCAGTGATCACACCAAAATATTTCAGGTTCCCCCCGGTGTCAACAACCGGTCTTGTTGAGGTTCTGACCCAGGAGAATGACCCGTCCTTTTTTATAAGCCGCCATTCCAGCGGGGTTAATACCCCCTGCTCCAGTTCCTGGAAGCGTTTCAGGATGGCCGGGCGATCCTCTTCATAGACCACATCCAGAAAGAACCTGCCTGCAAGATCGCCCGGTCTGTATCCAAATAACCGCTCCCCTGCAGGACTAAAATAACCGATCTGGCCTTTCGGGTTTACTGAAAAGATGACATCATTGATATTCTCAACAAGCATCCTGAACTTGGATTCACTCAGGCGAAGAGCCCGCTCTATCTTTTTTCTTCCGGTAATATCCTGAATTATTCCAAATATGGTATGAGAGGCGGGATCATATTCAGCGATGATATGAACATCAACGACTGTATTGTCAGTCTGCTTTCGGATCTTACATTCCTCGTTAAGGGATCGCTTTTTATTTATGAAATCCTGCAGAGATGTGCTAAACCGGTCCCGGTCCTTTGCAAGAACTACACTCAGGAGTTCCTCTAATGTCATCTTCTCATGGGTGCAGCCAATAATTGCCCTGGCCCCAAGTGATCCTGAGAGAATACCTGAATCAGGATCATATTTCCAATGACCCAGACCGGCAATATACTCTGCATGATAGAGCTGGGCAATACTATCCTGCAAAGCCCGCTTCGTCTCCCGGTGTTCTACAATCCGGCTGATAACATGGATAAGCCGGGTACGTTCCAGCCTGATATCGATATAATCCGTAAGACAGAGATCCGCCCCATACGAAAGGGCATCATTCGCAACATCCTCTTTCTCCTTACCGGTGTAGAGAATAAATGGCAGATCTCCAAAAAACTCCCTGACATGATGGAGGAGGTCAATGCCACTTCGATCAGGCAGATGAAATGCCGCGAGAACTGCATCATATGACGTGGATTTTAACTTTTCAAGAGCGTCATTACATGTGAGAGAAAAATCCAGGGATATATTTGTGCTTTGACTCAGGATCTGTATGTACCGGCAGAGAGGCCCTGTCCTGTCACCAACGCAGAGGAGAGAGATCATGTATACCTGTTGGAAATGATTTTCTCATTTTCAGATATCATCCAATATGTCTCACCAGTATAAATAAAGATACCTAAAAGAAACTCGAAAAGACCGGTTTTTCCAGGGTGTGAAAATTTTTATCTCTTTGGAATATGAGAATGATAGCTGATTAGACAGAACGCAAAATTTCAGGATCAATAACCTCCAGGGAAGACATGACTGCCAAAGACAGCAAGAAACCAATGAACTCATCAGAGGCTAAAAACCATTTTTCAGGAGCTGATTCTGTTCAAAACCAACTTGAATTTCTCCTGGGGGTGACAAAAACCGGTATTGACATCATCGATGACGAATACAACCTCCTGTATGTTGATCCTTCCTGGCAGACATTGTACGGAGAGTTTCAGGGTAAAAAATGCTATGATTACTTTATGGGGAGAACACAGCCCTGTCCTTCGTGTGGTATCAGGAAAGCCCTGAAAACAAAACGAGTTCAAATCACTGAAGAAGTTCTGGTAAAAGAGGGAAGCAGGGTTGTAGAGGTTCATACAATCCCATTTCAGAAAGAGGATGGAAGATGGGTTGTCGGGGAGTTTAATATTGATATTACTGACCGAAAAGAGTTTGACAGAAAGGTAGGTCAGTATGTACAAGATCTGGAATACCTCCACCAGCGCTCCATTCAGATGCTGGATCTGGATAATGAGTCTGATTTTTATTCATTTATTGGTTCAGTTATTCGTGAGCTTGTACCGCCCCGTTCAATTATTGCGATCAGTGAAGTGGATTCTTTTGAGAAAAAAATCACTACACGATCAATCTTCGGATATGAACATGTTCATGATCCTCCCCTTATACAGCTCATTCACTCCCTGACCGGGAGATCATACCCCCTTGAAGAACATATCATAGCACAGATGAAAAAAGGGACGCTTGAAGAGTTTCCGGGTGGCTTTCGTGCCCTGACACAAAGCAGAATTCCTGAATCCCTATACCAGAGAATTGAGAATGAACACGGACTTGGACTGGTGTATGGTATCGGGATGAACTGGCGGGACACCCTGCTCGGTTCCCTTGCAATTATCCTCCCTCCTGATTCTATTCTGGAGAATAAATCCCTCATTGAGATTTTTGTGAATCTTGCTTCAATAGAATATCGGAGAAGAAAGACAGAAGAAGCGTTGCAGGAGGAACGGCGGCTTTTTATTGGCGGACCGGTCATTGTGTTCAGATGGGGAACTGGAGATGAATGGCCAATTTACTATGTTTCCCCAAATATTACCGGGGTTCTCGGTTATTATCCGGAAGAACTGACCAGTGGAGCAGTTACTCTGAGTGAGATATTCCATCCGGATGACTTGCCCCGTATTATCCGGGAAGTGAACCAGCACTGTGATGAAGGAAGAGAATCATTTGAGCAGGAATACCGGATAAAACGTCGTGACGGGAATTACCGATGGATATATGACTTTACGGTCACTGAACGGGATGATGCAGGATCAATTCTTTCATTCCAGGGGTATGCTCTGGACATCACTGAAAGGAAGGAAATTGAGCAGAAACTTTTGGAAAGCGAGGAAAATGCACGAGCCCTGATAAACGCCCCTCATGAATCAATTTTCATGATAAGTCCGGATGGAATAGTCCTGTATGTGAATGAAACGAATGCTACACGGCTTGGTTTTACACCAGATGAGATGATCGGAAAGTCAGTGTACCAGTTTGTTTCCGAAGAGATAGCAGAGCGAAGAAGACAATACGTTCATGAAGTCCTTGAAACAAAAAAACCTGTTCATATCCTTGATGAGCGGAACGGACGGATCATTGAAAATAATCTGTATCCTGTATTGAATACTGCAGGAGAGGTGACGAGGATTGCGATATATGGTCATGACGTAACAGAAATGCATGAATATCAGCAAAAAATCCTCGAAAGTGAAACAAAATACCGGGAGCTTGTGGAGAATGCAGCAAGTATCATCATGCGGTTTGATACGAGCGCCAATATCCTGTATTTCAATGAGTACGCAGAGGAGTTCTTTGGATTTTCTAAAGAGGAAGTGCTGGGGAAGAGCATTTTTAATACAATCCTGGAGGAGACGGATAGTTCAGGGAAAAATTTACAGGAGATGATCCAGAATATGATGGAAAATCCTGAAAAATTTGTCCATAATGAGAACGAAAATATCTGTAAGGATAAACGGAAGGTCTGGATATCATGGCGAAATAAACCTCTGTATGAGAATGGAAGGTTCATTGGCCTCTTATCAGTCGGAACCGATATTACCCAGCGAAAGAAGACTGAAGAAGCACTTTCAGAAGCAAATAAAAAATTAAACCTCCTTTCAAGTATCACCAGACATGATGTGCTCAACCTGATTACGGCATTAAAAGGATATCAGGAACTCTCGTTCGAAATTGAAACCGATGAAAAGAAGAAAGATTTTTTGAAGAAAGAGATCGATCTTACCAATTCGATTCAGAGTCAGATTGAATTTACCAAAGACTACCAGGATCTCGGCCTTTCTGCTCCGATATGGCATGATGTATCTGCCTGCATAGACCGGGCACAAAACAGACTGGGGATTTCTTCCATTCATAGTACCATCTCATTTTCTGAAGTCTCAATTTTCGCAGATCCCCTTTTTGAAAAAGTCATCTACACGCTCCTTGATAACAGTATACGCCATGGAGAACGCGTCACCCGGATATCATGGGGGATTGAACAGAAAAGTGATGGGTATACACTTGTTTGTGAAGATGATGGGATCGGGATTCTGGATGTTGACAAAGAACGAATTTTTATCAGGGGTGTCGGAAAAAATACCGGACTTGGGTTATTTCTAAGCAGGGAGATACTGACCATCACCGGACTTACCATTCGGGAAACGGGAGTATTTGGAAAAGGTGCCAGGTTTGAGATAGAAATACCACCTGGGGCTTTGAAGATGGAATAATAGATTTCTCCCGTCCATAACCGATGATGTTCCGACTCATCCCTGACGGAAGATGCTAAAAAATGTAGTCTTCCTTCCAAGGTGCACGATTTTTTATATGAAAATTCAGAAAATTATGATAACTGAATAGTATGAATACGCCTCCGGTAATTATTGACAAAGAATCCTGTACATCCTGCGGAATCTGCAGCAGGGTCTGCATGTTTTCGGTCATCATCATGGACGATCAATCCGGATATCCCATCCTGTCTTCCCATGCACCACCCTGCAGCCGGTGTGGTCATTGCGTGGTTTTTTGCCCCTCCTCTGCAATTCATCTCTCAGGGAATAGAGGTCACACTCTATCTCTCCCGCCATCCCGAACACGAATAACACCTGACCAGATTCGCGATCTTGTTCTCTCCCGCCGGTCAGTCAGGAAGTATCAGAAGAAAGAGGTTCCACGCCAGACATTGGAAAACCTGTTTGATCTCATCAGGTATGCTCCATCTGCCATGAATCTTCAGACCGTGCACTGGCAGGTTATCTATGAAACCAGGACTGTCCAAACGATTGCATCAACGGTCATATCATGGATGAACCGGATGATAGATGAGCAAAGACTGGGCGATTTTGCAATCGGGTCATCATTTCCCTATATTACCGGTGAATGGAAAAAAGGAAGAGACCTGATAACCCACGGGGCTCCCCATCTTCTCATATCCTATGCCGGGCCTGATGAACTCACCGCATCAACCGACGCGATCATTGCGACCAGTTCCCTGGATCTCATCGCACCAGTGTATGATCTCGGCACCTGCTGGACAGGGATAGTGAAAAGAGCGGCGGAGTGGTCCCCAGAGGTGCTGGATGCACTGAACCTTCCACCCGGCACTCAGCCACAGACTGCTTTGCTGATCGGATACCCTTTCTATCGGCAGTATTCGGTTCCCGAACGGGAATCTGCACGAATCAGATGGATAGGCTAAACAGGAATCCATATAAAAAACCGGATTTCCCCCAGTTTTGATTATGATCGACATTTCCATAGAGCCACGCTATTCACTTCTTCCTTCGAGCCCCCCAGTATTATACCCCTCACGCACCCCCCAATAGCGTGGCTCTATTAAAGCACCCTATTCAGAGATCATCTGAAAAGGAGAAAAATCCATTCTCATTTTTTCCATGATTATCTGACTATTATAAAATTTATTAAATAATTCGTATTTTTAAAAAATATCAATATATTACAGACATTTTAAGATCAAAATTTCAGTACATCCTGACAGGAACACCATGTGAACCATTTAGAAACAGGGACGAGTTTGCAATTGAGAATTCGCATATTAAGGCCTATAATGTCATAATTTTCTTTTATAATCCGCAGATATTCCTTCGTTTGCCATGTTTTTCATGAAATGTCATGATAAATAATGATAAATATAGATTATCTCAAACGTTACATACATGGAACTGCTCATCTTCCTGATACTCTTTCCTCTTCTGATGGCTGGCCTTTTAACCCTCATTCAGGGCGAGAATTTCAGAAGAGCAGCAGTAATTGGCGGAGCAGTCCTGGTTGGGATTGCTTCACTGATTATCCTCGCTGAAAGTATCACCACCCAGGCAGTATACCACTCAGTTCCGGTTGATCTGATTAGTATACTCATATTTATTGGCGATATAATCATCAGCGGATATATCATCTTCGTCAGTCTGAAAGCACGGCAGTATCTGGTAACCGGCATCACAATGCTGCAGCTTATACTTCTGTGTGCCGTTGAATATCTGGCACTGCTTGATCATGCCAGAATCCCTGAGTTGTTCTCAGATCAGCTCTCCGGGATCATGGCTGCGATTATCGGAGTCGTCGGCGGTCTTATCTGTGTATATGCTCTTGGATACATGCGTGAATATCATGCAGAGCACCCGGATTGTCCGGACAAAAGACCACAGTTCTTTGGAATCATGTTCCTCTTCCTCTCGGCCATGTTTGGTGTGGTCTTTTCCAACAATCTCCTCTGGTTGTTCTTCTTCTGGGAGATAACCACGCTCTGCTCATATCTCCTTATCAGATATCCGGAGACTGATGAAGCGATAAGGAATGCATTCAGGGCTCTGCTCTTCAATCTGGTCGGAGGAGCATGTATTCCGGTGGCGTTTCTGGTAATATTCCTTACCGGGGGATCACAGCTCATCGGTCTTCATGAACTGATCGCTGCAGGACCCGGACTTGCCCTAATTCCCGCAGGACTCATCGCTATTGCAGGACTTGCGAAATCAGCACAATTCCCCTTTTCATCATGGCTCGTCGGTGCAATGGTTGCACCAACCCCGGTGTCGGCCCTTCTCCACTCAAGCACCATGGTCAAAGCTGGAGTATACATTATTGCACGGTTTGCCCCGGTCTTTGAAGGACAGATCGTCGGTATATTGATTGCCCTTATCGGTGGCATCACCTTCCTGGCCGCATCTGCCATTGCCATATCACAGAGCAATGCCAAAAAAGTCCTTGCTTATTCAACCATTGCAAACCTGGGACTTATTGTTGCCTGTTGTGGTGTCGGGACCGCTGAGGCACTCTGGGCTGCAATCCTTCTGATAGTCTTCCATGCCATCGCAAAATCCCTGCTCTTCCTCTCGGTCGGGACCGTTGAGCATCAGATTCACAGCAGGGACATTGAAGACATGACCGGACTTGTTACCCGGATGCCCCGGATTACCATGATGATCCTGATCGGAATTGCCGGTATGTTTCTGGCACCGTTTGGTATGCTCATCTCAAAATGGGCATCCCTTCATGCCTTTGTGGAATCAGTTCCTCCATACGGTATACTTCTGGTCATCATTATCGCGTATGGCAGTGGGATTACCGCATTCTTCTGGGCAAAATGGATGGGAAAACTCATCGCCGTCGGAGAACCCCAGAAAAAAGATGAATCTCATATCCCGGGATCTGAAAAAAGTATCCTGTATATCCTGTCTGCCCTGACTATCGGAGTATGCTTTGGGTTTCCCATCATCTCATGGTACCTGATTGAACCCTGGCTCCTGAGCATGTACCGGTCAGTTACCGATCTCGTCTCGCTCAGCAATATTGAGATCATGTTCATGATGCTCTTTTTAGTGCTCATCATGCCATTTTCTCTTGCCTGGTTCTCCCACTCGGCAAAGCGGGTACCGCGGTACCTGTGTGGTATTCCGGAAGGCCGGAGTACCGCATTCATGGGAAGCTGCGGGATAAACCGGGAAATAGCCCTCTCAAATTACTACCTTGACCGGGTATTTGGTGAAGAACGTCTCTCCCGCATCAGTGTGGGGATGGGAATCTTCCTGATAGTCCTGCTCCTGAATATTCTTATCATCGGAGGTGGCCTGTGAACACGATGGATCCATTCCTTGCAGCAGCGTTATTCATCATCCTTGCACCGGTTGTCGGTATACTCATCACCGGGCTGGACCGGATACTCACTGCACGGATGCAGGGACGGGTCGGACCGCCGGTTCTTCAGCCCTGGTATGATATCCGCAAATTATTCCAGAAGAAACAGGTGGCAGTCTGGGGAGCACAGAGCTTTTTCATCTTCTGCTATCTCATATTCATCATCTTCACCGGGGCACTCTTCTTTGGCGGAGGAGACATTTTACTGGTCATATTTGCCCTGACGCTCGGACATGTCTTCCTGGTGCTTGGTGCCTATGTGTCATATTCACCCTATGCCCATATCGGAGCCGAACGGGAACTTATTCAGCTGATGGCAGTCGAGCCGATGATCATCATCTCCGCAATCGGGCTGTACCAGGTGAATGGTTCATTCCTCATCGGAGATATGGCAAACCACCCCGGCCTACCCATATTGCTTTTGCCAGGCGTGTTTCTCGGGTTTATCTACATATTAACGTTTAAACTGATGAAATCGCCGTTTGATCTGGCAACCTCACATCATGCACATCAGGAACTGGTAAAAGGAAGCACCACGGAGTTTTCAGGATCAACCCTTGCCATGGTCGAACTGGCCCATTTATACGAGCTGGTGGTCATGCTTGGTTTTATCTGGTTATTCTTCGGGGATAATCTGATCCTGTGTGTTGGTGCAATAGCGGTCATCATGATCCTTGAGATCCTGGTCGATAACTGCACATCACGAGTCCGTTGGCAGGATGCCATGACCAGTGCCTGGTTTGTTACCCTCGTAGCCGGAGCAGGAAATATCTTCGCCCTTTCAATCATGTGAGAATCATGTCATACCTACAGAAATCACCCTGGATTATTCATTATGATGGCTCAAGTTGCAATGGCTGTGACATTGAAGTACTGGCCTGTCTGACACCCCTCTATGATGTTGAACGGTTCGGCATTCTCAACACCGGAAACCCGAAGCATGCAGATATATTCGTCATTACCGGCGGTGTCAACGAGATAAACAAAGAGGTTGTGCAGAACATCTACGAACAGATGCCAAATCCGAAAGTAGTCGTTGCCGTTGGAATCTGTGCATGCTCTGGTGGCGTATTCAAAGAATGCTACAATATCTCCGGGGGTGTTGCAACCGTGATTCCGGTCGATGTTTACATCCCCGGATGTGCAGCACGGCCTGAATCTATCATAGATGGTATCGTGCAGGCACTTGGTATACTTGAACAGAAACGGAGTGCCATGAAAGCCGGAGCGGAGGGGATCGCATGAAGCAGCCAGAGCAGACTATCGAGACTATTACAATCGAAGATCTCATTCACCGTGTTCATTCCTTCCATGACGACGGGTACCGCCTGGTCCAGATCAGTTGTGCTGCAGAAGGAGAGGCATTTGAGGTGACCTACAGTTTTGACAAGGATCTGACTCTCACTCATCTCCGGATCCCTGCCTCCCGGGAAAACCCGATTCCAAGTATCTCCCGTATTTATCTTGCATCATTCGTGTATGAGAACGAGATTGCAGATCTCTTTGGGATCCCATTCACAGGAATTGCAATAGATTACAAGGGAACCTTCATCAGGACCAGTATTCCCCACCCGTTTGGAACGCCCCAGATAACGGTTGTGAAAAAGAAACAGGAGGATCAGCATGAGTAAACAGATTATCGTCCCCTTCGGACCCCAGCACCCGGTCCTTCCTGAGCCGATTCACCTAGACCTGGTCCTGGAGGATGAACGGGTAGTTGAGGCAATTCCCTCAATCGGGTATGTCCACCGTGGCCTTGAAAAACTCGTGGAGAAGCGTGACTACAAGGATTATGTATTCATATCCGAACGGATCTGCGGGTTATGCAGTTTTATCCATGGGGCCACCTACTGCCAGGGGGTTGAG
>ERZ1645192.3870-NODE-3870-length-12034-cov-4.722681_pt1 | contig 12034 bp, 10 predicted proteins | sample MGYA00575354_ERZ1645192 | MGnify/ENA primary metagenome ERZ1645192 (study PRJEB40844, sample SAMN11349763) | freshwater sediment metagenome | isolation source: river sediment | host: Sediment | place: India: Faizupur Khadar , New Delhi | collected 2017-02-21 ... | reverse complement strand
CGCGGAAGTGACGGCGCATGTCAAGTTGGCCGTGGAGCGGGAAGGACAGCCCGTGCCACAGCCTGAAAACGCCTGAAATCAGTCGTCCCCCCGCTCATGGTGGGCGCGTGAATCACTGGCAATGTCCCCCCCCGGGGCATTGCCCTTTCTTTTTTAGGGGGGGCGGCCCCAATCGTGTGCCTATGCCGACTTCGACCCGAGGGGGTGAACCATGAAGCGGGATGATCCAGCCATCGTCACCCGGCCCGAACCGAGCGATCCGGAGACGGAGCGGGTGGTGCTCGGCGCCATCCTGGTCAATAACCAGTTGCTGCACCAGGTCAGCGACAAACTGACCCCGGACGATTTTTTTCTGAACAGTCATCGGAGCATCTTCCGGGCGATGATCCAGTTGTACCAGGACAATCTGCCCATCGACGAGATCACCGTCCGGGACGCCCTGGCCGGGACGAGACCGGATGAGCCGATCACCACGGCCTTCCTCCTGTCGCTGTCGGAAGGATTTCCCCGGCTGGAGAACGTCAACCAGTACGTCGAGATCATTCGGGAAAAGTCGGTTTTTCGCCGGCTCATCCAGAGATCCCAGGAAATCATGGACCTCTGTTACGAACAGCGGGGCGACGCCATGGAAATTCTGAACCGGGCCGAGAACTGGATCTTCAACATCTCCCAGACTTACGTGAAGCGCAACTACCTGACCCTGTCGGATGCCCTGGCGCCAGCCTTCGAGCACCTGGCCCAGCTTTACCAGGAGAAGAGCTTCATCACCGGGGTCCCCACGGGCTTTCTCCGGCTGGACCAGTTGACCTGCGGCCTCCAGAAAGGGGATCTCATCATCGTGGCGGCCCGGCCCTCGATGGGCAAGACCAGTTTCGCCCTCAACGTGGCGCTCCACGTCGCCCTGGAGCGGAAGCAGAAAGTCGCCGTGTTCTCGCTGGAGATGTCCGCCCGGCAGCTCGTGCTGCGCCTGCTGTCGTCGCACGCTTCCATCGATGGCCAGAAGATCCGCAGCGGGTTCTTCACCAAGGATGACTGGGACAATATCGGCAACGCGGTCGAAGTCCTGGACCGGGCCAAGGTCTTCATCGACGAGTCGGCCGACCTGACCGTCCTGGAACTGCAGGCCAAGGCCCGCCGTCTCCAGGCGGAACACGGGCTGGACCTGATCATCGTCGACTACATGCAGCTCATGGTGGCCGACCGGCAGTACGAGAACCGGGTTCAGGAAATCGCTGCGATTTCGCGGTCGATGAAGGCCCTGGCCAAGGAACTCAACCTGCCGGTGGTGGCCCTGTCGCAGCTCAGCCGGGCCACCGAGACCCGCCGGGGCGATCACCGGCCGATGCTGTCGGACCTGCGCGAGTCGGGTTCCATCGAGCAGGACGCCGACGTGGTCATCTTCCTGTTCCGGGAGGAAGTCTACGTGAAGGACAATCCGGGGTTGCTCGGCCGGGCCGAGGCGATCATCGCCAAGCAGCGCAACGGGCCGCTCGGTACGGTGGACCTGGTTTTCCAGAAGGAATTCAGCCGATTTGGCAACCCGGCGGTCGATTTCAACTCGGTCAACTAACGGAAACTGAAGAAGATCGTATCCCAAACCTTGACCCGGATGTTCCCCTTCCGGGCCGGCTTGTACTTGAACATCTGGGCGGCCTCCAGGGAGGCTTGGCCAAAACCGAACCCCTTGGGGATCTCGCTGACCAGCTTGGCATCGCCGACGTTGCCGTTTTGATCCACCAGCACCCGGACGATCACCTGACCGGTCTTCCGGAGCTGTTTGGCCAGGGGCGGCATTTTGGCCTGGGCGCGGTTGACGATCACCGGCTTGATCACGTCATCGGTCATGGGGACCAGGTCGCCTTCCTTGACTTCCACTTCTTTCTCCAGGTTGAAGCCCTGCTCCAGGGTCATGGCGGGAGCGCTTGAAGTGGGCGCGCTGGACGGGGCTGGCTTGGCCTCTGTTTTCGGATTGGCGTCCGCGGTTACCGGGGCCGGAGCTGAAGGTTCCGGCTTGGCCGCCTGGACCGTTTTGGGCTCCGGGGTGGGTTCGGATTTGACCGGTGGCCGGACCATCGGGATCGTGGGCGGTTCTTCCCGCTCGGTCGAGGTGATGCCCACCGGCGGAGTGGCGGGCTGGCTGCCGGGCGCCGTGGCCGCGGTCGAGCCGGGCTGGGTGGCGCCGGGTTGAGTGGCCGTGGCGGGCTTGTCCACGGGCATCTGGATCGGGCCCGACTGGCCCTCGACGATGTCGGCGTCCATGGAGTCGGAACCGTAGGTGTTGATATCGGAGCCGCCTCCGGAGAAGATCCCGCTTTTATCGGAACTCAGGAACATGTAGGCCGCGCCGCCGATGAGCAGCAGGGCCAGGGCGGCGATCCCGAAGATGAGGAGCTTGTTCGGTTTCTTCTTCTCCTCCTCGAGATCCATGTCCGCCAGCCGGTGGGTGAGCGGCGTGGTGGCGGAGGATTCCTCCTCGATCCTGTCGCTGCGCTTCTTCAGCAAGCGGGTGGTCGAGGCCTGTTCGCCGTCGATTCCGCCCGGGCCGGGTTTGGTTTTATTCAGGTCTTCCATCGAGTGCCTCCGCCCAAAAGATCAATTTCATTCTAACATTCTAATGGATTAAAGACGAAATGAAATGTGCGCCCGGTCACGCTCCGGAGACCGGGTTCGGCTCCCGGCCACCGTTGTCGAGAGAGGCCAGCCGGCGAAGCGGCACGCCGTTCTTGATCGTCTCGACGCAATGATTGACGCCGAAGAGGTAGGGGATCTGCCGATAGTTGGCACAGGCGAAGAAGGCCAGGTCGGCCCTCTTGCCGGCTTCCACCGAACCGCGATCCTTGCCCAGGCCAACGGCCCAGGCGCCGTTGATGGTGGCGGCACAGAGCGCCTCGGCCGGGGTGAGCCGCATTTGGCAGCAGGCGATGGCGACGACCAGTTGCAGGCTGGGCGTGAAGCAGGTGCCGGGATTGAAATCGGTGGCCAGAGCCACGGGGACGCCCTGCTCGATGAGCTTGCGCGCCGGGGGGTATTCCTCCAGCCCGAGGTTGAATGCGGTCCCCGGCAGCAAGCCGGCGATCACGCCCCGGTCGGCCAGGGCCTTGATCGCCCGTGGCGGCACCTTCTCCAGGTGGTCGGCACTGGTGGCGCCCAATTCGGCCGCCAGTTCGGCCGCGCCGATGGCCGCCAGCTCGTCGGCGTGGAGCTTGAGTTCCAGACCGTGGTCCCGGGCGGCCGAAAGGATAGCCCGGCTTTCCTCGACGGAAAAGAAGCCGCGATCGCAAAACACGTCGCAGAAACGGGCCAGATTCTCGGCGGCCACCGCCGGCAGCATCTGCCCGATGATGATGTCCAGGTATCCCTGGTGATTGTTCCGGAACTCGGCCGGATAGGCGTGGGCGCCGAGAAACGTCGGCACCAGTTCGAGCGGCGTCCGGCCGGCCGCGGCCCGGATGGCCCGGAGCAGCTTGAGTTCGCCGTCCAGCGAGAGCCCGTAGCCGCTCTTCGCCTCGATGGTGGTGGTGCCCTGGTCCAGGAACATCTGCGCGTATTTCAGGATGTTGCTGGTGATCTGCTCCAGGCTGGCCTGGCCGACCCGTTTGGCACTGTTGAGGATGCCGCCTCCCTTGGCGGCGATTTCCTCGTAGGATACGCCGCGGAGCCGCAGCTCGTACTCCTCCTCCCGGGTGCCCCAGAAGGCCGGATGAGTGTGGGAGTCTACGAAACCGGGCAACACGGTGAGGTCGCGGTCCTTGAGGTTGACGACCCGGAAGTCCTGCGGCGAGAACTCGCGCCGGATCCGCTCGGTCGGGCCCGCCGCGAGGATGCGGCCGGCCCGGATCAGGATGGCCCCGTCTTCGATGATCCCGCAGTCGGACAGCTCTTCCCGGACCCGAGGCCGCGAGGGGCCTGCCATGGTCAGCAACTGGCGGATATGGACGATGGCCAGATCGGTCTTTTCCATCTATGGCTCCTCTCGTTCGAATGGCTGAAAAATATGGTCCACGTCCTGCTGCTCGAGCAGTTGGATCTTTTCGATATAGGCGGCCGCGTCCAGAAGCCCGATCTCGTAGCGTTGCCCGGAGATCCGGCCGGTTTCGAACCGCTGGCGGCTGGCCTGGAAACGCTCACGGACCCTGTCGCGCGACACGGCCGGGTGCAGTTTCTCTTCCATGGTGCGCTCCACGATGAAGGCCAGGAAATCGACCTCGTACGCCTTGAAGACCAGGAAGCCGGCGGTTAGGACGATCAGACCCATCGCCGTCAGCACCCAGAATCTCTTTTGTAAATCCATTTGACCCGCCTGACTCCATTTGGTAATATTTTAAAGGAATTAGACTGGGAATCAATGCGTGATGAATAAAAAGAACGAAGATCAAGGCCTGCTCCACTTTCCGACGGTCTTCAACCTTGAGCCGGGGGGCAAGTCCGAGGTCGTCCCGGCCTTGGACGCCGACGCGCCGGAATGGCGCAAGGAAGTGAGCAAGAAGGTCGAAGAACATAAAAAAATGAAGGAGCTTCAGGAAAACCTCAAGGAACTCAAAGGCCTGGATCGCCATCCGCTCACGCCGGAGATTTTGGAAGCAGAGCGGCAGAAAATGGACCAGCGGCTCGCTCCGGACCGGAAAGAAGCGCGCGGGGCGGACCTTGGCCGGGACGGCATGGATCTGCAGGAGCGGGAGCGGATCAAGCACTTCATGGAGAGCACCGGCAAGACCAAGGCCATGCTGGAGGACCAGCACCGGCAGTTGTTCAAGGACATCGAGATCGTTATCGACCAGCAGGACTCGGCTCAGTCCGGGATCGCCGCGCTCGGGGCCAACATCCCCATCGCCCTCGATGAACCTCCCGCCGCCCGGCCGGCGCCGGCGCCGCCCAAGCCCGAACCGAAGCGCCCGCAAGCCCCGCCCGCGGCGGGCCGGCCTCTCGCGGCTCAGACGCGGCCGGCGCAACCCGAGGCGAAAGCGGCGCCGCCCCGGCCTGCCCCGCCGCCCGCCGCCTCCCCGCCGGACCTGGCGGCAGAAGCGCTGAAGACCGCGCTGGAGTCGAGTGGGCCCGGCAAGACCAAGGCCCAGTTGGAAAGCCAGCACCGGTTGCTTTTCCAGGATGCCGAAATCCAGCTCGACGGTGAGTCTGGCCCGGTGGAAGAGTTCATGGTGGAGGAGCCGGAGAAATCGAAGCCGGAGACGCGCTCGTTCGCCGATTTCGACCTGGCCAAGAACCCGTTGCCGGACCCGCACGCCCTCGCCCCGGAACAGGAGCCGGCCCCGCCGCCCGCGGTTGAGGCGCAACCCCGCGCCGACTACGAGTTGCCGCTGGCCGAATTGCTCAGCCGCCACGAGAAGATGAAGGCGGCGGAGAAACTGACCCCGGTCGCCGACCGGACCATTTTAGTGACCCGGTTTCTGGCCGGCTTGATCGATTTCGTCCTGGTCGGCGCCCTGTCGCTGGCGTTTTTGTGGCTCGTCACCTACGTGACCGGTCTGGGCTTTTTCGACAGTCCCATGGGCTTCCTGCTGGTGGTGATCCTGCTGGTCATCCACGTCGCTTACAGTTACTATTTCCTCGTCCTGCTCGGCCAGACCCTCGGCATGCGGATGGTCGGATTACAGGCGCTCTTCGAGCGGGAGGAACGGCTCCCGCCGCGGGTGGCCCTGTTGCGGACGGTGTTCTACCTGATCTCGGTGGCCTGCCTTGGCCTGGGCCTGCTCTGGTCTGTTTTCGACCGGGAAGCCAAGTGTTGGCAGGATATCCTGTCCGAGTCCCACGTCATCCGGACTTCCTGATTTTGCTCGAAGATTTCCACCTCTTTCACTGGAGCCGGCGCCTGGAGCAGCTTCTCGCGGGGGAGCGCGTCCGCCGGGTCGGCGGCCGGCAGCGCGGCCGGCCCGAATTGGATTTTGGCCCGGCCGGAACACTGACGCTGGATCTCGATCCCCACTTCCCGGGCTGCAGCCTGGCGCCACCCGGACGTGTGCCGGACCGGCAGGCCTGCCCGGAGTTCACTCCGCCGGACCGGCGGCTGGAGGGCGCTCGTCTGGAGCGGGTGCGCAAGCGGACAGACGACCGCGAATTGATTTTCCACTTCCGGCGGGCGGAAGAGGATTCCATCCTGTATGTGGCGCTCCGTCCCATCGCCCCGTCGGCGTGCCTGTGCGACGGGGACGGCCACGTGTTGTGGACGGCCGGCCCGCAGGCCTCCCGGTTGCCCCGGCCCGGTGGGCCCTACTTGCCGGCGTCCCGTCCGGAGCGGCTGCCCCCTGAGCGCCAGGCCGTGCTGAGCCTGTTGCGCGAGAGCGACCCCGCCGGCTGGGAGAAGCTGCTGCTGCGGCAGGTGGCCACCTTGGGCCCGACCCTGCTGGAGGAAGCCCGCCACAGGTCCGGCTCTCCACCAGACCGCTCTCCGGCCGGGCCGGCCGGGAGCCTGTCCGATCTGGAACGGCTATCCGCCGCGGTGGAGGAAGTCTGCGCGGAGGCCTACCGCCCGGCGGCGGTTTTCTATCTCTACAGCCGATGCGGCCCGGACGGAGACGAGCGCGTGCGTCACCCGCTGCGGGACTTCCGCTTGTCGCCCTTCCCGCTCCGGGGGCTTTCGGGCTGGGCGGCCCGGCAGGGGGACACGATGGAGCCGCTGGTGCTGGAGTTGGCGCGCCACGCCCGGGAGTTCCGGGTTTTCTCCGAACTCCGGAACCGCTCCCTGGCCGCGCTCCGCGAACGGCAGCGCCAGGTTTCGGGCAAGGTCCACTCGCTCTCGGCGGAACTGGCCGCGGCGGCACAAGCCGCCAGGTGCAAAGAGTTCGGCGAGTTGATCCTGGCCAATCTGCACCGGTTCGGCGCCGATTCGCGGGCCCCGTGGGTGGAGGTGGAGGATTTCTACGCCCCGGCCGGCGAGACACTCCGGATCCCCTTGAACCCGGAAAAAACGTTGCGGGAAAACGCGGATTTACTGTTTCGCCGCCACCGCAAGGCCCGACAGGCGGCCGAACTGCTGCCCGGGCGGCTCCGTCGGGAAGAAGAGCGCCTGGCCCGGCTGGAGGCCGATCTGGCTGCCCTGGAGACGGCGGCCACCCCGGCGGAGGTCCGGCGGCTGCATGCCCGGCATGAAGACGCGCCCGCGGCGGGGCCGGCGCGGAAGCCGAAGCCGCTGCCGGCGATCGCCGGCAAGCCTTTCCGGCGCTTTCAGACCTCGGGCGGGCTGACGGTCCTGGTGGGCCGGAGCGCGGCGGAGAACGACCGCCTCACCTTCAAGGTGGGCCGGCCGGACGACTGCTGGCTGCACGCGGCCGATTACGCCGGTTCGCACGCGGTGCTCCTGTGGGGCCGCAAGGACGAGCCGCCGCAGCGGGACCTGCTGGAAGCCGCCGGCGTGGCGGCCTGGTACTCGGGCGCCCGCAAGTCGCCGCGGGCCGAGGTGCGCTGGACCCGCTGCAAGTTCGTCCAGAAGATCAAAGGCACGCCCGGTCTGGTCCGGCTTATGAAATTCCACACCCTCCGCGTCCCGCCCCGCCTGCCCGAAACGCCACCCGATGCCGATTGACCCGCCTCTCCATAAAATCACGGCTTGACTTGAAGATTATTGAGGATACAGAATCATGCGATTATCACTCCCGCGGGGGGCGGATGCCTGACTTCGCTGAACCTCGAATGTCTCGGGCCGGTTGGAATCTTCTCTGGCTGATCCTTGCCGTGCTGTCCGTCGCGGGATGCGGAGCACAGGCGCCCGATGAAGCCGGTGATGAAATCGCCCAAGTCATCCTGACCTCATCGGATGGCTGTAGAACGATTGAAGTCCCATACCCAGAAGCGGGCTTGGATGTGGAGAATGGCTATTGGCGGCTGCTGATGCTGGGGGTGCCGCCGAATCTGGAAGTCACCGATGGATGAGCCGGCTTGCCCGCTCGGGGCGATCAAGGCGGTTCGCGATGAAACGGCTTACGTGGAGGATGTCGGCGATGTCGCGCTGAGGCTGATGCATCATGAATATCGACTCTTCCAGCACCTCATTGACCATGGAGTTCATTTAACATTTTACCCGGACAATTTCCATGTCGCGCCATACGATGATGCGATCGAGTTGGAGGCACTGCTGTTCGACTTGTTCTGGCACTGGGCGGATTTTCGGACGCGATTTCCGTACGAACGCGATCTGCCCTGCGAGCAGTTTAAAAAAAAATTGATACAAGACGTCGTGGGCGATGTCAACCAGGAAACCTGCCGGGCGGTGGCCTGGCGGTATTTCCTTTATCGAATTGCTTTTTTCGATCTAGTGGATGCGGTGACTTTTCAAGCAGTCAATCTCCACAACATCCTGAAATTCGTGGCGGAGATCCAGTGTCTCACTCGGCGCGGCATTCAGCGAAAAGCGTTGCTTGAGGCCGTGCGGAAAGGCCCGGTTGACCCTTTCACCGGCCGGGCAATTACATACGATCAGAAAAAGAAGGGATTCTTCAGCCCGTCTGCCGAAGTCCTGAGCAATCCAGCCACGTCAAAGCCCAAGGGACCGGGATTTTTGGCTCCCTGCCGGCTTGACTGAAAGTACTCTCTTTTCTTGAGTTAGATCCGGGGTGGCGATACGTTCTACGCAATGAACCGCCCTCACCCTTTTCCCTTTTGCCCCGGGGCCAGCCAGCCTCCCGTGGTGCGGACCCGTTTGCGCTTGCCGCCGGCCTTTTCCGCCAGGAGCCGCTCGAAGTCCTCTCTGGACTTCGCGCTCTCCAGGACCCGCCGGGGGATGATGTAGAGGAAATCGTCCTGCTGGCGGAACACGTAGATCTGTTTGGTCTCGTACACCCGGGCCAGCTCGGGCCATGGCATCTGCTTCTGCCCCTTGTCGGTGCGCAGGGTGATGCCGCTCTCGTCCAGGATCAGGGTGCGCTGCTCCCGCAGGTCGGCGTGGCGCGCCCAGGCCCGGGCGGTGAGCCGGGCCGGCAGCCGGAGCAGCACCACGCCCACGAGCACTCCGGTGGCCGCCAGGCCGTAGCCGAGCCAGTACCCGGGCGCGGCCAGGATGACGGCAACGCCGTATCCCAGCGTCAGCAGCCCGCCGAGCAGGCCGGACACCGCCATGACCCGGAACAGGGTGCCCCGGAAGATCTGGATCGCCTCGGCGAACTCGTCCAATCGGTAAAAGCAGCGCAGTCTCATGACTCCCATCATACCGGCCAGCGGGATCGGAATCAAATTGCCGCCGCGGTTTTTTTCAAACAAGCCGTCCCGGCAGCCGTATAAACGACTTTGTTTTTGAGGAGCAGCCCTTCACGGCACGCATGACCGAGATGAACCCCACGGATACCTGCCCTTCCACCTCAACCCGGCCGCGGCAAAGGCGCGCGTGGCGCCGGCGCGTTTTGGCGGCCTTGGCCCTCCTGGTGGCCGCGTTGGCCGGCAGCGTCCGGGGGCAGGGCGGCGAGGCGCGGCCCCGGGTGGACGTGCCGCTCCTCGATGCGGCGCCCGCGCTGGCGGACTTCCTGGACATGCGGCCGTCCGGGGCCGTGGCCGGGAGGATGGCCAAGGTGGAGGGTTTCGTCCAGCAGGAGCCGCGCGACGGCGAACCCAGTTCCCAGGCGACCGAAGTGTACCTGGGTTACGATGTCCAGCACCTCTACCTCGCGTTCATCGCCTTCGATCTCGAACCGGACAAGATCCGCGCCCGGATGTCCCGGCGGGAGAACGTCTGGAACGACGACACGGTCGAGGTGATGCTCGATACTTTCAACGACAAGCGGCGGGCCTACGTGTTCCTGACCAATCCGCTGGGGATCCAGTGGGACGCCATCTGGTCGGAAGGCGAGGAGTTCGATGACTCCTTCGATACCCTGTGGCACTCGGAGGGGCAACTGACGGACCGGGGCTACGTGGTCCTGTTCCGCATTCCGTTCCGGAGCCTTCGTTTTCCGAAGACGCCCGAGCAGCAATGGGGCCTCATCTTCAACCGGGCCATCCCCCGCACCAACGAGAACAATTTCTGGCCCCACGTCTCCAGCCGATACGAGGGGCGGCTCTCCCAGGCGGCCACGATGACCGGCTTGAAGGGGATCTCGCCGGGCCGCAACATCCAGTTCATCCCCTACGGCGTGTTCCGGAGCTGGCGGTCGCTTGAACCGGACGCGCCCGGCGGACCGGGCTTCGTCACCGACCGGGCCGACCCCGACGCCGGACTGGACGCCAAGCTCGTTCTCAAGGACAGCCTCGTCCTCGACGTGGCCGTCAATCCCGACTTCAGCCAGGTGGAGTCCGATTCTCCCCAGGTGACGGTCAATCAGCGGTACGAGGTCTACTTCCCCGAGAAGCGGCCGTTTTTCATCGAAAACAGCGACTACTTCGAAACGCCCATCGATCTCGTCTTCACCCGCCGGATCGCCGATCCCCAGTTCGGCCTCAGGCTGACCGGGAAGGCCGGCCCGTACGCCATCGGCGCCTTGTGGGCCGACGACCAGGCGCCCGGGGAGGTCCTCCCGGAGAGCGACCCGCACTCGGGGGACCGGGCCCAGGTCGGGATCGTCCGGGTCCGCCGGGACCTCCTGGAGCAGTCCTGGCTGGGCGCGATCTACACCCAGCGCAGCTTCGGGGACGGCTTCAACCGCGTCGGCGCGGTGGACGGCCGCTTCAAGCTCGACGCCAACTGGGTGCTGTCGTTCCAAGCCGCCACGAGCCAGACCCGCGGCCAGGACGGCGTCCGGTCCGGCGGGCCGGCCTACGAAGTGGAGCTCGACCGGGACGGGCGGTCCTTCGCCAGCTCGACCGAATACGTCGACCGCAGCACCGGGTTCGACACCGAGGTCGGCTACAACCGCCGCAGCGACATCCGGAGCCTGGGCCAGTGGCTCCGCTACCGGTTCTTCCCCGAAGGCGGCACCCTGCTCAACTGGGACACGGAATTCTGGGCCGAGGGGGTCTGGGACCACGAGGGCACCCGGCTGGACTGGGTGGCAAACCCGGCCATCAGTTGGAACCTGGTCGGAGAGACCCGGTTCGGGGCGGGACTCAGCCTGAATCACGAGCGGCTGCGTCCCATCGATTTCCCTACGCTCCCGGTCAACCGGGACTTCGCGACCCACACCTCGTCACTGTTCTTCCGCAGCAGCTATTTCCGGCAACTGACGCTGGAGGCCAGCGTCGCGTTTGGCACCGGCATCAACTTCGTGCCGCCCGAAGGCCAGGCGCCCCATGTGGCCGGCCGGACTGCCGGAAACTTTACCTTGAGCCTGCTGCCTCTGACCGCCCTGCGCATCGACAACACCTATCTCTTTTCCCGGCTGATCGACCGGGAGAGCGGCGCCGCGATCTTCAACAACCACATCCTGCGCACCAAGTGGAACTACCAGATCAGCCGGGAGATGTCCCTCCGCTTCATCCTCCAGTACGACACCACCCTGGCCTCACCGGAGTTGACTTCCCTGGAAACCGGCAAGCGGTGGAACGCCGACGTCTTGTTCACTTACCTCTGGCACCCGGGCACGGCGCTCTATGTCGGCTACAACCACAACAACCGCAACCTCCGCCTGGCGGATGGTCCGAACGGGCCGGAAATTCTTCCCACCCGGGACGATTTCCTCAACGACGCCCGCGTCTTCTTCGTGAAATTCTCCTACCTCATCCGCCTCTGATCCTTCGCAGCGCGGAAAACGAACCACAAATGACACGAATGAAAGCCGAATGGCCACGAATGATGATTGGGACCACGCGGGCTAAAATCTTCCAAGCCCTCCGGGCTGCCGGACCGGCTGTACCCGCGGATGTTGGCTGAGGTCATTCCACTTTATTGGCCAGGATTCTCCCGCCGTCCGCTTTCAATTGTATGAAAGCAGTCAGTCGACCGGTGAACTCCTCCTTCGATATCTGACCCCAGTCCCCCATCCATCCTGTTCATCCTATACACCCATGTGAATTTCTTCCGTGTTTTCAGTGTGTTCCGTAGTTAATCATTCGTGGCCATTCGTGTCAGCATTCGTGTAATTCGTGGTTATGCTTTGGTTGAGGCTCTGCGGCGCTGGGCCATTCGTGGTTATGACTGATCCTGGCACCAGGGCAGGTGGTC
>ERZ1645192.3869-NODE-3869-length-12034-cov-44.995075_pt1 | contig 12034 bp, 8 predicted proteins | sample MGYA00575354_ERZ1645192 | MGnify/ENA primary metagenome ERZ1645192 (study PRJEB40844, sample SAMN11349763) | freshwater sediment metagenome | isolation source: river sediment | host: Sediment | place: India: Faizupur Khadar , New Delhi | collected 2017-02-21 ... | reverse complement strand
TGCCCCCGGCAGGAATCGAACCTGCGACACCAGGATTAGGAATCCTGTGCTCTATCCCCTGAGCTACGAGGGCATGCGTGTTCATTAAACACACGGGTCTTTTTAGTCAAGGGAAATGTTGCCCCTTTGGGCGGTTCTCTCCCCGTGCGCGCAGGCCCTTGAACGCTGCCTGAGCACCGCCTCCCGCCCCCTCTTGCACGGGCCCCTTTGACCTTGTGCAAAGGGCGCGCATGCGCTATACCTCATGGGTCATGAAGACCCCCGAAATCCTTGCACCGGCCGGCAACAGGGAGCACCTCGAGACCGCCTGCCTCTACGGGGCCGAGGCCGTGTACCTGGGCGTGCAGGGCGACTCGAACCTGAGGGCCGGTGCCCGGAACTTTTCCCCGGACGAGCTTGCCGGGGCCGTGGACTACGCCCACGCCGCGGGCGTGCGCGTCTACCTCGCCCTCAACTCCTACCCCCACGACGCCCAGATGGACCTGCTGCCGGAGCTGGTCCTGCTGGCCAGGGACGCGGGCGTGGACGCCTTCATCGTGGCCGACATCGGCGTGCTGGGCCTCGCGCGCGAGCTCGCGCCGGGGGTGCCCCTGCACCTGAGCACCCAGGCCAACGCCGTCAACTCCCGGGCCGTGCGGGCCTGGGAGGCCCTGGGGGTCTCCCGGGTCATCCTCGCCCGGGAGCTGGGCAGAGAAGAGATCGCCCGCATCAGGGAAGGCACGGGCGCCGAGCTGGAGATCTTCGTCCACGGGGGCGTCTGCATCTCGGTTTCCGGCAGGTGCCTCGTGAGCTCCTACCTCAACGGCCGCGACGCGAACCGGGGCTCGTGCACCCAGCCCTGCCGCTGGGACTACGCCCTGGTGGAGCGTACCCGGCAGGGGCAGTACCTGCCCGTGTTCGAGGAGGACGGCCACACCTTCCTCTACAACTCCAAAGACCTCTGCCTGCTGCCCGTGGCCGGCGAGGTCTTCGGGCTCGGCCTCGACGGGCTCAAAATCGAGGGCCGCAACCGCACCGCCCTGTACGTGGCCACCGTGGTCCAGGCCTACCGCCAGGCCCGGGACGCCTGGGCGCGCGACCCGGCCGGGTTCGCCGTCAAGGGGGAGTGGGTCCGGGAGGTCATGAAAGCGAGCAACCGCGGGTACTTCACCGGGTTCTTCCACGGCACGCCCGGGCACGAAGGCATAGGCTACGACTTCCGGGGCTACGTCCACACCCACCACCTCGCGGCCCGCGTTCTCGGGCGAAAAGGGGGCGCCACCGTGTTCGAGGCGCGCAACCCGCTGATCGAAGGCATGGAGCTCGAGTGGCTCTCCCGGGACGGGCGCAGGGAGTTTTTCACCGTGGCGAAGCCCGTGGTGGAGGGGGGCGCGGTGCGGGGGGTCAGGCCCGGCGAGGTCTTTTCCCTGGAGACGGCGTTCGCGCCCGTCCCGGGGGAGCTCGTGCGCAAGCCTTTGAGCGAGGGCGACAAAGTCCTGGGGCTGCGGGCATGAAGGACAAAATCCTCGGCGGCCTCAACCCCGAGCAGGAGCGGGCGGTGCGCCACACCGAGGGCCCGTTGCTGATCTTCGCGGGGGCGGGCTCGGGCAAGACCCGGGTCATCGTCCACCGGGTGGCCCACCTGGTGCGCTCCGGCGTCGACCCCCGGGGGATCCTCTGCCTGACCTTCACGAACAAGGCCGCGGGCGAGATGAAGGACCGGCTCCGGGCCATCCTCGGCGAGGACGACATCCCCGTGTGGGCGGGCACATTCCACGCCTTCGGGGCCTGGTTCCTCCGGCACGAGGCCAACCGGGCGGGTTACCCGTCCTCCTTCGTCATCTACGACGAGGCGGACCAGCGCTCGCTCATGGGCAAGTGCGTCAGGGAGCTGGGCATCCAGGCCGACCGGGGCATGGACGGGAAGCTTTCCTGGCTCGCGAACTTTGCCCGGGACACCATGAAGGACCTCTCGGAGCTCGCGGGCGACTTTTCCTACGACCCCCAGCCCATCCTCGCCCTCTACGAGAAGCGCAAGAAGGAGAACAGGGCCTTCGACTTCGCCGACCTGCTCTACGTGCCCGGCATGCTGCTGAACGCGGACGAAGATTTGAGGGAGAAGTACCGCCGCCGGTTCCGCCACATCATGGTGGACGAGTACCAGGACACCAACACGGCCCAGTACGTGCTCCTCATGAACCTCGTGGGCGACGACGCCAACCTCTGCGTGGTGGGCGACGACGACCAGTCCATCTACGGCTGGCGGGGCGCGAACGTGGGCAACATCCTGAGGTTCCGCGACGACTTCCCCACGGCGGCGGTGGTCACCCTCGAGCAGAACTACCGCTCCACCGAGGGCATCCTCAAGGCCGCCTCGACGCTGATCGCCAACAACACCTACCGCGCGGCCAAGGAGCTCCGGGCCGTCCGGCAGGGGGGCGGGCGCGACATCGCGGTGGAAGAGTTCCCCGACGACGAGCGCGAGGCCTCCCACACGGCCCATGTCATCGGCAGGCTCGTCGAAGGCGGCGTGAGCCCGGCGGACATCGGGGTGTTCTACCGGGTCAACTCGCTGTCGCGGGTGGTCGAAGAGGCCTTCGTGCGCCGGCGCATCCCCTACGCGGTCTACGGCGGCATGCGCTTCTACGAGCGCAGGGAGATCAAGGACCTCCTGGCCTACCTGCGTTTGCTCGCGAACCCCCACGACGAGGAGGCGTTCCAGCGGATCGTGAACGTGCCCCCCCGGGGGGTCGGGGAAAAGAGCTTCGCCGCGCTTAGGGCCTATGCCCGAAGCAGGGGCCTGCCCACCGTGCACGCGCTGGCCGGGGCGGTGCGGGACAGGGCGGTGAAGGGGGCGGGGCTCAAGGGGCTCGCGAAGTTCGGGGAGATCTACGAGGAGATCTCCGCCCGCGCGGGGCTGGGCGACGTGTCGTCGCTGCTGCGGGACATCTTCGAGGTCTCCGGGATGGAAGGGGCGCTCAAGCTCGAGGTCGACGGCGGGGACCGTCTCGACAACGTCCGCGAGCTCATCGCCAGCGCCCGGGGACAGCGGAGCATCCAGGCCTACCTCGAGGAGAAGGCCCTCATGAGCGCGGTGGACGAGGAGGCGGGCGAGCGCGTCTCGGTCATGACGCTCCACATGTCCAAGGGCCTGGAGTTCGAGTACGTGTTCATCCTCGGGCTCGAAGAGGGGCTGCTCCCCCACAGCCGCTCCATGGACACGAACCTGGAGATGGAAGAGGAGCGCAGGCTCCTCTACGTGGGCATCACCCGGGCGAAAAAGGAGGTGCGCCTGTCCTGGTCACGCCAGCGCACCATCTACGGCCGCGAGGTCTGGCAGATCCCCTCGGGCTTCCTCTCCGAGCTCGAACCCGGCGGGGGCTAGAACTTCACCGCCGGGGCCTCGGCCTGGACCTGGGGGATGTCGAAGTACTGGGCCGGGCCCACCCCGGCGAAGGCCGCGAAGATCCTGCCCGGGAAGGTTTTCACGAAGGTGTTCAGGACCCTCACCTCGTCGTTGTAGCGCTTGCGCTCCACGGAGATGCGGTTTTCCGTGCCCTCCAGGGAGTCCTGCAGCTTCAGGAAGTTCTCGTTGCTCTTGAGCTCGGGGTACTTCTCCTGGAGGAAGAGCAGCCTCGACAGCGCCCCCTCGAGCCCGCCCGCCGCCTGGGCCTTCTGGTCCACCGTCTGGGCCGAGAAGTACGCCTTGCGCGCCTCGGCGATGCCCAGGAAGACGGCCTTCTCCTGCGCGGCGAAGCCCTTGACCGTCTCCACCAGGTTGGGAATGAGGTCGTAGCGCCGCTTGAGCTGGTTCTCCACCTGCGCCCACTGGGCGTCCACGGACTCCTTCATTTGAATGGGCCGGTTGTACTGCCCGATGCCCCACCAGATGCCGTTCAGGACCAGCAGCGCCACGATGCCTATCACGATCCAGGATTTTTTCATCTCTCCTCCCTGAAGAGCTCGTTTTTTTCTTGTGCTGCCACCCGTCAGGGGGGCGATGCGCTTCGCCTGGGACGACCGCCTCCTCCCTGAAGAGCTCGTGTTTTTCCTGTGCTACCATCCCCCCGACGCGCCGCCGCCGCCGAAGCCTCCCCCGCCTCCCCCGCCAAAGCCCCCGAAACCGCCTCCCCCGAACGAGCCGAACCCCCCCCGGGAGCGCCCCGCGGGGAACCCCAGGCCGTCGTACCTGCCGGAGCTCCCCCAGGTGTTCGGGTGGGAGAGGTTCCCGCGGAAGACCGAGCCCAGGAAGAGGAAGGCGAAGAAGATGATGAAGGCGGCGCCCAGCGGGTTGCCCCTCGACTGTTTCCGGGGGCGGGGCACGGGCTCGGCGGGGGCGCCCAGGGTCACGCCTCTGGCCTGGGCGATGACGTCGGTCACCGAGATCACTGCGGCGTAGATCCCTTCGCCATAGGCGCCCCGCCTGAAGGCCGGGACGAGGAGCCGCCTGCCCACGGTCCCGACGAAGCTGTCCGGCACGATGGGCTCGAGCCCATAGCCCACCTCGAAGCGGTACGCGCGCTCCCGGAGGGCCACGGCCAGGAGCAGGCCGTCGTCCGTGCCCTTGCGGCCGAGCTTCCAGGCCTCGGCCTGCTTCAGGGCGAACTCTTCGATGGGCACCCCGCCGGTGGTGGGGGCCACCAGGACGATCATCTGCGCGCCGGTCTTCTGTTCGAGCTCCCTCAGGCGAGCGTTCAGGGCCTGCTCGAAGCGCTCGTCCACCACGCCCGCCTCGTCCACGACATAGTTCTGCGGCGCAGCCTCCGCGGCGCAGAGCACTGCCGGGCCAAGGAAGAGCAGGAGGGTGAGGAGCGCCCTACGAAGAGATGCGGTCCATGGTGAGGGAAAGATCATGGGTTACCTTGTACACCTTGGTGAAGATCTCCTTTGCCGCGCCCCGGTCGAGCCAGAACACCCTTTTCAGGGCCATGGCCCTGACCTCGCGCAGGCAGTCCAGCGAGATCCCGAACGCCGACTCCATGCTCTCGAGGACCTCCTCCTTGAGCAGGGCGGGTTCCTGCTTGAGCCTGACCAGGGAGAGCATGGCCCGGAAGAGCGGGAAGAACCCGGGCCAGGCCTCGTTCAGGAGCGCCCGCAGGCCGCGTCCGCTGCCGGAGCAGGAGATGTACCCCTGGTGGAGGTGGATGATCTTGGCCTTGAGGTCGCGCTCGCACTGGAGCCTGAGCAGGGGCTTGCTGATGGAGAGGCCCGAGAAGAGCTCGGCGCCGTGGATGGTTTTGTGGATGAGCCTGATGTCGAGGAACTCGATGGGGAAGACGTCCAGCGAGCGCTCGATGTACGGGCAGGTCATGACCAGCGGCGCCCGCATGCCCTTTCTGCCGTAGCGCCTGCCCAGGGAGGCGAGGCGGTCGAGGAGGGCGGGCGACATCTCCTTGAGCACGAGCACGGAGTTGATGTCCGACCTGCCGGGCACGTAATCGGCCGTGAGGCAGCTCCCGGTGAGGGCGTAGCTTTCGATCCCCCCCGGGAAGGCCTGGAGGACGTCCTTCAGGAAAAGGCCCACCACGCTGCGCAGATGGGGGTCGAGCTTCTCGAGGCCCCCCCGGTCAGTCCCGTCCTTCAGCTCTTCCATCTCTGCCCCCCGTACGGCGCGGGAATTACGCGCATTCACCTTCATATCGCCCAGATACGAAAACGGGTCAAGGCATTTGTGGCACGGGTGGGGTTTTCACGGGGGCAGGGGGCGCCGTTTCCGGGCCCCCTGGAAAAGGGCAAAAAAATAGCCAGAAGAAGTTAGGTGTTAGGACAAAGCACGAGAGGACTTGTCCCCTCTTCTGGCGTAAAGGAGGTCAGAACAACACTTGTTGTACATCCACCTGTACAGTAAGATTATAAGACAGGATAGAGGCAAATGCCTCGTTGTAGCGTAGGTAATTATCTCTTTTGAATGTAGGATTATTCCTACATTGTCCGGACACCCTTCGGAATTCCCGGGGAAACGGGGTTCGGGAAGGGCTTCTGGCTGACGGTGCCCGCGGTCCGGCAGCCCGGGGCCGGAAAATCCGCCGGGCTGTCCGATCCCCTGTAGGCAAATCCCTGAAAGCCCGGGGAGAAGCCGATCACTCCACGAGCTTGTTCTGGACGGCGTAGAGCACGATCTCGGCGTTGTTCTTCATGTTCATCTTCACCAGGATCCGGGTCCGGTAGGTGCTCACGGTTTTCACGCTCAGGTCGAGCTCCTCGGCGATCTCCTTGACGGACTTGCCCACGGCGATCTTGTGCATGACCTGGTACTCCCGGTCCGAGAGCACCTCGTGGGCGGCTTTGTCCGCGTCGCGGTCGAGCTCGTAGGTGAGCCGCTCGGCCAGCGAGGTGCTGATGTACTTGCGCCCGGAGGACACCCGGCGGATGGCCGAGATGAGCTCGTCGGGCGCGCTGGATTTCGTGAGGTAGCCCGCCGCGCCGCCCCGGAGCACGCGCACCGCGTAGTGCTCCTCGGGGTACATGCTCAAAACGAGCACCGGCAGCTTGGGCTGCTGCTGCTTGAGCTCCCGGAGCACGTCGAGCCCGTCCCTGCCGGGCATGGAGATGTCCAGGAGCACCACGTCGCAATGCCCCCTGGCCAGGCAGGTCATGACGGCCTGCCCGGAGTCCGCCTCGTCGACGACGAGGATGTCGTCCGTGTCGGACAGGATCTGCCGCAAACCTTCCCTCACGATGGGGTGGTCATCCGCGATAAGCACTCGTATCATCGATACTCCTCGTCTGGTCGATGGGAATGGTGATCATCACCGTGGTTCCCTTGCCTTTTTCCCCGGTGATCCGCGCCGTGCCCCCGCTGAAGCTGGCGCGCTCCTGGATGCCCATGAGCCCGAAGGACCTGGGGTTCTCCATCTGCTCTTTCGTGATCCCCACGCCGTTGTCCGCCACGGTCATCTCGAAGCTCCCGCCGTGCTCGATGAGCACGATGTCCACCTCGGTGGCCCGGGCGTACTTGGAGATGTTGGTGAGGGTCTCCTGGAAGATCCGGAATACCGTGGTGGACTGCTCGGGCTCGAGGATGATCTCCTCGGGGGTGACGCTCATGCGGCACCTGATGCCCGTGCGCTTCTGAAATTCCTCGGCCTGCCACTGGATGGCCGCAACCAGGCCCAGGTGGTCGAGCACTCCCGGCCTGAGGTCCATGGTGATGCGCTTCACGGACTGGATGGTCATGTCCACGAAGCGCAGCATGAGGTTCGTCTTGGTGACGAGCTCCGTGAGCTCGGCGGGAAGCTTCCTGGCCAGGAACGACAGGTCCAGCTTGAGCCCGGTGAGAACCTGGCCCAGCTCGTCGTGGATCTCCCGCGCCACCCGCGTCCGCTCACGCTCGCGCACGTCCTGGGCGTGCCGGAAGAGGTTCCTCAGGTGCTCCTGGGAGAGCCGGAGCTTCTCCGCATCCTTCTTGCTCCGGGTGATGTCCAGCATGGACAGGAGGATGCGCTTCGTGCCGGGCAGGAGCGAGGCCGTGGCGAAGATGTCCTTGATTTTCCCGCCCCTGGTGACGGCCCGGAACTCGTAGTTCTTCGGCGCCGCACCCGGGTCGATCTTCCTCAGGGTGTTGTACCCGGTGAGCCTCTCGAGGCCCTCCGGGGTGACGAACTCCTTCCAGTGCATCCTGCCCACGAGCTCGCCGGCGGCGTATCCCGAGAGCTTCTCGGTCTCCTCGTTCACCAGGGAGAAGGTCCCGTCCTCCTCGACGATGACCATGGCCGTCCCGGTGCTCGCGAAGATGGTCCGGTACATCTCCTCGCTCCGGCGGAGGCTCTCCTCGCCGCGCTTCCGGTCGGAGATGTCCCGGGTCACCCCCACGATGCCCACGGGCCTGCCCTTCTCGCCGAGCAAAACGTTCGTGGTGATCTCCACCCAGATGGTCGAGCCGTCCTTCCGGTACCGCTGCGCCTCGAAGGTCATGGTCCGCTTGTCCTCGGGCACGAATCCCTCGTCGAGCCAGCGCCTGGCCTGTTCGAGGAGCGCCAGGTTCACGTCCCGGGACTCTTTCGTGTACGCCCAGCCGAAGGGCTTGTCCATCACCTCTTCCGCGGTGTAGCCGAACATCTTTTCCGCCGACGGGCTGACATAGGTGAACCGGATGTCGGTGTCCACGGCCCAGATCACGTCCTTGGCGTTCTCGGCCAGGAGCCGGTACTGCTCCTCGCTCCTGCGCAGGGCCTCCTCGGTCTGCTTCCGGGCGGTGATGTCCCGGGTCATGCCCACGAGGCCGGCGGGCCTGCCGTTCTCGTCGTACACGAGGTTCGTCTTGATCTCCACCCAGATGGTCGAGCCGTCCTTCCGGTACCGCTGCGCCTCGAGGACCACAAGCCGCTCCCCCTCGGGGGCGATGCCCTCCGCGAACCACCCCTTCACTTTCGCCAGGTACGACTGAAAAAGCTCCATGGACTCCTTCGTGTATGGCTCGCCCGGCTGCTGGGCCATGACCTCCTCGGCGGTGAACCCGGAAAGCCTCACCGACGAGGGGCTCACGTAGGTGAACCTGAACTCGGCGTCGGTGGCCCAGATCACGTCGGTGATGTTCTCGGCCAGGAGCCGGTAGCGCTCCTCGCTCCTGCGCAGGACGAGCTCCAGGGCCCTCTGCTCGGTGATGTCCACCGCAGGCCCGTAGATGAAATCCACCTCCCCGTCCTCCCGGTAGGCGACCCGCGCCTCCCACTGCAGAAGGAGCTCTTTGCCGTCCTTGGTCACGAGGTGGGTTTCGCCCCGGACCGGGGTGCCCAGGCGGAGGAGGTCTTCGAGCTTCCGGCTGACCTCTTCCCGTTCAGGAGGAGGAACGAGCAGGGCGAGGTGGTTCTTCCCGATGATCTCTTCGCGGCGGTAGCCCGACTTCTCGATGAAAAACTCGCTCGCGACGATGATGCTGCCGTCGGGGTCGAAGGCCAGGAACATCGTGGGCGACTCGTTGAGGAGAATTTCCGAGAGGATCTTGTCCCGTTTCCTCTCCTGCTCGTCCTGTGTCCGGGCGACCAGGAGGCGGAAGAGCAGATGGTACAGCACGAGCCCCGTGGCGCACATGACCGCGGATTCCAGGAGGGCCTCAAGAAAGTTCGCGGGCGTGGACGGCGCGTTGAACAGCAGGCGGGGGAGGTCCAGGAACTCGTCGAGCCAGGGGACGGTGACGAAGATCAGGGTCGAGAGGAGCACCCCCATCCTGAGCATGCGCACGGATGCCTTCCTGCCGTGACGGCCAGGGTTGGGGCTTTCGCCCGGGCGGAAAACGCGGGGGGCCGTGTCCCCCTGATCCGCGTCCCGGCCCCGTCTGGGAGGATTCATGGCGTGCATCCGTATGTTCTCCCCCGGAAAGGCGATCGGGCAGGAGGGTTTTCCATAAGAAAAATTTTATTGCACCATGCAAATTAAACAAAGACGCCTTCCGCTCGTCACGGCGGGATACTCTTCACCGTTCGCCTGACGAGGAGGCCCCATGTTCAATATCTTTTTTTCCGCGCCTTTGCAACGCCCATTTGCGAGGGGCCCGGGCGCTCGCCGGGAGGAGGGGGTCAGGCGGCGAGCTCCCGGCCCCGGAGCCTCAGTGCGTTGGAGATCACGGACACGGAGCTCAGGCTCATGGCCGCCGCCGCGATCATGGGGGAGAGGAGGATGCCCAGGAACGGGTAGAGCACCCCGGCGGCCACCGGGATGCACAGGGCGTTGTACACGAAGGCGAAAAACAGGTTCTGGCGGATGTTGCGCATGGTCGCCTTCGAAAGGCCGATGGCGGAGACGATGCCCTTGAGGTCGCCCTTCACCAGCGTCACCGCGGCGCTCTCCACGGCGATGTCCGAGCCGTCGCCCATGGCGATGCCCACGTCGGCCCGGGCCAGGGAGGGGGCGTCGTTGATCCCGTCGCCTGCCATGGCGACCTTCCGGCCTTCCTCCTGGAGCCTGCGGACGATGGACTCCTTCTGGGCGGGCAGCACTTCGGCGAAGACCTCGTCGATGCCCAGCCGGCCGGCCACGGAGCGGGCGGTGGAGGCGCTGTCGCCCGTGAGCATGGCCACCCGGATGCCCAGCCTGTGCAGGGCCGCGATCGCCTCGAAGGAGGTGGGCTTGATGGGGTCCGAGACGCCCAGGAGCCCGGCAAGCTCCCCGGCCACGGAGAGCAGCATGACCGTCTGGCCTTCCTCCCTGAGGGCCTTTGCCTGGGACGACGCCTGGGAGAAGGAAACGCCCTCGTCCTCCATGAGCTTCTCGTTGCCCAGGGCCACGCGCCTGCCGTCCACCGTGCCCGCCACCCCCTTGCCGGGGACGGAGAGGAAATCGTGCACCTCGACGGTGCCTGCGCCCAGGTCCTGCGCCCCCCTGACCACGGCCTGGGCCAGGGGGTGGCCGCTGAGCTTCTCGAGGCTCGCGGCGATGCCCGCGACGGCCTTCCCGTCGCGGCCGTTCAGCCCCTGCACGTGCGTGAGCGCGGGCTTGCCCCGGGTGATGGTCCCGGTCTTGTCCACCACGAGGGTGTCGATCTTCTCGAGGGTCTCGATGGCCTCGGCGTTCCGGAAGAGCAGGCCCATGGAGGCGCCCCGGCCGGAGGCCACCATGATGGAGACGGGCGTCGCCAGCCCCAGCGCACAGGGGCACGCGATGATGAGCACGGACACCGCCGCCACCACGGCGTGGGCGAGCCTGGGCTCCGGGCCGGCCAGCAGCCAGAAGCCGAAGGCCGCCGCCGCGACGAGGATGACCCCGGGCACGAACCAGCCCGCCGCCACGTCGGCCACCCGCTGGATGTTCGCCCGGGACCGCTGGGCCTGGGCGGTGAGGGCCACGATCTGGGCGAGCACGGTGTCCGCGCCCACCTTTCTCGCCTCCATGACCAGGGAGCCCGACCCGTTCACGGTGGCGCCCACGAGGGGGTCGCCGGGGCCCTTCTCCACGGGCACGGGCTCGCCCGTGAGCATGGATTCGTCCACGGTGCTGCTCCCCTGGAGCACGGCCCCGTCGGTGGGGACCTTGTCCCCGGGCAGGACCCGCAGCCTGTCCCCCGGGTGCACGAGGGCGAGCGGGATCTCCTCCTCGAGCCCGCCGGCGCCGATCCTCCGGGCCATTCTGGGCGCCAGGCCCAGGAGCTTCCGGATGGCCTCGCCCGTCTTGCCCCTGGCCCTCAGCTCGAGGACCTGCCCCAGGAGCACCAGGGTGGTGATGGCCGCGGCGGCCTCGAAGTACAGGCCCACCAGCCCGTCCTGCCCCCTGAGGGAGGCGGGGAAGATCCCCGGCAGGGTCAGCGCGACGAGGCTGTACGCAAAGCTCACCGCGACGCCCAGCGAGATGAGGGTGAACATGTTCAGGCTCCGGTTGGCGAGGGACAGCCACCCGCGCACGAAAAACGGCCACGCCCCCCAGAGCACCACCGGGCTTGCCAGGGCGAGCTCCGCCCACTGCAGGGCGCGGGAGCCGGGGAGGTGCACCCCCGGGATCATGTGGCGCATGGCGATGGCCAGCAGCGGGACCGTGAAGGCGAGGCTGACGGCGAAGCGGGTTTTCATGGAGCGGTACTCCGGGTCTTCTTCCGGCGGGGCTTCCCGGGGCGCCGCGGGCTCGAGGGCCATGCCGCAGACGGGGCAGGGCCCCGGGCGGTCCTGCAAAACCTCGGGGTGCATGGGGCAGGTCCACCGGGGGGCTTCGGGGGTGGCCGCCCGGAGCGGGGGCTCGAGCGCCATCCCGCATTTGGGGCAGCTCGCGGGGCCCGGGCTCTTCACCCCGGGGCACATGGGGCACCAGTACTCCCCCGCCGACGTTGCCGGCGCGGGGGGCGGGGCGGACGCGGGCTTCCCGTGGGGGGGCGCCGCCGCCTTCATCATCTGGAAGGGCGAAGCCTGGGCCTTTGTCGAGGCGTCGAGGTATCTCCGGGGGTCTGCCTTGAACTTCTCCAGGCAGCGGGGGTTGCAGAAGTAGTAGGTTTTCCCCTCGTGTTCATAGTGAATATAGGCGTTCGGGTCGGTGGTGACCATGCCGCACACGGGGTCGCGGTATTCCCCGGCCCCGCCTGTTCCCGGCCCCCTGTCTCCGTTGTGGTGAGAATGGTTCATGGGCACTCCTCCCG
>ERZ1645192.3868-NODE-3868-length-12035-cov-4.644491_pt1 | contig 12035 bp, 7 predicted proteins | sample MGYA00575354_ERZ1645192 | MGnify/ENA primary metagenome ERZ1645192 (study PRJEB40844, sample SAMN11349763) | freshwater sediment metagenome | isolation source: river sediment | host: Sediment | place: India: Faizupur Khadar , New Delhi | collected 2017-02-21 ... | reverse complement strand
ACATGAGATCAAGTCGCGGGAGAAGTGGAAAACCATGCCGAACCTTCAGATAGTGAGCTGGAGTCTTGAGGATCAGAAAAAAGCTCGGGCTATCGGGCAGCAACTCGTTCTTGAGGAGTGCAACAAGACTCCCGAAGGGAAAGAATACCTCGAGATTTACCGCAAAACGTTGTGGGAGCTCGGGCACAAAGAAGAAGCTAAAAACCTTGGGTACGCAGAGTAATTAATCGTAATAATCAGATGTTGTAAAAATGCCGGTTCAGGGATAGCTCCCCGAACCGGCATTTTTTGTGATACTGAAAGAGAACTAGGATTGCGCCCCCCACTTCCTCGCCCATTCAAACATTCCGACGGCGCAAGCGACGCTTGCGTTCAGTGAACCTGTTGCACCGGCAACCGGTATCCGGACGGTCTCATCGCACGTTTCCGCCACAAGACGGGAGAGTCCCTCCCCCTCCGCGCCTACTACAAGCAGGGTCTTTTCCGGCATGGTCTCCGACCAGAGCGAGCGGCCGTTCTTATTATCCAGCCCTATAGTCCAGAATCCGTTCTGTTGGATCTCTCTGACTGTTTGTGCAACATTCGTTACTGCCACCATGGGAACGCGTAATGCCGCTCCGGCGCTTACTTTGACGACAGTCCCTCCTGGAAGGGCGGCGCGTCTTTTAGGGAAGATGACTGCCATTGCCCCGCAAGCCTCGGCAGTACGCACAACAGCCCCGAGGTTGTGGGGATCCTGGACGTGATCAAGGAGCACAAGAAGTACAGGCCCTTTCTTCCCGTCAAGAAGAGGAAGAATATCCTGCAGCTCAAGCATCGATACATCTCCGCTTCTGCAGGCCACCCCCTGATGATTATTGGTTCCGCACATATCGGTGAGCGCTTCAGGCGTTACTCTCAAGACGGTGACTTTCCCTTTTTCTGCCAAATCGCCTATCTGGAGCGAAAAACGGTCGCTCACATTTTTACCGAGATAGACCTTCTGCACTTTGTCAGGCGATTCCTTCAAAAGCTGGAGGACGACCTGCCTTCCCCATTGAATATCCTCACTTCGCTTCTCTTCGCTTCGTTCTCCTCTCGGTGGAACTGATTTGCGATAATTCCGTTTCTCCTCGTTTTTCGGCGCGCTTCGAACTCTTTTGTCCGGAGTTCGGTCCATTCTTTTTTCCACTCTTTTTCACCCTTTCGGCGATTTGCTTCGCATATTCTTGCAGATAGTATGCGGTATGTCCCTTCTCTCCCGTCATGATATCTTCAGGGGTTCCGGTTGCGACGAGACGGCCTCCTCCGCTCCCCCCTTCCGGTCCCAGGTCAACGATGTAGTCGGAGGAGAGCAGAACGTCCAGGTTATGCTCGATCAAAATGACAGTGTTGCCGTTGTCGACTATTTTATTGATGATGTGGAGCAGTTTCTCAACATCTGTGTAAAAGAGACCTGTAGTCGGTTCGTCGAGGAGGTAAAGTGTAGGGCCGCTGAAGCGTTTGCTCAACTCTTTGGAGAGTTTGACTCTCTGCGCTTCTCCTCCGCTCAGAGTGAGTGCGGACTGGCCAAGGCGGATATACCCCAAGCCGGCCTCTGCGATCAACTGAAGTTTGGAAGCGATCCGTGGAATATCACGAAAGAAAGCATACGCTTCATCTACAGTCATATCAAGGACATCGGCAATGGATTTTCCTTTGAATTTTACTTCAAGGGTCTCGTGATTATATCTCTTCCCCCCGCACACTTCACACGGCACGTAAACGTCGGGGAGGAAGAGCATTGAAACCTTGGTGACTCCGCCGCCGCCGCATGCTTCGCATCTTCCGCCCTTGACGTTGAAACTGAATCGCCCCGGCGCAAAACCGCGCAGGCGCGATTCGGGAAGCCCCGAAAAGAGCTCCCGTATGAGTGTGAAAAGTCCCGTATACGTTGCAGGGTTAGAACGTGGGGTCCGCCCTATAGGACTTTGGTCGACAAGGATGACGTTCCTGAACTGTTCGCTCCCTTCGATCGTCAGATGATTGCCGGCCCTTTCCCGGAAGTCCCTGTCCAAAAGCCTTCTGAGACCTTTGTAGAGTACGTCATGTACCATGCTGCTCTTTCCCGAGCCGGAGACTCCGGTGACTGAGACAAAGACACCTGTCGGGAACGAAACGTCGATTCCCTGTAGATTGTTGTGTGATGCACCCTTTACTGTCAGCCAGCCTTTGGGAGTCCGTCTGCCCTCCCCTATCACAGCGGTTCGCTCGCCCCGAAGGTAAGGGCCTGTCAGATGTGTTGAATGCAAGGCGTCTTCATAGCTTCCGGAGAAGACGATACTGCCGCCCCCTTCTCCGGCGCCGGGCCCCATTTCAATGATCGAATCGGCCGCCGTCATCGTCTCTCTGTCGTGTTCAACGACGACGACAGTATTGCCAAGATCTCGGATGGCTTCAAGTGTTCTGACGAGTTTTTCCGTGTCCCGTGAGTGAAGACCAATTGTCGGTTCGTCAAGAACGTAGAGAACGCCGCTCAACTTCGAGCCTATCTGAGTGGCAAGGCGGATTCTCTGGCTCTCTCCCCCGCTGAGGGTATCGGCGCGGCGTAGCAGAGAAAGATAGCCCACTCCAACATCGGAGAGGAAGTCGAGGCGTTTTTTTATTTCCAGCAATACTTGGTGTACGACATGTTCCTCGGAAGACGTGAAGGAGATTGTTTCCAGCGTTTGGCGGAGAGAGTCGACAGGCATTGATATAAGGTCGCCGATACCGTATCCTCCAAGGCGGACGTAAAGAGCCTCAGGGCGCAGCCTGAGCCCTTTGCAGGATTGGCAAAGATCATCTGCGCGGTATGTCTCCAGCTCTTCGATTACGCCTTCGGATTCTGTTTCCTTCCAGCGGGATTCAAGCCAGTTCAGCAGCCCTTCGTAACGGCCCATGTAGCTTTTTTCTTCGCCATTCTCTCTGAACGTCAAAGGGATACGCTCATCGGTTCCGTAGAGAATAAACGACCGAACGTGTTCGGGCAATTCCCCGTAGGGCGACGAAAGATCCCAGTCGTTATGTTTCGCAAACTTCTCCAGTTTTGTGAGCATATAGTGTTTTTTCTTCCATGGCAAAATGGCTCCGTCGGTGATAGTCCTTCCTGGATCAACTGCCAGTTCCTCGGCAAAATACTGATGGCTCCCCAGGCCGGAACAGTCGGGGCAGGCTCCGTAGGGCGTATTGAAAGAGAAAAGTCTCGGTTCTATCTCCGGAAAGGTAAGTTCGCAGTCAGCGCAGGCAAATTTCTCCGTGAGAACTCTTTCGTTCCCCTCTTCGTCGAGGAGAAGAACGTATCCGTCGCTTAAGGAGAATGCAGTTTCAATGGCTTCAGCTATCCGTGAACGGCGGTCCTCACGTATACGAAGACGGTCGATGACGGCCTCTATAGAGTGTCGCTTGTTCTTATCGAGCGAAATTTCTTCTTCAAGCCAGAGCACAGCGCCGTCGACACGAACACGAAGAAATCCCTTCTCCCGCGTCTGGGCGAAGAGGTTGCGAAACTCGCCTTTTTTCCCTCGAACAAGCGGGGCAAGGATTTCCAAACGTTTCTCGGAGAAGTCCTGCAGGAGATAGTTAATAATCTCGTCAAGAGTATGACGAAGAACAGGCTTCCCGCACGAAGGGCAATACGGCGTCCCTACTCTGCCGAAGAGAAGCCGGAGATAGTCGTACACTTCCGTAACCGTTCCTACGATCGAACGAGGATTGTGCGACGTCCCTTTCTGTTCTATTGATATGGCGGGAGAAAGTCCCGAAATGTCATCAACGTCGGGCTTTTTTTGTACTCCAAGAAACTGTCTCGCGTATGCTGAAAGAGACTCGACATATCTTCGTTGCCCTTCTGCATAGAGCGTATCGAAGGCAAGCGACGATTTTCCGGAACCGGACGGTCCCGTTATGACGATCAGCTGCTCGCGGGGCAGATCAACGTCTACGTTTTTTAGATTGTGTTCTCGTGCTCCTTTTATGTGTATCCATTGCGACACGGTTCCATTCATTCCCTTCAAGCGAAGCAAGGGCGTCCCTGATGCGGGCCGCCTTCTCAAAATCAAGCCGTTCAACGGCCTGCCACATCATCTTTTCCATGTCCGGTACCGAGAGTTCTTTGAACGTTTCTGCTCCGCCACGGCCTTTCCCCGTGGGCTGATCCTCAAGGAGCTCTTCCGGGAGAAGATGTACAATCTCTTTTTGTATTGTGATAGGTGTAATATTGTTTTCTTCATTATACTTCATCTGCAGTCTGCGCCTTCGAACTGTTTCATCCACCGATTTCCTGATACTCTCAGTGATCTCGTCAGCATAGAGAATAACCTTGCCGCAGATGTTTCGAGCCGCCCGCCCCATCATCTGAATGAGCGAGCGATAGGATCTGAGAAAGCCTTCCCTGTCTGCGTCGAGAATGGCAACAAGCGCAACCTCGGGAAGGTCCATACCTTCCCTCAGGAGATTAATGCCAACCAGAACGGAGATATCGCCTGTGCGGAGATCTCGAATGAGTTCCGCGCGCTCGAAGGCATTCAGTTCCGAATGTATGTACTTTACCTTGAGGCGAAGCTCCGCAAGGTATTCCGCGAGGTCTTCTGAGGACTTCTTCGTGAGCGTGGTGACAAGAGCCCGCTGTCCGTTGCGGACGATATCGCGCAGACGGGATATGAGGTCGTCAACCTGCCCCTTGGCGGGAAGAATTTCTACTTCGGGATCAACGACGCCCGTGGGGCGTATAACCTGCTCCACCATCTTTCCGGAAACCTGCATTTCATAATCGCCGGGAGTAGCCGTAACGAAGATCGCCTGGTTGATATGTTGCTCAAACTCCTTCCACTCCAAAGGCCGGTTATCCAGACACGATGGAAGACGAAACCCGTTCTCAACGAGCGTGAGCTTTCTTGCCCTGTCGCCGTTGAACATCCCCCGTACCTGAGGCAGCGTTATATGCGATTCGTCGACGACCAATAAAAAGTCCTCGGGGAAGAAATCGATCATCGTCCCCGGGGGTTCGCCCGGATTCCTTCCGTCAAGATAACGGGAGTAGTTTTCTATCCCGGAGCAGTACCCGGTTTCACGGAGCATTTCAAGATCATAGAGAGTGCGCATACGAATCCGCTGCGCCTCAAGAAACTTGCCCTGTTTTTCAAACTCAGCCGCCTGAAGCTCCATCTCCGTTTGAATCGGCTCCACAGCATTCGAGATGGCGTCCCTGTCGGTTACGTAATGCTGCGCAGGGAATATGGAGGCCTTTTCCAGATTTTCAATCACCTTTCCGGAGACGGGGTCGAATTCGTCGATTCGTTCAATCTCTTCATCAAAAAAAGCGATTCGCAGGGCTCTCTCTCCGTATGCGGGAAAAATTTCGACAATATCGCCCCTGGCTCGGAATTTGCCGGGTTCGAGGACAATATCATTCCTGTCGTAGTAGTTCTCCAGCAGCTTTTCAAGGAAAGCGCGGCGCTCCCACTGTTCACCCACTGCAAAAGGAAAGATGACGCTTTCATACGCTTCTTTTAAACCGAGACCGTATATACAGGAAACGCTGGCCACTACTATGACATCGCGGCGTTCAATGAGCGCCTTTGTTGCAGCAAGTCTCAGACGCTCAATTCTTTCATTTACCGAGGCGTCTTTCTCGATGTACGTGTCCGTGGAGGGAACATACGCCTCCGGCTGGTAGTAGTCATAGTAGCTGACAAAATAATGCACTGCGTTCCGGGGAAAGAACGCCTTGAATTCGCTGTAAAGTTGGGCGGCAAGCGTCTTGTTGTGTGCAAGGACAAGAACAGGACGTTGTGCGGAGGCTATTACATTTGCTACGGTGAACGTTTTTCCGCTTCCTGTCACACCCATAAGGGTCTGGAATCGAAGGCCTTGGGCAACACCAGCCGCGAGCGTTTCAATCGCTTGCGGCTGATCCCCGGAGGGGGCCCAATCAGAGTGGAGTTCAAACTTCTTTTCAATGAACATACGGAATCCACCCCCAAGTGAAAGAAAAGAGGGATCCGGGGAGAGCGTTGCGCCCGTTCCCGGATCCTTCTGAAGACATGGTATTCCCAGTTTTTCCGTTATATAGCCGCGTTGGTTGCGGCGTCGCTGTTCTTACTTTCGCCGACAGGATTTTCTTCGGCGATGGTCTCTTGCGTCTCAGTGCGTTCTTCTTCTTCTGGTCCTACAACCTTTTCTTCTTCAGGATTCTCCAGACCAAGAAGAGCGTTGAGTTCCTTCCCCTCAATGATCTCTTTTTCGAGAAGTGTTTTTGCTATTTTTTCCATTTCTTCCGAGTTCTCCACAAGGATGTTTCGGACTTTCTCATAACAGGAGTCTATGATTGCCTTGACTTCCTGGTCGATAGCGTACGCGATCGCGTCGCTGTAGTTTCTTTCTTCTCCGATATCTCTGCCAAGGAATACTTCATTGTGTTTATGTCCCAGTTTTACAAGTCCGAGCTTCTCGCTCATGCCGAATTCGGTAACCATTTGTCGGGCAATCTGTGTCGCCCGTTCGAGGTCGTTGCTCGCACCGGTAGTTACGTCCCCGAACCTGAGTTCCTCGGCAACTCTGCCGCCGAAAAGAACGCAAATTTTGTCGAGGAGTTCGTTTTTCGACATGAGGAAGCGATCCTCCTCGGGGAGCTGGAGCGTGTACCCCAATGCCATGTGTCCTCGGGGGATTATCGATATTTTATGAACCGGATCGCATGAAGGAATTCGTTTCGCAACAAGCGCGTGCCCCGTTTCATGGTATGCGATTATTAGTTTCTCTTTATCGCTGACGAGGCGACTCTTCCTTTCCGGGCCGGCTATGACACGGTCGATGCCCTCTTCGAAATCTTTCATTTTGATCTCTTTTTCACCCGTGCGTGCGGCTAAAAGCGCAGCTTCGTTTACAAGGTTGGCAAGATCGGCGCCGACAAAACCCGGTGTTCGGCGCGCGAGGACGGCAAGGTCGACGTCGTTCGCAAGCTTCTTTTCGCGGACGTGAACGTCAAGAATAGCCTCTCGTCCTTTAACGTCGGGTCTGTCGACAACGATATGTCTGTCGAAACGACCGGGGCGCAGCAACGCCGGGTCGAGGATATCGGGCCGGTTGGTAGCTGCGATCAGGATTATCCCCGTAGTCTCGTCAAACCCGTCAAGTTCAACCAGAAGCTGGTTGAGCGTCTGCTCGCGTTCGTCGTGTCCTCCGCCGAGTCCAGCGCCTCTGTGACGGCCAACTGCATCCATTTCGTCGATAAAAATGATACAGGGTTGATATTTCCTGGCTTGCTCGAAAAGATCCCGAACACGGGCGGCTCCTACTCCGACGAACATCTCGACGAAGTCCGATCCGCTCACGCTGAAAAAAGGAACATCCGCTTCGCCGGCGCAAGCACGGGCGAGCAGCGTTTTCCCGGTACCAGGAGGTCCAAGCAGCAGAACTCCGCGAGGGACTCTGGCGCCGAGGGCGGTGAAACGGGAAGGATCCCGAAGATAGTAGACGACTTCTGAAAGCTCTTCTTTCGACTCGTCGCACCCGGCGACGTCTTTAAATGTGACTTTCGGGCGGTTGTCAATGAAGAGCTTCGCCTTGCTTTTGGCGAAGTTCATCACCTTGCCGCCCCCGCCCTGCATGTTGTAAAGAAAGAAAATCCACACGCCAATCAGCAGCAGGGTCGGGAAGAGTGAAGAGAGCATATTTGCCCACCAAGGAGTTCGTTGCGGGGGTTCAACCTCCACGGCGACGCCCTTTTGAGCGACTTCTTTTGCCAAATCGCCTATTCCGACCACGTATGAGACAAACTCTTTACCGTCGGAAAATCTGCCTTTGATGGAGTTTTCGCGTACCAGGACATTTGAAACTCTCCCGGCTGTAACTTCGGAGAGAAACGTGCTGTACCCTATCTCCTGAACTTGCTGAGGCCCCTGTGTCGGCGAGAGAAATACGTTGACCAGACTCACGACAAGTACAATGAGTATGAGGTATAAACCAAGATTTTTTACCAATCGGCCCAAATTATAGCCGCCTCCTGACTAAAAATAGTATTGTAAATAGTTACTTCTGTTCGATTGTATAAATAGCGGGCAGATGACGCCAGCGTCCGCCATAATCAAGCCCATACCCTACGACGAACTCGTCCGGTATGGGAAAGCCTCTGTAATCGACATCCACATGTACCTTACGTCGTTCCTCTTTATCGAGCAGTGCGCACACACGAACGCTCTTCGGTTGGCGTTCCCGCATCATCTTCACAAGATATGACAGGGTGAGTCCGGTGTCAACAATATCCTCTACCAGCAGTACATCTTTGTCTTTGATGCTGCCATCCAGATCCTTTACAATACGAACAATACCGCTGGTCTTCGTGGAATCCCCATAGGAAGAGACAGCCATGAAATCCAAAGTTATGTTGACGTCGGCAGGAACTGCCCTCACCAAGTCGGAAAGAAAAATAACAGCTCCCTTGAGGATGCCTACGACTACCAATTCTTTACCGGCATAATCGCGTCCGATCGTCTCTCCTATCTCCCGGACGCGGGCAGCCAATTCTTCCTGTGAAAGGAGAATCGCAGAAATTTGATACTCCATTGTCGTTACGTCACCTTTTCCTTTCATCAATGTTCTGCAGGTATTTTGCAGAAATACGAATCGCAACGTCGTGCAGACTTTCCCAGCGACCGCTTCCCCGCCAGTAGGGAAGCCACTGCATTCGATCAGAATACACCACCGGAAAGAGAGACACGGCCCATTCGGGAATATCTCTCTTCCGGATTGCTTTTCTGAACAGCGCAAAAGGGACAACCTCAATCCTCTCGCTGTTTGGAAATACGGCCCCCATTGTACCGTAATTACTTGCGGATGCCCATTCCCTCTTCCAAGAAAAAAGCCACTTTCCCCATTCAAAGAAACCGGATTGGTCTTCAAGAGCAAAAGAGGATGGGGAGGCGCCGGCAGACTGAACTAGTATAGCAGGGTCAATCCATGCGACAAGGTGAAAACTGCAGAAAAGAACGATCTCTTTTTGCCACTGGAAACACCACCGCGAAGATTTATGAACAAGTCGGCAGAGGGTGTTTGTCCTGTCACGGGAAAGCGTTCGAAGTCCGAGCCTGGCTCCAACCCCTCTGACGAACACCGCACACGTCTGCTCGTCGAGCGAGCGCATTGCCTGTAAAGAACAGGCGTACTCAGTAAAGGGAACGCGTCTTTCCAGGAGATCGACGAGTGCGGATTGCATTTCTTCTTCGTTCTCCCGGAAATGTTTCATGTCCTCTGCTATACCAAGGATTCCTTCTTTTACCCTTGGGTTGAATTCTTTTTGTAGAAATGGAATCAGAGAATTACGTACCCGGTTTCGTGTGTATGCATTGTCTCTATTTGAAAGATCCTCCCGCCACGGGATTCCGTGAAACTCGAGAATTTCCTTGAGATAATTCTTCGAAAAGGCGAGGAGAGGTCTGATAAAGGAGTCTCTTAGTTCAGGGACGCCGACCAATCCTCGGACTCCTGTTCCCCTCATCAGATTCATTAAAAACGTCTCCGCGGAATCATCTGAAGTATGCGCGACGGCTACTCCACAAGCGCCTGTTTGCTTCATTGTCTTTTCGAGGAATTCGTAACGAATACGCCGTGCGCCGTCTTCAAGCGATTCCCCCCGTTCAAGGAGTTCAGGTACGGGGTACGAAGCGCTTTCCACGGGAAATGAAAAACGGGTAGCAATCTCCTCGACGAAGCGCTGATCCTTGTCCGCGCTTTCACCTCTGATACCGTGATTGAGATGCGCAACGATACAATGTCCTTCCCACAGGGTATGGAAAAACCACATGAGCGCCATGGAGTCGCTCCCGCCGGAGACGGCGAGCAACATCGGGCGGTCAGTGCGCCACCACCCCTGGCGGATGCCGATATCATGGAAAATTGTGCGTAAACGCTCCTGAGAATGAGAATAAGGGATGGTTTTTAATTGAGAAACCTTCTCTTTTGAAGTCACGGCGACCTCCTGAAAAGGAAAAAAAGGCGGAGATTTTCTCCGCCTTTTACTTTTGTCTTTTGTGGTGGCGGTGACTGGAATCGAACCAGTGACACTGCGGGTATGAACCGCATGCTCTAGCCATCTGAGCTACACCGCCAAATTGGTTGCGGGGGCAGGATTCGAACCTGCGACCTTCGGGTTATGAGCCCGACGAGCTTCCTGACTGCTCCACCCCGCGATTTTTGCACCTTGGTGCCGGGCGCGGGAATCGAACCCGCACGGACTTTCGTCCACAGGATTTTAAGTCCCGTGCGTCTACCAATTCCGCCAGCCCGGCCAGCACTAGGGCATTATAGAGCACCCCCCCTTGTTTCGTCAAGCAGATATGGAGGTGTTTTTTCGACCGAAGGTTCTTTTCTCCATAAGAACGGGAATTTTACCCCATTGAACTCGGTGCGTGGTATTTCCGGAACAGGACGCCTGACCGTCCTTCTCTTCTCAGTGGAGGTATGGTCATCTTTCCGTAATCGTCGAAGACCTGGCGTATGAATACGTTTCCCGCCTTTTTCAGATCGATGACGGCCGGAATGGCGTCGCCTTCAGCTTCTTCTCCGGTCACCAGAAGGACTCTCGGTCGTATCAGATCCCGTTCCTTTGACTCGAGCACCACTCCCCTGCGACCGTCGGACAATTCAACCACCGCGCCCGGAGGAAAGAGACCCACCGACGCCAGGAGCGCCCGTACTATAAATTTGTCGAAACGGCCGTTTGCAGCTGCAAGGAGGGATGATACGGCCTGGTCGCTTCGTTTTCTTTCCCTTACATCCCATGCGGAAACAAGGTTCTCAAAAAAGTTTGCTACCCCTACGATTCTCGCCCCCACCGGAATGGCTTCTCCGCTGAGGCCGTCGGGGTACCCCGTACCATCCCAGGATTCGTGGTGGGAACGGACTGCCGAGAGTATATCCTGTGCCGTGACTCCGGCGTCCCTTAAAAGAGCTTCTCCAAGAAGGGTGTGTGTGTGGATGGCCTGACTGTCGGAAATGGCGGATTTCCTGCCCCGCTCTCCTGCAAAGGGAAAAAGGAAGGATTTCCCAATGTCGTGCAGAAGGCCGGCTACAGTAACGGATTCGACGAATCCTGTCCAGAGAGGGAACAGTCTGCCGGCAATGTGCCCCGCCAGAAGTGAGACATTGATTCCGTGAAGATAGGGTGTCTGTTTCCTTTCGGCACCTTCCGCGAGAGAAAGGGTGACCTGGGATGTTTTTTTCACCTGCCTGCACAAAGTGTTCCCGAGGGTGAGCAGCGAACGGATTCCCTTTTCCCGAACTGCCTTGTTCCGGATGTTGGAGTACACTACTTCCATCTGGTGAGCTGCGACCTGGGCCGCAAGGGGATTGAGCCGGGAGACGGGCGGGTGTACGCGGTGAAGAAGGTTTCTAAATTCGTCGATGGTGATAAGAACCGCTTTTTTGATCGGAATTTGGGTAACCCCATGCTTTCGAAGCAGGTCAAGTGCCCCGGGATGGGTCTTTCTGAGCGACTGAAGATGAAGACCGGCGGGAAGGAGCAGTGCCGAGGAAGAAGAAACCACGTCCGCCGCAATGGTTCCTTCTTCATCGAAGAGCAGGTCGACCGGTATGAGTTTGACGGAATTCACTTCCTCTACCTCCGAAAAAAGAATGATTACCCCCACTTTTTTTCTTCCCTGCGGGAATCAGAACTGCGGAAGGCGGGCATACTGCCTTCCTGCGAGATTGACATTGACGCACCACCATGCTAGACTGCAAAAGACTTTAGGAAATGCACAATGTAATATGATAAAGTTTTCAACACTTTAGGAGACGGCATTATGCCCCTTTATCTGGACAAAAACGAAAATCCTTTCCAGACGCCAAAGGAAATCAGGGATGCTGTTGCGGAAAAGATTTCCGGGCTTATGTTCAACAGGTATCCTGACCCCGGGTATCCATCCCTGAAGCGTAAGCTCGCCGACCTTGCCGGCCTTTCTCCGGAATCCGTGGTGACCGGCAGCGGAGGCGATGAAATCCTCGCAATGATTTTCTCACGTTTTGTACGCCCCGGAGAC
>ERZ1645192.3866-NODE-3866-length-12038-cov-6.182175_pt1 | contig 12038 bp, 20 predicted proteins | sample MGYA00575354_ERZ1645192 | MGnify/ENA primary metagenome ERZ1645192 (study PRJEB40844, sample SAMN11349763) | freshwater sediment metagenome | isolation source: river sediment | host: Sediment | place: India: Faizupur Khadar , New Delhi | collected 2017-02-21 ... | reverse complement strand
AAAGGGTCACTAAAATCGTTAAGATGCACGCTAACCACCAGGAGGTTACCGATAGTATCTCAACCGGAGATATCGCAGCTTTAGTCGGTTTAAAGGATACCAAAACCGGGGATACTTTATGTATGGAAAATAACCAGATTTTGGTAGAAGCGATGCGTTTCCCCGAGCCGGTCATCCAGCAGGCGATCGAGCCTAAGAGCAAGGATGCCCAGGAGAAATTAGGGATTGCTATGCATAAGCTGGAGGACGAGGACCCGTCTTTCAGAGTAACTTATAACCAGGAAACGGGGCAGACTTTAATTGCCGGAATGGGCCAATTACATCTGGAGATTATTGTTGATAGGATCCTGCGCGAATTTAATGTTGAGGCTACCGTCGGCGCCCCGCAGGTGGCTTATCGTGAAACAATCAGAAAAAGCGTGACCAGTGTGGGAAAATTCATTTCGCAGTCCGGCGGCCGCGGCCAATACGGCCATTGCGTTATCGAGATGGGGCCGCAGGAAACCCCCGGCACCGGTATTACGTTTGAAGATAAAATTAAAAGCGGAGCGATCCCCCGGGAATTTATTCCGGCCGTAAAACAGGGCGTTATGGGGGCCGCTAAAAACGGAGTTTTGGCCGGTTATCCGGTTACCGATGTAAATGTCGTGTTGGTGGACGGTTCATTCCATGAGGTCGATTCTTCAGAGTTGGCTTTTAAGATGGCCGGCTCCATTGCTTTTCAGGACGGAATGAAAAAGGCTAACCCGGTTCTTTTAGAGCCGATCATGGACGTAGAGGTAGTCGTACCAGAGGAGTTTATGGGGCAGATTATCGGCGATTTAAGCTCCCGGCGCGCAAAGATCGTGGCGCTTGGCCAGGTGCAGAACCTGCGGACCATCCGGGCGAATGTCCCGCTGTCAGAGGTCTTTAATTACGCTACCGTAATAAGATCCTTGACACAAGGCCGTGCATCGTATACAATGGAACCTTCCTTCTACAGCGAAGTTCCCGCGCATGTAGCGGAAAAAGTAATTCAGGGAGCAGCAAGTTCTAATACCAGAAAAACATTTTAAACAGGAGGAAAGAATGGCCAAAGAGAAATTTGTGAGGAGTAAACCGCACGTAAACATCGGGACCATTGGGCACATTGACCATGGTAAAACCACGCTTACGGCTGCCATTTGTAATGTTCTGTCAAAACTGGGGCAAGCGACTGCCAGGGAATATGCGGATATTGCTAAAGGTGGTACGGTAAGAGATGAGACCAAAGTGGTTACGATTTCCGTTGCGCACGTTGAATACGAAACGGCTACCCGTCACTATGCGCATATTGACTGCCCCGGGCACGCGGATTACATTAAGAATATGATTACCGGTGCGGCACAGATGGATGGCGCAATCTTGGTTGTTTCTGCGGCTGATGGTCCGATGCCTCAAACCCGGGAGCATATTCTTTTAGCCCGCCAGGTGAATGTTCCTAGCATTGTGGTATTTATGAACAAGTGCGACCTGGTTGATGATAAAGAGCTTTTAGACCTGGTGGAGATGGAGATTAGGGACCTGTTGACCAAATATGGGTTTCCGGGAGACAAGACTCCGATTATCCGCGGCAGCGCCAATAAGGCTTATTCGGCCGCTGATCCCAACGGCGCGGATGCCAAGTGTATCATGGATTTGATGAAAGCAGTCGATGATTTTATTCCTTTACCGGCCAGAGAGTTGGATAAGCCTTTATTGATGGCGGTCGAGGATGTCTTTAGTATCGAAGGTAGAGGGACCGTGGCGACCGGAAGAATCGAACGCGGCAAGGTCAAGCTTAACGACGAAATCGAAATTATCGGGTTAAGGCCGGAAGCCAAGAAATCGGTTGTTACCGGTATCGAAATGTTCCGTAAACTACTGGATGAGGGCCAAGCCGGCGATAATGTCGGTTTGTTACTGCGCGGTATTGAAAAGAAAGATATCGAACGCGGGATGGTTATTGCGGCTCCTAAGTCGATCTTGCCGCATACCAAATTCAAGGCTCAAGTGTATATTCTGACCAAAGAGGAAGGTGGAAGGCATACCCCGTTCTTTAAAGGGTACCGCCCGCAGTTCTATTTTAGGACGACTGACGTGACCGGAGCAGCGACGTTGCCGGCCGGCGTGGAAATGGTTATGCCCGGCGATAACGTTACCCTGGAAGTCGAATTGATCACTCCGATCGCGATTGAAAAAGAATCACGTTTTGCGATTCGTGAAGGCGGCCATACCGTAGGCGCAGGCGTAGTTACGGAGGTTATCGCCTAATTTAACATGAATACGCAGAAGATTCGCATCAAGTTAAAGGCCTACGATCACCGGTTACTCGATCAGGCCGTAATTGAAATTGTGGATACGGTTAAGCGTACCGGGGCCAGGATCTCTGGCCCGGTACCGCTTCCCACCAAGAGGGAAGTTTATACCACGCTTCGTTCTCCGCACGTTGATAAAAAATCGCGGGAACAATTTGATTTATCTACCCATAAACGCCTTATTGACATCTTTGAACCCACAGCTAAGACCATCGATTCATTAAGGAAATTGAACCTGCCCGCAGGAGTGGATGTAGAGATCAAGTAATAATCAACCCATTCGACGGTTAAATCATAGCGCTGGCTTAAAGATTAAGTTGAGCGAAACGTCGGATGTGTTAAAACGGATATTGAAATGATTGGTTTAATTGGCAAAAAAATAGGAATGACACAGATCTTTGCGGCGGATAATTCCCTGGTCGGAGTGACGGCGATCCAAGCCGGGCCCTGTCCGGTTTTAGCGGTCAAAGATAAGAATATCCAGCTGGGTTTTGACCTGGCAGGCGAAAAAAGTTTAAAGAAGCCGCAGGCAGGATTTTTTAAAAAAATAAATATTACCCCGCGCAAGGTAATTAAGGATTTGTCCAAAGAAGCTGGTGTCGAATATAAAGTCGGCGATGAGTTAAAGGTGGATCTTTTTAGCGAAGGGGATTTTGTCGATATCAGCGGGATTTCAATCGGCAAGGGGTTTGCCGGCGGGATGAAACGGCATCACTGGAAGGGCGGACCGCGTACCCACGGCTCAACTTCACACCGGCGGATTGGCTCAGCCGGATCCAGCACTACCCCGGGCAGGGTATTTAAAGGTCATAATATGCCCGGCCATATGGGGGCCCAGAAGGTCACGGTGCAGAATTTAAAAATCATCAAAGTTGATCCGGCCAACAATCTGCTCTTAGTCGAAGGGGGAGTGCCCGGATACAAGAACGCATATTTAGTGATTACCAAGGCTTTAAAAAAGAAAGCCAAGAAAGCGGCGGTTAAGAAATAATGTTTACCCCGTTGAAAACCAGCGGGTAAGTGAATAACAAATGAAAAATCAAGAGCAATCAGAAAATATATTACCGGAAAGAAGCGTGAAGAAGCAGGGTTCTTCAGCGGGGTTTACCTTACCCGTATTCAATAGTGAAGGAAAAGAAGTAGATACGATTAAGCTCAACGCCAGCGTGTTTGACGGCAGCCAGAATTTGGAATGTTTACATCAGGCGATTTCCGGTTTTCTGGCTAATCAGAGAAAAGGATTGGCGGCGACTAAAACCCGGGGGGAAGTTTCCGGCGGCGGCAAAAAACCCTGGAAGCAAAAAGGGACCGGCCGGGCGCGCGTGGGCAGCACCCGCTCTCCTTTGTGGCGTCACGGCGGCGTGGTTTTCGGGCCGCATCCCCGTGATTTTTCTTACACCTTGCCGCAAAAGATCAAAGCGCAAGCCTTAAAGACCAGCCTCAATGTCAAGTTGAGCGAAAATAACGTGACGATTTTAGATGAATTTAAATTAGCGGAACCTAAAACCAAGCTGGCGCAGGAGGTATTCGCTAATGTAAAATTATTTTCCGCCAAAGAAAAAAAACCGAAAAAAGTGCTTTTTTTAACGCATAAGCTGGATCTCCAATTAAAGCGGGCTTTAAGCAATATCAGTTTTCTGACCGTGGATCTGGCTTCTGATTGCCATGCTTATGAAGTAATGAATAGCCATAAACTTTTGATTACCAAGGCAGGACTAGCTGCGCTTACGGAAAGGTTGAAATCATGAGCCAGATCCCTTTAGTGATTAAAGCGCTGCTGCAGACGGAAAAATCCAGCACTTATTTACCGCAAGCCAAGTATCTCTTTTTGGTGAATAACGCGGCCAACAAGATCCAGATCAAGCGGGCCGTGGAGCAGGCCTATAAGGTTAAGGTCAAAGAGGTCAATACTTTTGTTTCCCGCGGCAAGCTTAAGCGGGTCCGGCGCCAAATCGGCCGTACGGTGGATACCAAGAAGGCAGTCGTAACCTTAGCCGCCGGGCAGAAAATCGAGGTAGCTTAAAAATGGGGATTATTAAATTTAAACCTACAACGCCCAGCCGCAGGCATATGAGCGGGCCGGATTTTGCTGAGATAACCAAGCATAAGCCGGAGCGTTCTTTGTTATTGCCTTTAAAGCGGACCGGCGGCAGAAACTCCTATGGCCGGATCACGACCCGGCATATCGGCGGCGGGCATAAACGGATGCTGCGGATCATTGATTTTAAACGGAATCTCTTTGACCAGCCGGCTAAAGTTTTGGCGATCGAGTATGATCCTAATCGTTCCGCGCGGATCGCTTTGCTTGAATACCCCGAAAAAATAAAAAAATATATTATTGCTCCTTTAGGATTAAATGTCGGTGACACGGTCATTTCCAGCAACCAAAAAGATATTGAAATCAAGCTGGGGAATTGTTTGCCTTTACGCAATATTCCTTCCGGAACGCTGATCCATAATATCGAGCTTGCGCTTGGCAAAGGCGCGCAGATTGTCCGCAGCGCCGGGACCAGCGCTCAGATTATGGCTAAAGAAGGCGGGATGGCGCATATCAGATTGCCTTCCGGAGAGGTAAGGTTGGTTAGTTTGGACTGCCACGCTACGATCGGACAGATCGGTAATGTCGATCATGATGCGATCGTTTTAGGCAAGGCAGGAAAAAGCCGCTGGCTGGGAATTAAACCTACGGTCCGCGGGGTCGTGATGAACCCTTTTGACCATCCGCATGGCGGCGGTGAAGGCAAAAGCGGCCAGGGTAATCCGCATCCGGTTACCCCCTGGGGCAAACCGACTAAAGGATACCGGACCAGGAATCGCAAAAAATATTCTAATAAATTCATTGTTAAGAGAAGGAAACCATAATTATGCCGCGCTCACTTAAAAAAGGCCCCTACGTTGAGGAGAGTCTATTAAAAAAGGTTCAGAAACAGACTAAAGCCGGGCTGCGCCAGGCGATCAGAACTTGGAGCCGCCGTTCGACGATCATTCCGGATTTTGTCGGCTTGACTTTTGCGGTCCATGACGGCAAGAAACATATCCCGGTTTTTATTACGGAGAATATGGTCGGGCATAAATTAGGTGAGTTCGCGCCTTCCCGGATCTTTAAGAAGCACGGCGGGATTAAAGCGAAAAAAGCTTTGGAGAAGACATAAAATGATTGCTTGCGCCCAGGGAAAATTTTTGAGGCTTTCGCCCAGTAAGGTGCGGGTGGTTCTAGATTTGATCCGCGGCAAGGACGCCCTGGTAGCCCAGAGTATCCTGTTGCATTTGAATAAAAGGCCTAAAGAATTCTTGATCAAAATATTAAAATCCGCGCTGGCCAACGCTAAAGTTAAAGGTTTTAGCGCTGATAAGCTTTACGTTTCAAAAGCCGCTTGTAATCCCGGGCCGATGTGGAAGAGGTTCAAAGCGGCCGCTTTCGGGCGGGCTTCAGGAATCGTGAAACGGACCGTGCATATTAAAATAGAGTTAGATTTAAAGGGGGATTAAACTAAATGGGGCATAAGGTAAGTCCGTTATTATTAAGAATCGGTTTTATCCGGCAGTGGAATTCCCGCTGGTTTGCCAAGCCTAAGGATTTCCCGGCATTGATCCAGCAGGATTTTAAAATTCGTAAATTCATCAAGAATAAATTTAAACAAGCCGCGATCTCTAAAATTGTGATTGAGCGTTTGGCGGACAAAGTCAAGATCCGCATATTTTCCGCCCGCCCGGCGATTATCATCGGGCGCCATGGTTCGGATATCGAACGGCTGCGTTCGGATTTAAACAGTATTATCAAAAATGAGCTTTCCATCGATATCCAGGAGGTTAATAATCCTGCCTGGGATGCCCAATTGGTAGCAGAGAATATCGCTTTGCAGCAGGAAAAAAGGATTGCTTTTCGCCGGGCCGTCAAGCGGGCGATGGAACAGTCGATCCAGGCGGGAGTCAAAGGGATCCGGGTTACCTGTGCTGGCAGGCTTAATGGCGCAGAGATGGGCCGCCGAGAAACGTATAAGATCGGTAAAGTCCCCCTGCAAACTTTACGCGCCGATATCGATTATGGTTTTGCCGAAGCCTTGACTACTTATGGTTTGATCGGGGTTAAGGTCTGGATCTATAAAGGTGATATTTTGGGTAAACAGTTTATTCAAGAGGAAGTAAAGCCGGCGGGACCGCAATCTCACGGCGGACCCAAAGATGCCGCTAAACAAACCGGACGGCCGAATTAATAGGAGTAAATAACAATGGCCTTAATGCCAGCAAGAGTAAAATACCGTAAATTACAAAGGGGACAGCGCCGGGGTGTCGCTACCAGCGGATCGACCATTGCTTTTGGGGAGTTTGGTTTAAAATCCCTGGATAACGGCTGGATTAAAAATAACCAGATCGAAGCCGTGCGCGTGATTTTAGCCCGTCAGCTGCATAAAGGCGGTAAATTATGGATTAGGATATTTCCCGATAAGTCGATCACCAGAAAGCCCGCAGAAGTCCGCATGGGTAAAGGCAAGGGCGACCTGGACCACTGGGTGGCGGTGATCAAAAGGGGAAGGGTTTTGTTTGAGTTGGGCGGCGTACCGCAGGAATATGCCAAGGCTTGTTTTAGGCTGGCGGCATATAAAATACCGTTACGGACTAAATTCGTAACCAGAATTCATAAATAATATGAAACCGCAGGATTTTAAAAATTTAACCAGGGAAGAACTGCTGGAAAAAGAAAAAAGCTTGTATGCTGAACTTTCTAAACTGAATGTTCAGCGCTATAGCGGCACGGTGGAGAAACCGCATCGGTTCTCTTTGATCAGAAAAGATATCGCGCGGATCAAGACAATGCTTAACGCAAAGAAAGATAAAAACAATGGCTAATCGCAAGGTATATACCGGGATCGTCGTGAGCGACAAAATGCAAAAGACAGTGGTAGTCAGGACCATGCACTTGACGCGTCACAACAAGTATTCTAAAACCCTGAAAGTTTACAACAAATTTAAGGCTCATGATGAAAAAGGGGTGGCCAAACTTGGCGATACGGTAAGCATTATCGAAACGCGCCCGCTTTCCAAGGATAAATGCTTTATTGTAAAAAAAGTGCTGCAAAAAGCCGCTAAACTTGAAGGCGGGTTAGCAGAGGAGATTATTTAAGATGCTTCAACTTGGCAGTATTTTCGATGTGGCAGATAATAGCGGGGCCCGGCGCGCTTCGTTGATCTGTGTCTTAAAAAAAATGGGCAGCTTTAACGCTCAAATCGGAGACGTGATCCGGGTCAATATCAAAGAATCGATTCCGGGAGCGACGGTTAAAAAAGGGGAAAAAGCCAGGGCGGTAATCGTGCGGACCCGGCGCGATATCAAGCGGGCGGATGGTTCGATTTTACGCTTTGACCGTAACGCGGTGGTGATCATCGATGAAAAAGATAACCCCCGCGGGACCCGCGTATTTGGCCCGGTAGCCCGCGAATTAAGGGACCGGAATTTTAATAAAATTATTTCCTTAGCACCTGAGGTAATTTAATGCAAAAGATCAAGAAAAACGATACCGTACAGATTACAAAAGGCAAAGACCGGGGCAAGCAAGGCAAGGTAGTTGGGCTGCTGGATAACGGGAGCCGGGCGATCGTGGAAGGCCTGAATCTGTTTAAAAAACATAAGCGTCAAAGCCGCCAGGACCAGAAAGGCGGGATCATCACTATCGAAATGCCAGTAGCAGTAGCTAACCTGATGCTTTTTTGTAAGCGTTGCTCAAAGGCAGTGCGGGTGGGCGTATCGACTCAGAAGGATGGCACGAAAACCAGAATTTGTAAAATCTGCAAAGAGGCACTATAAATGATACCCAGATTATTAGAGAAATATCGTCAGGAGATTGCGCCTAAGCTGATGGCGGATTTCAAGCTGAAAAACAAAATGGCCGTTCCGGTAGTCACCAAGGTCGTGGTGAATATGGGGATCGGTGAAGGAACGCAGGATATCAAAGTCCTGGAGAAAGCGGTGGAAGAGTTGGGCAATATTACCGGCCAGAAGCCATTGATCCGCCGGGCTAAAAAGGCCATCGCCAATTTTAAGGTCAGGCAGGGCCAGCAGGTTGGCGCCAAAGTGACTTTAAGAAAAGTAATCATGTATGAGTTTATGGATCGTTTATTAAATGTCGCTCTGCCACGGATCCGTGATTTCCGGGGAGTCAGCCGGGATGCTTTTGATAAAGCTAATAATTACACTTTGGGCTTGAGCGAGCAGATTATCTTTCCCGAGATAGAATACGATAAAATTACCCGCACCCAAGGCATGGATATTACTTTTGTGATCAAGAACGCCAAAACTATCGACCAGGCCAGGGCGTTATTAAAATATTTCGGTATGCCTTTTAAAGAAAAGGAAGAAAAGTAAAAAATGGCTAAAAATTCACAAATTGCTAGATGGAAAAGAAAACCTAAATTTTCTACCCGCAAGTATAACCGCTGTACGATTTGCGGCCGCAGCGGAGGTTACTTAAGAAGGTTTCAGCTTTGCCGCATTTGTTTTAGGGAATTAGCCTGGCAGGGCTTGATCCCCGGGGTGAAGAAGGCCAGCTGGTAATTTTAGTCAAGCGAGTGTTACTTTGGTAGACAAGGAGAGTAGATGTCCAGGACTGATTTAATTGCAGATGTATTTACGATTATACGTAACGCTATTGCGATCAAAAGGGATAGCGTTGATTTACCCGCCTCAGGGAATATAAAATCGATTATGGAAATTCTCAAAAAGAACGAGTATATCGATAACTATAAATTTATTGAGGACAAAAAGCAGGGGATGGTCAGGGTTTATTTGAAATATACGGCCGGCCGGCCGGCGATCCGGAATCTTAAGCGGATCTCCCGGTCCGGTTTAAGGGTCTACGTCAAAGGGAAAAGTGTCCCCACGGTTTTAAGAGGCAGAGGCTTGGCGATTATCTCTACTTCCAAAGGGGTAGTCAGCGATAAGGAAGCCAGGGAATTAGGGGTAGGCGGAGAAGTTATTGGTTATGTTTGGTAAATAGCGGGGTATTTTAATGTCGAGAATCGGTACGAAAGCAGTAGTTATTCCTAAGGATGTAAAGGTCGAAGTCAAAGAAGGGATGATTTGCATCGAGGGCCCCAAGGGTAAACTGACCCAAAAATTGTCCGAGCGGATCAGCATTGAGATCAAAGAGGGAATTTTGTCCGTAAAAAGATCCGCTAATACAAAAATTGATAAGTCTTTACATGGGTTATTCCGGGCCCTGATCGTGAATATGATTGTCGGGGTAACTCAAGGGTATACGAAAGAACTGGAAATCCAGGGCGTAGGCTTTAAGGCCCAGGTTAGCGGAGATAAATTGAATATGGCTTTGGGCTTTTCCCATCCGGTCAATTACCAGATCCCGGCCGGGATTAAAATTGAGGCCCCTAAGCCGACCTCGCTGGTTATCCGGGGGATCGATAAGGCCTTGATCGGTGAAGTGGCGACGGAAATCCGGGCTTTTTACCCGCCGGAGCCTTATAAGGGCAAGGGGATACGTTTTGTAGGTGAGATCGTCAAGAAGAAGGTCGGTAAGGCGCAGGCAACCGGTAAATAACCATGAGCCCCGCACCTTCGTTAACTGAAGGGTGCCGGGTTTAAAATAAGCGGTAAAAGGGAAGGTGCGGGGTGAGAAAAAAAGAAGAATTAAGATTAAAAAGGCATAAAAGGATCAAATTAAGAATGTGGGGGACTCAGGATAAACCGCGTTTAGTGGTCCACCGTTCCCTTAAAAATATTTCGGCCCAGGTTCTGGATGATACTGAGGGAAAAGTTTTGGTTTCACTCTCGACCAAGGATAAAACTGTCAGGCAGAAGTTTTTCCGCGCCGGAAATATTCAAGCGGCGGAAGCCTTCGGCGAGCTCTTTGCCCAATTAGCCAAAGATAAAGGCATTAAGAAGGTTATTTTTGACCGCGCCGGCTATTTATACCATGGCAGGATCAAATCTTTTGCGGAAGCGTTAAGAAAAGGCGGAATGGAGTTTTAAGTTAAAATTTGCCGATAATGGTCAGCAACTTTTAACTTACACCGGGCGTTACAACATTTCAATATATACAAAGCGTAACATTCGGGCGCAGCGCAAGGTGATTCAACCGCTGCTTGTAAAGTTAGTTGGCAATTTTTAATTTAATCAGGAGCTAGGTAAGCATGCGTGAATTAAACATCGGACAGCAGTCAGACTTAATCGAGAAGGTCATTAGCATCAACCGTGTAACCAAGGTAACCAAGGGCGGCAAAAAATTGCATTTTAGCGCCCTGGTGGTCGTCGGCGATACTAAGGGCAGGGTGGGGTATGCTTTGGATAAGGCCAATGAAGTAGCGGAGGCTATCCGTAAATCATTGACCAAAGCTAAAAAAAGCCTCTTTAGGGTGCCTTTGGAGGGCTCGACCATCCCGCATGAGATTATTGGCAGGTTCGGGGCAGCTTCGGTGATGTTAAAACCTGCCTCGGAAGGTACCGGAGTCATCGCTGCCGGCCCGGTGCGCGCAATCTGTGAAGCGGCCGGGATCAAAGATATCCTGACGAAATGCTTAAAATCGAATAATCCGATTAATGTTATTAAAGCGACAATGCAGGGCTTGAAGGAGCTTAAGCCATAAACATGGAAAAGAAACCTCAAAAATCAACGGTTAAAAAACCTAAGGCAGTCAACGTTAAAAAATCACCGGTTAAACCGGTTGTTAAGGTAGCCAAGCCGGTTAAGGAAGAGGCGTCTAGGCCGGAACTAGTTTCTTTAGCTAGGTTGAAACGGCCTTTTGGCTCACATAAAAAGAAAAAATACCTTGGACGCGGCTCAGGCAGCGGACATGGCAAGACTTCTACCCGCGGCAGCAAGGGGCAAACCTCCCGCGCCGGCCGTCATTTTTATCTGGGTTTTGAAGGCGGGCAATCGCCGTTGATTCGTAAATTTCCTAAGCGTGGCTTTGTCAGTAATTTTAAAAAAGTTTATCAGATCGTTAATCTCGATGATCTGAATGCAATTAAGGAAACCGTAATTACGCCACAAGCTTTAAAAGACAACGGTCTAATTCGTGATACCGCGGCTCTGATCAAGATCCTTGGCAGTGGAACGATCAAGAACCCGGTGACGGTCCAGGCGCACGCCTTCTCTAAGCGTGCTGCTAGCCAGATCGCCAGCGTCGGCGGCAAAGCAGAAGTCATTAAGGTATAAGCGACCTATCCTGCCGCAGCTACCCGGCGGGGTTAACTGGGCCAGGCAACTTACGTTCGCCAACGGCAACGCAAGCTGCGGCCTCATTAAATGTTTAATGCACTGGTTAATGCTTTTAAAATACCTGATCTAAAAAGAAGGTTATTGATCACCGGGGCGTTAATTGCCGTTTACCGCGTTGGCTGCTATATCCCTACGCCCGGTATTGACGGGGCTGCCTTAGCCGATTTTTTTAACCGGATCGCTAAAACTCAAGGCGGTACGCTCTTTGGCATTATTAACATGTTTTCCGGGGGCGCGATGGAGCGTTTGACCATTTTCGCGCTGGGGATCATGCCTTATATCTCAAGCTCCATTATTATGCAGCTTTTGACGGCGGTCATCCCGGCTTTTGAGAAAATGGCCAAAGAAGGCAAAAGCGGGCATGAAAAGATCAACCAGTTTACCCGTTACGGAACGGTTTTACTTTCCGTAATTCAATCGTATTTTATCGCTCTTTGGCTGGAGAACCCTGCGCGTTTTGAAGGACTGCAGATTGTCATGCACCCGGGCTGGG
>ERZ1645192.3864-NODE-3864-length-12042-cov-6.597564_pt1 | contig 12042 bp, 11 predicted proteins | sample MGYA00575354_ERZ1645192 | MGnify/ENA primary metagenome ERZ1645192 (study PRJEB40844, sample SAMN11349763) | freshwater sediment metagenome | isolation source: river sediment | host: Sediment | place: India: Faizupur Khadar , New Delhi | collected 2017-02-21 ... | reverse complement strand
ATAATAATTGAAATCAAATGTATTATAATTCAAAATTCTTTTTTTTGTATGATTTCTCAAAAGATTTTGTTTCTGAAATCAAGGGATTAATATCATATGCATCATCGACAGAAAAACTACCAATATGAGTTCTGTGAAGGGCTTTGATATATGCCCCACAGCCTAAAAGTTCTCCCAAATCGCGGGCAAGGGAACGGATGTATGTCCCTTTGCTACAGCAGATATTAACTTCTACATCGGGAGGATTAAAACGAACGATATCGAAAGAAAAGACAGTTATTTCTTTGGGGGTAAGTTGGATATCTTTGTCTTTACGAGCATATTCAAAAGCAGATTTTCCTTGAACTTTTATAGCAGAATATATAGGAGGAATTTGATGTAAAGTACCGGTTAATTGCTTACATGTCCTTTCGATGTCTTCAAGCCGAATGTTTTCGTAAGAACGAAAATTTATCGGCGGATGCTCCAAGTCATAGCTTTGAGTAACAGCACCTAAGGTGAAAATGGCAGTATAGCGTTTATTAAGATTTTGAAAATTGTTTATTTTTTTAGTTAAATTACCTACACAAACAATCAGCAATCCGGTAGCCAATGGGTCTAAGGTTCCTGCATGTCCGATTTTAAATTTCTTTTGAGAAGAGTATTTGCGGATTTCGTATTTTAATTTATTGATTACATCAAATGATGTCCAACGAAGAGGTTTGTTAATAAGCAATAAAGCACCATCTTCTATCTTAATATTCTGAAGAACGGATAAAATCATTTATTGAGGGATTCGTAATGTTTTACCAACAAGTAAAGGTTCGTTTGCGTTGATATTATTTATTTTTTTTATATCTTCAATCGAAGCTGTTTGAAAGCGTTGTGCAATACTCCAGAGAGTATCTCCTTTGGCAACTTTATAAGTAATAAAAGTAGGGGTTTCTTTTTGAGGTACATGAACTTCTCCCTTTTTAGTTGATGTTAGGGTAGAATCAAAAATTATATGTTGTACAGAGTCCGAATGGCTTACATTTGTCAAGGAAGAATCTATAGTTGATTCTACAGTTGGATTAGCTTGTTTATTTTCAAGCGGTACTTTCACATAGCCGACAATAAGTTTTTCTCCCGGATGTATCATACTGGATTTTTTATTGTTCAATCGATATAATTCGGATACAGGAATACGATATTTATTTGAGATGATGGATAATGATTCGCCACTTTTAACAATATGAAATTTATATTTTGTAGAAGTAGAGCAGGAGGCATCATCGGCAGATACAAATGCTGCCTCAGCAATATTATGTGTTGGAAAATATAAGGAAGTATTATAATTATAAATGCTATCTTTGTTCGTTACGAACGCACTTATATATTCTACCGGTAATGTCAGCACATAAGTTTCAGAAGAAGCAGGAATAACATTTCGTTTATATTGGGGATTATAACTAATAAGTTTTTCTATAGGAATATTGATAATGGCTGCAATTTGTTGGAAATGCAATTTGTTATTAACATGAATTGTATCAGTAATATCAAGGGGTATATTGGCAGGAGTTATTCCGTACTTATCGTAATATTTCATGGCATACATAGCTCCGTAAAAAGCGGGGACATAGCCTCTGGTTTCTTTGGGTAAATAATTATAAATTTCCCAAAAATCAGTTTTTCCCCCCGAACGTTGAATGGCTTTGGTAACATTTCCCGGACCGCAATTGTAAGCAGCAATTGCTAATACCCAATCACCCCAAAACATTTCACTAAGGTCGCGAAGATGTCTTGCTGCTGCCTCGGTGGATTTTAATGGATCTCTTCGATCGTCAACCCAGGTGCTGACATTTAAATCATACATTTTTCCTGTGTTGTACATAAATTGCCAAAGACCGGTGGCACCGGCACGTGAAACGGCGGTAGGATTAAGAGCCGATTCGATAACAGCCAGATATTTAAGCTCGATTGGACAATTATTTCTGTCTAAGGCTTCTTCAAATAAAGGAAAATAATAATGAGATAAACCCAATAAAAGGGATATGTTTTTATATCTCTTAGTATAGAGTTCAATATAATTGCGTATGTGAGTGTTATAAACCAAAGGAAATAATGTTTGGTCAGTAATTGCCTTTAAACGGAATAAATAAATTGAATCTATATTTTTTGAATTAATATCTTGATATTCTATTGCATGTTGTGAATTTTCATGATAATCGGCTTTTTTTGCATACCATGTTTCGTTTATGGCATTTAATTGTTCCAAAATCCGGGATTCTTCTTCAATCAAATTACTGTCTATAATAACAACAGTTCCATTTTGAGCGTATAAAGAGATTGAAAAAGTGATTAGTATAAAATGTAGTACATATTTTAAACGCATAGATTCTTTCATTAAATTAAGTACATTTTTTCAAAAAGGAGAAAAATTTTGCAAAAATACATTTTTTTTTAATTTGGTGAATTTATTTTTCAACTATCATTATTTCTACTCTACGATTCAAGTTTTCTTCTTCTGCATTCTTTTCATCCGGGAAGCGTTTGTTTGCTGAACCAAACCCTTTGTATGTCATGCGACTTTTATCAATTCCTGAACGAATTAAAAAATCATAAACGGCTTTTGCTCTATTAATACTCAAGGTGTAATTATCGTTAACCATATCATAACCGTCCTTTCCATCAGTTTGACAACAAATATGTCCTTGGATTTCGATTTTTAAATCCGGATATTTGTTCATAATGTATGCTAATTCTCGTAGGGCAGCTTCAGATTCTGTTTTAAAAAGGGGAGTGCCTCCATAGAAGATAATATTTTCCAAAACGAACTGTTTGCCAACTTCCAATTCCTCTTCCTTAATAGTATTAACCCAATTTGAATCTTCAGAAAATATTTTTGTTTGTTTTTCGGGAATAATACTATATCTGATTTCGGCAATTCGATGTGCTGCTATACCACGATCAGAAGTGTCTTTTCGCTGAGAGGAATTACTAGTTGGATATATTCCCATTCCTTTCACAATAACGATTTTATTTTTAGGAATACTGTTTTCTATAAGATAGGAATAAACACTTTTAGAACGTTTCTCCGATAATTTTTGATTGTAATTTTCAGTTCCTAAAAAATCAGTATAAGCAACAATCTCAATAGAATCGATAGTTGGTGTCTTTATAATGTCATAAATGACCGATTTGTTTTTGCTTGAAAGCGTTTGTTCATTTATATTGAAATAAATTATAACTGTATGTTTTTCTTGCGAAAAAGCAATGAAAGTTGAAAAACAAAAAACAAAAAATAATGATAAATTGCGCATGTTAAAATATAGTTAAGCTATAATAAATAATATCGAAAAAAATTATTTATTGTGATTACTTCTAAATTATTTTATAAGTATAAAACACAAATATGATAATAAGGTATTTATATTTCCATTAATCAAGTAATTATAATAAGTGGAGTTTCTTTTCCAAATAAATAAAGAGGACTAATTTATTTAATCCTCTAATATATGCAAAATATTTATTGAAGAACTATTTTTTTAGTAATGATTTTATTGTTGGTACTATCAAATATTTCAAAAAAATACAAACCTTTAGTGTAATTACTAATATCCATAATATATATTTGTTGTGATATATATGATGACCATATAACTGCTCCGGAAGAGTTTAGAATTTTAATTTGAAAGTTGTTCATTTTTAAATAATTGCCACAATCAACCCATAAATTATCTTTAGTGGGATTAGGGTATAATTTCACTTCATTTATATCAGGAGTAGGATTGATAGAAACATTAATCATGATATTTAAAGTATCTTCAACGGAAAGGGTATCTGTAAAATAATTAGGGTTATAAATAAATTTTGAATATCTATTAATGATACTATCGCATCCAATTGTTGTTGTTAAACTGTCCGTTCTTTTAAAGTATATTTCAGGAGAAAGAGATTCGAAAATTTTATTTGAGACATAATAACTAGTTGTGTCATTATAATTGAAATTTGTACATCCTACATATAATTTATATACTTCTTTTTGAGTTAAAATACGATTCCAAATACCAATATCGTCAATCACTCCGTTAAAAAACCCATCATAGTTTAGTTGCGTACTACCAAAACATAAGGGTGCAGTTCCATAATTCAATGAAAAATTTGTTGATTCACTATCTAAAAGTACACCATTTTCATAAAATTTTAGGATATTAGAATCTATTGTAATTACAATGTGTTTCCAAACATTTATGGTTGTCGTATTGCTAAAACAAGTAGCATTTGCACCATTAGAGGCTAAACCATGAAATTTATTCAAATCAGTTCTGTATCCAATCATATAACCCTCAAAATAAGAGCTATGTGAATTTTTTTTGAAAATAACAGATGCCATATCACTATTTCCACCCGTTTGAGTACAAGTTGTTCCGTTGAGTTTTACCCACACCGAAATGGATACCTTTGTGGGCTTTAAATATACATTGTCGGCAACGGTAATGAAATCATTTATGCCATCAAAATTATAGGCGCTATTTACGTTTCCAAATCTATCAGTTGTTAAAGTGGCCCCGAATACAGAACCGTTATTTCCATTACCACTTTCATCATTGGCATTTCCGTTAAAAGGCCAATTTCCTACTAATCCATTTGTTGGCAATTGAGAAAATGTTAATAATGTAATACACATGAAAACGAAGCATATAAAAATTTTTTTCATGATTGTGTTTTTAATTATTTTTTATGCAAAAATATATTTTATTTTTTATATAGAGTTATAATTTCTATTTTTTTTAAAATACATTTAAAACATTCAGTAAGTCAATACTTTTAATTTTTTGTTCTTGGTTTTGTATTTATATTCTATTTTTTTATACTTTTGCAAAGTAAAATTAAAAGATAACAAATATAAATATTTGAAAAACAATCGTAAAAACTCTTTATGAAAGCAGTAATTTTAGCAGGTGGATTTGGAACACGTTTAAGTGAGAGTACACATTTAATTCCTAAACCTATGGTAGAAATAGGAGGTAAACCTATTCTTTGGCATATAATGAAAATGTATAGTTTTTATGGGTTTACTGACTTTATCATATGTTGTGGGTATAAACAATATATTATTAAAGAGTATTTCGCTAATTATTTCAGGCATAATTGTGATATTACTGTTGATTTATCGGATAATAGCATAGAAGTTTTAGATAATCATTCTGAAAATTGGAAAGTTACGATGGTAGATACAGGATTACATACTATGACAGGAGGACGTATCAAACGCATACAAAAATATATCGGTGATGAGACTTTCTTATTAACATATGGAGATGGAGTATCTGATGTAAACATAAATAAAACCATTGAAAAACATAAAGAGTCAGGAAAGATATTAAGCATGATGGCTTTTCAACCGGGAGGACATTTGGGTGTTTTGGACATACATGGAGAAGAAGTAAAATCTTTTGTAGAAAAACCTAAAGTATCCGGAACATGGATAAATGCAGGTTTTTTTGTGTGTGAACCTCAACTTTTTGATTATTTGGAAGGTGATCATGAAATGTTTGAACGTCAGCCTATGGAACGGATGATGAAAGATTCGCAAATACATGCTTATAAACACAACGGTTTTTGGAAACCAATGGATACTTTGCGGGATTGCAACGAATTGAATGATTTATGGGAAAAAGACATCGCTCCTTGGAAAGTATGGTAATACAAACAATTATTATCTAATGTATATAGTTAAGATGGAAAAATTTTACAAAAACAAAAAAATACTAATAACAGGGCACACAGGGTTTAAAGGTACATGGTTAACGATAATTTTAAATAGTTTCGGTGCAGAACTTATGGGTTATGCGTTAACTCCTGATACGAATCCTTCGTTTTTTACTATCAGTAAAGGAGAATCACTCTGTAAATCGATTATCGGCGATATAAGAGATATAGCTAAATTACATAAACAAATAAAAGAATTTCAACCGGATATTGTATTTCATCTTGCGGCTCAACCTATAGTGAGAACATCCTATCAAATTCCGGCAGAGACATTTGAAGTCAATGCGATTGGCACTGCTAATGTTTTAGATGGGATACGTCAGTTGTCAAAACCTTGTATAGCAGTTATGATAACAACAGACAAAGTATATGACAATATGGAAAGTGGTCGTGCATATCAGGAAAGCGACCGTTTGGGAGGATATGATCCTTATAGTGCCAGCAAAGCGTGCGCAGAACTAGTGATAGATTCCTATAGAAAGTCTTTTTTCAATTCGAAAGAATATGAGAAACATCAAACATCTCTTGCTTCGGCACGGGCAGGAAATGTAATAGGTGGTGGTGATTGGGCAAATGACAGACTGATTCCTGATATTGTAAGAGCCTTAGCTAAAAAAGAAAGCATACAAATTCGTAATCCCAAAGCTGTCAGACCTTGGCAACATGTGTTGGAGCCACTGTGGGGATATTTGACCTTGGCAAGGAAGATGGCTGAAAATCCTCTTATGTATGCGGATGCTTTTAATTTCGGTCCTTTCCCATCGGATGTATTAACTGTAAAGGAAATGACCGAATTAGCCGTTGATATTTGGGGAGAAGGTCAAATTTCATTTCCTAAATTAACTAACCAACCCCATGAAGCCGGATTACTATCATTGGATATCACTAAAGCTGAACGTCTTTTAAATTGGAAGCCAAAATTAAATGCTAAAAAAGCATTAGCATTTACGCTGGAATGGTATAAATCGTATTATAATAATGATTCTAATATGATAAACATTACACATAATCAGATAGATACTTATATGGATATGTAATTTTAATCAAGTATTTTCATTGAAAAAAGAAAAAATGACAAAACGAGAACAGATACTATCATTAGTTAAAACATATTATAAGGAAACCTATGAGCAACAAAAAGTTTTTATTCCCGGTGATAGGATAAGTTATGGAGGAAGAGTATTTGACGAAGAAGAAATGTGTAATTTGGTAGATGCATCGTTAGATTTTTGGCTGACAACGGGTCCTTATGCTGAACAATTTGAAAAAGATTTTGCTCATTTTTTACAAGTAAAGTATGCTTTGTTGACAAATTCCGGTTCATCGGCAAATCTGTTAGCCTTTATGGCTTTGACATCACCTTTACTGAAAGAGAGAGCCATACAAAGAGGCGATGAAGTTATTACAGTAGCATGTGGATTTCCCACTACCATTGCTCCTGCTATTCAATTCGGAGCAATTCCCGTTTTTGTTGATGTTGCTATACCTCAATACAATATCGATGTTTCTTACTTAGAAAAAGCATTATCGCGTAAAACAAAAGCAGTTATGATTGCTCATACACTGGGAAATCCTTTTGATTTAAAAGCAATAAAAACATTCTGCAATCAACATAATCTTTGGTTGATAGAAGATAATTGTGATGCATTAGGTTCAAAATATTATATGGATGGGGCATGGAAATATACAGGAACCATTGGTGATATCGGAACCTCCAGCTTTTATCCCCCACATCATATGACTATGGGCGAAGGTGGTGCAGTGTATACAAACAATCCTTTGTTAAAACGTATTGTCGCTTCAATAAGAGATTGGGGAAGAGATTGTTTCTGCTTATCAGGGAAAGATAACACCTGTAATCACCGTTTTGACCAACAACATGGAGAATTGCCTTTTGGGTATGACCATAAATATGTCTATTCTCACTTTGGGTATAATTTAAAAGTTACCGATATGCAAGCAGCCATTGGTTGTGCTCAATTGAAAAAACTTCCCGATTTTATTGCTGCCAGAAAAAAAAATTGGAATTATTTAAAAGAGCAACTTCTTGAATTAAAAGATGTTTTTTATTTGCCTGAAGCGATTGAAAATTCCGATCCTTCGTGGTTCGGTTTTTTGTTAACCATTAATCCAAATGCATCTTTTAAACGCATTGATATTATTAATTATTTGGAAAAAAAGAACATTCAAACTAGATTGCTTTTTGCCGGCAATCTATTGAAACATCCTTGTTTCAATGTAATGAGAGAAAGTCAAGAAGGATATAGAGTAATAGGAACATTAAAGCAGACAGATATTGTTATGGAACAAACGTTTTGGATAGGAGTTTATCCGGGTATGCAAAAAGATATGCTTCAATACATGGTAGAACAAATTAAATTATTTGTTAAAACGTTTAAATAATATTGAATATGGAAATTCATCTTACCGATATTTCCGGTTTAATGATTTTAAAGAACCCTATTTTTCAAGACATAAGAGGGTTTTTTCAAAAGATATTTACCTTTGATGAATTTGAAAAAAATAAATTGGATGTTGGGTTCAAAGAATTTTATTATTCTGTTTCTCAAAAAGATGTTATTCGTGGGATGCATTTTCAAACGCCACCTTGTGAACATTCGAAACTTGTGTTTGTAAATCATGGTTCGGTAATCGATGTAGTAGTAGATTTACGCAAGTTGTCACCTACTTATGGACAATATTTTTCTATTGAATTAAATGACTCATCCGGAGTCGCATTGTATATCCCAATAGGTTTTGCACACGGATTTTGTGCAAAAATGGATAATACTATAGTTAATTATCTGCAGACCAGTATTTATTCTAAAGAAAATGATACAGGTATTTTGTATAATTCTTTTGGATTCGATTGGCAAGTAAAAAATCCCATTTTATCGGAAAGAGATTTAGCATTTCAATCATTTCATCATTTTAAAACTCCTTTTTAATGAATATACTTATCACAGGCGGTACAGGTTTTATAGGTACTCATTTAGTAAGAGCGTTGTGTAATCATCATCAGCTACATGTGTTAGTGCCTCCTGATTTGGATTTTGTAATTCCTGAAAATGTGAAAGTTATTGAATTTTCTGATGATATACCGGCACTTCATTCCTATTTGATTGAAAATAAAATAGAAGGAATTGTCCATTTGGCTACATTATTTATAGCACAACATCGAAGCGAACAAATTAAGGATATGGTTCTTTCGAATATTTATCTTGGAACTGCCATTCTCGAAGCTGTTCAAGCTTCATCGGTTCAATGGTTTTTAAATACCGGAACCATATGGCAGAATTATAAAAGTGATAGTTTAGATTATTGCCCGGTGAATTTATATGCCGCTACTAAGCAAGCATTTATTGATATGGCTGCATTCTATATAGAAACCAGTGATTTAAAATTTGTAACATTAAAATTGTCAGATACTTTCGGCGGAGGTGATACCAGAAGAAAACTATTTACTATTCTGAAAGAAGCGGCCATAAGTGGAGAAGAATTACGTATGTCTCCCGGGGAACAGTGTCTCGATATATTGTATATTAGTGATATTATTTCCGGCTTTATACATTTAATACACTTACTTCATGATAACAAAATTAAAGAAAATGACTATGTTTTGGCTGCGCAAAAAAGATATACGTTAAAAGAAGTGATTGGAATCTTTGAAAAAGTAAGTGGAAAGAAATTAACTGTTGTTTGGCGCGGTAGAGAATATAGGAAAAGAGAAGTAATGCAACCATGGCAGAAAGGAAAAGTATTGCCGGGTTGGAATGCACAACTATCTTTAGAACAAGGAATCGCTTTATATTTAAACGAAAATGGAGATGCATACTAATCAATTATCTTTTCCATTAGTAAGTGTCTGCATTCCCACGTACAATGCATCAGCTACTATTATTGAAACCTTAAATTGTGTTATAAATCAAACATATAAAAATATTGAAATTATAGTTTGTGATAATCAATCAACAGATCGTACCGTAGAATTAATAAAAAAAATCTCTGATGAAAGAATCCAAATCCATATAAATACTGAGAATGTTGGCATGTTAGAGAATTTTAATATTGTTCTATCCAAGGCGAAGGGTAAATATGTAAAACTATTATGTTCTGATGATAGAATTTCAAGTGATTGCATTGAAAAACAAGTGAATGTTTTTCAAAACCAATGCTATAAAGATATTGTAATGGTTTCTGCCGAGAAAATTGTGATAGATGAAAAAGGCAAGCAACTTTTCATAAAACGTTTTCCCGGAAAAGGAGGTTTCTATGATGGTGAAAAAGCTTTACGCAAAAGTTTTAGATTTGGAACTAATATTTTTGGCGAACCCGGTTCGGTATTGTTTTTAAATGAAGCAGTTCAAAAAGCAGGAAAAATAAACATTCCCATTGAATTAACCTATGTAGTAGATTTACAGCTGTATTCGCAAATATTAATACAAGGAAATCTATTTGTATTAAAAGAACCTCTGTTTTCATTTAGAGTAACAAAAAACTCTTATACTGCAAATTCGAAATGGGAATCGGCAATTGTCTTCAATAAATTAAGAAAGAAATATACACGAGAAAAATTTGTTTCTTTCTCTTTTGTCGATAAAATCCTTGCATTTATTATGTCATGGATTTTGTGTGTATTAAGAAATATGATTTTTAAATTAACTAATAAAAAATAAGAATATGTTATTATCGATTATCATTCCATGTTATAATGAAGAGTTGGTGATAGAAGAAACCTATAAACGATTGTTAAATGTCCTAAATAAAATGGATAATAAGTACGAATTGATTTTTATCAATGATGGAAGTAGAGATAAAACGTATGAAATTTTGTACAAATTATCTCATGAAGATAAAAGAGTGAAAATTTTAAATTTTTCACGTAATTTCGGACATCAATGTGCAGTTACGGCAGGAATAAATCATTGTCAAGGGGATGCGGCTGTTATAATTGATTCTGATTTACAAGATCCACCTGAAGTTATTGTGGAGATGTTGAAAATTATGGAAACCCATAAAGCTAATGTTGTTTATGGGGTTCGTAAAAAACGTAAAGGCGAAAGTTGGTTTAAACTAGTAACCGCAAAATATTTTTATCGCTTCTTAAATAGTTTATCCGATGTTAAATTTCCCGTTGATACAGGAGATTTTCGTTTGATTGACAGAAGTATTATTGATACCTTCAATCGCATGGAAGAAAAGAATAAATATATTCGTGGTTTAATAAGTTGGATGGGATATAAACAAGTTCCATGTTATTACGAACGTGAAGAAAGATTTGCAGGTGAAACAAAATATCCTTTTAAAAAAATGATTAAATTTGCAATGATTGGAGTGTTCTATTTTTCTAAAAAACCATTACAAATTGCAACTTTCAGCGGTTTTATATCGGTAGCGATTGGAATTATTTACGGTTTGATAGCATTAATTACAAAATTGATTAATCCCGATGCATTAGTAACAGGATGGACGACACTTATAATTTTAATTATCTTTTTTGGTGGAGTTCAATTACTTACCATAGGTGTTTTGGGTCAATACATGGGTAATTTATTTGATGAAGCGAAAGATCGACCGGAATATATTATTGGTGATAAAATAAATTTCTAACAATTTAATTAGTATTAGGTATGAAATTGAATGTTGAATATTTCAAAGACAAAAAAAACATTATTTGGATGGCATTTTTTGCTGTATTATTGATTGTAATGATTAGCTTGAGTGTGGGTGCCGGCATGAATGGAGATGAAGAAATGCAAGCAATACAAGCAAATAATGTACTTGAGTATTATAAAAGTTTCGGAAATGATACGGCTGCGATTTCTACAACAATAATGAAAAATGACAAACCCGAATATTGGAACTTGCCTTTATACGGACAAGTTATTGATAATTTGGCAGGTTTTGTTGCTCGGGTGTTTTCTATTGAGGATGTGATGATGACACGTCATGTGGTTTGTTCCATTTTTGGATGGTTAGGGATAGTATTTGTTTCTTTATTGACATTACGCATTAGCGGTAGCCGCAGAGCAGCAGTATTTGCTGCTTTACTTTTGTTTTTGTCACCGCGATTTCTCGGACATTCGTTTAATAATATCAAAGACGTTTCTTTTGCCACTGCCATGATAATGGGAGTGTACTATATTACTGTTTTCTTACAAGAGTTCCCTAAAGTTCGGCGTTCAACAATGATTATGTTGACGATAAGTATAGCTTTCGCTATGGCGGTACGTATTCCGGGTATTTTATTGATACCCTATTTTGCTTTGTTTGGATTAGTGTATTTATTTAGACAATATCAAGAAAATC
>ERZ1645192.3863-NODE-3863-length-12043-cov-6.257758_pt1 | contig 12043 bp, 8 predicted proteins | sample MGYA00575354_ERZ1645192 | MGnify/ENA primary metagenome ERZ1645192 (study PRJEB40844, sample SAMN11349763) | freshwater sediment metagenome | isolation source: river sediment | host: Sediment | place: India: Faizupur Khadar , New Delhi | collected 2017-02-21 ... | reverse complement strand
CAAGCGCTATCATCGCTCTCTTGCCGCGGCGTAGCGGCCGCGCGGAGCCGGGTCCCCGACCTCGTTCTCGGGAGTCAGAATCCGTGGCTCCAATCCCACCCCTTGACTTCGCAGGCCGCAGTCGCCACTGTGTCGGGCGGACCGTGGACTCTCGGAGACAGAACCTTCTCACCGGTGTGGTGCTCGCGCTCGTTGTCGGAGCCGGAGCGTGGCTTCGCTTTCACGCGATCGGCGCAAAGCCGGTCTGGCTTGACGAGTCGTTCAGCATCTGGCTGGCCAACCAGGGGGTGACGGACGCGTTGCGCTGGATGGTGAAGGTCGACCAGCACCCGCCGCTGTACTACCTGCTGCTGCACTTCTGGCAGAGGCTCTTCGGCGACCTGCAGGGCACCGTGCGCGGCCTGTCGGCCGTTCTTGGAGTCCTCGCGATCCCTGTATTCTTCTTGGCGATCCGCCGCCTCGTGGACCGGCCGACGGCGGTGATCGCGTCGGTGATCCTTGCGTTCGCGCCGTTTCATGTCCGCTTCGCCCAGGAAACGCGGATGTACGCCCTCCTGACCCTGCTTGCGGCGGCGGCGATCTACTGTCTGGCCCGCGTGTTGACGGAGCGGTCCGCATCGCGCTGGCCGTGGATTGGGCTGGTGCTGGCCCAGGCGGGCGTGATGCTCACGCACAACACGGCCGCGGCGTTCTTCCCGCTGGCGCTCAATTTGCCGATCCTCGGCGTGGCGTTCTACTACCGGAGCCGGCCCGACGCCTGCCCCTGGGCCGGCATGGCCCAGCCGGGCTTCATCCGTCGGTGGCTGATGGCGCAGGCGCTGGCGATCCTTTGCTGGCTGCCGTGGTCGTATCCGTTCTTCATCCAATCGCACCGTGTGTACGAGGAGTTCTGGATCGGGGCGCCGACGGGGCGGTCGGTGCGGCGCGCGTTCGAGATGTTCAACTACGCGCATCTCGCGAGAGACTTCCCCGGCCGCGACTACTGGATGTATCTGTATTGGGGGCTTGCCCTGCTCGGCCTGGTCTGGCTGCTGCGCGTGCCGGCGCTCGGCCTTTTGTTCCTCTCGTTGTTCGGGACGGCAATCGTCGGCGAGTTGCTCGTGAGCCTCAAGCGCCCGATCTTCTACGACCGCACGCTGATCTGGACCACGCTCGCGTACTACGCGCTGATGGCCGCCGGAATTCGCAGCCTGTGCGGGATTGCCATGGCGCCGGGGTCGAGGCGGAGGCGGTGGCTCGTTGTCGTCGCGCAGGCTGTGCTCCTGGCGTGCATGCTGCGCCTGCAGTTGGCCGCGGCTACGTACTACTTCGAGAAGTACCGCAAGGAGGATTGGGCGAGCGGCGCTGAGTTCGTCGCGACGCACGCCGCGCCCGGCGACCTCGTGGTTTTCAATGCGACGTGGGTGCAAATCCCGTTCGAGTACTACTACCGCCACCATCGCATGCCGGTGGTCATGAAGGGCCTGCCGGTGGACCTGTTCGACCGCGGAATTCTTGAGCCGAAAATGGCCGTCGAGGACGTGCCGTACATGGTCGAGCTGCTGAAGGGCCGCGACCGTCTGTGGCTCGTCTACTCGCACGATTCGTACACGGACCCGGAGCAGATCATCATCCGGTCTCTCAAATACGTCATGACGCAGGCCGAGTACCAGGAACTCGCGGGACTGGACCTTTACCGATTCGAGAGACGCAAGAGGGAATGGGACGCGGACGATCTCCGCGTATACCTGGCCGTGCGCCGCCCGCATGAATTCAGCTTTGAATGTCCGGAGGCGAAACGGGTCACGGTGGCGGGGACCTTCAACGCCTGGAACAGCCAGGAATACCCGATGGCGCGGGACACCGCCGGCGTGTGGCGGATCACCGTCGAAATGCCCCTGGGCGATCACGAATACGAGTTCAAGATCGACGACAGCCGGTGGACGGAGGACCCGAAGAATTCGCGGAAGCGGGCCACTCCATTCGGCTACAGCACATCCCTCCTCACGATCGAAGAAGACGGGCTGGCGCGCTGACGGCGCGCGGGAAAGCTTCTGGAATGGCTAGAGTTTGGAGCCGGTATTCTTGTTCCACCCGCCGCAGTAGAGGTCGATACAGTCAGGGCATAGCCCGTGCGACACGCTCGCGTCGGAATGGTCGCGCATAAAGACGTCCACGGGAATCCAGCTTCCGTCGAAACGGATTCGCTTGCAGCCTGCGCAGAAGATCAGGAAGCCTTCCAGGTACTTGATGCGGGTCAGGAACATGCGCGTCAGGGTGATCGCCAGGCAGCCCAGCGCGATGGTCAACCCCGACTCGAGCAGGCTTTCTTTCCAGTTGATGGGGGTGGCCGGCGCGCCAAGCAGGTGGTGCGGCAGATCCAGAATCTCGTCGATCCACAGAATAAGAAACAGCAAGCCAAACCCGAGCAACTCGTAGCCGACAACCCGTTTTGAAAGCGTCCTTGTTTTCTGCGACACGACTTCCTCCCTTTACCCTTTGGGGTGGCCGTTTCGCCTCCCCCCCCTCCGCACACATCCAGTGCATGATGGAACGCGGGACGATAGGTTCGGACGCATAGCGTGGCAAGATCAAACAACAACAATCGGAGGGGCCCTCGCACGGGCAGATCGACCGCCCGCTTCAGTCGCAAACCGGAAACGGCGCATTTCTGATTGCGCGGCGCCGGCTTCGGTAGTAAATTCCACGTCCGAATTCGTCCGAAAACCAACCGATATGACACGGAGGTAAACGATGAAGAAGAAAGTCCTCATTCCCACCAAGCTGGATAAAGTCGCCCGCGAACTCCTGGAAAAGAACGGCAATTACACCGTTGTGCAGGAGGAGAAAACCGAACTCGCCGTGCTGGCCAAACAGCACGCGGACGCGCATGCGTTGATCGTCCGCAGCGAGAAGGTCACCAAGGAAATCATCGACGCATTGCCGCAGCTGAAGGTCGTGATGCGCGCCGGGTCCGGCTACAACACGATCGACACGAAGTACGCCCGCAAAAAAGGCATCGACGTCATGACGACGCCCGGCGCGAACGCGAACGCGGTGGCCGAGGAGGTCGTCGCGCTCATGCTTGCCGATGCGCGCCACCTGGTGGAAGCCGATCCCTCCTGCCGCAAGGGCGACTGGGAGAAGAGCAAGTTCATGGGCCGCGAGATCACCGGCAAGACGATCGGTATCGTCGGCCTCGGCTACATCGGCAAGCTCGTCGCCAAGCGCCTGAGCGGTTTTGAAATGGCCCTTCTCGGATACGATCCGATCATCTCCGAGGAACGCGCGCGGCAGATGGGCATCCAGCTGGTCGACCTGCCGACGCTGTTCGAGAAGTGCGATTACATCACGCTGCACATTCCGGAGAACAGCGAGACGAAAGGGCTGATCAACGCCGCGCTTCTCTCGAAGATGAAGAAGGGCGCCACGCTGGTCAACTGCGCCCGCGCCGGCGTCGTCAACGAGGCGGACCTGCGCGCGCTGAAGGCGGAGAAGGGCATCCGGTTTCTGAACGACGTCTATCCCAAGGACGAACCGGGACCGAAGACGGTCATCGACATCGCCGACATCATGGTTCCGCATCTCGGCGCGAGCACGCACGAGGCGAATTCGATGGCTGCGAAGCGGGCCGCCGAGGAGCTGATCGAGTTCGACGAGAAGGGCATCACGAGCTACATCGTCAACCGCGACATCCCCGAGGGGCTGGATGCGGCGTACGGCGAACTCGCGTTCCTGCTCACCAAGCTTTGCCGGCGGGTCGTCGGCAAGGACACGAAGCTGAAGCAGGTGGAAACGAGTTTCTACGGGAAGCTCAAGCCGTTCGCGGATTGGCTGATGGTCCCGGTGACCGCGGCGTTGAGCGATGCGTTCGACCGCTCGTCCGACGCGAAGGCGGCGCGCGCGTTCCTCAAGGACATGGGCGTGGAATGCGGCAACCGCGAGACCGACGAGAAGAAGGGCTACGGGAACTCGATCACGGTGGACCTGACCGGCGGTGTGGACGCGGGCGTGCTGCACAGCGCGAGCGTGCGCGGCACCGTGGCCGAGGGCGTGATCATGATCTCCCGCATCAACGACTTCCACAAGTTGTACTTCGAGCCGAAGGGCCACACGGTCGTGTTTGTCTACAAGGACCGGCCCGGCATTCTCGGCCGCATCGGCGGAGCGCTGGCGAAGGCCGGCGTCAACATCGATGATGTCCGGAACCCGCACGATTCGAAGGGCGAGAAGTCCATCGCGATCCTGAAGGTCAACAAGGCCGTCGAGGACGACGTGATCAAGGCCGTCGCGAAGGACATCGAGGCCCTGAGCGCGTTCTACGCGGAACTGTAAGACGGTTCGCAGTTCTCGGTTCAGGGTTCGCGGTTGATGTGTGTTCTCGGGATGGGTGAAACCGGGAACAGGGAACTCTGAACCGGGAACATTGCGTTACCGCCACTTTTCGAAGAGTTCGTCGAAGAGATCGTGCTGGGCGCGGAGCGGTTTAACGAAGAGATGGGATGTTCCGCCGCTGCGGAACGGGGGCGGGCCGACCTTGATTTCGTCGCCTGCGTACGTCCACGGCTCCTGCGGGCGCATCCACGGGCCGGACGATCCTCCCCGCGACGCTTCCTGTATTCGCACCATCCTGTATTCCGCGCCGGCCGCCTGGTAGATGAAGATGGCGATGAGGATCAGGAAGATGTTTATCTTCAGGAGCCCGACGACCCCGAACACGATGGCCATGAACCGGCCCACCTTGGCGGCAATCTGGGTGGCCATCAGGCGCCCCGTCCGCGGCGTCAGCCACGCTCGGAAAATGCGGCCGCCGTCCATGGGGAAGGACGGCAGCAGATTGAAGAGCACGAGCATGAAATTCACCGCCCCGAGCAGCGAGAGGGCGAGCGCGGGACGGAGCATGCCGAGACCCGCGAGCAGGCTTGCCGCACCCCAGCCGACGAGGGCCAGCAGCAGGCTGACGGCCGGGCCCGCGATGGCCACTTGAAACTCATCTGCAGGCCGCGTCGGCATGCGGTCCATCTGGGCCACGCCCCCGATGGGCAACAGGAGGATTTCGCGCGGGCGGCAGCCTTTGCGGATGGCCACGACGGAATGGCCGAGTTCGTGAAGGGCGACGCTGGCGAAGAGCCCGACGGCGGTAACAAACCCCCAGAAGAACGACCGGTCTCCCATGGCCTGGGCGTAATCGAGTCCGATCAGCGGCAGCACGACCAGGAGCGTGAGGTGCACGCGAATCGGAATGCCGAACACTCTGGCTATTTGAAACGATCCCATGGTTATCTCATACCATCATCGCCGCGTGTCTTCAATCAACTGAGGAGAGATTGCAGCATTCCGCCGTCGGCGGGCACTGCCGCGCCCGTGATTCCGGACGCCTGTTCGGAGGCGAGAAAGGCGACCAGGGCGCCGAGTTCCTCGGGTTTCTGGAATCTCTTTTGCGGCAACCGCGCAACGAGTTCCGCGGCGACGGTTTCCTTGTCCCGGCCGGTTCGCCGGGCCGTGTTCTCGAGCAGTTGTTCGTAGCGCTCCGTGCGGTAGGCGCCCGGCAGAACGGTGTTCACCGTCACACCGTCCGCCGCGACTTCCCTGGCCAGCACCTTGAGATAGGCCGTCACGCCGGTCCTGAACACGTTGCTGAGAACCAGGTTTTCAATCGGTTCCTTGACCGAGTACGACGTGATTGTGATCACGCGCCCCCAGCCGCGTTGCCTCATCCCCGGCACGAAGTGCTCGCACATGCGCTTCGTGTAAAGGAGGAGAGATTCGTACGCCTTCCCCCAGGCCGTTTCGTCGAGTTCGAAACTGCGGCCGGGGGTCGGGCCTCCGGTGTTGTTCACCAGGATGTCCACCGGACCCCACGCCCCCGCGCGGGCGATGCATGAGCGCACCCCCTCCGCGGTGGAAAGATCGGCGGCGATGGTGAGGATGTTCTGTCCGGGCTCAAACGCCTTTGCGGCCTCGCGCAGATTCTCCTCTGAGCGGGAAACGAGGGCGACGGCGCATCCCTCCGCGGCCAGTGCCTTGGCCGCGGCCAGGCCGAGTCCCTTGCTGGCTCCGCCCACGAGAGCTTTTCGTTTTCCGAGACCGTAATCCATGGGTGATCCCTTCCTCTTTTTGCGGTCAGAACAGCTTTTCGCCGCTTGATTTCCCTGTCGCTTCGGCTAGTCTTTTGGCCGTCGTTGTGCCACGTCCGAACACGGATTACAAGCGAAGGAGATGGCAAGATGAGAAAGCGTTTCTTGTGGTTGTCGGTTGTGTTTGCGGTCATCGCGGGGTTGTCGGTCCAGAATGCGTCAGCGCTCTGGGGGAAGACGGCGACGACGGCAACCGAGTCGTCAAACGCGAAGATGAATCTGGGCGAGTACAAGGGCCTCAAGCAGGCGATCGGCTGCAAGGATTTCGAGAACCAGTCCGGATGGTCGGGCCAGTGGGAGATCGGCAACAACCTCTCCATCATGCTCGAATCCGCGCTGTTCGACACAGGCCGCTTCGTCATTGTCGAGCGCGAGAAACTGACGGATGTCATCGCCGAGCAGGATCTTGCCGCCAGCGGGCGCACGGCCAAGGCCGGCAAGGTGGCACAGACAGGCTTGATTCGGTCCGCCCGCTACATCGCGACCGGCGCTATCACGACCGTTGAGGATAAGCAATCCGGCGGGAATGCCGGCATCAGCTTCAAAGGCATCAGCCTCGGCGGCGGCAAGTCGGATGCTCAGGTCACCCTGATCGTCAAGCTCATCGACACGACCACGGGCGAGATCGTCGCGAAGGAAAGCATCACGGGCAAGGCCGGGAATATCGGCCTTAACGTTGGTATTTCCAAGGGTGGATTGAACACAGACCTCGGAGGGTTCAAGAAGACCCCGCTCGGGCAAGCCGCCCAGGACTGCATCAACAAGGCCTCCGAGTTCATCGCGAAGAAGATGGAGCAGTTTCCGTTCGAGGGCAGCGTGATCAAGGTTTCCAACAATGGGCAGGTTCTCATCAACCGCGGTTCCGAGTTCGGCATGGAGGCCGGACAGGAGCTGGTGATGGCGGAGCAGGGCGAACTGCTGACCGATCCGGACACGGGCGAGGTGCTTGGCAATGAAGAGGGCAGCGTGATCGGCAAGATCAAGGTGGCCAAGGTGACGGAGAAGGTTTCGTACTGCGACGTGACGGAGGGGGAGAAGAACCCGCCGGCGGGCACGGTGGTCAAGGCTCAATAGGGAAGACGGTGGATGTTACTTCTTCCGGGCTGGCGGGCTAACGCATCGCCAGCCCGGCCTCTTCCGGGCTTTTAACAGGGACGTTCTTTTTCCGTATATTAACCGCAGATTCATCGGGATCGGTCAATATGGGCACTCGTCTTAAACGGGCGGCGAATCGAAGCGAGAGGGTTGAAATCGAGTTTCTCGAGTCGGTCCGGAAACGAATCACGCCGAATCGCATGATTCTCGAAACGCTGGGTGAACTCTACACCCGGACGGGGCCGTACGAAGAAGGCCTGAAGACCGATCTTGAGCTCACCCGGATATGCCCCCGTGAGGCGATCGCCTGGTACAACCTTGGATGCAGCTACGCGCTGACCAGCAGAAAAGCGGACGCGTTTTCCGCTCTGACCAAGGCGATTGAACTGGGCTACAAGGATGTCGAGTGGATGAGCAGCGACAGCGACCTTGAATCGATTCATAACGATCCGCAATTTCAGTCCTTGTTGAAACGCGTCAAAGGGTGAGGGCGGGAAAACCTGGGTATTGCCCGTGCTTGATTCCGGACATGGAAACAAGTACGGGCTTTTTTTACGGGCGGGTCCATGGACGAGCGCATCGAGATTATTGAAGGGGATATTACTCGGGTGGTGGTGGACGCCATTGTGAACGCGGCGAACAGCACGCTGCTGGGCGGTGGGGGCGTGGATGGTGCGATTCACCGCGCGGCCGGTCCGGATCTGCTGGACGAGTGCCGCGGCCTCCATGGCTGTGCCACGGGCGAGGCGAAGATGACGCGCGGCTACAAGTTGCCGGCCGGGCATGTGATTCACACTGTCGGACCCATATGGAGCGGAGGGGCGCGCAACGAGGACGAATTGCTGGCCAACTGCTACCGGAGTTGTCTTCGGCTCGCGGCGGAGCGCGGAATCAAGACCGTCGCTTTCCCGGCCATCAGCACGGGAGCTTATCGATTCCCTCTGCAGCGGGCGGTGCGGATTGCCTTGAGGGAGACGAAGGCGTTTCTTTCGGAACATCCGGCAATCGAGAAGGTGGTTTTCGTCTGTTTCGATCAGGACACACTTCAGGCGTATCGCTCTCTCTCTGCCGGGGAGGTCAGTCCCTGACGGAACCGTCAGCGGTGAATCGCGGCCGCTGCCAGGGGTGCCGTGGAACCGCGCAACACGAGCTGCGTTGACAGCACCGTGGTGGTGGGCGGTTCGTGACTCTCGCGCCGGGCAAGGATCCTTTGAACGGCCAGGCGTCCCATCATGCTCTTGGGAACCTGGACGGTCGTCAGCGGCGGCTGGGTGGCCATCGCCCACGCGGTATCGTCGAAGCCGATGATGGACATGTCCTGCGGGACCTTGATGGAGGAGAGGGCATGCAGCGCCTGCATGACGCCGGCGGCCATCTCGTCGTTGAAGCAGAATATGGCTGTCGGCATATCTCCGCTCTTGATGATTTCGGCCATGGCGGCATAGCCGCCCTCGCGCTGGAAATCGCCCTGGAAAATTCGCACGCTGTCGCGCGCTATCCCCGCGGTGTCGAGTGCCTCGTATACGCCGTCCAGGCGGTCTTTCGTGGCGACCTGGTTTGGCTGGCCGAGAACGACCGCGATCTTCCTGTGCCCGAGGGAGATCAGGTGTTCCATCGCCTGGTAGGCGCCGCCCTTGTTGTCGAGAACGATGGTATCCACCTGGAATCCGCGCATCGAGTAATCGACGAGGACCGGCGTGGGCCCTTTTTCGAGCATGAGCCGCAGGGAGGAAGGATCGAACATGCCGAGATAGATTGTCGCATCCACATTCGCCTGCGCCATCTGCTCGAGAATCTTGTACTGCGGTTCCACGTTTCGCACCGGCAGGATCAGGAAATTGGCCTGGAGCTTGCTCAGCTCCTCGCGGATGCTCTGAATGATTTCCATGTGGTAGAGGCCGGTGTTGCCGGGCACCATCAGGAACGAAACCAAGCCCACGGTCAGCGTTTTGCTGCGCGGCCCATCATAGCGGGCGGGGCGGGGCTGGTCCGACACGTAGGTCCCTTGGGCGGGAACGGAGTAGATCAAGCCGGCTGCGTTCAGATCGGAAAGAGCCCTGCGGACCGTGACCTTGTTGACCGCGTACAGCGCGGCCAGATCATCCATGGAAGGGAGTCGCTCTCCGGGCTTGTACTTCCCGGCGCCAATCTCCTTTTCCAGGATGCCGGAAAGCTGTCGGTACAGGAACTCGCGGTTCCTCTTGTCTCGGGAAAGACGCGGTAATTTACGTTTGTCGTATCCAATGGGCATTTTCATAGTCCGTTTTGTAGGTTCAACTATATGCATACTAGATGGCAACTACGGGCGCAACCACTTTATTGCAAATTCTTGCATGGCGGTGCGCGGTGGGGTGATCATAAAAAAGCTTGCTTTATTTAGGTCACTAGGATACATCTAGTACAAGAATTGGATGGTTATCTGACCTAGACAACCTTTGATGGTCTGAAGTTCACGGAAGGAGCCCACACCATGTCATCGACATACCGTCGTATTACCCTGGCCGGTGCCCTGATTTGCGCTTTACTTATGGGACCGGTTCTTGCGCATGCGCAAGTCAACATGCTCTCGAACGGCGGATTCGAGATCGCCAATCCGACGCTCGGATGGAATGGCATTTCCAGCTGGAGCAGTCCGGGTGATCAATGGGGCGGTGCGGCGCTTGGGACCGCGGGAGCCTACGCGGGATCGAACGTGATGCGGATCATCTCGTACGGCGGCTTCAGTCATCTGCTCCTGCAGGGACGGCCGGCCACAGCGGGCAAGATCTACGAGGCCGATGGCTGGTTGAAAACGCCGGCCGGCACGGACAATTTCAAGCCCACGAACGGTTATGTCACAATCCTTTTCCGTTTCTTCAACTCCGGCGGAACCCGGGTCGGTGAGAACTGCGAATCGGTCCGCTTTCAGGCGAACGGCCCCACGACTTGGACGCGCTATACGACGGGTCCCTGCCTGGCACCGGCCGGCGCGGTGACGGCGGAGGTCAGCTGTTTCTACTACCGAGGTTTCCCGACGGACGGCACGGTGACCGGTTCCGTTTATTTTGACGAGATGCGTCTGTACACCTCGACGGCGACCCGGGCGGGTGCGCTGTTCAATCCTGATTTTGAAGTTCAACCGTTCTCCGATCTCACCGCCGTACCCTATTGGCAGGGGCTTGGCTCTGCGGGCGCTGTCGTTACGAACGTGGCCCGAAATGGCCGTACCTCTCTTCAGATCTGGTATCCGGAAACGCTGGCGGCTCAGACGTGGGTGGCGACTGCCGGTACGCGCTATGCGTGCAGCGGCTACATGATCAAGACGAATGCCATCACCACGACCAACAACGCGCACGGCGTCATCCTTCTCCAGTTCTTCGACGCCACGGGCGCCCAGTTGGGTAATTCGTTCGAGAGCACGTACCTGACGAAGACGAACGCGACCAACGTGTGGATTTACGGATCGGCCAGCGGCGTGGCTCCGGTCGGCACCGTGACGGGCCGCACCTTGTGCGCCGTTCTGGGTTCGGACTCCGCGTTCTCGGGGTCCATCTTCTTCGACGATGTCAACCAGACTTCGATTCCCACGTCCGACACCGTGTCCGGCCTGCTGCACAATCCCGGGTTCGATGACGGCGCCGCCGGCAATGCCTACGACCTGGACCTGTCGTCCGGACTTCCTTATTGGAAATGGCTCGGCGGAACCAACGCCGGCTTCGTCACCGACAGCTACGAGTATGACGGTGTTCAGTCTCTCGCGATCACGTATCCCGCCAACATGGCGGCCCAGCGTGCGGCAGCGGTGACGGGCCGTACATACATCCTTCACGGCTACATGTCCTCGCCGGTGGGGCAGGTTCTGTCTAACTCCGCGTACGGCGTTTTCTTCATGGAGTTCTACTCAACCTCTTATAAGGGCGGCACCAGCATCGTGTCCGTGGCCGAGAGTCCTCACTTTACGAGCAACTACGCCGCCGGCACCTGGTACAAGTTCTCCATCACCAACACGGCTCCGTGGACCGGTTCGGTGACCTGCCGCGTGTTGACGGCGGTCATGGGCAGCACCAGTAACTATGGCGGGGCGGTTTATTTCGACGGGCTGACGCTGATCGAGACCAATATCGCGCGGGCCAACTCGCAGAGCGGCGCGCTTTGGAATCCCGGCTTCGAATATACGGCGAACGGCACGGTCTTCGATGCCATCGACAACTGGACGAATTTCGGCAACGCCGGCAACGTGGACAACCTGTACACGCGGTCGGGGATCCGCTCCCTGAAGATCTACTACCCGGGACAGTTGCTCCTCCAGAACTGGTCGGCGACGCAGGGCTATACGTATGCGAGTTCGGCCTACGCGTACACGCCGAGCGGCGCGGATCGCTTCTCGGGCGGAACGAACACGTATGGTTTGGTCGTGCTTGAATTCCTCGATGCCACGGGGACAAACGTGGTGGGCAGCTATCCGAGTCCCTGGTTCAGGACCACGAACGCGGCGGGAGCCTGGACCCTGCTGTCCGTGACGGGGAAGGCCCCGTTGGGCGCCGTAAGCGCGCGGACCATGGTCGGCATGCTGGGCTCGACTTCTTCGTTCAGCGGGGTGCTGTGGTTTGACGACGTGAGCCAGAGCCTGGTTTCCACAGGCGGGACGACTCAGTCGGGCGCGATTTTCAACGGCGGCTTCGATGATGGCGTGGTGGGCAACTGCTACTACCTGTCGAACAACCTGCCAAGCTGGACCTGGGCGGGTGGATCGAACGCGGGCTTTGTTGTGAGCGATCTGGCGCAGTCGAACAGCCAAAGCCTGACGATCGTGTGGCCGGGGAACCTGTCGTACCAGAACTTTGCGGCGAAGA
>ERZ1645192.3861-NODE-3861-length-12049-cov-44.947224_pt1 | contig 12049 bp, 10 predicted proteins | sample MGYA00575354_ERZ1645192 | MGnify/ENA primary metagenome ERZ1645192 (study PRJEB40844, sample SAMN11349763) | freshwater sediment metagenome | isolation source: river sediment | host: Sediment | place: India: Faizupur Khadar , New Delhi | collected 2017-02-21 ... | reverse complement strand
TGGCGATGTTCCATGACATTCCCGGTTTTGAGTATGACATCAAAGCCCATTACTCCCTCGAAGAAGCGATGAAAGTTATCGGGATGTGATGAAGATCCTGCAAAATTGATTTTTTGAGGTGCCCGTTGAATGGGTGGGGGCCTCATGGTCTTCCACCCATTCGAGGGGGACATCGCTTACGGCCGCCCACCCGTCCAGTGCCTGGGCGGGGGTTGCTCAAAACCGTTCTTCCTGCTGGTGTTTTCCAGCGGCGTGACGTTGCCGGACGAACGCGTGCCGAGCCCCGGTTCCAGCCGGAGTGCGCCTGGGGTGGAGTCGGAAATGTCTTCCTGCAAAACACACTTTCCGGCCCCGGGGTGCCTGTTGCCCTTTTTCCTTGCCTCAAGTGCCGCCGAAAGGATATTCTTGCCGGAGGGCACGAGGACGATAGCGCCTGGAGCGGCGTTTCCCGGCGGCCCACCGGGGACGGGAAGGGCCGCTGCGGGCTGGGGAATCTTTCACGGGGACGTGCAGGCTTTTTATCGAGGAGATGACAGGGCTTGAAGGTAGGCATTCTCATCCCGGGCGGTCCGGCGCCCGAAGCGTTTCTGGCCGGACTGAAGTCCGCCGGCGTGGACGCGGACCTGTACGCTGCGCACCAGCCGGGCCTCCCCGCGATTTCCTGCCGCGAGGCCGGGGCGTTTCTCGGCGCGTCTTCGGGCTTAGACCTCATCCACAACCTGGCCGGCCCCCTCGGCCTGCTCCTTGCCGGCCTGTGCGGCAAACCCCTCGTGACCACTCTCCCGCCGAGCCCTTCTGAAGAGGACATGGCCGTGTTCAGGGCCGCCCCCCGGTCGTGCTTCTTCGTCTGCGAGCACGGGCAGGCGCCCGGGGAAGGGCTGAAAACGATACCGGGCCTGGCGCCCTTCTCCGGCGACAGGGTGAGCTTCTACCTGGACGCCTACTCCCGCATCCTGGCCCTGGGGGGCCTGAAGGAGCACCGGCCCTGGGGAAGCTTCGAGGTCCTCTCCGACGACGGGAGCGACCACAAGGTCAAGCGGATCACGGTGCTGCCGGGAAGGCGCCTGAGCCTCCAGTACCACGGGAGGAGAAGGGAGCACTGGATCGTCGTTTCCGGCGAAGCCCTCGTCACGGTGGGGGAGGAGCGGGTGAGGCTTTCGTCCGCCCAGGCCGTCGACATACCCCGCCGCGCGGCGCACCGGATCGAAAACGTCGGTCAAGGTGACCTGGTCTTCATCGAGGTGCAGCAGGGGGACTATTTCGGGGAGGACGACATCGTCCGTGTCGAGGACGATTTCGGAAGAGCATGAGCACCGGACGAAAAGCCGCGGAAAATGCGAAGGAGCTGTTCGAGCTCCTCTACGAGACGGCCTCCAACGCCGGCATCGAGGTCATCGAGGACCGGATCAACCGGAAGGGCGGGGTCTGCCGGCTCCAGGAAAAGCTCATGGTGGTCTACGACGCCAACTCCTCCCTGGCCGAGCGCAGCCGCCTCATCCTGGAGGCCATAGCGCAAATGAACCTCGACTACATCTACCTGCCCCCGAAGGTGAGGGCGATGGTGGAGGGAAAGGGTTCCTGAAGGGTTTTCCGGGAGACGGTGCCCGGGACTACTTGCCCGATCTCATGTTGTAGAGCCTGAGCTCCCGCTGGGCGTCGGCATTGTTCCGGTTGATCTGGATGGCCTTCCTGAAAGCCTCGGGCGCCTTGCTCGAGCCTTCCTTCTTGAGGAGCCACCCGAGCACCACGTAGAGGGCGTCCGACTCGGGGAAAAGCTTCGTGCCCTCCCTGATGGCGGTCTTGATCTCGAAGCCGTTCCCCTTGCCCGTGTTCTGGTACCTGAGGTACAGGGTGCGGACGAAGGACTCGAGGAAGACCCGCTCGTCGGGCTTCATCTTCACGGCGGCGCGGAAGTTGTCCAAGGCCCTGCTGTAGTCCTTTTCCCGCAGGGCGACCGTCCCCTGATTGAAGAGGATCTCCGCCTGCAGGGTCTCGTCGATGCCCTTGGGCTGCTCCGGCGGCTTTCCCTCACGTATCCTCGCGATGGTGGTGTAGGCCTTCTGGATCTCCGTGAAGATCTCGTTGGCGAGCCTTCTCACCTCGGGGTCGTCCGCGTAGGAGTAGGTGTCCGGGTGGTTGTTCTTCACCAGCTTGATGTACGCGCGCTTGAGCCCGGCGTCGGAGATGAGCTGGTCGACCCCCAGGGTTGCGAAGGGATCCTGCTCCCTGATCCTGTGCAGGGAGGCAAGGAGCGTTTCGATGAGCGCCTTGTGCCTGCTCTCCTCGAAGCTCACCAGGCCCGTGCAGTACAGGGCCAGCAGCGCCCTGGGCGGGTCCTGGCCGAGGAGGAGCAGCTCGGAGACCTTGAAGCTGTCGATGTTGTCGATTCTCACCCCCAGATCCGGCGGGAAGGTGTCGGCGAGCTTCTTGGGGGACGTGCCGGAATGGGGGCTCAGGGCGGCGATTACCGTGCTGAAGTTCGAGAACTCCAGGACGCCTTTTCTCAGCAGGCGGAGAAATTCCGTCCGCGGGATGTCCGGGATCTTGTTGATCTGCCCCTTGGCCACGCGCTGGACCGTGCCCGTCTCCCAGGTGAATATGTCCAGGAACCTCGTGTAGAACTGGTTCCTCAGGGCCTCGTTTATGATCTTGACATTGACGAGGTCCATTTCCAGCAGGATCACGCCCTGCTTTCTGCGCTCCAGGCGGGACCTCTGGAGGGAAAGCTCGTTTTCCGCCTCGCTGATGGCGGCCATGGAGACGAGGATGCTCCCGAGGAGCTCGCTTATCTTGTTCGACTGGATGGTGCACAGGACGCCGTCCCTGAAGATGAGCCCCTTCTTCCACTCTCCCGAAGACACGAAGATGATGCCCGAGAAATTCGTTTCGACGGTTTCCTTCATGAGAAGGGGAAAGCTCAGATCTTCCAGTGTGAACACGTCTTCCATAGTGGTTTTATGTATCGGCAAAGCCAGGCCATTGCAATACATATTTGTGCGGGAAAAGGCCTGTGAAGCGGGAAGGGCGGCCCTGCCTTCCGCCGGGACTCCCGGGGGAGACGCTGCTGGCCCGGTCGCCTGTCAGGTCAATCCCGGGCAGCCGGGCGGTTCACCAGCCACTTGGTCGCCTCGAGCACCGGCACCACCGACGCCGACAGGAGGGCGACGATGGCCCAGTCACCGGGGGCCAGGCTGAAGGTGAGAAACGGCGTCTGGAGGGCCGGCACGTAGACGATCACCATGAGCAGGGCGAGCTCCCAGGCGATGGCCAGGTTCAGCCACCTGTTGGCGAAGGGCCGGTCGAGGACCGAATGGCGGTCTGACCGGAAGTTGTAGGTCTTGAAGAACTGGATGAGCACCAGGGAGACGAAGCACAGCGCCATGGCCTCGCGGAGGCCCCTGCCCGAACCCAGGGCCCAGGAAAACAGGAAGAGGTTGATCAGCATGGACCAGACTCCCCCGGCGACCATCAGCGCGATGACCGGGCGGGAAAAGACGCCCTCCCGGGGGTTTCGGGGAGGCCGCCGCATGATGTCCTCTTCCGGGGGGTCCACCGCCAGGGCCAGCGCGGGCAGGCCGTCAGTGGCGAGATTGACGTAGAGGATCTGCACCGCGCTCAGGGGCAGGGGGAGGCCCAGGAGCGAAGCCCCGGCCATGAGGCCGATCTCGCCGATGTTGGAGGAGAGGAGGTACATCAGGTATTTCCTGATGTTGTCGAAGATCCCCCGGCCTTCCTCCACCGCGGCCACGATGGACGCGAAGTTGTCGTCCGTGAGCATCATGGCTGCGGCCTCCCTGGTCACGTCCGTGCCCGTGATGCCCATGGCGATGCCGATGTCGGCCTTCTTCAGGGCGGGGGCGTCGTTCACCCCGTCGCCCGTCATGGCCACCACGTGCCCCCTGGCCTGGAGCGCGGCAACCACGCGGAGCTTGTGCGCCGGGGAGACGCGGGCGTAGACCTCGATGTTCTCGACCTCGCGCTCGAGCTCTTCGTCGCCCATATCCTCCAGCTCGGCGCCGGTGACCGTGCGGCCGCCCTTGAGCAGGCCGAGGTCCCGGGCCACGGCCCGGGCGGTGACGGGGTGGTCGCCCGTGATCATCACCGGCTTGATGCCCGCCCGCTCGCAGGTTTTGATCGCGTCCCCGGCCTCGGGGCGCGGGGGGTCGATCATGCCCGCGAGGCCGAGGAAGGTCATTTCCCGCTCCGCGTTCCCCCGTGCCGCGCCGTCCCTGCGGGCTATCGCGAGCACGCGGAGCGCATCTCCCGCCATGGCGCGGGCCGCCTCGACGATTTCCGCCCGGGCCCGGTCGTCCAGCGGGAGATCGCCCCGGTCGGTGGAGATCATCGTGCACGACCCGAGGATGACTTCCGGCGCGCCTTTCGTGCACGCGAACACCCCGCCGGGCCCGGAAACCAGGGTGGTCATGCGCTTGGTTTCGGACGTGAAGGGGATCTCGTCCACCCGGGGGAACGATGCCTGGAGCTCGGCCCTGTTTATCCCGGCCTTGGCGGCAGCCGTCACGAGCGCCCCCTCGGAGGGGTCGCCCTTCACCTGCCAGCGGCCCTCGGCCTGGCTGTAGACGATCTCTGCGTCGGAAGCCAGGACCGCGGCGGCGAGGAGCCTCTTGAGCGGCTCCGACGGGCCGTCCGCACCTTCCGGGGAGGAGAAGCCCCCTGTCGGCTCGTAGCCCGCCCCGGAGACATCCCACAGGAGACCGGAGGAAAAGATCTTCCTGACCGTCATCTCGTCTTTGGTCAGCGTCCCGGTCTTGTCGGTGCAGATGACCGAGGTGCTCCCGAGGGTTTCCACGGCGGGCAGGCGGCGCATGAGGGCGTTGCGCTTCACCATCCGCTGCACCCCGAGGGCCAGCGAGATGGTGACCACCGCGGGCAGCGCCTCCGGGACCACGGCCACCGCCAGCGCGATGCCGAAGACGAGCATGTCGATGAAGGGCTGGCCCCGGAACAGGCCGAGGGCCACGATGAGCGCCACGACCCCCAGGGCGGCCCTGGCCAGCGTGCTCCCCACCCGGTCGAGGTTCGCCTGCAGGGGGGTCCTTCCCGTCTCCACCGTCTGGAGCATCCGGGCGATCCTGCCGAACTCCGTGCCCATGCCCGTTGCCGTGACCACCGCCCGCCCCCTGCCGTAGCTCACCGCGGTGCCCGCGTAGGCCATGTTCCTGCGGTCGCCCAGGGGAAGGTCCGTGCTCCGGAGGGCCCCGGCGGCCTTTTCCACGGGGAGGGACTCCCCCGTGAGCGCCGCCTCATCCGTCTGCAGGTTCACCGCCTCGACCAGCCGGGCGTCTGCGGGGACCCGGTCCCCGGCCCTCAGGATGATCATGTCGCCCAGGACGAGCTCCCGGGCGGGCGCCTCCACCTCCCCGCCCTCGCGGATGACCGTGGCCGTGGGGGCCGCCATCTTCCGCAGCGACTCCACGGCGCGCTCCGCGCGGTATTCCTGCGCGAAGCCCAGCAGCACGGCGAAGAGCACGATCACGGCGATGGCGGCGGCCTCTACCGCGTGGCCCAGGAAGGCCGAGAGAGCGATTGCCAGGAGCAGGATGACGATGAGCACGTTCCTGAACTGCCCGAGCAGGACAGTCCAGGGGGAGGCGGCCTCCCCGGCCTGGAGCTCGTTGGGGCCGAAGACCTCCAGGCGGCGCCGGGCTTCGTCGCGGCTCAGCCCGCCCGGGCCGGACTCCATGATGGAGAGGACCGTTTCCACGTGCAACACATGCCAGTCCAGGGTGCTGAACTCTTCATTTTTCATGGGAATGAGCGGCCTCTCCGTGTCTTGGGTTCTTCACCCCGCATCATGCGGGGAGTGCGGGGAAAAATCCCGCATCTCTTCTCATTATGCCGGACAGGCGGGTATTTTCAAGACACCGGAAGGGAGCAGATCGATCTTTTTTACGCAAGGGACCGGGGAGGCGGAGACGCTACTCCCCGGCTTTCTCCGCGTCCCAGCCGCCGCCGAGCGCCTTGTACAGGCTCACCAGGTGGGTCGAGATCTGGCTGCGGCTGGTAATGAGGGCCTGCTGGGCGCCGTACAGCGAGCGCTGGGCGTCGAGCACGGGGAGGAAGTCGCTCTGGCCCTCGACATAGAGCCGGGTGGCCAGGTCCACGGAGCGGCGGTTGCTCTCCACGGCCGTACCCAGCAGGGCCGCGCGCTCGGTCTCCCGGTCGAAGGCCACCCACGCGCTCTCGACCTCCTGGAGCGCAGAGAGGATGGTCTTGCGGTACGAAGCGAAAGCCTCGTCCGCCAGGGACCTGTTCTCCTCGATCCGGGCGCGGGTGGCGCCGCCGTTGAAGAGGTTCCAGCTCACCGAAGGGCCGAAGGACCAGAGGCGGGAGACCGACTCGCTCCAGGACACCAGGTCGGACGCCTGGATGCTCGCGGAGCCGTTCAGGGTGAACCGCGGGAACAGGTCCGCCTTCGCCGCGCCGATGCGGGCCGTGGCCGCGTGCAGGCGCGCCTCGGCGCCGCGGATGTCCGGACGCCGCTGGAGGAGCTCCGAGGGCAGGCCCGCCGGCACCCGCGCAGGCACTCCCGGCATGGGCTTTTCCCCTTCGAGCTCCGCGAGGAGCGCCCCCGGTTCCTGCCCGAGAAGCAAGCCGAGGCCGTAGATGGTTTGCCTGATCTGCGCCTGGAGGGCCGGGATCTGGGCCCTGGTGGAGGCTGCCTGGGCCTGGGCGCCCGAGACGTCCAGGGCGCTGGCGAAACCCGCGTCGTAGCGCTTCTTCGTGATCTGCTCCGAGCGCTCCTGGGCCGCGAGGTTCTCCCGGGTGACCTTGAGCTGCTCCTGGAGCCCCCGCAGGGTGAGGTAGTTCTGGCCGATATCGCCAGCCACGGTGACGAGGACGTCCCGCAGGTCTTCCCGGGATGCCCGGACGTTCGCCCGGGCCGCCTCGACGGTGCGCCGGGTCCCCCCGAAGAGGTCGATCTCCCAGGAGGCGTCGAAGCCCGCGCGGGAGAGGTCCCTGGTGCCCGATTCGGAGAGGGTGACGCTGCTGTCGCCGGCCCGTTCCACCGTGCTTCCCGGCAGGCGCGACCCGCTGCGCTGGTGGGAAGCGTTCAGGTCGAGGGAGGGCCAGAGCGCCCCGGATGCCTGGCCAAGGGCTGCCCTCGACTGCCTGAGGCGCTCGGTTGCGATTTCCAGGTCGAGGTTGGAGCTCATCCCCCGCGCGACGAGGCCGGTGAGCACGGGGTCTCCGAACGACTCCCACCACGAAGCCAAAGCGGCGGGGTCCGAAGGGGAGGCCTTCGAGGGATCGATCCACCCCGAGGGAACCTCCTGGTCGGGCTTGATGTAGTCGGGTCCCACGGCGCAGCCCGAAAGGAGCAGGACCGCGAGCAGGAGGGAAACCGTGCGCCGTGCCCGGCGCTCCCGGGTGATGCTTCTGTTGAAATGGCTGATCATGGCCGTCCTTTCTCACTCATAGCGGAGCGCCTCGATGGGATCGAGCCGCGAGGCCCTCCAGGCAGGGTAGAAGCCGAACACGACGCCCACGCTCATTGCCACCACCACGGACATGACGATGGCGGGCAGGGAGATCTCGGTGGGCCAGCCGAGCACCGTGGAGATGACGAGCGAGATGCCCCGTCCCAGGGCGATGCCCATGAGGCCCCCCGCCAGGCAGAGGATCACCGCCTCCAGGAGGAACTGGACCAGGATGTCCCGGCCCTTGGCCCCCACGGCCAGGCGCAGGCCGATCTCCCGGGTCCGCTCGGTCACGGACACGAGCATGATGTTCATGATGCCCACGCCCCCCACCACCAGCGAGATGAGCGCCACGATGAGCAGGAGCCTCGTCATGAGCGTGGAGGTGGAGGTGAGCGTCTTGGTGAGCTCGGTCATGTCCCGGACCGTGAAGTCGTCCTCCTCGTCGGCCCTGAGGCGGTGGCGCTCCCGGAGGAGGGTCGTGATCTGGTCGATGGCCCGGGGGATGGACTCTCCCGACAATGCGGACACCATGATCTGGTCCACGTTGGCGAAGCGCACGGGCATGGGGGTGTTCGCCTGCTGGGTCGCGGAAAGCGCCGGGTAAAGCCCCTCGCCGGTCGAGGGGTAGAGGGAGCTCAGGGTGTTGACCGTGTCCGACGACGAGCTCGAGGAAGACGCCTGGGTCGACGACGAGCGCCGGTTCGAGACCCGGTACTTGACCGTGGTCCAGGGGGCCAGGATGACGTCGTCCTGGTCCATGCCCATGAGGTTCGCCCCCTTGGGCGCGAGCACGCCCACGACCCGAAACGAGATGTTGCTGATGCGGATGTCGCGGCCGATGGGTGACTCGTCTTCGAAGAGCTCGCGCTTGACGGTCTGGCCGATGATGCACACCTTGCTCGCGTTCCGGATGTCCCGTCCGGTGAAGACGTCACCCTCGGTGAGGGCCGTCCAGTCCCGGACGTCCAGGTAGGAGGGCTCGGTGCCGTAGATGGAGTTGGGCACCCAGTTCCTGCCCGCGTAGACCACCTGCCCGCCCGCCCTCACCACCACGGAGGCCCGGGCCACGTCCGGGCAGTGGCTCAGGATGGCTTCCTTGTCGTCGGCGGTGAGCGTGACGCCCGTGCCCGCCCCCGCCCGGGCGCCTCCGAACGCCGTGGACCCGGGGAAGATGAGCAGGGAGTTGCTCCCCATGCTCGAGATGGAGTCCTTGATGGCCATCGAGGCGCCGTTGCCGATCTCCATCATGGCGATCACCGCGGCGATGCCGATGACGATGCCGAGCGTGGTGAGCACCGCCCTGGTCTTGTTCCGGGCCAGCGCCCGGAGCGCGGTGCCCGAGGAGCGCATGACCCTCATGCCCCACCCCCCGCGGCGGCGCGGTACGCACCGTTCACGACGAGCCCGTCCAAGATGTGGATGACCCTCCCCGCGTGGGAGGCCACCTCGGCGTCGTGGGTCACGAGCATGATGGTGATGCCCTCCTCCCCGTTGAGCCTCGAGAACATCTCGAGGATCTCCCGGCTCGTGCGGGAGTCGAGGTTGCCCGTGGGCTCGTCGGCGAACAGGATCGACGGGCTGTTGGCAAGCGCCCGGGCGATGGCCACGCGCTGCTGCTGGCCGCCCGAAAGCTGGGAGGGGTGGTGGTGCATCCGGTCCTCGAGGCCGAGCTTATGAAGCAGGTTCCGGGCGATCTCCCGGCTCTCCCGCGTGGAGATCCGCCTGTGCCGGTACTCCAGGGGCATCATGACGTTTTCCAGGGCGCTCGTCCGGGGCAGGAGGTTGAAGTTCTGGAACACGAAGCCGATCTTCTCGTTGCGGATCTCGGCCTGCTCGTCGTGGTCCAGCTTCGCGATGTCCCTTCCCTCGAGGAGGTAGAGGCCCGACGAGGGGCGGTCGAGGCACCCGAGGATGTTCATGAGGGTGCTCTTGCCGGAGCCCGAGGCCCCCATGAGGGAAACCATCTCCCCCGCGGCGACGCTCAGGGAGATCCCGTTGAGCACCGGCACGTCGATCTCCCCGAGGTGGTAGACCTTGCGGAGGTCCTTGAGCTCGATCAGGTCCATGCCTTCACGCCCATCTGTTCCCATCGCAAGGCCTTCAGCGCCTTCCGCCGCGCGGGATCTGCGGCACGAAGGGGTTGGTCGAGGCCTTCTTTCCCTTCTCCGACGGGGCCTGGGTGCCGGTGACCACTGCCAGGCCCTCCCTGACGCCGGGGCCCGACACGGCGGTCTCGATGCCGTTGCTGATCCCGGTTTCCACCTCCAGGGGCTCGAGGCGCTCCCCTTCGACGATCCAGATCCGGCCCTTTTCGGGGTTCACCCCGCCCTTCCTCTCCGCCGGCTTCCCGCGCCCGGCCCCGTCGGCTGCCGGGGCGCTCCCGGCGGCATCCTGCTTTTCAGAAGGCGGGGACCACTTCAGGGCCTGGTTGGGGACGACGAGGACGCCGTCTTTCCGGGCCGTCTCGAAGCGCATGTTGGCCGTGAGGTAGGGCAGGAGCCTGCCGTCTTTGTTGTCCGTGGCCACTTCCACGGTGTAGGTGACGACGTTCTGGGTCATGCTGGCGTTCAGGCGGATCTTTCTCACCGTGCCCGAAAACTCCTCGTTCGGGTAGGCGTCCACGGTGAAGAAGGCCCGCTGTCCGGGTTTTATGTTGCCGATGTCCGCCTCGTTCACCGCGACCCACACCTGGACGTGCCTGAGGTCCTTGGCTAGGAGGAACAGGCTCGGGGCGTTGAGGCTCGCCACCACGGTCTGGCCGATGTTCACCCTGCGGTCGATGACCACGCCGTCCACCGGGGAGGGGATGGTGCAGTAGCCCAGGTTCTCCCGGGCGCGGTTGAGGTCGGCCCGGGCCTGGACGATGCCCGCCTCGGCCTGCCTGATGGCGGCCCTGCCGGACTGGACGGCGGCCTCCGCCACGAGGGCGGCGGAGCGATAGCCTTCGTAGGCGGTTTTCGACAGGGCGTCGGAGGGGCCGAGCTTCTTCGCGCGCTCCCAGTCGTTCATGGCCTGGTCCTTCTTCGCCTGGAGCTGCAGGAGGTCGGCCCGCGCCCGGGCGAGGTTCGCCTCGGCGCTTTTGAGCGCCGCGCCGGCCTGCTCCGCCTGGGCCTTGTACACGGAGTCGTCTATGCGGGCGAGCAGCATGCCCTTCTTCACCTCCGAACCGTAGTCGATCTGCGCCCCCCTGGTGTCCGTGCCGAACTCCACGATGCGGCCGGCCACCTGGGCGCCGATGTCGATGAGGTCCTCGGGCTCCACCGTGCCCGTGGCGCTGATGGCCTCCACCAGGTCGCCCCGCCTGATCGGCGTGGTCTTGTAGGCCGACGCCTCTTCTTCGCCGGAGCGGGTCAGCAGGACTCCGCCCGCAAGCAGGGCGGCGGTCAGGGCGATCGCGATGAGCCACGGATACCATTTCTTCATAGTCTTCCCCTGGGTAAAAAAGCGTTTGTCCTGCAGCCGGCTTTTTCTCCGGGCCCTGCGGGAGAAAGCGGAGCAGGGCCCCGGCGGGCCGTTTCGGGCGCCCGGCGGACTCCACTCTGTTTAGATCGCCTGCTCCTGAACTGTCAAGACTCGTACAGAGGGGGAAATGTCTACAAGGCACCGCTTTCGGGCTGGGGCCCGAGCATCTTGATGAAGGACTGCATGAGGCGCTTGTCGAAGTCGGTGCACGCTTCCCTGCCGATGAAATCGATGGCCTCGAAGGGTTTCATGGCCCGTTTGTAGGGGCGCGAGGCGGTGAGCGCGTCGAAGATGTCCGCGATGGTGCAGATCCTCGCGCAGGGGTGGATGTCCGTCATGCCCGCGGGGTATCCCGTGCCGGTGGGCCGCTCGTGGTGCTGCAGGGAGATGTACGCCGCCTCGTCGGTGAGGTGGCCCGTCTCCATGAGGATGGTGTATCCCCACTCGGGGTGCTTTTTCATGATCGTCCACTCTTCGTCGGTCAGCGGCCCCTGCTTCCGCAGGATGCCCACGGGGACTTTGGACTTGCCGATGTCATGGAGAAAGAACCCGTAGCTCAGCCGCTCGAGGAAGTCCATGCCCACGGAGGAGTCCCCCTTGTAGAACTGGATGGCCAGCGCGGTGGCGTAGATGCCCACGTTGACGCTGTGGGTGTAGGTGCTGAAGTCGTGCTCCGTGATGGAAAAGAGGTCTTCCAGCAGGACCTTGTTCTCGAAGATGTTCCTGAACATGGGCTTGAGGGTCTTCTTGATCTCCTCGATCTCCTCGGCGTCGGGGTCCTCGAAGGCCTTCCTGAGCGCGTGGATGGAGGAGAGGTAGAACGTGGCGGCCTTGATCCTGGACGGGATCGTGGGGTCGGTGATGATCTTGTCCATGTGGACGTGGACGTATTCCTCGAAGTTCAGGGCCTCGTCGCTGCGGATGTACACCCGGCTGATGGCGAACCGGTTGAGGTCCACGAGGTGGTCCCTGGTGAAGACCGCGCCCTTGGGGAGGAAGAGCACGAGCCTGTCCTCCTGCCGGATGAAGAGATCCACCGCAGACTCTTCGTGTATCTGGATGACATCCACCGGGACCGTCTTGAACACGTTCATGGGTGGCCTATCGGCAACCCCGGGAAAGATTATGAATTCAGAATACTC
>ERZ1645192.3860-NODE-3860-length-12052-cov-5.448362_pt1 | contig 12052 bp, 12 predicted proteins | sample MGYA00575354_ERZ1645192 | MGnify/ENA primary metagenome ERZ1645192 (study PRJEB40844, sample SAMN11349763) | freshwater sediment metagenome | isolation source: river sediment | host: Sediment | place: India: Faizupur Khadar , New Delhi | collected 2017-02-21 ... | reverse complement strand
CGGCGATCATGGTGGACATCGACCATTTCAAGAAACTCAACGACACCTACGGGCATCCCTTCGGGGACCAGGTGCTGCGCCACGTGGGCCAGTTCTTCCGGCGCAACCTCTGGGAGACGGACATCGTCGGGCGATACGGCGGCGAGGAATTTCTGGTGCTGCTCACCGAGACCGACCTGCCCGAGGCCCTGCTGGTGGCGGAAAGACTCCGGCGCCGCTTCGCCGAGGGGGCCATGCCCAGCGAGCAACTGGGGCCTCTGGCGGTGACCGTCAGTCTGGGCGTGTCCACCCTGGCGGAGGAGGACGAAGGGCTGGAGGCGCTCTTCGCCCGGGCCGACGCGGCCATGTACCAGGCCAAACGGCGCGGCCGCAACAAGGTGGTCTCGGTCCGGCGGGACCTGGTGTTTCAGGAAATGTCCCAATCCGGCAACTGGGTGTCGATCCACCCGGATGAAACCGGGCCGGAAAATCAGTCATAGTGGAGGCTTATGGCGAAGAACGACAAGCGGCGCCAACAGCAGCAGGCCAGGAAAAAAGCGCGGCGGGACAAGCGGGCGCGGGCCCGGCGGTCCGGCGAGGTCGAACGGATCGACGGCGCTCCGGTGACGGCGATCCTGAAGGCGCCCTTGACCGAATGTCTCTGGCGTCCTCCCTTCGAGAATCAAGGGATGACCGTGGTGATTCTGCGCCGGGAACTGCCCGGCGGGGACGTGGCGTTCGCCAGCTTCATGGTGGACCTGTTCTGCCTGGGCGTGAAAGACGCGTACGCCCGGGTGCTCCCGGCGCTCACCATCGACAAATACCTGGCGAAGAATCCCTACGGGGGACGTCTGGAGCCTGTCGACCCCGCAGTCGCCCGCGCGGTCGTGGACGGGGCCGTGACCTATGCCGCCCAATTCGGATTTCACCCCCCGCGGGGCTTCGGGAATGCCTACTTGCTGTTCGGCGATATCCCGGCCGCCGATATCCCGGCCGAGATCACCTTCGGCAGTAAGGGCAAGCCGCTTTACTTCCAGGGTCCGCACGACTCGCCCAGCCGGGCCCGGCAGGTCCTGCGGCAGTTGGAAAGCCGCTGCGGCCCGGGTGGATACCATTTCGCGATCCTGGAGCAGCCCGGCGAGGACCCGGGCGATTGGGAGGATGGAGAGGACGAGTTCAGCGGCGACGATGACGAAGACGACTGGGGGGACGAGGATGATCGGGAAGCGGAAGATCTCCCGGACGGAGGCCCGGGACCTTGGCCGGGGCGATGAGCTGAATCCGGCGCCGGTACCGGCAATCCAAGTCGTTTTGACCGGCCTCGGTGCGGACGGCGGCTGGAAATCGCTTGACAGTCACCAGCCGGAAATGTTATTGAATAAACCTTTACGTTCCGGGTAGATCCGCTCAAATCCAGACAGGTTCGAATGCCATGATTCCAATGCTCAGCGGTACCGAAGCACTGCAATTGAATGGATCCCTCTTCGTGGTGTCCATCGTCTTCATTCTCTTCCACCTGCTCATGAGACGGCTCCTGTACCGCCCGCTGTTCGGGGTCATGGAGGAACGCGACCGGCTGACCGAAGGCAAGCAGGCCCAAGCCGGCCACTCCCGCCAACAGGTCCAGGAGTTGCTGGGCCGTTATGAAGCCGCCATCAAGGAAGCCAAGCAAACCGGGTTCCAGCAGATCGAAAAAACGCGCGCGGCCACCCTGGCCCGGCAGGGAGAGTTGCTTGCCGCCGCCCATGCCGAGGTGGACCACGTCGTCCAGGCGGCCACCACGGATTTAAGCGAAACCACCCATGCGCTCAAGCAGACTTTGGCGGCCGAGACCCCGGAAATCGCCCGGCTGATGGCCCGGCAGATCCTGGGCCGGGAGTCGCGCCCATGAACCGGCGACGCGCCCTGCTGCCGCAACTCCTGATCCTGGCCTTTTTTTTCTGGCTACGGCATGATCTGGTCCTGGCCGCGGAAATTGAGAGTTCCTTCAGCCCCGGCTGGATCTGGGCCGGGCGGATCCTGAACGTGGCGATCCTGCTCGGCGGACTGGCGTATCTGCTTCGCAAACCGATCCAGAGTTTTCTGCTCGCCCGGACCGAGGAGATCCAGAAGAAGCTGGCCGAAGCGGAGACGGAACTGCACGAGGCCCGGGAAAAGCTCCGCCTGATGGAGGAGCGGCTGGGCCGGCTGGACGAGGAGATTGCCGCCATGCAGCGGCAGGCCCAGGCGGACGCGGAGGCCGAACAGGAACGGATCCTGCAGCGGGCCCGGGACGAGGCGGACCGGATCCGCTCCCGGGGCGCCCGGGAGATCGAGAACCTGAAGAAAGCGGCCATGCTGGAGCTCCGGCAGTTCGTCTCGGAACAGGCCGGCGCCCTGGCCGAGGAGATCATCCGGAAGGAGTTGACCCCCGCGGTCGAGTCCCAATTGATGGAGCGGTTCATGTCCAAGCTGGGAGAACACCGGTGATCCGCAAGTCGACCCTCCTCAAGTACGCCCGTTCCCTGGCCGAGGTGGCCCGGGAGAGCGGCCTCACGGCCAAGGTGAAAAGCGATTTCGACTCCCTGGCCGCCATTGCCAGGGATATTCCGGAATTCATGCAGGTGATGCGGAATCCTGTCGTGGCCTTGTCGGCGAAGACGGGAGTCGTAGACGTCCTGGACCGGAAGCTGGGGCTGCATCCCTACGTGGCCGAGTTTCTGCGGGTGCTGGTACGCCAGCACCGGATCATGCACCTGACGGCCATCCACGAGTTGTTCGAAGAGGAGCTCGACCGGCTGGCCGGCGTGCTCAAGACCCGGGTCGTCACCGCCCGTCCACTGGAAGGAGCGGCCCTGGAGCGGCTCCACCGGGAGTTGGCCGGCCGCCTCGGCCACGCCCTCACCTTCGAGTCCGCCGTGGAACCGAACCTGATCGGCGGCCTCAAGCTGGAAGTGGCCGGAAAGGTGTATGACGGTTCGGTCCGCCTGCAGCTCGACCGGCTCAAGTCGCTCATCGTTTCGGACTGATCCTTCGACAAACACCAGGAGTATTTACATGGACTTCAGAGCAGATGAGATCACCCGCTTCATCAAGGACGCCATCAAGGGTTTCGAGGCGGAGGTGGATGTCAGCGAGGTGGGTAACGTGATCAGCGTGGGCGACGGCATCGCCCGCGTGTACGGCCTGGAAAGGGTCATGTACGGCGAGTTGCTGGCGTTCCCCCATGACGTGTTCGGCCTCGCCATGAACCTGGAGGAGGACAACGTCGGCGTCGTGCTCCTGGGCGAGTATTTCGAAATCAAGGAAGGCGACCCGGTCAAGCGGACCCGCCGGATCATGGAAGTTCCGGTCGGAGAAGCGATGGTCGGCCGGGTGGTCAACGCCATCGGCCTGCCCATCGACGGGAAGGGGCCGGTCATGACCGAAACCCGCAATCAGGTGGAGCGCCTGGCGCCGGGCGTGGTGGACCGCCGGCCGGTCAAGGAGCCCCTCCAGACCGGCATCAAGGCCATCGACTCGATGATCCCCATCGGCCGGGGCCAGCGCGAACTGATCATCGGCGACCGCCAGACCGGCAAGACGGCGCTGGTGGTCGACACCATCATCAACCAGAAGGACTCCGGCGTGATCTGCATCTACGTGGCCATCGGCCAGAAGCAGTCGACCGTGGCCCGGGTGGTCAACATCCTGCAGCAGCATGGCGCCATGGAGCGTACCATCGTCGTGGTGGCCTGCGCCAGCGACCCCGCCCCCATGCAGTACCTGGCGCCGTACGCCGGCTGCGCCATGGGCGAGTATTTCCGCGACCGCGGCCAGCATGCCCTGGTGATTTACGACGATCTGTCCAAGCACGCGGCCGCCTACCGCGAGATCTCGCTGCTGCTGCGCCGCCCGCCTGGACGCGAAGCGTTTCCCGGCGACGTGTTCTATCTGCATTCCAGGTTGCTGGAGCGGGCGGCCAAGCTCAACGACGAAAACGGGGGCGGTTCCCTGACCGCGCTGCCCATCATCGAAACCCAGGCGGGCGACGTGTCCGCCTACATCCCCACCAACGTGATCTCCATCACCGACGGGCAGATCTTCCTGGAGACGGACCTGTTCTACAGCGGCGTCCGGCCGGCCATCAATCCCGGCATCTCGGTGTCGCGCGTGGGCGGCTCGGCCCAGATCAAGGCCATGAAGCAGGTCGCCGGCCGGCTCCGCCTCGACCTGGCCCAATACCGGGAACTGCAGGCGTTCGCCCAGTTCGGCTCCGACCTCGACAAGGCCACCCAGGCCCAGCTCAACCGGGGCACCCGCCTGATCGAGATCCTCAAGCAGGACCAGTACGCCCCGGTCGCGGTGGAGAAACAGATCGCCATTATCTACACGGCCACCAACGGGTACCTGGACGACTTGCCGGTCGCCAGCCTGCGGCGGTTCGAGACTGAGTTCTTCGAGTTTCTCGATTCCCGCCGCGGCTCGCTCCTGGCTAAGATCACCACCCAGAAGAGCATGGAGAAGGAAATCACCGGCGAACTCGTCGAGGCAATCACCGAGTTCAAGAAGCAGTTCGCGGAAAAAAGCGCTTCTGAACAGGCATCCTGAGGGGAGCGGGCATGGCCAACCTGATCGACATCCGCCGCCGCATCCGGAGCGTCCGCAACACCCAGCAGATCACCCGGGCGATGAAGTTCGTCTCGGCGGCCAAGCTCAAGAAAGCCCAGGCGCGCGTCTTTGCCGCCCGGCCCTACGCCCGCAAGATGCTCCACCTGATCCAGCACCTGTCGGCCCGGGTTCCGGACCGTTCCCATCCCCTGCTGGCGGAGCGCGACGGGAACCGGACCTTGCTGCTCCTCATCTCGGGCGACAAGGGCTTGTGCGGATCGTTCAACACCAACATCATCAAGGCCGCCTACTCGTTCAGACACACGATGGGCGACGCGGACGTGGTCCTGGACGTGGTCGGCAAGAAAGCCGCCGACCATTTCAAGAAGCAACACTTCAAGATACTGACCTGCTTCGTCGACCGGCTGTCCAATCCGGACCTGGCGCTGGCCGAAGAGATCGCCCGGCCGGTCATGAAGTTGTTCACGGAGGGCCAGTTCGACCGTGTCTTCCTGCTTTTCAACCGTTTCAAATCGGTGGTGCAGCAGGAATTGACTCTCGAGCAACTGCTGCCGCTGCACTACCCGGAAACCCCCGAGGACGCCGCCGAGCCGGGCGAGGTGGATTACATCTACGAGCAACCGCGCCAGGAGATGTACGCCGACCTCTTCCCCCGCCATGTCGTCACCCAGGTCTACCACGCCCTCATCGAGTCGGTCGCCAGCGAGCACGGGGCCCGGATGTCGGCCATGGACGCCGCCACCAAGAACGCGGACGAGATGATCGACCGGCTGGTCCTGTTCCGGAACCGGGTCCGCCAGGCGGCCATCACCCGGGAACTGATCGAGATCGTCAGCGGCGCCAGCGCGCTGTAGTGCGGATATGCCAAGAGGATACACAAGGAGTTGCGCATGAATATCGGGAAAGTGGTGCAGGTGATCGGTCCCGTGGTGGACTGCCTGTTTCCGGAGACGAGCATCCCCCCCATCTATAACGCCGTGCGGATCGTCAGTGAAGGATTCGACGTTCCGGTCCCGCTCGACATCACGGCGGAGGTCCAGCAGCACTTGGGCGAAGGCCGGGTCCGCTGCATCGCCATGGAACCTACCGAGGGCATGGTGCGGGGCATGCAGGCCATCGACCAGGACGGCCCCATCACCATCCCGGTGGGGCGCGGGACGCTGGGCCGGGTGATCAACGTCCTCGGTAAGCCGGTGGACAAGCTGCCGGCCATCCAGTCCGACATCCGGTACCCGATTCACCGCCCTTCCCCCAGCTTCACCGACCAGAGCGTCCAGACCGAACTCCTGGAAACCGGCATCAAGGTCATCGACCTGATCGAGCCGTTTCCCAAGGGGGGCAAGATCGGACTGTTCGGCGGCGCGGGCGTGGGCAAGACGGTCATCATCATGGAGCTCATCCACCGCATTGCTAAGCAGCACGGAGGATTCTCGGTGTTCGCCGGAGTGGGTGAGCGTACCCGCGAAGGCAACGACCTGTGGCTGGAGATGAAGGAGTCCGGCGTCATCGACAAGGCGGCGCTGGTCTACGGACAGATGACCGAGCCGCCCGGCGCCAGGCTGCGGGTCGCGTTGACCGGCCTGACGGTGGCGGAGTACTTCCGCGACGAGGAAGGGCAGGACGTGCTGCTGTTCATCGACAACATCTTCCGTTTCACCCAGGCCGGCTCGGAGGTGTCCGCCCTGCTCGGGCGCATGCCGTCGGCCGTCGGCTACCAGCCCAACCTGGCCACTGAGATGGGCGAGCTGCAGGAGCGCATCACCACCACCAGCAAGGGCTCCATCACCTCGATCCAGGCCATCTACGTGCCGGCCGACGACTACACCGACCCGGCCCCGGCGACCACCTTCACCCACCTGGACGCCACCACGAACCTGGAGCGGTCCATCGCCGAAATGGGCATCTACCCCGCGGTGGACCCGCTGGCTTCCACCTCCCGGATCCTCGATCCCCGCGTCATCGGCCAGGAACACTACCAGGTGGCCCGCCACGTGCAGACGATCCTGCAGCGGTACAAGGACCTGCAGGACATCATCGCCATCCTGGGCATCGACGAGCTCTCCGACGAGGACAAGCTCAGCGTCGCCCGCGCCCGCAAGATCCAGAAATTCCTCTCCCAACCGTTCTTCGTGGCCGAGCAGTTCACCGGTTTCGAAGGCAAGTACGTGCCGATCGCGGAGACGGTGGCCGGATTCAAGGGCATCTGCGAGGGCAAGTACGACGATATTCCCGAGCAGGCCTTCTGGATGACGGGCAACATCGACGAGGTCCTGGAAAAGGCCGAAAAATTGATCAAGTCCGCCGTGTAGGCGACGGAGAACCCCCATGCCTGAACCGCTGCTTTACGTGGAAGTGCTCACCCCGGAGAGATCCCTCTTCGCCGGGGAGGCCCGGGCGTTGTTCTTCCCGGCGCCAGACGGCATCTTGGGTATTCTGCCCCGGCACGCACCGCTGCTCACCAAGCTCGGCTCGGGCATGATCACCTGCGTGAAGGCGAACGGCGAGGAAGTCTGCTTTTTCTGCGCCGGAGGGTTCGCCGAGGTGATCTTCGAAGGGGTGGTCGTGCTGGCCGACCTCGGCGAGCGGGACGACCAGATCGACGCCGACCGGGCCGCCCTGGCCCGTCAGCGGGCGGAAAAACGGCTCTTCTCGGGCTCCCCGGAAGTTGATTATGAGCGGGCAGCCGCCGCCCTGCACCGGGCCATCGAACGACTCCGGGCCACCCGGCCCAAGGTCCGCTGACAATTTCCAGAATTCGATTTTATCATCGCCATCCGATCCCGGACTTGGTTGTTGAAATAGGGTGAGTGGATACGTTACAATGTGACTGGTTCCATTTTGGAATCATATTGGGGCCGTCGTCATGAAAAACTTAACTATCAAGAATATTCCGGAAGAACTGTATGAAGCGCTCAAGAGACGTGCCCGCCGGCAACGGCGCAGCATCAACAAAGAGGCCATTCGTTGCCTGGAGAGTTCCCTGAGCGCGCAGAACATTGATCCGGCCAATTTTCTGGCAACTACCGATGCGCTCCGGTCACGGCTTGCTCTGCCCCCTTTGGACGATGACACCCTGCGACAGATGAAAGAGGAAGGCCGCCCTTGATCGTTGTCGATACCAACGTCATAGCCTACCTGTTTCTGGGCGGCGACCACACCGCCCACGCACGCGAAACATTTCTCAAAGATCCCCGTTGGGCTGCACCCATGTTGTGGCGAAGCGAATTCTGCAATGTTCTGGCGGCCTACATTCGGAAAAATCGCTTGAGCCAGGGTGATGCCCTGGAGGTTTTTCAAAGGGCAGAAAGGCTCCTGCGGCATTCCCAGTACCAGGTACGGCCGGAGAATGTTCTGGAGTTGGTTGTCGCCAGCCGTTGCTCGGCTTACGATTGCGAGTTTGTATCTCTTGCGCTGGAACTTCAAGTCCCCCTGGTGACCACAGACCGGTTGATATTGACTGAATTCCCAAAGGTGGCAGTATCTCCCGAACTTTTTTCTCAACGGTGATACCTGATGCCTCACTCCCAAATGATTGATCCATCCCCAACCCGGCGGCCGGAACCACAGCTACATCCCGGACTAAACACAAAGAAACAAAGACCACGAAGCTCACGCAAAGGCGCGAAGCCGCGAAGAAAGATAAAGAGTTAACAACACCCGAGAATCAAAAATGAATGAGGCCGAGTAAACCAGTGACCAGGAAAAGTAAAAGAAACACAGATTCTGTTTTTTCAGTGTGCTTAGAGTTCTCTTCGTGTCCTTCGTGGCTTCGTGGTAAAAATGTTCTTAAAGTTCTGTTACCCCAATATTCTTCTAATTTTCTGATCGAAAGTTTGATGGTACTGCCGTCAGCACAATCCTGGCCGACAAAGCAAGCAGTGGTGAACAAGGATCCCATTCACCCATTCACCTTTTCACCCATTCACCCATTCACCTTTTGCCCGGGTCTGCCATGTCGATTGAACTGATCCTCTTCGACCTCGATGGCGTGCTGTTCGATTCCGGCGACCTGGTGGTGGCCGCCGTTTACGCCGCCGTCGACCGGCTTTCGGCTGGCGGGCCGGTGTCGTATCCCCACCCTCCGGAAGAAAGGATCGTCGGCCTGCTCGGCGTGCCCGACCGGGAGTACGCCCGCGGGCTCGGGCTGGAGCTGGACGAGCCGCGCCTGAAGGAGTTCAAACGGCTGGTGGCCGAAGAACTGGGCCGCCAGGCCGGGGCGGGTTTCGGCCGGCTGTACGAGGGAATACCGGAGTTGCTCGCCTCGATTTCGCGGGCGGGGTTGCGCCTCGCTCTGGCCAGCAACTGCGGCCGGCCCTACCTGGTCCATTTCCTGGACCGGTTCGACCTCGTTGGCTGCTTCGAGCTCGCCCTCTGCAACGGGGACCTGCCGTGGGGAGAGAAGCACGACCTGCTGGAGATGGTCCTGGAACATCAGCAGACGCTCCCCTCCGAGGCCATCTACCTCGGGGACCGGGCGCGCGATTGGGAAGCCGCCCGGATGGCGGGGTGCGGCTTCATCGCCTGTCTGTGGGGGTACGGCGACCCGGCCGAGTTCCCGCCCGAGGTGCCGCGGTGCGCCACCCCGGCCGAGGCCGGTGAGATCCTCGCCCGAGTCCGGGGGGCGAGCGGTGATTCTCTCTCCTCCCCGGGAGACCCCGATGTGGGCGCTTGAGCTGGCCGACAGCCTGGCCCTGGCGGCCTTTGCCCTCTCGGGTGCGTGGCGGGCCCGGGAAAAGGGGTTGGATTTGTTCGGCCTCGTCGCCCTGGCCGTGCTATGCGCGTTCGGCGGCGGCTGGATGCGCGACTTGTTGCTCGACCGTGGCATTCCTGCGTCACTACAGTCCCCTTCCGACCTATTCCTGGTGATCGCAATCTCCCTGCTGCCGCTGTGTCTGCTCCATCGTCCCGGCAGCGCCCTGGACAAGGCCGTTCTGTACATGGACGCACTTGGGCTGGGGCTTTACAGCGGTTCGGCCGCACTGCTCTCCCTCCAAGCGGGTTTGCCCGTGGTGAGCACTTGTCTTCTGGCGGTGGTGGCCGGCACCGGTGGAGGCGTGATTCGAGACCTCGTCGTCAACGAGATTCCCCTCATTTTTCAACGAGAAGTGTATGCCCTTTGTGCCGTAGCCGGAGCATTGGCGGTTTCAGGGCTTCGAGCCCTGGCGCTTCCGGACGGCGTCCAACTCGCAGCGGGAGTGGGATTGGCTTTTATACTGCGTCTGGCGGCCATCCGGTTCAGCTGGCAGTTGACCTCCAGGGCCGTCCCTCATTGAGCAATCCAAGAAATCAGACACCGCTCCTCTTGACCTGCTGGCCTTGGGTTTGCTCCCCCGGCAAGGGTTGCTCAGTCCTTCCGGCGCAGCCAGTGCCGGGCCGCGAAGAGCGCCACCGGCGTCACCATGGCGATCAGGGCGTAAGCCAGCCACATGATCTCGGTCTGCCGGATGCCCTCGGCCGGGCAATACTGCTTGAGGAACCAGCCGGCGTAAAACCCGGTGACGACCTTCGTCAGAAACCAGGGGAACTGCCCGATGCCGATGTAGGCGCCGGTCTTGCCGGGCGGGGCGATCTCGGCGATGTACTGCATGAAACGCGGCTGCCAGATCGACTCGCCCACCGTCATCAGGACGATGTAGGCGAACAGGGTGGCCGGGTGCGGCCCGAGTACCAGCAGGAACGCCGGCAGGGCCATCACCAGGGTGCCGACCTGGATCATCTGGAAAGTGTCTTTCTTGGCGGTGACCGCCGCGATCAGGGGGGCCAGCAGGAATACCAGGAGCGGCCCCAGGTTGGAGAAGAGTTCGAACCGCTCGCTGACCCACGGCACGAAGGCCCGGTTGATGTAAAGCGGCAGCGTCAGCCACTGGTGGGCGAACAGGGTCTGGACCGGGATCAGGACGAAGATGAAGAACGTGAACCGGCCGTTGTGCATGGGGTGTTCGGCCAGCCATTGCCGGGAGAAGACCTTGGCCCGGACGCCGTCGGTCTTCTCCGGGCCGCCTGCTCCGCCGGCGGCCGAGGCGGCCGGCAGGCGCGATGGACGTAAAAACAGAAAAGTCGTGAAGATGGAGATGAAGGTCAGCCCGACATAGGCCCACAACACGGCGTTGATCCCGTTGGGCGGGAATCCGTTCTCGCCCCAATGCCGGATCGGCGGCGAAACGAGACCTGACAGAAATGCTCCCAAATTGTTCACGCCGTACAGCACGGCAAAGGCCACCCCGGCGTACCGCGCGTCGGCGAATTTCCGCACCCCGGCAAACAGGGTCGGCTGCAGGATTCCAAAGCCCAGTGCGATCACAGCCAATCCCACGGCAGCCAACAGGAAACCGCCCGAGAGCAGCCCGCCGCCGGGAAGCTGGTTGCTTGAGGCCAGCAGCACGCGGCCGGCGCACATCAGCATGATGGACATGACCAGCACCCGCCGGATCCCGAAGCGGTCGCTCACCTCGCCCAGGAAGAACATCACGAAGGTGACGGCCCCGGTGAACAGCGACACCACGAACCCGGCGCGCACGTCCTGGAGCGCCAGGTTTTCAGAGAGGTACTTCATCAAGATCGTCAGGGTGCCGAAGTAGGCGATCCCCTCCAGAAAGTAGGGCAGGTTGATGCCCCAGATGACCGGCGGCGCGTGCAGAAACGCCCGCATCTGCTCGACCAGCGATTTCAAGGATTGCCTGATGGCCTCGCGCAGGGTCCGGTTTTCGTTCATGGGATTCGGGGCTCCTCTGGATGCTGCGCCGCTGGCCCGGGCCACCCGGCGCGGGAGTAGGGCAAGCCGGGCCGGGGCGGCGGCAGACCTATTGTAAGTGAAGATCCTTTACGGCCCCAGCGTTTTTTGATATCATATGTTACAGCTCCGTTCTCAAGGACATGACCGTGCGTACTTGCCTGCTCGTTGCCATTCCGCCGGCATTGATCCTGGCCGGATAAAAAGTTGATTAGTCCGGCTGTTTCTTTGATATCTCGGGTTGTGTATCAGTCGCGTTACTATCATAATAAGAACAATACTCGATTCTCAGAAGGTGCGATCATGAAGAGAAGCGCTGTTTTCATCGTGATGCTGGGATTGCTGAGTCTGACGGTGCTGGCCGGATCCGGTACGGAGGGCGAGAAGCCGCGCCCGGCCGCGCCCGCCGCTACCTACGATCTGACCTGGTTCACCATCGACGGGGGTGGTGGCACTTCGACGGGAGGCGAGTACACCCTGAGCGGCACCATCGGCCAACCCGACGCCGGGGTGCTCGCCGGCGGTGATTACCGCCTGAACGGCGGGTTCTGGCTGCCGCTGGAGCAACTGTTCTACCTGACCCACGTGGCCAGCACCGACTTTTGGTGGACCCGGTTCACCCTCCTGAACGCCGGGGGCGCCGACAACCCGGTCCTCATTCACGCTTACAACGCCGCGGGTGAGCTGGTCGAGAGCCTGGCCCTGGAGTCGCTGCCGCCCGGCAACGCCTGGCAGGCGGACGTGCAGGACGTG
>ERZ1645192.3858-NODE-3858-length-12052-cov-11.783196_pt1 | contig 12052 bp, 9 predicted proteins | sample MGYA00575354_ERZ1645192 | MGnify/ENA primary metagenome ERZ1645192 (study PRJEB40844, sample SAMN11349763) | freshwater sediment metagenome | isolation source: river sediment | host: Sediment | place: India: Faizupur Khadar , New Delhi | collected 2017-02-21 ... | reverse complement strand
ACCGACATCCCGGTCGTCGCCTTCTCGGTCGGTGAAGAGGAACTCGCCGGCATCGACACCAAGCCGCTGCTCGGCCACCTCGCCGCGTGGAACTACTTCCAGTCGGTCAAGGACCCGGCGAACGACGCCTTCATCGCCAAGTGGAAGGAGTTCACCAAGAACCCGAAGCGCGTCACCAACGACCCGATGGAAGCCCACGTCATCGGCTTCCAGATGTGGGTCAAGGCGGTCGAGAAGGCCGGCACCGTCGATCCGGACAAGGTCATCGACGCGCTCCCGGGCATCGAGGCTCCGAACCTGACCGGCGGCATCTCCAAGATGCTCCCCAACCACCACATCACCAAGCCGGTCCTCATCGGCGAGATCAAGGCCGATGGCCAGTTCGACGTGGTGTGGAAGACCAAGGACCTCGTCCCCGGCGACGCCTGGACCGACTTCCTCCCCGGCTCGAAGGACCTCGAGGCCGACTGGGTGTCGCTCAAGTGCGGCAACTACAACACCGTCACCAAGAAGTGCGGCTGATCGGGTCCGGCGAACCGGGGGCCTCCTCCGGTCCGCTTCCCTCACGCCCACGAACGTGATGCGAGAAACCGAGCCGGGCGAACGCCCGGCTCCCCTTCTCCCCTCGCGGGAGAAGGTGCCCCGAAGGGGCGGATGAGGGGGCGCCGCGAAGCGGCTCCCCGCCACCGCCCCGCAAGGGTCGATGCGCCTCCGGCGCACCCCCTCATCCGGCCTTCGGCCACCTTCTCCCGCGAGGGGAGAAGGGCGACCGCGTCCCGCGGTCGTGGACCACCTCGAAACGGGACACGAGACGCATGCACGCGACCGTCCGCCGCCTCGCCCGATCGGCTCTCCTGATCCTGGCCCTGCTCACCGCCCTGCCCGTCCTGACGACGGTCGCGCGAGCCCAGGACATCTCCGGCGCGCTCGCCAAGCTGACCACCGACAGTTACGCCGACACCGTCGAAGCGATCGGCCAACTCGCCGCGAGCGGCCATCCGCGCGCCGCCGCCATCGTCCAGGGCATCCAGGACGGCAAGCTCGAATTCGACGCTGCGTCGAAAACCGTGGCGTTGCGCACCGCCGCCGGCCTCGTCGATGCCGCCAAGGGCGAAGCGTTGGCTTCCCCGCCCGCCGGCCTCTCACCGGTCCGAGCCAACAACCGGGTGCGCGGCGTCCTCGCTGCCGCCATGGGGTCGCTGACCCTGATGTCGCCCGATCCGGCGAAGCGCCGCGAGGCCGCCGAGGCGGTCTACAAGTCGCGCGATGCCGGCGCCCTCGCCACCCTCGAGGCGGCGATCCCCAAGGAGGCCGACACCCGCGTCCGCGCCGCCTTCGACGCCGCCCGCGCCGCCATCGTCCTCTACAAGACCGACGCCACCGAAGATGCCCGCGTCGCCGCCTCCGAGGTGCTCAAGGCGCGCGGCGATCAGGACGCGGTGGCGACGCTGCGTGGTCTGCCCGGCGACACCCCGAAGCGCGTCAGGGACGCGGCGGAAGGCGCCGCCAAGGCGATCGAGACGTCGCTCGCCATGTGGGCCTCGGTGCAGAACGCCGTCTACGGCGTCTCGCTCGGCTCGGTGCTGCTGCTCGCCGCCATCGGCCTCGCCATCACCTTCGGCGTCATGGGCATCATCAACATGGCCCACGGCGAGATGGTGATGCTCGGCGCCTACACCACCTTCGTGGTCCAGGAGGTGATCCGCACCCACGCCCCCGGCCTCTTCGACTGGTCGCTCGCCATCGCCATCCCCCTCGCCTTCCTGGTGTCGGGCGCGGTCGGCGTCGCCATCGAGCGCACCATCATCCGCTTCCTCTATGGCCGCCCGCTCGAGACCCTTCTCGCCACCTGGGGCCTGTCGCTGATCCTGCAGCAGACGGTGCGCACCATCTTCGGCGCCAACAACCGCGAGGTCGGCGCGCCCTCCTGGATGTCGGGCTCCTTCGAGTTCGGCAACCTGACCATGACCTGGGGCCGCCTGTGGATCGTGGTCTTCGCCATGGCCGTCTTCGTCGGACTGATCATGATCCTCAAGAAGACCCCGGCCGGCCTGCAGATGCGCGCCGTCACCCAGAACCGCGCCATGGCCTCGGCGATGGGCATCCGCACTCCCTTCGTCGACGCCCTCACCTTCGGGCTCGGCTGCGGCATCGCCGGCATCGCCGGTGTGGCGCTCTCGCAGATCGACAACGTCTCCCCCAACCTCGGCCAGAGCTACATCATCGACAGCTTCATGGTCGTGGTCTTCGGCGGCGTCGGCAATCTCTGGGGCACCCTCGTCGGTGCGCTCACCCTCGGCGTCGTCAACAAGTTCCTGGAGCCCTTCGCCGGCGCCGTGCTCGGCAAGATCCTGGTGCTGGTCTTCATCATTCTCTTCATCCAGAAGCGTCCACGGGGCCTCTTCGCCCTCAAGGGCCGGGCGGTGGACGCATGATCACGCACTTCCTGATGAACGGCCTCGACGCCCGCGTGCGCATCGCCCTCGTCGTCATCGTGGCGATCGCGATCCTCGTCCCGGCCTCGAACCTGCTGCTGCCCCCCTCCTCGCCCTTCCACGTGCCGACCTACCTCGTCACGTTGTTCGGCAAGTACGCCACCTACGCCGTGCTCGCTCTGGCACTCGATCTGGTGTGGGGCTACTGCGGGATCCTGTCGCTCGGCCACGGTGCCTTCTTCGCCCTCGGCGGCTACGCCATGGGCATGTACCTGATGCGCCAGATCGGCACCCGCGGCGTCTACGGCAATCCGATCCTGCCCGACTTCATGGTGTTCCTGAACTGGAAGGAACTGCCCTGGTACTGGTACGGCTTCGATCACTTCGCCTTCGCGATGGTGATGGTGGTGCTCGTCCCCGGCATTCTCGCTTTCGTCTTCGGCTGGTTCGCCTTCCGCTCGCGCGTCACCGGTGTGTATCTCTCGATCATCACCCAGGCGCTGACCTACGCCCTGCTGCTCGCCTTCTTCCGCAACGACATGGGCTTCGGCGGCAACAACGGCCTCACCGACTTCAAGGACATCGTCGGCTTCAACGTCCAGGCCCAGGGCACGCGCGCGAGCCTCTTCGCCCTGTCCTGCCTGTTGGTGGCGGCCGGTCTCGTCCTCACCGCGGCGATCGTCAATTCCAAGCTGGGGAAGGTGCTGATCGCCATCCGCGACGCCGAGAGCCGCACCCGCTTCATCGGCTACCGCGTCGCCACCTACAAGACCTTCGTCTTCACGGTCTCGGCGATGCTCGCCGGCCTCGCCGGCGCCCTCTACGTCCCCCAGGTCGGTATCATCAACCCGTCGGAATTCTCGCCCGGCAACTCGATCGAGGCGGTGATCTGGGTGGCGGTCGGTGGCCGCGGCACGCTGGTCGGAGCGATCGTCGGCGCGGTGGCGGTCAACTGGGGCAAGACCTGGTTCACCGGCGTGCTGCCGTCCTTCTGGCTCTTCGCCCTCGGCGGCCTCTTCGTCCTCGTCACCCTGTTCCTGCCCAAGGGCATCGTCGGAACGTGGAGCGAATGGCGGGCGAAGCGCAGGGCCGCCCCCCCGGCCGACGCCACCCCGGCGCCCGCGGAGTGAGGAGATCGTCATGACCGAAGCGCTCGCTGCCAACGCCCTCCTCTATCTCGACGACGTGAAGGTCTCCTTCGACGGCTTCAAGGCGCTGAAGGGTCTGTCGCTGACCATCGAACCGGGCGAGATGCGCGCCATCATCGGCCCCAACGGCGCCGGCAAGACCACCATGATGGACTGCATCACCGGCAAGACCCGTCCCGACGAAGGCGAGGTCCTGTTCGAGGGCGGCACCATCGACCTGACCCGTCTCGACGAGGCCACCATCGCCGAACTCGGTATCGGCCGGAAGTTCCAGAAGCCGACCGTCTTCGAGAGCCACACCGTCGAGGACAACCTCTATCTGGCGCTGAAGTCGGATCGCGGCCCCTTCGCCACGCTGTTCCACCGCCTCTCCGGCACCGAGGCCGCCCGCATCGACGAACTGCTCGCCACCATCAAGCTGACGGAGCGGCGCGGCGATCTCGCCAAGAACCTCTCCCATGGTCAGAAACAGTGGCTGGAGATCGGCATGTTGCTGGCGCAGGAGCCCAAATTGCTCCTCGTCGACGAGCCGGTCGCCGGCATGACCGACGCCGAGACGATGGAGACAGCCGCCCTGCTCCGCCGCATCCATGCGTCGGGCAAGTCGGTGGTGGTGGTCGAGCACGACATGGCCTTCGTCCGCGAACTCGGCGTCAAGGTGACGGTGCTGCACGAGGGCGGGGTGCTGTCGGAAGGCTCGATCGACCACGTCGCCAACGACCCGCGAGTCATCGAAGTCTACCTGGGGCGGTGAGATCATGCTGAAAGTCTCCAACATCGATCTCTACTACGGCGCCGCCCAGGCCCTGCGCGGCGTCTCGGCCGAGGCTCATGTCGGCGAGATCTCCTGCGTTCTCGGCCGCAACGGCGTCGGCAAGACCTCGCTGCTGCGCGCCATCACCGGCCATCAGCCGATCACCGCCGGATCGATCGAATGGGAAGGCCGCGACCTCGGCCGCTCCGCGCCCTACGACCGCGCCCGCCACGGCATCGCCTTCGTCCCCCAGGGCCGCGAGATCTTCCCGCTGCTCACCGTCGAGGAGAACCTCCAGACCGGCTTCGCCGCGCTCCCCCGCGCCGAGCGCTACGTCCCCGACGAGGTCTACGATCTCTTCCCCGTGCTCAAGGACATGCTGCGCCGCCGCGGCGGCGACCTCTCCGGCGGGCAGCAGCAGCAGCTCGCCATCGGTCGCGCGCTCGTCACCCGCCCCCGCCTCCTGGTGCTCGACGAGCCGACCGAGGGCATCCAACCCTCGATCATCAAGGACATCGGCCGAGCGCTCGAGTTCCTCCGCGCCAAGGGCACCATGGCGATCCTGCTGGTCGAACAGTACTTCGATTTCGCCCGCGAACTCGCCGACCGCTACGCCGTGCTCGATCGCGGCGAGTTGGTGATCGCCGGCACCAAGGCCGAGGTCGACCCGGAGGAGGTGCGCCGCCGCATCGCGGTGTGAGGCGCGATCACGCCGGCGCGGCGAAGGAGAAGATCGGCGTCGCCCGACACGGCCGTCCGGTCGCCAGCACCGTGGCGCCCTGCGCCGCGAGCAGAGCCGTCAGTGTCTCGGCGAGGCGCTCCACGCGATCGGCACCCCCGTCGTGCATCGCCTCGGCGACGATCAGCACCTCGCGCGTCGCCGGCCGGATCGCCGAGAGACCGCTCTGCCGGTTGCACCAGCGCCGCGCATGGGCGCGTCCCGCCGCATCGGCGAAGATCACCTCGCCGACCTCGGGAGTCTCGATCGTGTCGGAGAAGGTGAGATAACGCTCGTCGCCGCGCGCCGGGCGCACCTCGAGGCCCCCCTCGACCCGCGCGAGGTCGAACACCGCGATCGGCACCGCGAACCCGACCGACACCACATTGGCTAGGTCGATCAGTGGATGGATCGCCGGCAGAGCCCCGTCCTGACGCAGACGCCGAAGCAACGATTCGGAGGCCGAACGGTACTGCGTCGGCTTCAACCCCATGCGGGCGAAGGCGCGCCGCCACGCGGCGACCTCGACGAAGTCGCTCTCGTTCGCCGTGGCGAGCCGTTTGCGGGTCCCTTCGACGAGACCGATGACTTCGGGGTGGCCGCCGATGTCGCCGAAGGGACCACGGGCGCGGATCGCCGCGGCGGCGAGTTCGGGAAAGATCGCGTGGATCTCGGAGGAATGCCGGAAGTCCATGGTCGGTCTCGCGAGTGGAACAGAGGCGGAGCGCCGGTCCCGCGAGAAGAGCCGGTCGGCGAGGCGAAGTCTTGAAGGAAAATCGCCTCGCCGGCCCCGAGGTCCGCTCAGTGCGGCAGGATCACCGAGAACACCACATGGCGCGGCTCCTTGCCGGCCGCCTTGGCCGCTGCCATCAGCGAGGTGTCGGGCGAAGCGCCGGTGACACCGACCCGCACGAGACGTGCTTCGATCTCCGACGGCGGGATCTTGAGGACCGGCGCCAGATCGGCGATTCGCGCGTTGCCGATCGCCTGGAACATCGCCGCCTGCGGATTGCCCCCGACACCGCCCAGTTCGAAGATGCCGGTTGCGGCGAACCCGAGCGCCACGACCGTCGACACCGCCAACGGCCACACCAGCCAACCACGCTTCAGATAGCTCAGCAACGGCAGCCAGTTCTTCCACACGTGGAGGACGAACGGGACGATCAGCACCATGCTGAGCCACTCGTGCATCCCGCGGAACGCCGCGGTCCCGACGTGGAAGAACAGGAAGACGCCGGAGATGGTCGACACCACGAAGAGGCCGGTGGTGAAGGGGGTGGCGTAGCGGTTGACGTAGTCGCGGAACATGGGGGCCTCCCGATCGAGAACCAAGGCCCGGCAACGGTGCGCCGCCGCCGGATTTCCCCATCTGGTTGGACCCGCGTCACCCGGAAGTCGAATGAACTCGCGGTAAGGTGGCGGCCGCCACGACGGGGCGATCGCGGTTCGAACGCGAAAAAACGCGCGGTCGACACCGACCGCGCGTCCGAATGTCGCAGGTTGCGAGCCGTCGCCTCAGGGCTTGGGGGCAGCGCCGTTCTGCAGCTTCTTGGCGGCCTCTTCGGCGCGCTTCTGCAGCTCCTGCTGCAACTGCTCCTGGCTCTGCTGCCCGGCGGTCGGATCGATGCCCTGGCTCTCCAGCGCCGTCTTGAAGGTGTCGAGACGGAAGGGATAGCCGGTCGGCTTCTGCTGCAGCGTCAGCGCCGTGACGATCAGCAGGTTGCCCTTCTTGAGGTCGCCGGCCATCTGGTCGGAGAGATCGAGGTCGCCGTAGCAGGCGTTGGGGAAGCAGATGCGGTACTTGACCTCGGCCGGCTTGCCCTTGTCGATCATCACCCGCATCCCCGGCTGGACCAGGATGCCCGGCGGCACCGCGATCAGCAGGGTCTTCTTCGGCTCGCCCTCGGTGTCGCGCATCGCCACCGAGGCGATCAGTTCGCCGTTGGCGCCGCGCAGTTCCTTGGCGATGAGGCAGACCGACTTACCCTCGGCGTCCTTCTGGCAGATCTTCACCCACGGATAGGTGTCCTCCGGCACCGCGGGCGCCGCCGCCCCGGCCGCCGGCTTCTGAGCGCCCGCAGCCGCGGCCGGCGGCTTCTGAGCGGCCGGAGCCTGCGCCGGTTTCGGCGCGGCCGGCTTGACGTCGGCCTTGGGCGGCGCGAGTTGCACCGGCTTGCCCGCATCCTGTGCCGAGACCGGCGCCGTGGCGAGGACGAGGGCCGTGGAGAGAGCGCCGGCGACGAGGGCGGCGCGGCCGAGACCGGCCTCGAGCGTCGGAACCGTCGCGCGAATGAACCTGACAACCATGGAATCCCGATCCTCGAACAGAGCCGCCCCCGAACCTCCGCGCGGCCTCCCGCCCGGTCGATCCTCGAAGGTCGACGAAGTATCGCTCGCCGTCCCGCGGCCCTGACCCCACCACGGCCGATCGTCCTTCGGACGGGCGGCCGCCGCGTTGCCACGTGCCTCGCGGAACTCGGCGTCGAGATGACGGCAGAACACGGCGAAACCGTGTCGCCACCTCGGCGCCGCACGATCCATAGCCGCTCGCCTCCCGGATTTCCAGCGGTCCCTACGCCTCTTTCGACGATGTGGCCGCCGGGCTGCGCGCATCGACCGGGGTGCCGGTCCCGTCGTGCTAGCATCCGCACCAGAATCAGCAGGAGCGCGACGCTTGTCCGCCGTACCGACACTTCCCCTGCCCGCGCCGATCCGGCGGCGTCACCGCGTCGCCGGCGGATGTTTCGCCGCCTTCGCGATCACCGTGACGGCGGCGGGCGGGAACGGTGCGCTGCGGGCCGAACCACGACCGGCGATCGCCATGCACGGCACACCGCTCTACCCGCCCGATTTCCCCCATTTCGCCTATGCCGACCCGCAGCGCGCCCGCAAGGGCGGCCGCATCACCATGGGCGTCCAGGGCACCTTCGATCAGTTGAACCCCTTCGTGGTGAAGGGCAACGCCGCGGTCGGAATGCGTGAGGGCTCCGGCGGCACCAACGTCTACGAGAGCCTGATGGAGCGCTCCTTCGACGAGCCCTTCTCGCTCTACGGCCTCCTCGCCGAGGCCATCGACGTCGCCGCCGACGGCCGTTCGGTGGAGTTCCGCCTCAACCCCGCCGCCCGCTTCTCCGACCGTACCCCGGTGACGCCCGAGGACGTGATCTTCAGCCTCGACACCCTGCGCGAGAAGGGGCTGCCCTTCATGCGCTCCAACTACCGTGACGTGGTCAGAGCCGAGAAGACCGGCGACCACACCGTCCGCTTCGCCTTCGTCGACGCCGAGAATCGCGAGCTGCCGCTGATCCTCGCCCTGATGCCGATCCTGCCGGCCCATGCCTGGCGCGACCGCGACTTCGAGAAGACCACGCTCGAACCGCCGATCGGCTCCGGCCCCTATGTCGTCACCCGCGCCGACCCCGGCAACGTCCTCGAACTGACCCGGGACCCGGACTATTGGGGCCGCGACCTGCCCGTCCGCCGCGGCCTCTACAACGCCGACACCCTGCGCTACGAATACTACCGCGACCAGAATTCGCTGTTCGAAGCCTTCAAGAAGGGCCTGATCGACATCATCGCCGAGAGCGATCCGGCGCGGTGGTCGCAGGTCTACGACTTCCCGGCGGTGGCCGAAGGCCGGGTGGTGAAGGAGGCTTTCGTCACCGTCCTGCCCAAGGGCATGACCGGCTTCGTCCTCAACGCCCGTCGCCCGATCTTCGCCGATGTGCGGGTGCGCGAGGCGATGGTGCGGCTCTACGACTTCGAGTGGGCCAACAAGAACCTCTATTTCGGCCTCTACCGCCGTCAGAAGGGATATTTCGACGGCTCCGAACTGTCCTTCTCCGGCCACCCCGCCGACGCGCGCGAGACGACCCTGCTCGCCCCCTTCCCCGGCACCGTCACCGCCGAGGTCGCCGCCGGCACCTGGAGCCCGCCGATCACCGACGGGTCGGGGCGCGACCGCGCCGTACTCAAGGGCGCCTTCGAGCTGTTGCAGACCGCCGGCTGGCGCAGCGAAGCCGGCAAGCTGGTGAACACGTCGACGCGGGAGCCCTTCGCCTTCGAGATCCTCGCCGCCACCCGCGAGCACGAGCGTCTCGCCGTCGGCTATCAGCGGACCCTCGCCGCCCTCGGCATCGAGGCCCGCATCCGCACCGTCGACGCCGCCCAGTTCGAGATGCGGCGCAAGACCTTCGACTACGACATGACCATGTGGTCGTGGGGCGCCTCCGCCTCGCCGGGCAACGAACAACTCAATCGTTGGACCAGCCGTGCCGCCGCGACCGAAGGCTCGCTGAACCTCCCCGGCGTGGCGAGCCCGGCGGTCGACGCGATCGTCGATGCGTTGATCGCCTCGCGCGCGCGCGAGGACCTGGTGGCCGCGGCCCGCGCGCTCGACCGGCTGCTCGTCTCCGGCTTCCACGTGGTGCCGCTCTTCCATGCCCCCGCACAGTGGGTGGCGCGTTGGACACGAATCGAACATCCGTCCACCATGCCGAAATGGGGTTGGACGCTGCCGGCCTGGTGGGTGGCGAACGGGGGGAAGGAATGATCGTCGCGCGCGAAGACGAATCGCGGGTCCATACCGCGTCCGGTGTCTGGGGGCGCGTCACCCTCGACCAGATCGTCGCCAAGAACGCCGCCTCGCGGCCCGACCACCCGGCATTGATCGACTTCGCCGATCGAGCCGTCTGGACGCACGGCGATCCCGAGATCCTCACGTGGCGCGAGCTCCAGATCAGGATCGACGCCCTCGCCGCCTTCTTCCATGCCGTCGGTCTCACACCGGACACGGTGATCGTCTTCCAGACACCTCCGACGGTCGATTCGGTCGTCGCCTTCCTCGCCGCTTCCCGCGCCGGCCTCGTCGTCGCGCCACTGCCCCTCGGTGCCCGCGAGGCCGATGCCGTCGACCTGTGCCGTGCGACCGGTGCCAAAGCCATTCTCACCGCCGCCGAGACCGACGGCGAAGCCCACGGCGAACGGCTGCGCACGGTCGCTGCCGAGCTCTTCCAGATCCGCTTCGTCTTCGCCGCCGGCGGAGACGTGCCCGACGGTCTCGTCGATCTGGCGATGGTCTTCGCCGAGGCCGACGGCCTCGGTGCGCCGCCCGAACCGGCGCGGCGAGGCAATCCGGCCGATCACGCCCTCACCGTCGAGATCGCCGCCCTGCCCGGCGAAGAGGCCGGCGAGACGTCGTCCGAGACGCGCCGGGCGCCGCTGCCGCGCTCGCACAACCACTGGATCGCCACCGGCCTGATGACCCTGCTCGAGGCGCGCATCGACGCCGACAGCGTCCTCGTCTCGCCCTTCGCCCCATCCGGCGTCGCCGGCATCGGTGTCGCCGTCGTGCCATGGCTGCTGGCCGGCGCGACTCTGGTCGCCGGCCTGCCGCACGCCACCGACCGCCTCGCCGAGGAAGCCGCGAGCCATGGCGCCAGCCACGTGGTGGCGCCGCTGCGTTTCGCCCGTCGCGTCGCCGAGCGGCTCGCCCTCCATCGCAACGATGCGGCGATCCTCGCGGTCGGCGAGGAGGAGCCGGGCGAGTGGCCGATGCCGCAGGGGCGCGACACCGTCGACATCACCCTGCTCGGCGCCTTCGGCCTCCTCGCTCGCCGCCGAACCGATCCGCTGCTGCCGCGTCCGCTGCCGATCGGCATCGTCGGCGCTCCGGCGGAGAGCGAGTTCGCCCCGCCGCTGGTCGACCTGCGCATCAAGGCGCTCGCCCAGCGCGCCGCGCAGATGCCGCCGAACCGCACGCTCGGTGGCGAGATCCAGGTGCGCGGTGCCATGGTGCCGCACTTCAACTGGCCGACCACCGCCCAGGAGCGTCGCCACCGGCCGCGCGATCCCGACGGCTGGATGGCGACGGGCATCGGTGCCCGCATCGTCTCGGCCCAGCCGCCGACCTTCGAGGTCGGTGGTCGCGTCGACGCCGCGGTGCGCATCGGCCAGACCACGATCGATCTCGAGGCCCTCGACCTCCTCTACCGCTCGGTCGGCGGCATCGCCGATGCCGCGGCGCTGGTCGTCACCGACGACCTCGACGGTCCCGGTATCGCTGCCGCGGTGGTGCCGAAATCGGGAGTGCGCTTCGATGCCGACGCTTGGCTCGCCGCCGTCGAGGCGACGCGCATCGGCCTTCCCCGGCTGCCGCGCCGGGTCTTCACCGTGCCGGCGATCGCCCGCGGCCCTTCCGGCCGAGTGCTGCGCGGCGGCATGACCCAGCATCTGATGTCGCGCCCCTGATACCGAGCCGACGAGGTTTCGACCTCTTCGAAACATCGCCGGCGAAGGCAAGCCCGAACGGGCGTCGGCCGGTCGGGCCGTGACGCCGATGAAATTCGGACGATTCCGAACTTCATCGGCCCGGTATGAGCCACGCCGGCGCGGGTACCCGGTGCCATGCGCGCCGAGGCCCACCGTGAGGCCGCCGGAGATCGGGATCGACCGATGACCGGCCCGACGCCGATGTCTCGAGCCGGCGTTCCGCAGAAGAAGTCCACGTTCGGTCTCGCCGCCGACATGCCGGCGTCTGCGAGCGCCGGCACGCGACCACGACTCCGGTTTCCGAAACGACGACGCCGACCCGGAGAACCGGGTCGGCGTCGATCATGTTTCGGCGGTGGGATGACCGCGCGGTCGTGGCGAAGGCGCCCCGCCGCTTCGACGCGAGCGAGGCGTACGGCCGAGGCTCATTCCTCCTCGTCGTCCCCTCCGTCGTCGTCCCCTCCGTCGTCGTCACCGCCGTCGTCGGAGTCGTCCTCCTCGTCGTCACCGCCGTCTTCGGAGTCCTCGTCCTCCTCGCCGTCGCCTTCGTCCTCGGAGTCCTCGTCCTCCTCGCCGTCGCCTTCGTCCTCGGAGTCGTCGTCCTCCTCACCGTCGCCTTCGTCCTCGGAGCCGTCGTCCTCCTCACCGTCGCCTTCGTCCTCGGAGTCCTCGTCCTCCGCGCCGTCGCCGTCGTCCTCGGAGTCCTCGTCCTCCTCGCCGTCGCCTT
>ERZ1645192.3857-NODE-3857-length-12053-cov-8.491165_pt1 | contig 12053 bp, 8 predicted proteins | sample MGYA00575354_ERZ1645192 | MGnify/ENA primary metagenome ERZ1645192 (study PRJEB40844, sample SAMN11349763) | freshwater sediment metagenome | isolation source: river sediment | host: Sediment | place: India: Faizupur Khadar , New Delhi | collected 2017-02-21 ... | reverse complement strand
GGTGCGGAGGTGCGGAGGTGCGGGGGTGCGGCAGGGGAATAGTTAAAAAGATATAAAATATCAATATCTATAACAAAAGATACCTGTAAATTATTAAGTTATTTAACTTTGGGAACATTGTCTAATAAAAGAATTGGTTATGAAACATTGCTGCAGACTGATCATTACTGTAATGGTTATGATCTTCTTTCTTTCAACTGCCAAAGGCCAGGAGAACGGTGAAAATGAAAAGATGATAACTTTCTTTCTCGATTGCTGGGACTGTGATTTTGATTTTGTAAGACAAGAGCTGCCCTTTATTTCATTTGTTCGTGATCCTCTGATGGCCGATGTGCACATTCTCGTCACTGATTCAAATACTGGCGGAGGTGGCGAGAAATTCTTCCTGAACTTCATTGGCAGGAACGAACTTAAGGGATTCGATAATGAATATAATGTAACCACTAATCAATCCGATTCTGATGATGATATCCGGAAAGCGCTTCTTAAAATGCTAAAAGTCGGGATACTCCAGTATTATTCCAAAGCAGGGCTGACTGACAATATGAACATCGAGATTGAGGACAAGGAAGACCGTAAAGCTGATGACATGATTATCGACAGGTGGAAAAAGTGGATATTCGGCTTGCAGGCGGCAGGATCATACCAGAAAGAGGAGAGCCAGAATTCATCTTATCTCGTACTTTCCGGCAATGCAGGGAAGGTAACCGAAGAGTGGAAAACAAATTTCGATGGTTATTATGGAATTGATCAGGAGAGATATAATGATGAAGACACGACAATTATAAACAGGCAGGATCAGACGGAAATATCAGCATATTTTGCAAAAAGTCTTAATGAGAAATGGTCGGCTGGCATATTCACTACATATACTTCGAGGAATTACCTCAACCTTGAACATAAGACCGGGATGGCTGCAGCAATTGAATACAACATCTTCCCCTGGAAAGAATGCAACCGCAGGGTTTTTGCAATCCAGTACTGGGCAGGAGTAAATTACTTCGATTACTTCGACAAAACTATATATGACAAGATGTATGAAACACTCTGGTCGGAAGGTCTGGAAGTGGATATGCGCTTTATACAGCCCTGGGGAGAAATAGAGTTAGGGTTGGAAGGACGACATTATTTTCACGACCTTTCAAAAAACAGGCTGACCCTGGAATCCGATATCTCAGTCAGAATAACAAAGAATCTGTCTATATTCTGCGAGCTTCAGAGTGAGATCATACATGACCAGCTGTACCTGCCCAGCGGTGATGCCTCACGCGATGACATCCTGCTGCAGAGAAGGAAGCTGGCAACCACTTATGAGATAAGGAGTGAACTGGGATTGAGATTCACATTCGGATCAATTTATAATAATGTTGTAAATGAAAGATTCTGAAATATGAAATTTCTCCTGCCAGTATCACTGATCCTCGTTTTTATTACATCATACTGCAGCACAGTCCATAAGGCGGAGCAGGAATACATTACGGTAGAAGCTCAGCGAAGGATCTACGGGAAGGACGGAGTTGTAACATACAGCAGGTATGAACCTTTTAAAACGCGGAGTGTCGAATTGCTCAGCGGCTACAAATCGCCAAAGAAACCTGAGAGTCACAGCAAATATGGCGGATGTGCTGATCATAAGGTTAAGGCGACAGGATTCTTTCGAACCGAGAAAGCAGGTGACCGCTGGTGGTGTGTCGACCCTGAAGGACATCTTTACTTCAATATAGCCCTTAACAGCATAAGCATGGGAGGTTCAGAAAGAAATAAACAAACCCTGAAAGATAAATTCGGAAATCCTGAAACCTGGATAACAGAAACGATTAGAATGCTTCAGGACAATGGCTTCACCTGCGCAGGCTCATGGTCCGACTACAGATCAATTATAACGGCAAATAAGAATTCAGAAAGACCTTTTGCTTATACCATAAACTGGAACTTCATGAGCAGCTATGGCAAAGAACGCGGCGGAACATTCCAGCAACCCGGACATACCGGCTACCCTGGTGATGCAATATTTGTTTTTGATCCGGAGTGGGAAGCCTTCTGCGACCGCCATGCACAACAGGCTGCAGCCTACAGAAATGATCCAAACCTGTTCGGATATTTTTCTGATAACGAGATGCCATTTAAATTCAAATCACTGGATAACTACCTGGCATTGCCTGAGAATGATCCCGGACATATTGCAGCTGCAAAATGGATGGAGGATAACAGGTTAACTAAGGAACAGATCACTGACACTCACAGAGAGGAATTCATGTCGCTTGTAGCTGACAGATATTTTTCTGTAGTAGCTGCCGCTCTCAAAAAATATGATCCCAACCATATGTATATCGGGGCCCGCTTTTACAGCAGCGAAAAAAATTATCCCGGATTTATGAAAACTGCAGGCAAATATGTAGATATCATTTCGAACAATTACTATGGTAAATGGACTCCCGATTCTGCCGATATGGCCAACTGGACAAACTGGTCGGGACGGCCTTTTATAATCACCGAATATTACACAAAAGGAGAAGATTCAGGGATGCCCAATCAGAGTGGTGCGGGGTGGATTGTAAAGACTCAGCGCGACAGAGGACTTTTCTACCAGAATTATAATCTTGCACTTCTCGAATCGGGCAACTGCGTAGGGTGGCATTACTTCAAATACCAGGATAATGATCCTACAGCAACAGGAGTTGATCCCTCAAACACTGACTCAAACAAGGGAATTGTAAATAACTATTATGAAGTGTGGACACCAATGATGGACCTTATGAAAGAACTAAACACACAAGTATATAGTATAATTGAGTACTTTGATAAGAAATGAAATGACCCCCTTCCCTACCCCCGCCGAAGCGGGGCAGGCTTTCCCCCAAGGGGGCAGTCGCCCTGCAACAGGATAACCCCTTGGTGGTAAAGAAAAGGGGATAATTTTTAATAAAATGAAAAGAAGAATCTTGATATTATTGGTATTTCTTATCCTGGCAAATTCTAATTTCATTTTTGGCCAGTTACCAGAACAAATCCGAGGATGGAACATACTTTCTGACAGTTTTGTCGATGATATTGCAACAATTTCAGCTGCCAAATCGTATAATATAAATCACCTTCAGCTATCTCATGACCTCTTGATGGATCTCCAGGAGATCCGCGATCCCAAAAGACAGAAGTTAGTAAACGACCTTATCGATGAAGCCCACGGGGTAGGAATCGGAGAAGTAGTGGTATGGGATCATGCACTATACAACCTTAAGTATTATCCCGATGAGTTTAAGACGGGTCCCAAGGGAACCATCAATCTCGATAACCAGGCCTTCTGGGAATGGTTCCGGGAAGATTACAGGGCGCTCATGAACCTGGCACCAGAAGCAGACGGAGTGGTGCTAACTTTCATTGAAACAGGTGCAAGAGCTGAAAATCAGTATTCGGAGAAACTGAAAACAGGTCCTGAAAAACTGGCTGCTGTGGTCGATGCAGTAGCCGATGTAGTCTGCGATGAACTGAATAAACAACTATATATCAGAACATTTGCCTATACCGATGCCGAATACCTCAACACAATCGGCTGCATAGAACATATTAAAAATCAGAAAGTACGGCTCATGATGAAGGAAACGCCGCACGATTTCTTCCTCACACATCCGAATGATAAATATGCCGGTACAATTGACCGTCCCACAATAATGGAATTTGATGCCTGCAATGAATTCAACGGACAGGGTGTAATAGCTAATACATGGCCTGAATATATTGTCAGAAGATGGAGCGACCTGATAAACAGGCCAAATGTTATAGGCTATGTTGCCCGGACAGACCGTTATGGCGACACCAGGCTGGTGGGAACTCCGAATGAAATTCTACTCTATGCACTTAAGAGGTTTACTGAAGATCAGTCGTTGACACCCGGGAAGATCTCTGAGGAGTTCCTCAATGAACGCTATGGTATGAAAGCGACCAGGTACCTCAAGCCTGCCTTCGCTATGGCCTATGATATTGTCAGTTCATCGATGTACACCCTGGGCACAAACATGGCCAACCATTCAAAACTCGACTATGATCCTTATAAGTCGAGCTATGGACGCCATGTGTCAGGAAAATGGCTTGATCCTCCTGAAGTCTTTGTCGGACACGACGTAAACCGGAATTTTAATTACTGGACTGACGTCATAGAACATTTATCACCGGCAAGGTTCAAGACAGATGATGGCCCTCTGCTGACTGAGGCGCCCCAGGTAATACACAATAAATGGGTTAAACCCGTAGAGAAGATGAACGAGACATACCTGAGATATATAATTGCAGAAAAAGAATATGGAGTTAAAAAAGCTGAGGAGGCGCTGAAGCTGGTTACGAAAGCAAAGAAAACAATGGATGAAAAATCCTATGCACAGGTACACAGCCTCTTTCAACGGACACTCATCACGGCAAAAGCATACGAATCGGCAGCAACAGCATATTTCGGCTACAGGATATGGGCGCAGGGAGAAAGTTTTCAGTCGGAATGGCTGAGAAAAACGATGAGTAAGGCACTTGAGAGAATGGCTGAAACAGCGATAGAGATAGACAATTACAGAGAAAAAGTGCCAAGAGGACAGTGGAACTGGAGAGGCGATGCTGCCACATTAAGGGAATATAACGAACTTATCACAAAAACGGGATGGGAAGAGTATGGAAATAAAATATTTGATTAGTAATATCACAATTACTTAATAACTTAGATAGAAGTAAGAACGAAGAACAAACGAATAGCGAAATCAGAACTTCTGCATTCTTCATTCATTTGTTCGAATATTCTTACTTCAAATAAAATTATCATCAGGAAGAATATAAATATTAAAAAACTGTAACAGATGGGAATTAAATTAAGGCAAGTTCTGATATTTTTTATCTTGTCACTACCTAGTGGGTATTTATTTTGCCAGACACCAACGATCGGCCGTTCGTGGCAGTATGTGGCCACGAATATGCCGGACGACTGGTATGGTTCCGACGAATCGGTGAAAGTGGCGGAGAATGTACTTCTTTACCAGCGCGATGCCGGCGGCTGGCCGAAAAATACTGCGATGCATAAACCGCTTTCAGATCCGGAGAAGGCAAAGATCAGGGACGACAAAGGCCTCAATGATGCGATCTTTGATAACAGCGCCACCACCACCGAGATGAGGTTCCTGGCCAGGATGTACAATAAGACGAATAACCAGGCATACAAGGATTCATATAACCGCGGGTTGAAATTTATACTCGATGCGCAATATAAGAACGGAGGCTGGCCAATGTTCTGGCCTCTGAGGCAAGGTTATTATACCCATATAACTTTTAACGATAATGCGATAGTCAATATCCTCAACCTTCTCGGTGAAATAAAGGACGGAGATCCGATCTTTAAATCAATAACTACAAGGGAAAATTTCAATAGGATAAAAAAAGCATATAACAAGGGACTGGAGATTATCCTGAAAACCCAGATAATAGTCGACGGTAAACCAACAGTATGGTGTGCTCAGCATGATGAACATACACTTTTGCCTGCTCCGGCAAGATCATACGAACTGCCATCATTCAGCGGTGGTGAATCGGTGGGGATTATATTGTTCCTGATGGACCTGCCCGACCCCTCTCCTGCCATAATTAAGTCTGTCGAGGGTGCCGTCGAATGGCTCGACTCACACAGGATTAAAAATACAAGATGGGATTTCTTTGTCAATGCCGAAGGAAAACGTGACAGGAGAATAGTACAGGATCCAAATGCAGGTGACTTGTGGGCAAGGTTTTACGATTTAGAGACTCAGGAACCTTATGTCTGCGACAGGGACGGAATAAAAAAGAAGACTCTTGAGGAAATCGGCTATGAAAGACGAACAGGATACAGCTGGTATACCGACGCTCCGGAGGAGGTTTTTAAGAAGTATCCGGAGTGGAAAGAGAAATGGTTAAAATAGTTTTTTGTTTGATGTCGTTTAGAACCACCAAGTTACAAAGACTCCAAGAATCACCAAGAATTTTGGTTAAGGGTTTTTGGTCTAACTTAGTGTCATGGTAGCCGATAAAAAATGAATTATGAAAACCAACCGTAGAAAGTTTATAGGTACTGCTATAGCGGCAGGTATAGGAACCACAATCCCGAGCTGCACTTCAGTAAGCGAAGACCTGAAGACAAAATATTCTGCACTTGATGAAATACTTAAGAAACCTGTTTTAAAGAACAATTTTTTTCCTGATCCGGTAATAATTGATACCCTGGAGCTCCTGAGGCTTGAGAATACTTTCTTATGCCGTGTCAGATCAAAGGATGGCGCTGAGGGAATATCTGTGGCAAATAACGACCAGATGAAGTCATTATGGCCGGTATTCATTAACCGTCTACAGCCTTTTTTCAAAGGAAAAGACGCAAGAACCCTTGAAAAGCTTCTTGATGAGGTATATGTATATCAGAGTAATTATAAGATGCAGAACCTTGCACTCTGGGTTCCGCTGGCAACAATTGAATTTGCAATACTGGATATGCTCGGCAGAATCGCGGGTAAATCAATTGGCGAACTGATAGGGGAAATACACAACAGGGATATTGCTGTTTACCAGGCAAACGGGGAAAGAGGTATTACCGCTGAGGCAACAATTGAACACCTTATAAAAGAGGTCGGTGAGACCAAAGCCAAAGCACTGAAGTTTAAAGTCGGTGGCAGGATGAGCAATAATTTTGAATCTCCTGCAGGAAGAACCGAGAAGCTCATACCTCTTGTAAGGAAAACATTCGGGGACAAGATGGTGATATATGCCGATTCGAATGGATCATATACAACCGACGAGGCTATCAGGATAGGAAGAATTATGGAGGAGTATAAGATTGACTTCTACGAAGAACCTGTGCCTTTCGACTGGTATGAAGAGACTAAAGAGGTTGCCGCAGCACTGAATATTCCGGTTGCCGGGGGAGAGCAGGAACCAAGTCTGCACATGTTCAGATGGCTTATCGCTAATGATGCACTGCAGATCGTCCAGCCCGATATGTTCTATTTCGGCGGCATGATCAGGTCGGTGAAAGTTGCAAGAATGGCTGAAACATTCGGGCAGGAGTGCACACCTCATATATCCGGATCGGGTCTCGGCTATCTCTATATGATGCACTTTGTGTCTGCAATACAAAATGCAGGCCCATATCATGAGTTCAAAGGATTTAATAAAGAGCTGCCTTTTAATTGTGCAACATCTTCACTCACAAGCAACGACGGTATAGTTACAGTACCTTCGGGTCCCGGCCTGGGGATAGAGATTGAGAAATCGTATATAGAAAAGCATACGGTAGTTAAGACCTGACAGCATGAGACGATCCTGTTTACTTTTCACTTTTCTCTGCATTTCGCTGGTCTCACAAGCCCAGGTATCAAGGTCACCTTTTCTTAATCCCGGATTTGAGAAACGTATTAGTGAATATATTGACACCCTTGAGGTAATTGACACACATGAACACTTCTTTAATCCTGAACTGCTGAAGGCATCAGGATTCATGGATTTTTCACTGCTCCTTCAGCAGAACAGCTTTGATGGATTCCTGTCTGCAGGCATGGCCCCAGGGATGCTGAGCAAGCTATATCTGGAACCGACACCCGTTCCCGAGAAATGGAAGATCACAGAACCATACTGGAATAAATCATTTAACACGATAAGCAACCGCATATTACTTTATTCCATCAGGGAACTATATGGTGTCAGCGATCTTAACGCGCAAACAGTTGTTCCCTTGTCAGAAAAGATCCGTAAAGCCTATTCCGGCGACTGGTTCGGATATGTACTTCGCGACCGGTGCAGGATCAGGTACGCAATTGTTGATGGCGATAATGTCGGCGAGAAATATGATTTTATAAAGTACACAAAAAGGTTTTCACCCTGGCTGACACTCAACAGCAAGTATCGTATCGATTCCATTGCTGTTATGCAGGTTGATCCGATTTATACTCTTGAAGATTATGTCAAATCGATGAAGAGTGTCTTTGAGAACGCCCTGAAAAGCGGTATGGTGGCAGTAAAGATCAATGCTGCATATAAAAGGTCGCTTTATTTCGAAAAGGTAAGTACAGAGAGTGCCAGGAAAGTCTTTCGTACTTTAATAAACGGGAATGAAGACTTTACACTCCCATACAAGGAAGCCAAACCACTGCAGGATTATATGATGTTCCAGCTTCTGGAACTGGCAAAGAAGAACAACGTGCCGGTGGCAATCCATACAGGCATACAGGCAGGCATTAATAATATACTGGCAAATTCCGATCCAACCCTGCTGACAAATATTTTCTATGAATTTCCGGATGTAAAATTTGTTTTGTTCCATGGAAGCTACCCATTTGGAGGAGAGCTGACCACTCTGGTAAGGAATTACCCGAATGTCTATATCGATATGAACTGGACCTATGCAATCTCAGCTTCATACGCCGAAAGGTATCTCAATGAATGGATTGAGGCCGTTCCTGTATCAAAGATCATGGTGTTCGGCGGCGATCAGCGTTGTGTCGAGAACACATTCGGAAATCTTGCAGTAGCCCGGAAAATAATTTCAGATCTTCTTACCGGGAAGGTAAGAAACGGTTATTTCACAGAGCAGGAGGCATTGCAGGTAGCCAGGATGATCCTCCTTGATAATCCGGAATCGTTTTATAATCTGAAAAAGTAAGAGCAGGGGTGTTACCGGTTATTTTATTCTTTCCGGTCTCTGATAATCCTTTTTCATCCTGTAGGGTAATACCCATATCTTTTCACATCCCCTGTTAGTAAAATAGAGGTGGGATTCTGATATCTGGTCAGGATCTCCGTCGGTCCAGTAGGCATAAAAATCATTCCCGGCATTTATGGGTCTGCGCACATAAGAATTGTTCCATCTGCTGCCGGAGGTAACATCACGGGTTTTCAACCATGTCTCACCATGGTCAATGCTAGTCCATAGCTCAATCTCGCCTCCGGTCCTGCCTATCTGGGGTCCGTCTCCTGTTGGAGCAATAATCAGCCAGGTATCACCTTCAATATATATAGAGCCCATATCATAATTATGATGTGACTCACATACTTTGCTGAAACTCCATTTATCTTCCTTTCTGAATATTACATACCATTCCCGGGGATCACCTGCCGGCCCTGGAAGATAATCCCTTGTTATCATTGCCAGGATGACCGGATTACCCTGGGAATCGAAGTTTATATCTTTAAGATAGACAAGTTTCTTTTCAGATTCATAATCTTTAACGAGCGCTTCGCAGTGAATGTCTGTCAGGGGCGTTGTAAGTACCTTGTTGTCAATATTCTTCCATGTCTCACCATAATCGTCTGTCTGGACATAGTAAATATTGGTTCTTCTGTCGAGGCTTCCTCCGGGGAAGTAGCTGAATACTGAAACCAGCCTGTTACCGTAAACATTGGTAAGCTGATGATGACCTCCCATTCCTGCCAGCTTCCTGCTTTCATGCCATGTAACACCATCTTCGGAGGTGGTCCAGTATAATTCCCTGCCCCTGGTAACCCTGGTATGCATAAGCATGAAACAGCTGTCGTTCATGAACCAAGGCTGCGGAAAAACCAATTCTCCCTTAAATACCTCCCTGAACGAGTCTATTGAATATGGCTCACTGCTTTTATAAATCAGTCCCGGCCTCGTTCTGGCTCTTCCGCTAATAAAAATCCAGATATATCCGTGTGAGTCGAGTGAAATTGAAGCATTATCCTGGGGATCGTTTACTCCCATCTTATCATAAATAATTACAGGTTTTGGCACCTTGTGAGTTTTATGGTCAAAATATGAAACCATTATACGGAGATGGCTCAGTGAAGGATCGGAAGTACCGCTGAAAACAAAAAATGTCTTTTGGGCTTCAGGTGAGTAGATTGCCAGTGGCTTATGCTGTGAGGAAAAAGTTCCCATGCCCCCTGAATATTTATATCCGTACTCAAGCGGTGGACCAGATTTTGCCCACAGGCCCTGGTATCCATCGGCTCTCTGATTCTGTGCAAGCAGATAGCCTGGTAAGGCTGCCTGTAAAAATGCAAAAAAGAGGATAATATACCTTTTTAAATTCATCCGTTAACCGGTTTTATTGTAAACATCTTAAAGATAAGATCTTTTAATATGTTTAGGGTAATGAAACTATCTTAAAAAAAACATTTCTTTACCTTCTTTTTCTTTGTGCAACTTTGTGCTATCCTTTGTGAACCTTTGTGGTTCAATGACTTATTCTACCACAAAGGTACTCAAAGGTAATCACAAAGTAACACTAAGGGCATTCCAAGAACCCTTATAGTTACTGAAGTGATTTCAGGCAGTTCCATACTTCATCTGCAGTATGGAGTGCATTTGCCGGCGTCTTTCCCTTTTTGCCAAAAACCAGCAGCTTCTCATAGTTTTCAATTGTAACCTTCGATTCGTCGATCTTACCGGTTTTATCCATTACGTTATTTATACTGAGCCCCAGATGCCTGGCCATAAAATCATACATTGCCAGTCTTTTTGACAATCCGTAATCGTGTCCTTCATTTGCAAGGTGGACGTTTTCGACAAAATCTTTCTTTCCATAGAGGTCATATACCTTCTGAAGGTAGGGGAATTCAATTTCCGGGACATTTTTTGTCCAGTCAGCGCCATCCGATACCACGAGCATCGGGCGCGGAGATGCCATGGCTGCAATTTCGGCATTATAGGTGTATGGATCGCCGCAGGTTTGAAGAGGCATGCCGCTTTCGCACGGACAGCCTCCATAGTAATATGAAGAGACCATTACAACGGGTACACTAACGGTAATCCTGTCATCGAGGGCAGAGGCAAGGAAAGATTGTGATCCTCCTCCTGATGCACCGGTGATACCGATTCTTCTGGCATCGACAAATGGAAGGGTTGTCAGGAAGTCAAGTGCACGAATACTATTAAGGGTTTGCATGGTTTGTGCAAGGCCGGTCCTGTGTAATTCAACCGGGAACTGAAGTCTCGATTCGCCCCAGGCGAAGAGGTCGTAATTAAAGACCACTGCCCCCATCCTGGCCAGGGTTGCACATCTGTACTGCATATCCGGTCTGTATCTTCCATAAAGGTTAGTGTCGGGATTTGAAAAATGGCCATAGGGACAGAGCACCAGAGGAAAAGGCCCTTTCCCTTTTGCGGGCTTGTAAAGTGAGCCGCACAGCCACACTCCCGGGATCGATTCAATGGCTATATTCTGAACACTGTATCCGTCATACTTTCGAGGAAGTGTCATTACAGGGTTGAAGGGAGTTTTCTTTGGCATGGGACTGAGATTAAGCTTTTCGAAGAAGCATTTTCTCAGCTCTGCCTTGCGGGTCTCCCATAAATCGAGAGAGGGATATGCAGCAAGAAGTTGAGCCAGATGCTTACGGCCCTCCTCTACCGGTCTCTGATAATAATTGAACTTACTGACATGGTAAAGCCTATCACCTGTTTTCTCAAATACCAGGTCCAGCGGCATCAGGATATTGTTAAGCGTTGTCTCAATTTCAGAACGGTATCGCCAGGTTGGATATAGGACAAAAATATCCTTTACAAGGTTTTCGCTGTATTGCAGCTTTATATCATACCTGTTCTCAATATCTGAAATAACCTCTTTCAGCGGCTTTTTGTATACATCAGCTGGAAGCTGAGCATTACCGAAAACTGAACAAATCAGGAAAAACACCGACAGAAAATACCCTTTTTTCATTTTTATTAATTTTTTTTTACCACAAAGTATCACAAAGGTTGTCACAAAGGCTCACAAAGGGCTAAAGTATAACACGCTTTATACCATCTTTTAAATGTTTTACATTGAAATTGGCCAATAATCCCAGTTTACATTCCGATAATTTCATATAGGTTAGTATCTGAGCAATATGTATATCACATAAAGCCTCAACAGATTTTAATTCAATCACTATCTGTCCCTCTACAAGCAAGTCAATTCTGTATCCTGCATCAAGTTTAACTTCTTTATAGACAAGAGGCAATGATTTCTGTTTCTCAACTTTCAGACCTTTCTGAGTTAATTCATAAAACAAACATTCAAGGTAGGCACTTTCCAATAATCCAGGTCCCAGGGCAGTAT
>ERZ1645192.3855-NODE-3855-length-12054-cov-6.072006_pt1 | contig 12054 bp, 8 predicted proteins | sample MGYA00575354_ERZ1645192 | MGnify/ENA primary metagenome ERZ1645192 (study PRJEB40844, sample SAMN11349763) | freshwater sediment metagenome | isolation source: river sediment | host: Sediment | place: India: Faizupur Khadar , New Delhi | collected 2017-02-21 ... | reverse complement strand
CTTCGCCTTGCTCATGCCGTCGGCAAACGCGCGGGAGGACGCGATCTTGAACGCGATTTCTGAAGAGTCCACATCGTGCGACGACCCGTCGTACACGGACACCTTCGTATTGATCACCGGGTAGCCCGCGATGGCGCCCCTGGCCAGACCCTCCACCAATCCCTTCTCGATGGCCGGAAGGAAATTACGGGGAACCGCCGTGCCGACCAGGGCATCCTCGAACCATTCCGTGTCGCCGTGCTTCAGCGGCTGCACCTTCAGATAGACCTCGCCATACTGGCCGCGGCCGCCCGACTGCTTCTTGTGCTTGTAATGACCTTCGCCCAGCGCGGTCACGGTCTCCTTGTAAGGCACTTTCGGCGTGCTGAGCAGAATATCCACGTTGCTCCGCTTCTTCATCCGGCTCAACGTCACATCCAGATGCACATCGCCCATGCCGGAGATGATCAGTTCCTTGGTCTCCGCGTTCCGCTCGACCCGGATCGTGGGATCGTCGTCCGCCACGCGATGGAGCGCCGTGCCGATCTTGTCCTCATCGCCCTGCGTCTTCGGCGCGACGGCGTACGCGGCCGTCGGGTTCGGGAAAACGATCGGGGTGAACTTGACGCTCTTGCCCGTGGCGCACAGCGTATCGTTGAGCGTCGTGCTCTTCAACTTGGCCAGCGCCACGATGTCGCCCGCTTCGGCCTCGGGGATCGTCTCCGTCTTCTTGCCGTTGAGGAAGTATAGCGCGCCGATGCGCTCCTTGGAGCCCTTGGTCGCATTGAAGATTTCGCTGTCGGCTTTCAGCGTGCCGCTGTAGATACGGACGAAGCTGAGCTGACCCACGAACGGATCGTTGATCACGCGCCAAACCATCCCGGAGAAAGGCGCCGTCGGAGCCACATCCACCGCATTTCCGGCCGCATCCTTGATGACGCGGTCGAGCGGACTGGGGAACAACCGCCCCACGTTGTCCAGCAGTTCGACCACGCCCATGTCGTTCTTGGAGACCACCGCGAAGATCGGAACCAGCTTGCAGTCCGCCACGGCCTTGCGCAGGCCGGCGGCCACTTCGTCCGGCGTCAGCGCCTCGCCGCCAAGGTACTTCTCGATCAGCTTGTCATCCGACTCCGCCGCGGACTCGATCAGCGAATTCTTGAGCGCCTCCACGTCGTCCGCCATGTCCGCCGGAGCGCCGGCAGGGGCCAGGACATCCACCGCCTTCTTGCCGTCTTTCGACGGGATGACCACCGGGATGCAGCGCGCGCCCCAGATTTCCTGGATCGCCTTCACCGCGGCATCGAAGTTCGCGTTTTCCTTGTCGAGCCCCGTGATGACGATTCCGCGCGGCAACCCCAGCATCTCGCAGCGGCGCCATGCGCGGTTCGTGCCGATCTGGATTCCGCCCGTCGCATCCACCACGATCAGGCCCGTATCCGCAATGCTGCTGGCGGCAACCACCTGCCCGTAGAAATCGGCGTAGCCCGGCGTGTCCAGCATGACCACGTCATACTTCTGGCCGCTCGTGGCCTTGTACACACCGTCAAAAGGCTTGGCCCAGACCGTGATCTTCCGCTCCTTCTCCTCGTCGGTCCAGTCGGCCATGCTCGAACCGTCGGCGGTCGATCCAAAGCGGTCGTTCACACCCATCTTGAAAAGAATGGCATCGGCCAGCAACGTCTTCCCGGCACCGGTATGACCCATCAGCGCGAAGTTTCTGACATTGGCGATTGCAATATCCTTCATTTCGAATTCCTTTCGACCTAGGCAGAAGTGCGATTGATACACAAACACGGGCAGTTCGGCAACGGCTTTTTACCACGGTCTTCTTCCGTCTTCGTGGACGCGATTTCGAAATCGCGTCTACGAAAGAAAGAAACGAGGCGGCCGGTTTTCCGGATATGGGTCTGGCAATATTTCAGGACCCCGGCGAGATCGACAAATCACACCTCGCCCGTCTTCAGGCGCGGGTCGAGGGCGTCGCGCAGGGCGTCGCCCAGGAGATTGAACGCGAGGACGATGCCGAAGATCGCGAGCGTGACGAAGGTCATCTCCCACCACACGCCGTGCCACAGCCGCAGGCGCGCGTTGCTGATCATCACGCCCCACGACGGCTCGCCCTGCACGCCAATCCCCAGGAAGCTCATGAACACTTCCGTGCTGATCGCCGCCGGGAAACGCAGCGTGAACGAAACGATCACGATGTGAAAAACGTTCGGCAGAATGTGCCGGAACATGATCCGGAACGGGCCAAGCCCCAGCGCCCTCGCGGCCATGACGTACGGCCGCGACTTGTGCTTGATCACCTCGCCGCGGATCAGGCGGCACAGCCCGACCCACGTCGTCAGCCCGATCCCCAGGTAAACCCCCAACAGCCCCTTCCCCACGACCATCGCAATGGCGAGGATGAACAGCAGTCCGGGGATGGACGCGAACGTCGAGTAGAGCCACACGATGAAGTCGTCCGTCTTCCCGCCGAAATAGCCCGCGATGCACCCGAGGATCACGCCGATCGGGATCGCGATGAGCGATGTGATGATGCCGACCTGGAAGGCGATTCGCGTGCCCTGCAGCAGACGCTGAAACACGTCGCGGCCGAGCCCGTCCGTGCCCATCGGGTGCCTGGATGGCAGGCTCGGCGCAAGATATTGCTCCTCGAGATTCTGCTTCTGGTACGACGGCGTGATGTCCTTGATCCGGCACACGCGGTACACCGCCTCGCCGTAGACCGCCATCGCCGTGTAGACAAGGACCACGAACAGGCACGCCATCGCCAGCCGGCTGCGGCGCAACTGCGCCCACGCGTCCGCCCAGAGCGAACGCCCCGCTTCCTCTGACTTTGGACTTTGGACCTTGGACTTTGGACTATTCAAGTTTCACCCTCGGATCCAACCATGCGTAGCAGAGGTCCGTAATGAGATTGAAGATCACGAACAGCACCGCGCCGATGAAGACCTCCGCGCGAATCACGTCCACGTCGGACGAGTTGACCGCGTTCACCGCGAGATAGCCGAGGCCGGGGATGCCGAAGAAGCTCTCGAGAAGAAGGCTGCCCGTATAGAGGAACGGGATCGCCGTGATCACGTTCGTCACAATCGGGATCATCGCGTTCTTCAGCACGTGCTTGAACAGCACGCCGGACTTGCTCACGCCTTTCGCGAACGCGGTGCGGACGTAATCCTTGTACATCTCGTCCAACATGATCGTGCGGTAGAACCTCACGTTCGAGCCCAGCCCGCTGATCACGCCGATGAGGACCGGCAGAAGGAGGTAGCCCCACGACGCGAAGCCCCAGACCGGGAACCAGCCCATCTTGAAACTCAGCACGTACTGCCCCGCGATGATCCAGACCAGGTAGTTGATGCTCATCAGCGCGACCGCCAGCACAACGAAGAAACGGTCCACGAGCGTGTTCCGCATGAACGCGCAGATCAGCGCGATGCCGATCGCCAGGAACAGCTCCAGGAAGAAGACCGGGATCATCAGGAACAGCGACGGGCCCATCCCCTTCAGAAGAAGGCCGGACACCGGCTGGTTCAGGCTGCTCGACATCCCGAAATCGAAACGTGCGATCTGCTTCAGGAAGAAAACCAGCTGCGAATCCAGCGGGTTCGCCATCTTCCGGCGCAGTTGAAGCTCGCGGACCTCCAGAGTTCCGTCGACCTTGAACACGAGGTCCTTCGCCGACGTTTTTTCCAATCCTTGGAAAATCAGCTCCGTTTTTTTCCAATCCTTGGAAAATTCCAGCGCATTTTTTCCAATGTTTGGAAAAACGGAGGCGCCGTCGGCCATCCGATATTCGATTTCAAGTCTGTAGGTCGTGTTCGGCCGCAGCGAAAACGCCAGAGGCACGGTGTACGCGCCGTTCGTCATCCGAATGAAGCCCTGCTCAACGGATTCGGCGCCCGGGGTCTTCCGGAACGCCTCGTCGTCGAGCGCGCGGGTCTTCGTCCACCAGCCGAAGAACAGCGGCTTGTTGAAGCCGCGCTGTTCGTCGAACTCCTCGAGCGCCTGCGGCGTGACGTGCCGGCCCAGCGTCATCGCGGCCGGGCTGCCGCCGACGACGTTGAAGAGGATGAAGGTGATGAGGATGACCCCGAGGACGGTCGGGAGCATCTGGAGAATTCGCCTGGAAATATATATCAGCATCGCAACCCCTGAACGTCGAACTTCGAACGTCCAACGTCCAACGTCGAAGTCCGGAATCCGTGACTTCGGCGTTCAGCGTTCGGCGTTCGAAGTTCGGCGTTCATCTTTTGCCGTACTCCGCCTTCCACTTCGCCCTCTCCTCCCCATCGACCTTGTAGTACTTGATCATCCCATACGGAAAATCGTGGTACACGTAGTTCTTCAGCCAGTGGTGCTGGAGGCCGTACGCGAGCGGGTTCATCGTAAAGATCCACGGGCAGTCCTCGACGACGATGTCGGACATCTGCCGGTACAGCTCCGTGCGCCCGGGCGTGTCCTGCATCTCGCGGATCTGCTCGTAGAGCTTGTCGAACGCGGGGTCGCTGTAGTTCGCGTGGTTCGGGCCGGGCGAGCTGTTCGGCGCGTAGAACAGCTGGAGAAAATTCTCCGCGTCGGGATAATCCGCCACCCAGCCGAGGCTGAACAACTGCGCCTGCCGCCGCTCCATCTTCTCGAGGAACGTCGGCCAGTTGTTGTAGCTCAGCTTGATGACGACCCCGATCTTTTCCATGAAGTTCGCGAACAGCTCGGCCGCCTGCCGGAACTCCGGATTCTCCGCGGATCCCAGCTCCAGGGTGAGCTGGAGCCGGCGGCCGGTCGCGGGGTCCTTGCCGTCCGGATAACCGGCCTCGGCCAGCAATTTTTTCGCGCGATCAAGGTCGAACGGGAATGGCGACGGCTGGTCCGAGTAGCCCGATACGCCGGACGGAATCGGGCCCTTCGGACGGACGATGCGGTTGTTGTAGAACCGGATGTACTCGTCCGTGTTGAACGCGCAGGTCATCGCCTGCCGCAGCTTCTTGTTCTTGCCGACGACCGGGTCGTCCATGTTGAAGCCGATGTAGAACAGGTCGAGGGTCGGCGACGAGAGCAGGCGGATGCCGCGCGCGGCGAGCTCGCCGGCGAGCATCTTGTCCTGCGTGATCACCGCGTCCCAGTTGTCGCGCGAGACGCCGGACGATTCGAGCTGGCCGGTCAGGAACATCAGCCACTCGGTCGTGGAGTCCTCGATCACGTACTGGATGATGCGGTCGATGAACGGGACGGGCTTGCCGGCGTCCGCGAGAAGCTGCGGATCGGTGCCGGGCGGAGCGCGGTCGGGATAGCGGTCGCCGCGACCGGTCTCCGCCCACTTTGGATTTCTCACGAACTCGTAGCGGTAGTTCTGGCGATAGGATTTGAGGATGTACGGCCCGGTGCCGACGGGATGATTCACGAACTCCTTGCCGTAGAACTCGACCGCCTCGCGCGGAACGGCAAAGCTGTAGTGCATCGTGAGGATCCACAACAGCTGCGGGTACGGCCGCGTCAGCTTGATCTGCAGGGTGTGGCGGTCCAGGGCGCGAAGGCCCTCGACTTCCGCGGCGTAGTCGGACGGCGCTTCGCCGCCGGTCGATTCGCGCCACGCATCCAGGCCGACGATGCGGTCGTTGAACGCCCAGTAGCCCGACGAGCCGTTCTTCAGGTCGGCGATGCGCTTCATGGAGTAGATGAAATCCTCGGCGACGAGTTCGCGGCCCTTGCCGCCGGTTTCCTTGAAGCAGGGATCGTCCTGGAAGTGGATGCCCTTGCGAATTCTGAAGGTGTAAGTCAGGCCGTCGCGCGACACCGTGGGCATGGATTCGGCGAGCAGCGGTTCCACCCGGTACGGGCGGTCGAGATAGGAATACTGAAGCAGCCCTTCGAAGACCTTGCTGGCGGCGAGCGCGGAAGAAACGTCGCCGGCCCGGATCGGGTCGAAGCCGCGAATCTTGGACGTCTCGCCGAAGTACACCATCTCGCCGGGGGTGCCCTCCCCCTCGAGCTGGCCGCGGCCGCAGCCGGAACCGAGCAGGACCGCGAGACAGAAAAAACCTCCTGCGATGGACAGGAGGTTTGATCGGGCTCGTTTCATTTCATCAGGCATGGGCGGGGCGGAACCCCGCCCACAAGCCAAACTACTGCGCCGGGGTGTCAACCGGAGCCGGAGCGGCAGCAGGAGCCGGCATTTCGACCGGAGCGGCTACCGGTGCCGGAGCTTCCGCCGGAGCGGCTTCAGACTGGGGCTGGTCACCGAGGTACGCGCCGGGCAGCGTGGGTGCGCCGCCCGCCTGCTCGGGAGCTGCCGGCTGGACTCCCGAAGGAGCCTGCGCCGGAGCCCGCTGCGGCTGGGCCTGTCCCGCCATCACGCCTCTCTCCCGGCCCATCAGGGACCGCCCGCGGCCGCCCGCGAACAGGATGCTCAGCAGGAGGGTCGAGGCCAGGAACACGCACGCGAAGATGATCGTGAGCTTGCTCAGGACATTGCCGGCGCGCGACCCGAAGAGCGCTTCGCCCACGCCCGATCCGAAGGCAAGGCCGAGGCCGTCGGACTTCGTCTTCTGAAGAAGAATGAGGACGAGGAGAATGATGCTGGAGATCACCGTTACGGCGATCAGCAAATACTGCACAATGCTCATAACACTTCCCTTTCCCTGGTTACAATGCGCCGCGAACGATATCGATGAACGACTGCGCCTCAAGAGCGGCCCCGCCGATCAGCCCGCCGTCGATATCCGGCTGGCCGAAGAGCTCCTTCGCGTTGGACGCCTTCACGCTTCCGCCGTACTGGATGCGGACCGACTGCGCGACGGTTTCGTCGAACATTTCCTTGAGCACCTTGCGGATGAACGCGTGAACTTCCTGCGCCTGCGCCGGCGAGGCGGTCTTGCCCGTGCCGATGGCCCAGACGGGCTCGTACGCGATGACGGTCTTGAGCATGTCGTTCGCGCTCAGCCCCGCGAGGCTGCCGCGGACCTGCGTTCCGACGACCGCTTCGGTCTTCCCGCCCTCGCGATCGGCGAGCAGTTCGCCGACGCAGACGATCGGGATCAAGCCGGCGGCCAGCGCGGCCTTGGCCTTCTTGTTCACGATCTCGTCGGACTCCTTGAAATACTGCCGGCGTTCGCTGTGGCCCAGGATCACGTAGTGGCATCCGAGCTCGCGGATCATGTCCGCGGCGACTTCGCCCGTGAACGCGCCGGATTTCTCCGCGTGCATGTTCTGGGCGCCGAGGTCGATCTTCGTGCCCTTGATCGCCTCTCCGACCGCGGCCAGCGCGGTGAACGGCGGGCACAGGACCACGTCGACCTTCGACTCATCCTTCAGCTGCTGCTTGATTCCATCCACAAGTTTCAACGCATCGGCAACGGTCTTGTTCATCTTCCAGTTGCCGGCCACTATGGGCTTTCTCATTTTCTTCCTTTCATACGCCTTACGACTGTTCTCAGTTCAGAGTTCCCGGTTCAGGGTTTCGGCTGTGTGGCCTTCGATCACGGCAGCCTCCAACCGGGAACCCTGAACTCTGAACCGTGAACCGCTTATTTGTCCGTCAACGCCACAACGCCCGGGAGCTGCTTGCCTTCGAGGAACTCGAGGCTCGCGCCGCCGCCGGTGCTGATGTGGGTCATCTTGGGCGCCAGCCCGCTCTTGTTGACCGCGCTCACGCTGTCGCCGCCGCCGACGATGCTGAGGCACTTCGTCTCGGCAATCGCCTTCGCGACCGCAAGCGTGCCCGCGGCAAACGGCTTCATCTCGAAACAACCCATCGGGCCGTTCCAGACGACGGTCTTCGACTTCTTGATTTCGTCGGCGAAGATCTGCGCGGACTTCGGGCCGATGTCCAGGGCCATCCAGCCGTCGTCGATCGCCTCACCCACGGTCTTCGTCTGCGCCGCGGCGTCGAACTTGTCCGCGATGACGTTGTCGACGGGCAGGAGCAGCTTCACGTTGGCCGCCTGCGCCTTGGCGAGGATGTCCTTCGCGAGGTCGATCTTGTCTTCCTCGACCAGCGACTTGCCGGTCGGGATGCCCTTCGCGCGGTAGAACGTGTACGCCATCGCGCCGCCGATGATCAGCGAGTTGACCTTGGTCAGCAGGTTGGTGATGACGTTGACCTTGTCGCTGACCTTCGCGCCGCCGAGGATCGCGATGAACGGCCGCTCGGGTTTCTCGAGCGCGCGACCAAGGTAATCGATTTCCTTCTCCATCAGGAAGCCGGCCACGTTCTGCTTGTAGAACTTGCAGACGAGGGACGTCGAGGAATGCGCGCGGTGCGCGGAGCCGAACGCGTCGTTGACGAAGATCTCGCCGTCGCCGAGGGGCGCCAGCTTCTCGGCCAGTTCGGCCTGCTTCTTCTTCATCTCCGCCTTCGCGGCCTTCTTCTCTTCCTCCGTCGCGTCGTCCTTGACCTTGGCCTTGCCCTCGTCCGCATAGAAGCGCGTGTTCTCGACGAGGAGCACTTCGCCGGCCTTCAGGTCCCTGGCCATCGCCATCGTTTCGGCGCTGATGCAGTCGGGGCCGAATTTCACGGGTTTGCCGAGGAGCTCCTGCAGGCGCGCGGCGACGGGCTTGAGGCTGAAGTCGGCTTCGTAGCCCTTCCCCTTCGGGCGGCCGAGGTGGCTCATCAGGACCAGCGAGGCGCCGTGGTCGAGGATGTACTTGATGGTGGGGATTGCCGACGTGATGCGGGTATCGTCTGCGACTTTCCCTTCCTTGATCGGCACATTGAAATCCACGCGGGAAAGGACGCGGCGGCCCTTGAAGTCGACATCGCGGACAGTTTTCTTGTTCATTGGCTTCCTCCACCTCAGACACTTAACACTGGACCCTTGACGCTTGGGGATCGAACTCCCAAGCGTCGAGCGTCAAGGGTCGAATCACAGAACGCAGCGGACGCGGGATGAAGCTCGCACTTCACCCCGCGCCCTGCCGCAACAATCCGCTACTTCGCCGACGACATGTAAACGATGAAGTCGACGAGCTTGTTGGAATAACCCCACTCGTTGTCGTACCACGACACGATCTTGGCGAAGTTGGAGTTCAGCATGATGCCCGCGCCGGCGTCGAAGATCGACGTGCGCTTGTCATGGTTGAAGTCGGACGAGACGACTTCCTCTTCCGTGTAGCCGAGGATGCCCTTCAGCTCGCCTTCCGAGGCGGCCTTCATCGCGTCCTTGATCGCCTTGTAGGCGGACTCCGCATCGGCGCCCGGCGCCTTATCGAGGCGCACGGTCAGATCGACAACGGAAACGTTCAGGGTCGGGACGCGGAACGCCATGCCCGTCAGCTTGCCCTTGAGGGCCGGGATGACTTTGCCCACGGCCTTCGCGGCGCCGGTGGACGACGGAATGATGTTGCCTGCCGCGGCACGGCCGCCGCGGAAATCCTTCTTGCCGCCCGGGCCGTCCACGGTCTTCTGGGTCGCGGTGGTCGCGTGCACGGTCGTCATCAGGCCTTCGACGATGCCCCACTTGTCGTTCAGGACCTTGGCCACGGGCGCCAGGCAGTTGGTCGTGCAGGAAGCGCAGGAAACGAACTGCTCGCCCTTGTAGTTCTTGTGGTTCACGCCCATCACGAACATCGGGGTGTCGTCCTTGGACGGAGCGGACATGACCACGACCTTGGCGCCGGCCTTGATGTGCCCTTCCGCCTTGGCCTTCTCGAGGAAGAAGCCCGTCGACTCGCAGACGTACTCCGCGCCGACTTCGTTCCACTTCAGGTTCGCCGGATCCTTCTCGGCCGTCAGACGGATCTTCTTGCCGTTGACGACGAGCGCGCCATCGACCGCTTCCACGGTGCCCGGGAAATGGCCATGCAGGGTGTCGTACTTCAGCATGTACGCCAGCTGCTTGGAGTCGAACAGGTCGTTAATCCCGACCACTTCGACGTTCGGGTTCTCGACCGCCGCGCGGAACACCAACCGGCCGATGCGGCCGAAACCGTTAATACCGATCTTGATTGCCATGATTTATCCTCCTGATTTTTATGGTTTACTGTCTTCGTGAAAGCCACGCCGCGTTTTCAGCGGAGCGCATACAGTACCGAATGACCCATGGTCAGTCAACAGTCCTTCTTCGCCATGAATCCGCACATTCGCGGACCGTGGATCGCTCATTCACAACAATAAATTCTTGACAGAATTCCAGACGTATTTTAGCGTGAATCCATATTTTTCCCGTTGCTCAAGGAGCGTTTATGCTGAATGTCGCGCCGGTCGGCAGGGAGACAATCGACTCTTGGCCTGTGGATGGGTCCGGGCTTCCCGTGCGAGTGGTCAACAGCGTTCGGCCTGCTGGCGTGGCAACGGTTGGGCAGTTGCGGGCCCAGACGGATCACGATCTCCTTGCCTTGCACAGCCTGGGGCGCATTTCCCTCAATCACGTGCGTTCCTTTTTTAAGCTGTGCGCCCAGATCGAGCAGGGCAAGCAGTCGTTCAACAGCATCCGGGAGCTCCTTCCCCTCTTCCTGGACGGGCCCGAAATGAGGGTCATCACGGCCCGTTACGGACTCGATCTCAAGGAACTGAACGGGGTAAGGAACTGCGCGACGCTGCAGGAAATCGGCGACGCAGAGCACAAGACGCGCGAGCGAGTCCGCCAGATCCAGGAGACAGCCATTCAAAAACTGCAGAGCCGAATCGCAGCGGTCTGCCTGGAGCCGTTCTATATTTTCTTCACGGGCCTGTTGAAGGCGCGCGGAGCTTCCGCCACCTGTTCCGATCTGGCTGCATTGAACGGGGAACCCGTCGCGGGCGGCTATAGCATCAGCGGCATCCTGATGCTCCTGAGCGGCCTTCGCCCCGGACGAATCACATTCTACAACGATTTCTTCAGCACGGCCGATGAACAGACCATCCGGACCATGGAGTCTGAAGCCGTCGAACGGCTCAATCGCTCCGCAAAGCCAATCACGCTGGACGAAATTCTGAAAGCCATGCCGCCGTCCTGCTTTGCGGACGAGGTCCGGGCCAGGCAGTTGGTGTCCTGCATCCTCGATCATTGCGCGCTCGTGGCCGCAACGGTTGATCACCGTTACTTCACCTACGAGCGCGGCACGCAGGCCTTCCTGGCCGAAGTCCTCAAGGAAGTGGACCGCCCCATTCACTACAGGAAGGTCACGGACGCATTCAACGAACGGCTGAAATCGCGCAGTCGCAAGGGCGCCGGCTTCGTCCTGGAAGCGTTGAACGTGGCTCCGCTCTGCACCCGCGTCGACCGCGGCATTTACGACCTGAAGGCGGGATAGCCCGCGGCAGGAATGACCAATGCCCAAGCTCGAATGACGAATGAATGTCCAATGACCGAATGCACGAATTAGGGCTTCGTCATTCATTCGACATTCGCCATGGGTCATTCGTCATTCTCCCCCACCCCTCTCCCGGGCTTGTCATCGCCGCCGCGCCGCGCTACCTTCCTCGCTCCGTGCAATGAAACTGATCGACAAATATCTGTTGCGAAACCTGATGGTGCCGCTGTGCTACTGCCTGCTGGCATTCTCCATGATCTACATCGTCTTTGACCTCTTCGACCACATGTCCGAGTTCGTCGACGCGAAAACGCCGCTGGCGAGCGTGGTCAAGTTCTACATTCTCCTCCTGCCGTCGGTACTGATCTTCATCGCGCCCGTTTCGCTGTTTCTCGCCGTGCTGTACAGCCTCTCGCATCTCACGAAGAACAACGAGCTGACGGCGATGCGTTCCTGCGGGATCAGCCTGCTCCGTATGATGGTGCCGCTGATCGCCGTCGGCCTGACGGCATCGATGATCGTGAGCGTGATCCATGAAACCATTGGCCCGTGGTCGGCCTACTGGACGGACCAGTTCGTCCGGCTCCAGAAGCACAAGGGCGACCTGTCCGTGCATGTCGTGTCAATGCTGGGCCTCGTCAACGAGGTCAAGGGCCGGGACTGGATCGTCGAGAAGTTCGACACGCGAACCTACGAGATGTCCAACGTCACGCTCACCCAAAAGCGGGACGACGGCACGGCCGGGAGAATCCGCGCGCGCCAGGCGCATTGGATGGACGGCCGGTGGTGGTTCGAGGAGCTCGTGACGCAGAACTACGACCGGGACGGCAATCCCATGGG
>ERZ1645192.3854-NODE-3854-length-12055-cov-25.784000_pt1 | contig 12055 bp, 11 predicted proteins | sample MGYA00575354_ERZ1645192 | MGnify/ENA primary metagenome ERZ1645192 (study PRJEB40844, sample SAMN11349763) | freshwater sediment metagenome | isolation source: river sediment | host: Sediment | place: India: Faizupur Khadar , New Delhi | collected 2017-02-21 ... | reverse complement strand
AATACCACCGGTTTGCGCTTGGTCTCATCGTAGATCAGCGAGCGTGCCAGGTTTTGCACATCCTGCTGCAGCGTAGGTCCGGGACGATCGCTCAACTTCTGAATGCGCCGGCGCATTTCCGCAAAGAGATCGGATGATTCTTCAGGAGTCATGAACCCCCGGCTGATGATTTCAAGATCTTTGAAACCGCTGTTATTATGATTAAGTTCGACATTGAGCAGCACCAAGCCATCTTGACTGAGTACTTCCCGTTCGCGCATGGTCGACCGGTCCACGCTCCCCACGCCGTTGCCGTCAACGAAAACATATCCACCCGGGATCCGCTCGCCGATTTTCATCTCACCGTGAGTAAATTCAATTACCCGGCCGTTCTCCACCAGCGCAATCTGTTCCGGTTCCATCCCCAAGGAGATGCCAAGCTGCTTGTGCTGTTTGAGCATGCGGATTTCGCCGTGGACCGGGATCAGATAGCGCGGACGGGTGAGATGCAGCAGCAGTTTCATTTCTTCCTGGCTGGCGTGCCCGGAAACATGCACCGGTGCGATCGCTTCGTATACTACTTCAGCATCCTGTTCCATCAGGCGGTTGATGGCATGGTATACCATCTCTTCATTACCCGGAATGGGATGTGAAGAAAGGATGACCGTATCACCCGCTTTAATATCAAAGCGTTTGTTGGTCCCATTGGCCAGCCGGCCCAAGATCGAAGTGGGTTCACCCTGTGAACCGGTGACCAGGAGCACGACTTTGCTGTCGGGCATGGTCAGGGCAGTGTCGAGTGAGACGATCAAGCTTTCGTCAAAATTGATGTATCCCAATTCTTTGGCGATGCGCACGTTTTCGGTCATGCTGAGGCCGACGAAGGCCACCTTGCGGTCAAACTTGGCGGCCACATCCACGACCTGTTGCATGCGCGAGATGAGGGAGGCAAAAGTTGCCACAATGATGCGTCCATGGGCTTGTTGGAAGGCTTTCTCCAGCGCCGGTCCAATCACCTTCTCAGAAGGGGTCCAACCCGGGCGCTCCGCATTGGTTGAATCGGCCAGCAGGGCCAGTACACCCCTTTTGGCAAAGTCCGCCAGCTTGGCATAGTCGGTCGGCCAGTTGTCCACTGGCGTATGGTCCAACTTATAGTCGCCGGTGTGCACTACCAGGCCAGCAGGGGTATCAATGCCTAACCCCACGCCGTCGGGGACGGAATGGCAGACGTGGAAAAAATCCACCTTAAACGGGCCGATCTGCACCGTCTCGCCGGCATGCACCGTGACCAGGCGTGGGTTTCTCGTGAAGCCGCGCCGGTTAAGTTTGGCTTCAATCAGCCCGAGGGTCAGCGGGGTGGCATAAACAGGTGCGTCCACATCGGCCAATAGATGGCTGATGGCGCCTGTGTGGTCTTCGTGACCATGGGTGATGACGATGCCGGCAACTTTGCTGGCGTTCTTGCGTACATATTCAAAGTCCGGGATGATGTAGTCGATTCCGATCATATCGTTATCGGGGAACATCATGCCCGCGTCCACGATGAGGATCTGGTTGTCATATTCATAGACGGTCATGTTTTTGCCGACCTCGCCCAGACCTCCCAGTGGGATGATTTTCAATGTTTTATTCTTCATAGTTATCCTTTTAATTAACTAACCAGCATCAGGCTGGCAAAATATTTCAATTTAGGGGTTTGGAAATTAAAAATCCCCACACCCGGCTCTGCCGATTGGGGGATACTGCGAGCGTTCAAAAACAAAAAATGCTTTATTTCACTGAGTTCCAACAATGCCAATAGGCAGGCATCGCGGCATAGTATAGCATGGTGCCGAAACAAAAGTCAAACCACTTGTCGATGTTGGCCGCGCGGAAGGCGGAAATGTCGGCCGGGTCTTACAAAATGATTACGATTTTTTGACCTTTCTCTGACATTGGCAACCTATAGTGTAGGCGTAAATCAGAAACAACAAAAGGAGGTTGCTATGGCATACATGATTCGTCGCGATCCTTACTGGCGTGAGGCATATGGCCTCGAGAAGGCGCTCAATCGTTTCTTGAATTTTGAAGGGGAGACCCTGCCTTCAGGCTTCCCGCTCGACGTGATCGAGAATGACAAAGAGTATCTGGTGAAGGCCAGCGTGGCCGGCTTTGATCCGTCCAAAATTGAGATTACCTACGACAACAATACCCTTTCAATCAAGGGCGAAGTTGAAGAGGAAAACAAGGACGAAGAACAAGGCAAATATCACGTGCGTGAACGGGGCTATGGTTACTTCTACCGCAGCATTTCGATGCCCGGCCTGGTGGATGCCAATGCCATCTCGGCAGAAACCGAAAATGGTGTTTTGACGGTTCACCTGCCCAAGAAACCCGAAGCGCAGCCGAAGAAAATTGAAGTGGCTCACAAAACGCCGAGCCAGGTAATTGACCAGAAAAAGTAAATCAGCCGCTGTAATGGCTGGAACGACCGCCTGTTATAAAAGGCGGTCGTTTTTGTTTTGGGTGTGCTGGCAGCGCCAGCCCGGCTGCCTTTCGGTTATATAATTATGCCAACCCCGACCGAAGGAGGCCCTCCAATGAAACAGGAAAAATACCGCGTCCCCACCAAAGGCAAAATCAGCCTGTCAGATTTTGACCCTGATGATTCCAGTCTGTTTGAAGGCGATAAATCGGAAGGCAAAACCGCCTTGCTTAAAATTAATGAAGACATTGAAGCGCTTCAAGAGAAGCTGTACGCTGAAGGCAAGCATAAACTTTTGGTCATCTTGCAGGCAATGGATACCGGCGGTAAAGACGGCACCATTCGCTCCGTTTTTGAAGGCGTAAACCCACAGGGGGTCAAGGTGGCGTCCTTCAAAACGCCGACCCCGCTTGAGCTTTCGCACGACTATTTGTGGCGGGTGCATTCCCAAACGCCAGCCCGCGGGGAGATTGTCATCTTCAACCGCTCGCACTACGAAGATGTGCTGGTCGTGCGCGTTCACAGCCTGGTCCCCGAGGATGTCTGGAGCCGGCGCTACCAACATATCAACGATTTTGAACGGATGCTGTCTGATGAGGGCACGACCATTCTGAAATTCTTCCTGCATATCGATTTGAAGGAACAGGCCCAGCGCTTCCTGGCGCGAGTGGAAGACCCCACCAAGAACTGGAAATTTAACCCGGGTGATCTGGATGAGCGCAAGTTTTGGGAGCAATATCAGCAGGCCTATGAAGACGTGCTCAACAAAACCAGCACAGAGTGGGCTCCATGGTACGTGATCCCTGCCAACAAAAAATGGTACCGCAACTGGCTTATTGCCGTGATCTTGCGCGACACGCTGCAAAGCATGCAGCTGGAATATCCACCCGCGCCAGCGAATATGGATTACTACCATAAACATCTGCTGGAAATGACTCTGTCTGAACCGGATCAACCGTAAATGGCACTGCCTTCAGCGGATCAGCCTGTGAATGCCCTGCTGGCTGGCAGGCTTCAGCGTGAATACCTGCTGCCTTTCAGCCACCCCCCGCGCCTCAATCAATTGGGCGGCAGCCTCGCTTACAGCGCCGCAGCGCTGGCGGCTTGGGGCGGCCGGGCCAATTTGGTGGCGCGGGTCAACCGCAGCTTTCCGCGGCAATGGCTGGAAAGGCTGGCGGAGTTGGGCTTTGACCTTGGCGCCATCCGGACGGCAGAAGAACCGTTTGATGACCGTTTTTTTGCTGCCTACCGTGATCCGCTGACACCCTCCTATGAAAACCCGCTGCCTTTTTTCGCCGAGCGCGCTCTGGAATTTCCGCCGGATCTGTTGGGTTATGACCCGGCGCCGCGCCGTTTCTGCAGCAAGACCACTCCGTCTGCAGACTCCCTGCGGGTGATGGACATTCCCAAATCTTTCATGGAGACGCCGGCTGCGCATCTTTGTGCGCTGGATTTCGTGTCGCATAAAACGCTTATCTCGGTGCTTAAGGCCGGCATGACGTCTACGCTGACGCTGCGTGCGTCAGATTGTTATATGGACCCGGGCTTCTGGCAGGAGATGGGCGCTCTGCTGGCCGATCTGACGGCCTTTTTTGTGACCGAAGCTCAGGCGCTTAAGCTCTTCCAGGGCCGCAGTGTGGATATTTGGGATATCGCCGGGGAGCTTAGCGCTTACGGCCCGGAGTATGTCGTGGTCAACCGTCCGGATGGCTCTGCCTGGCTGTACGACCGCGCCAATCAGAGCCGGCAAATCGTGCCTGCTTATCCCGCCCGCCTGGTCTGCCCGGCCGGGGCTCTGCCGGCTTTTGATGGTGGTTTTTTGCTTAACTATCGCAAGGATTACGACCCGCTTGAAGGTGTGCTGTGTGGGCAGGTAAGCGCTTCATTTGCCCAGGAAGGGGTCGGCCCGTATTACCTGCTGGATGCGCTGCCCGAGTTAATGACAGCCCGGCTCGAAGCTTTGCGCTACCAGGTGCTGCCGGCCTGATCCTGAACGTTGGCTTCCTTCAGCCGGATTTCATAAAGCCAGGCCCAGTGTTTGCCGGTCACAAAAAGACGATCTTGCTGCGGGTCGTAAGCGATGCCGTTCAATACTTCACCGGGCACCTGGGCATTTTCAGCCGGCATCAGCCCGCTGAGATCGATCATGGAAAGTACCGCTCCGCTATGCGGGTCAATGCGCGCCACCATGTCGGTCAGGTAAATATTTGCGTAAACATTCCCGTGAATGTACTCAAGTTCATTCAAATTGCGGAGGGGCTGCCCATCCAAAGTGACCGAGAGCGAGCGGGTGGCCACAAGGCTGAGTGGGTCAAGGAAGGTCAGCTGGTCGCTGCCGTCTGACAAGATCAGCTCAGTGCCATCGCTGGTCAGCCCCCAGCCTTCTGTGGGGTAGCTGAAGCTGCCAGCTGCCTCGAGCCCGGGCAGGCTGTAGATAAGGCCGGTATTCTCGCGCCAGGTCAGCTGGTAGAGCTTTTGACCCCAGGCCGCCAGCCCTTCGCCAAAATACTGCTCATCCAACGGAATATGGCGGAGCACACGGCCGCTGGCCAGTTCCACCTGCCTCAGGCTGGATTCCCCATATAGACCTGCGCTTTCGTAAAGATTCCCTTGCCAGAAAACCAGCCCCTGGGTGTAGGCTTTGGGGTCGTGTGGGTAACGCGCGATCAGCTCGTAGCCCGCCTGGCGGCCCAAGCTGGCCGGCACGGCTGAAGGGGACTGATCCCGGTGGATGGACCAGGCCACCAGCAGCAGGAGCAGAAAGGCCAGCGCACCTACCTGAGTTTGAGGGCGATTTTTGGTCTTCATCATGTTGATTCCTGCTTTGATTTTAACGCCTAAACATCCGATCTGCCTCGCCAAAGGATGCATAGATGCTGAAAATTGGTGCGCGCTTTGCGGCAATGATAAAATCAAAAAAAGTGCAATGTCGGAGGAATGAAATGTCAGATGCTCTGAGTCGGTTTTTGAAATACGTCAAAATTAATACCCAATCCGCCCGCGATTCAACCAGCTACCCCAGTACAGAACGGCAGTTTGACCTGGCGAAAGTTTTGGTGGAAGAATTGCAGGAAATTGGCCTGGAAGATGTAAAGCTGGATCAATTTGGCTATGTAACCGCTACGCTTCCCGCAAACACTGAAAAATCGGTGCCTGTGGTGGGCTTTTTGGCCCATATGGATACCAGCCCAGACGCCAGCGGAGAAAATGTGCAGCCGCGCGTGGTGACCGCCTACGACGGAGGCGATATCATTTTAAATAAAGAGAAAAATATCGTACTTTCACCGCGCGAATTCCCGCAGATTGCGGCTCTGCGGGGTGATGATCTGGTGGTCACTGACGGCACCACTTTGCTTGGCGCTGATGACAAAGCTGGCGTCGCTGCCATCATGAGCGCGATGGCCCAGCTGAAAGCGCACCCTGAAATTCGCCATGGGAAAATCCGGGTGGCGTTTACACCTGACGAAGAAGTTGGCGCAGGTGTGGATCATTTCGACGTGCCGGCCTTCGGCGCCGATTTTGCCTTCACCGTTGATGGCGGAGAGCTGGGTGAATTGGAATACGAGAATTTTAATGCGGCCGAAGCGCGGGTGCGGGTTTCAGGGCGCAGTGTTCACCCCGGCAGCGCCAAAGGTACCATGATTAACGCGGCCCAAATTGCCTTGGAATTCCATCAGCTACTGCCGCCTTTTGAAAAGCCGGAAAACACCGCCGGGCGCGAGGGCTTCATCCACCTGTTTGAGATGAGCGGAGACGTTGAAAATGCCGCACTCAATTACATCATTCGCGACCATGACGAAGCGCTGTTTGAGAAGAAAAAAGAGGCCATGCGTGACGCGGCAGATTTCCTCAATAAGCGCTTTGGCAGCGCTACTGTCTCCGTTGAAATCAGAGACCAGTATTACAACATGCGCAAGATGATCGAACCCCACCCCGAGGTGTTGGATGCTGCCCGGAAGGCTTACCGCGATTTGGGCATCGAGCCCAGAGAGATCCCGGTGCGCGGCGGCACGGATGGCAGCCGACTTTCATATATGGGGCTGCCGACGCCCAACCTGTTTACTGGTGGCGGTAACTACCACGGCCGTTTTGAGTACCTTTCTGTCAAAGGGCTGAATAAGGCCAGCGAAGTGGTGGTGCGCATTGCCGAATTGGTTGGGCAAGGTTAATTGCTACTCTACAACAACAAAGCCGCGGGCTCGCTCGCGGCTTTGTTTCTTAAACGGATACGCTTACTGGCAACAGCCGTCTGAACATTCACCGCCAGCGCAATCTTCGCCGCCAGAGCAGCTTTCGCAGCCGGAATGAATGTGACCGTGTTCCAGCTCTTCATCGGAGGCGGGCCGCAGGGCCAGTACAGTCACGCTGAAATCCAGGTCTTTACCTGCCAGCGGGTGGTTCAGGTCCAATTCAACCGTGTCTTCGCTGAGGGCGGTTGCCACGCCTTGAAAAACATGACCCTCTGCATCACGCAATCGCATCGGTTCGCCCAGGCGAATTTCAAAATCGGGAGGGAAAGACTCACGGGAAACCCCGAGAACCATTTCGTTATCGTAATCGCCATAAGCCTTTGCGGCTTCGATGTGAACATCCTTGCTTTCGCCGATTTTCATGCCGGTCAGAGCCTCTTCGAGGCCAGGGATAATATTGCCAAAGCCGTGCAGGTACTCGAGCACGTCAGATTCTAACTCCTCGCCATCGATGGTCAGATTGTAAGCAATTTGAACAACGGCATCGGATTGTACAGCGGACAATTCATTTTCTTCCATTTTTCTCCAAATAAAAGCCTGCAGGATTCTTTGGTCTCAGGCTGCAGGATTATAACAGACTGTGCTGTGTCCATCCCAGCCGGTTATACGCAGCGTTGCATTCTTTTCAGCTGGCACCTTTGCTGCGATCGGCGTGCGGTATAGACTTTTGTTTGACAGCCCGCCGGGCCTTTTGTAAAATTTATTGAAAATAATTTTCAATTAGGAGAATGATGAACTGGCAACAAAAATTGACAAACAATGGGTACCGACTGTCTGAGCCGCGCAAGCAGGTGATGGCGACCCTGGAGGCGGCAGAAAAGCCGTTGACCCATCAAGATATTTACCAAACCTTGAGGCAGCAACATTCGCATGTTGGCCTGGTGAGCATCTATCGAACGTTAGAACTTTTAACCGGACTAGGCGTTGTCACTTCGGTTTTTGACGGGAACGGCACCGTCGGGTTTGTGCCGACCAGCCTTGGGCATCATCACCGCATCCTCTGTGAGCATTGCCATCGCAGTGTCGAATTTTCCGGTTCAGAAGACCTGACAACGCTGGAGGCTCGCGTGGAACGGCTTACTGGCTTTAAGGTTTCTAGCCATTTATTGCAGCTTTTTGGCTTGTGCCCGGAATGTCAGGCTGAAGGAGAAGTGCAATGAAGAACTTCAAGAGTCTGGGTTTAATCCTCACCATGATCGCCTTGCTGGCTGCTTGCACACCCGCTGCCACACCGCAAAGCGCCAGCACGCTTCAGGTTACCGTCAGTATTCCTCCGCAGGCCTGGCTTGTGAATCGCCTGGGCGGCGAATGGGTGTCGGTACAGGCCATGATGACCCCTGCTGATGACCCGCACACTTATGAACCCCAACCCGCTCAAATGGCAGCAATGGCAGAATCGGACCTGTACATGACCATTGGGGTCGAATTTGAGGAGGCCTGGCTGCCCCGCTTTACCAACGCCAATAGTCGGATGCGGGTGGTGGATAGCGCTGCAGGAATTGAACGCCTTCCGCTGCCTGAATTTTATGAGACCAGCGAAGTGACCGAGCCGGATCACGAAGACGAGCACGGCGGGGCAGACCCTCATATCTGGCTTTCACCCGAGCGGATGAAGCAAGTGGCGGCCAATATGGCTGCAGCGCTGGCAGAAGCCGACCCGGAGCATGCAGCTGACTACCAGGCGAACCTCGAGGCCTTGCTCGCGGAAATTGACCAGACGGATGCCGAAGTCAGTGCGGTGCTGGCTGGCATCTCTCGCGACCACTTCATGATTGTGCATCCAGCCTTGGGCTACTTTGCCGATGAGTACGGGCTGACCATGCTCGCTTTGGAAGCGGGCGGGCAAGAGCCCGGGCCGGAACAGATGGCTATTTTGCTGGATTTAGCACGGCAGTACCAGGTGACAGCCTTGTTTGTTCAGACGCGCACCGATACGCGCCAGGCACATGCCATCGCCGAACAGTTGGGCCTTGAACTTGTGTCAATCGACCCCATGCCCGAAAATTGGCCAGAGGGCATGATGGCGATCGCTGAAGCTTTGGCAGGAGCTTTGAAATGAACGAAGGCGCTTTGTTTGCCACCGAAGCAGGGCAGCCGGTTATTGACCTGAGAAATGTTTGGGCCAGCTATGAACGCGACAGTGTGCTCGAAGATATCAACTTCGAGGTGTTCCCACGTGATTACATCGGTCTGATCGGCCCAAATGGCGGAGGCAAAACCACGCTGATCAAAGTCATCTTGGGCCTGTTGAAGCCGACCAGCGGTCAGGTACGGGTTTTGGGGCTGCCGCCCAGTCAGGGTCGCCAGTACATTGGCTATGTGCCTCAGATCCAGATGGAGGATCGCGATTTTCCCATCAGCGTACAGTCCGTGGTGGCAATGGGCCGGTTAAAACCGGGCTTTTGGGGAAACCTGAAGCTCACGCCATACGATAAACAGGTCATCGAGACCAGCATGCAGCAGACCGGTGTTTTGGATTTGGCCAACCGGTCGGTCAACGAACTTTCTGGAGGGCAGCGCCAGCGTGTTTTTATCGCCCGGGCGCTGGCCACTGAACCACAAATTTTGCTGTTGGATGAGCCAACGGCAAGCGTAGACTCGCAGACCAGTCAAAAGCTTTATGAGCTGCTGGCGGAACTTAATCAAAGGATTACCATCGTGCTGATTTCACATGACCTGACGGCCATATCCACCTATGTAAAAACCATTGGTTTTATCAACCGCCGGCTGATGTACCAGCGGGAGAAACTGATCAGCGCAGACATGTTGGCTGCCGGATATGAGTGCCCCGTGGACATGATTGCGCATGGGCTCCCTCACCGGGTGCTCCCTCCGCAGAATGAGGAGGGCGGCCGTGATTGAGTACCTGAGCGGTTTGTTTTCGTATGAATTTATGCGCAATGCGCTTTATGCCGGGCTGCTTGTCAGTATCTCAAGTGGACTGATTGGTACACTGGTCGTCTTGAACCGGATCGTTTCCATCAGTGGCGGGATTGCCCACGCCGCCTACGGCGGGGTGGGCCTGGCTTACTTTCTCGGCATGGATCCCACCCTGGGGGCTGTGCTTTTTAGTGTCGCTTCCTCCCTGGCCATGGGTTGGGTTCAGCGCAAATCGAAAGCGCGCTCAGACACTCTGATTGGGGTGATGTGGTCGATCGGTATGGCGCTCGGGATCATCTTTATCAGCCTGAGCCCGGGCTATAAGGCTGACCTGATGAGTTACCTCTTTGGGAGCATCCTGGCGGTTTCTCAGCTTGACCTGCTCCTGATGCTGCTGATCAGTGTGGCTGCGCTTTTGTTCGTTACTTTGCTTTATCGGCAGCTTTTGGCGCTCTCATTCGATGAGACCTTCACCACCGTGCGCAATTTGCCAGTCGATGTGCTCTACCTGGGGATGATCACTTTGATCGGGCTGACCGTGGTGATTTCCATGCGGGTGGTTGGACTGATCATGGTCATTGCAATTCTCTCGCTACCACCGGCGATAGCCAACCTGTTTTTCAAAGACATGCGACAGATTATGCTGGCAGCGGTGGTGCTGGGCGTCTTATTTACCACTGCCGGGTTGATCGCCTCCTACGCGCTCAATCTGCCTTCTGGTGCGGTGATCATCTTGTTAATGGCAGCGGCATATGTCATTGCCCTGGCGCTGAAGCAGCGCCGCCTTAAGCCCATCCAACCCTGAGCCTTCACGCCAGCCCGGGTGACCGCAGAAAAATCGTGGGATTAAGGTAGAATTAACAGTTAATCATGGGCATTAAAGGATTCATTCAGGATTCTGGAGCAGTCCGCGTTGGCTTATTGGCTGGCCGGCTGCTTCCACTGAACGCTGGGCGCAAGCTGGCCGGCTGGGCTGGCGGGTATATAGCGCGTGGCGACGATCAACCTATGGTTCGCGCCGTCATGGCTAACCAATGGGTTGCGTCTGGAGGAGCCCTTGAAGGGGAAGCCCTGCGCAAGCGGGCTGATGAAGTCATCCGCTGGGTGGCGGTCTCATTATTTGAATATTTTTACTATTATCAACACCCTGACCAGGGGCAAGACCGGGTGAGGCTTGCGCCTCAGATGGAAGAAACGGTGCACGAAATTGTTGAGGAAAAACGGGGCACCATTATTCTCGGGCCTCATCTGGGCAATTTTGATTTGTTTGGAATGCTCTTTGCCAGGTTGGGCACCAAGCCTTGCGTACTGTCATACCCCAACCCCAACAATGCTTACAAAGCTCAGAACGAGCTGCGTGAATCCAGCGGAATGACTGTAAGACCAATTGATTTCAGAACCTACCGCGAAGCCAAACAACTGCTGCGCTCGGGTGGATGCCTGGTAACTGGGCTGGACCGCCCGGTGGATGGCGAAGAGCAAACCAAGTATCGCCCGAAATTCTTTGGACGCCCGGCAGATTTACCAGTCTTTTATGTGCGGCTGGCGCTGGAAACTGGTGCGTCCGTGCGGGTCTGCGCCGGAATACCGCAAGCGGATCAGACCATCAGGCTGGAGAGTTCTGAGGCGATCCGGTTCGAACACTTCGATGACCCGAGCATGGAGTACGTGCTGAACGCTGAAAAAGCTTTGCGCGAGGCGGAAAAGTTGATCAGGCTTTGCCCGGAACAATGGGCGATGCTCTATCCGGTCTGGCCTGAAGTGTTGCCTTTAATAACGTCAAAACCAAGAAATCACGAAGAGGTGTCTTGATGCCCGAAAAAATCAGAACTGAAAATGACAAACGTGTAAATGATATTCTTTTGGGGCCACTGGAGAGGCCAACTTTGGCATTCTTCTGCCGGGTGATGCCTGCTTGGGTGAATTCTGACATGCTTACGGTTTTGGGGATATTGGGTTCCATCCTGGTTTTAGTCAGTTATATTTTCGTCGGAATGGAAACCATTCAAGGGAACTGGTATTTGCACCTGGCCAGCCTTGGTTTCATTCTGAACTGGTTTGGCGACAGTCTGGATGGATCACTGGCGCGCTATCGCCATGAGGAACGCCCGAACTATGGTTATTTTTTGGACCATTCTATTGATGGCTTTACCGCTTTGTGCATTTTCATTGGTTTAGGGATGTCGAACCTGGCAAACCTAAGCGTGGCAATGCTCGCTCTGGCGTTTTACCTCATGTTGATGAATTCGGTTTCTTTGAAAACACACGCCACGGGTGTTTTCGAGATGACTAGCATTAAGATTGGCCCGACTGAAATTCGCCTGATAGCCATTCTTTTTAACACTTACGCCTACTTTTTTGGCAACCCAATGCTGCCGGGATCCATATTTCTTGATGAGGAACTTACTGTGGGCACACTGGTAGTTGGCATTATCGGGGCGTTGATGTTCCTTTACTTTATATATCAGACACTCCGGACGAG
>ERZ1645192.3853-NODE-3853-length-12057-cov-7.613314_pt1 | contig 12057 bp, 14 predicted proteins | sample MGYA00575354_ERZ1645192 | MGnify/ENA primary metagenome ERZ1645192 (study PRJEB40844, sample SAMN11349763) | freshwater sediment metagenome | isolation source: river sediment | host: Sediment | place: India: Faizupur Khadar , New Delhi | collected 2017-02-21 ... | reverse complement strand
CGGCCGGCTGGCGGCCCAGCCTGCCGGTGCCGATGATGAACATCATCAACGGCGGTGCGCATGCCGACAACAACGTCGACCTGCAGGAGTTCATGGTGCTGCCGGTGGGCGTGGGCAGCTTCGCCGAGGCGCTGCGCGCCGGCGCCGAGGTCTTCCATGCGCTGAAGTCGGTGCTCAAGGGCCGCGGCCTGTCCACCGCGGTCGGCGACGAGGGCGGCTTCGCGCCCGACCTGCGCAGCAACGAGGAAGCGCTGGAGACCATCCTCGAGGCGATCGGCAAGGCCGGCTACAAGGCCGGCGAGGACATCGTGCTGGGCCTCGACGTCGCCTCCAGCGAGTTCTTCGAGAACGGCAAGTACAACCTCACCGGCGAGGGCAAGCGGCTGGCGCCGGAGCAGTTCGTCGAGTTCCTCGCCGGCTGGTGCGACCAGTATCCGATCGTGACCATCGAGGATGGCATGGCCGAGCACGACTGGGCGGGCTGGAAGCAGCTCACCGACCGCCTCGGCAAGCGCGTGCAGCTGGTCGGCGACGACCTGTTCGTGACCAACCCGCGGATCTTCCGCGACGGCATCGCGCAGGGCGTGGCCAATGCGATCCTGATCAAGGTCAACCAGATCGGCACGCTCAGCGAGACGCTCGAGGCGATCGCGATGGCCGATGCCGCCGGCTACGCGGCGATCGTCTCGCACCGCTCGGGCGAGACCGAGGACACCACCATCGCCGACATCGCGGTCGCGACCACCGCGACCCAGATCAAGACCGGCTCGCTGTGCCGCAGCGACCGCGTGGCCAAGTACAACCAGCTGCTGCGCATCGAGCAGCAACTGGGCGCGGACGCCCGCTATGCCGGCCGCGATGCCTTCGTCTCCCTGCGCTGACGCGACCGCCCGCCGGTGAAGCCGATGCGCGTGCTGCTGCTGTTGCTGGCCGGGCTGCTGGCGTTGCTGCAGTACCGGTTCTGGCTGGGCAGCGGCGGCCAGCACGAGGTCGAGGCCCTGCGCGGGCAGGTCCAGCGCCAGCAGGCGGAGAACCAGCGCCTGCAGGAGCGCAATGCCGCGCTCGCCGCGGAAGTCGAGGACCTCAAGTCGGGCGAGGCCGCGGTGGAAGAGCGCGCGCGCAGCGAACTGGGCATGGTCAAGCCGGGCGAGACCTTCTACCGGGTGATCGAGGACGCCGGCAACGCGGCCCCGCCCGCCGCGCCGCCGGCGGATCCGCCGCGATGAGCGCATGGGCCCTGGTGCCCGCGGCCGGCAGCGGCCGCCGCTTCGGTGGCGAGGTCCCCAAGCAATACCTGCAGGCGGCCGGCAAGCCGCTGCTGCGGCATGCGCTGGAGGCCTTGCTGGCGCATCCCGGCATCGACGGCGCGGTGGTCGCCCTGGCCGACGGCGACGCGCGCTGGCCCGGCTGGACCACCTTGCATGGCAAGCCGGTGCTGGCCTGCCGCGGCGGCGCCGAACGCGCCGATTCGGTCCTCGCCGCGCTCGCCGCGCTCCCCGCCGGGGTGGCCGACGACGCGCTGGTGCTGGTCCACGATGCCGCGCGGCCGAACCTGCAGGCCGCCGACATCGGGGCCTTGCTGGAGGCCGCCGCCGCGCATCCCGATGGCGCGATCCTGGCGGCGCCGGTGCGCGACACGCTGAAGCGCGCGGATGCCGAGGGCCGCATCCTGGCGACCGAGCCGCGCGAGGCGCTGTGGCGCGCGCTGACCCCGCAGGCATTCCGCCGCGACGTGCTGCTGCGCGCGCTGCACGCGGCGCGCGACGCCGGCATCGTCGCCACCGACGAGGCGATGGCGGTGGAGCGCCTCGGGTGCCGCCCGCGCCTGGTCGAAGGCCGCGAGGACAACCTCAAGGTGACCACCCCGGCCGACCTGGCGCTGGCCGACTTCCTGCTTTCGAGGCGCAGCCCATGAGCGACATTCGCATCGGCACCGGCTTCGACGTGCATGCCTTCGGCGCCGGCGACCATGTCGTGCTCGGCGGCGTGCGCATCGCCCACGACCACGGCGTGCTCGCCCACAGCGATGGCGACGTCGTCCTGCATGCACTGTGCGATGCGATCCTCGGTGCGCTGGCGCTGGGCGACATCGGCCGGCATTTCCCGCCGTCCGACCCGCGCTGGAAGGGTGCGGACAGCCGCGACTTCCTGCGCCATTGCGACGCACTGGCGCGTGCGCGCGGCTGGCGCGTGGGCAATTGCGACGTCACCGTGGTCTGCGAACGGCCGAAGGTCGGGCCGCATGCGCAGGCGATGCGCGAGGCCATCGCCGCCGACCTCGGGATCGCGGTCGACGCGGTGAGCGTGAAGGCCACCACGACCGAGGCGCTGGGCTTCACCGGCCGCGGCGAAGGCATCGCCGCGCAGGCCGCCTGCCTGCTCGTGCGCGATGCGTGACGCGATCCGCGCGCACGGCGCGCCGGTCCTCGCCGCGCGCATCCGCGCGACGCCGGAAGACTTTTTCGTCGAGGAACTGCCGGCGTTCGCGGCGAGCGGGGCCGGCGAGCACCTGCTGCTGACCATCGAGAAGCGGGGCATGAACAGTGCCTTCGCCGCGCGCCGCCTGGCCGAGTGGGCGGGGGTGGCGGAATCGGCGATCGGCGTCGCCGGGCTCAAGGACCGGCATGCGGTCACCCGCCAGCGCTTCACCGTGTGGCTGCCGAAGAAGGTCGCGCCGGACATCGAGGGCTTGCAATCCGACGACCTGCGCGTGCTCGACCATGCCTGGCACGCGCGCAAGCTGCCGCGCGGCGCGCTGGCCGGCAACCGCTTCGTGCTGGTGCTGCGCGAGGTCGACGGCGCGCGCGACGCGATCGCCGCCCGCCTGGCCGCGATCGCCGCGCGTGGCGTGCCCAACCATTTCGGCGAGCAGCGCTTCGGTCGCGGTGGCGGCAACGTGCAGCAGGCGGTGGCGATGTTCGCCGGCCGCCGGGTGAAGCGCGAGGAGCGCGCGATGCTGCTGTCCGCGGCGCGGTCGGAGTTGTTCAACCGGGTGCTCGACGCGCGGGTGGCGGCGGGCAGCTGGGATGCCGCGCTGGAGGGCGAGGTGTGGATGCTCGACGGCAGCCGCAGCGTGTTCGGCCCGGAACCGCATACCGATGCCTTGCAGGCGCGGCTCGAGGCCTTCGACATCCATCCGACCGGGCCGCTGTGGGGCGCCGGCGAGTTGCGCAGCGCCGGGGTCGCGCGCGAGGTCGAACTCGAGGCGCTGCAGGGCGACACCGCCACCCGCCTGCGCAACGGGCTGGAGCGCGCCGGGCTGGCGCAGGAACGGCGCGCGTTGCGGTTGCGGCCGGAGGGGCTGGCCTGGGACTGGCGTGGCGAGGACGCGCTGGAACTGCGCTTCAGCCTGCCGCCCGGCTGTTACGCGACCACGGTCCTGCGCGAACTGGGCGACGTGGTCGACGCGGCCGCGGCCTAACGCTTCTCCAGCAGCACCAGCACCGCGCCGGTCCCGCCCTGCGCGGCCGGCGGCGAGTGGAAGGCGAGCACGTCGGCGCGCTGGCGCAGCACACGGTCGACCAGGTTCTTGAGCACCGGCAGGCGCTCCTCCGAATTGCGGCCCTTGCCGTGCACGATCCGCACGCAGCCGACGCCATGCGTGCGGCAGTCGCGCAGGAATTCGCGCAGCAGCGCCTCGGCGGTGCGCGCGGGCAGGCCGTGCAGGTCGAGTTCCTCCCGCGCCGCGTACTCGCCGCGCGCGAGCTTCTTCAGCACCTGCGGCGGCACCGATTCGCGCCGATGCGACAGCACGTCGCCGGCCTCCAGCGAGGCCACCACCGCGTGGCGGAATTCTTCGCGGGCGGCGGCCTCGTCGCGGCGTGCCATCTTCGCCGCGGGGCGCGGCTTGGGCGCGGCGGGCGGGGGCGTGGCGGCGGGCAGGGCGCGCACCTTGCCGCGATCGGCGCCGATCGCGTCGCGGAACAGCGCGGCGTCGTCCAGCGCGTCGTCGTCGGGCGGGCGTTTTCGCATCGACGCAGGGTATCGCAGCGCCCATCCGGTATCATGCCGGCATGCAGAACGAAGCGATGTCGTAAGCGGATGCGCGTCCTGGTCAGCAACGACGACGGCGTCGACGCCCCCGGCATCCAGGCTTTAGCCAAGGGCCTGCGCGAGGCCGGCCACGAGGTCCTGGTGGTCGCGCCGGACCGCGACCGCAGCGGGGCCAGCAACTCGCTGACCCTGGACGCGCCGATCCGCGTGCTGCGCCTCGATGCGTGGACGTGGAAGGTCTACGGCACCCCCACCGATTGCGTGCACGTGGCGATCACCGGGATGCTCGACGCGATGGGGCTGGCGCCGGACATCGTGGTGTCGGGCATCAACAACACCGCCAACCTCGGCGACGACGTGATCTATTCCGGCACCGTGGCCGCGGCGATGGAAGGCCGCTTCCTCGGCCTGCCCGCGGTGGCGGTGTCGCTGGTCACCGCGGACCATAAGGGACAGCACTACGAGACCGCGGCGCGCGCGGCGGTGGAGATCATCGCCCGCCTGCGCACCGACCCGCTGCCGGCCAACACCATCCTCAACGTCAACGTGCCGGACCTGCCGTGGACGCAGGTGCGCGGCTTCGAGACCAGCCGCCTCGGCAACCGCCACCGCGCCGAACCCTGCACCCCGCAGCAGGACCCGCGCGGGCGCGAATGGTGGTGGATCGGCGCCGCCGGCGAGGAACAGGACGCCGGCCCGGGCACCGATTTCCACGCGGTGCGCAGCGGTTACATCGCGATTTCCCCGATCCACGTCGACCTGACGCGCTACCAGGCGCTGGAGCAGGTGGCGAGCTGGGTCGGCGGCCTGGGCCAGGCACTGGGGCGCGACGCATGATCTCGCGCCTGCGGCTGCAGCCGGCCGACGTCGGCATCGGCATGACCGGGCAGCGCGCCCGCGACCGCCTGGTCGAGCGCCTGCGCAACGGCGGCACCCTGCAGCGGCCGCTGCCGCCGATCGGCGACGAACGCGTGCTCAACGCGATCCGCACCGTGCCGCGCCACCAGTTCGTCGACGAGGCGCTGGCCGCGCGGGCCTACGAGGACGACGCGCTGCCGATCGGGCATGGGCAGACGATTTCGCAGCCATGGGTGGTGGCCCGGATGACCGAGGCCCTGCTGGAGACCGCGCCGAAGAAGGTGCTGGAAGTCGGCACCGGCTCCGGCTACCAGGCGGCGGTGCTGGCCGCGCTGGGACTGGACGTGTTCACCGTCGAACGCATCGGCGACCTGTTGCGCACCGCGCGCAAGCGGTTCCGCGCGCTCGGCCTGCACGTGCGGAGCAAGCACGACGATGGCCGCATCGGCTGGCCGGAGGAAGCGCCGTTCGACGCGATCATCGTGACCGCGGCCGGGCCGGCGCTGGTGGATGCGCTGGTCGCGCAACTCGCGCCGGGCGGCACCCTGGTCGCGCCGGTCGGCGGGTCCGGGGGGCAGTCGCTGCTGCGGCTGCGCAAGCGCGAGGACGGCAGCATCGAGCAGGCAGACCTGGGTCCGGTGATCTTCGTGCCGCTGCTGTCGGGGATGACCGATCGATGAACCTGTTCCGTCCGCTGTACGAACGCGCGTTGCGCTGGTCGCGGCACCCGAAGGCGCCATCGCTGCTTGGCGGCCTCAGCTTCGCCGAGGCGATCGTGTTCCCGGTGATGCCGGAAGTGATGCTGGCGCCGATGTGCCTGGCCCAGCCGCGCCGCGGCTTCTGGTTCGCCACCATCAGCCTGGCGTTCTCGCTGCTCGGCGCGGTGGTGGGCTACCTGCTCGGCCACTACGCCTACGAACTGGTGAAGCCGCTGCTGGAGAGCCTGGGCTGGCTGGGCAAGATCGACGCCCAGGTCACCCACCTGCGCGAGATCACCGCGGAATCGCCCTGGAAGGCGTTCTGGCTGCTGGTGCTGGCCGGCTTCACCCCGATCCCGCTGAAGATCTTCACCTGGGCCAGCGGCATCGTCGGGATCCCGATGCTGCCCTTCCTCGCCAGCATGCTGGTCGGGCGCGGCAAGCGCGTCTACCTGGTCGCCGCGGCGATCCGCCTCGGCGGCGAACGCGCCGAGCGCGCGCTGCATCGCTGGATCGAACACATCGGCTGGGGCGTGCTGGTGCTGCTGGCCGCCGGCATCGGTTGGTTGCTGTTGCGGGGCCATGGGGCATGATGCGGGGCATGCGCACGCCTCGCCTTGCCGCCGCCTGCAGCCTGCTCGTCCTCCTTGCCGCCTGCGGGCGCAGCCACGTGGTGCGCGAACCGGGCCACGGGGCGCGCGGCGAGCGCCCGGTGCAGGTGTCGCAGCCCAAGTACGGCGCGACCGCGGTGGTCCAGCGTGGCCAGACCGTGTACCGGATCGCCACCGAGAACGGCATCACCGCGCTCGACCTGGCGCTGTGGAACGACATCCCGCCGCCGTACACGATCTATCCCGGGCAACGCCTGCGCCTGTACCCCGGTGGCGCGGTGAAGCCATCGCGGCCGGCGACGTCGTCGGCGTCCACCAAGCCCGCGCCGAAACCCGCCGCGCCCGTCGCACCGCCGCCGGCCGCGAGCTCGCTGGGCTGGCGCTGGCCCACCGACGGCAATGTCTTCGGCAGCTTCGCCGCCGGCGACCCGACCCGGCAGGGCATCGACATCGCCGGCAAGGCCGGCCAGCCCGTGCGCGCCGCCGCCGATGGCGTGGTGGTGTATTCGGGCTCGGGACTGGTCGGCTATGGCGAACTGGTGATCGTCAAGCACAACGACCAATGGCTCTCGGCCTACGGCCACAACCGCGCGCGGCTGGTCAACGAAGGCCAGCTGGTGAAGGCCGGCCAGCAGATCGCCGAGATGGGCCGCAGCGGCGCGGCGCGCGACATGCTGCATTTCGAGATCCGCTACAACGGCAAGCCGGTCGATCCGCAGGCGTACCTGCCGAAGCGGTAGTCGGAATCGCCTCACGGAACCGCGGATCCCGGCCCGTCGCCACGCGCCGGGCGTTCACCGGCTCGCAGTCCTGCGGACTGCAGGCGACGCCGGTCCACCCGCTACAACGGCAAGCCGGTCGACCCGCAGGCCTATTTGCCGAAGCGCTGGGCGGGTGCTCCAGCAGGCACGGATGCCTCCGGATTTGATCCGACGCAGAAAACCGGGATGGCGTCGACGATAATCTCGTCGCCATGACTGCGCGACGTCGCCACCGCCTGCTGCTCTCGCTTGCCTTCGCGGGCAGCCTGCTGCTGGCCCTGGTGCCCAGCCTAGGTCGCCTGCACCAGGCCTTCGCGCAGGATCCGCTGGCGAGCCAGCTCGGCCAGTTCTGTTCCAGCGATGGCCTGGTGGCACGTGCCGAGCTGTCGCGCTGGCTGGCGGGTGATGCCGGCGACCCCGCGCCGCGGGCGCCCGCCGACGATTGCGACTATTGCCCGTTGCTGGTGGCCCCCGCGCTTCCGGTGGCGGGCCTGCCGGTGCCGCCGGCGCAACCGCTGCCGCAGGCCCGCACCGCGTTGCGCGTGCAAACGCGGCTGCCGCAACGCCACCTGATCGGATGGGCCCCGCGCGGGCCGCCGGTGTCGAACGCGGGCTGAGCCCGCCTGCCGATCCATCGACACCTGCCCGGGCGCTCGCCAGCCGCGATGCGCCGGGTGCCCTTGGCCGCGCCGCCGTGCGCCGGCCGCATCCGATCACGGAGTTCCCATGCGTCCCCATCCCCTGCTGGTCGCGCCGCTCACGGCCGCGATCCTTGCTGCATTGCCCACCATCGCCCGTGCGTCCGACCCGCCCACCGCCGACGGCGACAGCGTCCTGCCCAAGGTCGTCGTGGAAGGCACCCGCGCCAACATCGCCCCGGCCCGCGCGGTCGACGATGCCTCCCTCGAAGCCCGCGCCGCGGCGACCAGCGATGCCGCCTCGCTGCTGGAGGGCCAGCCCGGCATCTGGATCAATGCCGCCGGCGGCGTCTCCGGCCTGCCCTCGATCCGCGGCCTCGCCGACGACCGCCTGCGCATCCGCCTCGACGGCGCCGACATCACCGCGTCCTGCCCCAACCACATGAACCCGGCGCTGTCCTACGTGGCGCCGTCGGATGTCGCCCGCATCGTGGTGTACCCGGGCATCACCCCGGTCTCGCAGGGCGGCGACTCGATCGGCGGCAGCATCGTCGTCGAGCGCAGCCAGCCCAGCTTCGCGGCTGCGGGGGAGGGCATCGTGCTGTCCGGCGAACTAGGCACGTATTACCGCAGCAATGGCGACGCCCACGGCGCGAATGCCTCGCTGACCATCGCCAGCGAGCACCTCAGCCTGCGCTACACCGGCGCCACCGCGCGTGCGGGCAACTACCGCGCGGGGGGCGAGTTCAAGGACTACGACTTCACCGGCCGCGAGGGCCACACGCTGGACAGGGACGAGGTGGGCTCGACCGGCTACGTTTCCCATAACCAGTCCCTGCAGTTGGCCTATACCAACGGCGACCACCTGCTGGAGGCGCGCCTCGGCTGGCAGCAGATCCCGCGCCAGGACTACCCGAACCAGCGCATGGACCTGACCGACAACCGCCAGCGCAGCACCAACCTGCGCTACCTCGGGCAGTTCGGCTGGGGACGGCTGGAGGCACGGGCGTATCGCGAGACCCTGGACCACGCGATGGATTTCGGCCCGGACAAGCGGTTCTGGTACGGCGCGGCATCGGGCGGCAACAACCCGCCCGGCGGACAGGCGACCCCGTGCGCGCCGATCGGGCCGACCTGCGCGGCCGGCATGCCGATGCTGACTTCGAGCGACACCACCGCCTTCATGCTGGATGCGGACATCACGTTGCAGGGCGAGGATCGCCTGCGACTGGGACTGGAGCAGCGCGCCTATCGGCTCGACGACTGGTGGCCCCCGTCGGGCGGCATGATGTCGCCGGGCGAGTTCTGGAACATCCGCGACGGCGAGCGCGACCGCACCGCGGCCTACGCCGAGTGGGAACACCACCTCGGCCCGCGCTGGACCGCGGAGCTCGGCGTGCGCTACGAGCGCGTGCGGATGGATGCCGGCCCGGTGCAGGGCTACAACCCCGCGAGCAACATGATGGGCTCCTGGCAGATGCGCGATGCGGCGCTGTTCAACGCGGCCGACCGGGCACGCTCCGATGGCAACTGGGATGCCACCGCGATCCTGCGGCAGTCGGTCTCGGATCGCATGGACATCGCCTACGGCCTGGCCCGCAAGGTGCGTTCGCCCGGGCTGTACGAAGTCTTCCCGTGGTCGACCTGGACCATGGCCGCGGTCATGAACAACTTCGTCGGCGACGGCAACGGCTACGTCGGCAACCTGGCGCTGGCGCCGGAGCGCACGCTCACTGCGTCGGTGACCTTCGACCTGCACGCCGCCGACCGTCGCTGGGAATTGCAGGCCACGCCCTACGTGACCTCGATCGCCGACTACATCGACGCGATCCAGTGGAACCCCGACACCAATGCCGCGCGCAGCGTGCCGGTGCGCAATGCCTTCACGGTGCTGAAGTACGTGAACCAGGACGCGCGGCTGCACGGCCTCGACTTGTCCGGCAAGGCGCGCCTGGCGGAGACCGGGCTCGGGGTCTTCGCGCTGCAGGGCACGCTGTCCTGGGTGCACGGGGAAAACCGGACCACCGGCGATGGCCTGTACAACCGGATGCCGGCCAACGCGCGCCTGTCGCTGACCCAGCGGCTCGGCGGCTGGGACAATGCGCTGGAACTGGTGGCCGTGGCCCGCAAGGACGACGTATCGCAGGTCCGCAACGAGCTGGAGACCGCGGGCTACGGCTTGCTGCACCTGCGGTTCTCGCGGGCGTGGTCGGCGCTGCGGGTCGACTTCGGGGTGGAGAACCTGTTCGACCGCCACTACGCCTTGCCGACGGGTGGCGCCTACCTCGGCCAGGGCACCACGATGTCGATCAATCCGCCGGTGCCGAACTATCCGCGGTGGGGGACGCAGGTGCCGGGGCCTGGGCGTTCGCTGTACGCGGCCGTGACCCTGGCGTTCTGAGCCCGGCGCCGTCAGCCGGGGAGTACGAAGCCGGCGGCGACCCGCCGGCCTTCGCCCGCCAGCACCGAATAGGTCCGCGCCGCCGCGGCATTGGTCATCACCTCCAGCCCGATCCCGCGCTGGAGGCAGGTGGCCAGGACCGCGGCGGGCGGGAACACCTGGGTGGCGCCGGTGCCTAGCAGCACCAGTTCGGGCGCCAGCGCGAGCAGGGCGTCGAGGTCGGCCGGGAGCATGCTGCGGGCGTCGGCTACCGGCCAGCCTTCGACCAGCGCGTCCGGGGCGACGATGAAGCTGCGCAGCAGGCGTTGCTCGTTGACCAGCGCGGAGGCGCCATCGGCGCCGCGCAGGAAGTAACGGTAGTCCGGCGGTTCGAGGTTGAGCTGCATGCCGGGAGCGCGGCTCAGGCGCGGGGCAGGACGATCTGGCGCTTGTCCTTCGAGGGCCGGTAGAGCACCGCGGTGTGGCCGATGCGCTGGACCAGCGCGGCGCCGCAGCGCCCGGCCAGCTCCGCGATCATCCCGTCGCGCACCTCGCGGTCGTCGGCGCCGACCTTCACCTTGATCAGCTCGTGGTGCTCCAGCGCCAGGTCCACCTCGGCCACCAGTGCATCGGTCACGCCCTTGCCGCCCACCTGCAGCATCGCCTTGAGGTCGTGGGCCTGGCCACGGAGGAAGCGGACCTGGGCGTTGGTGAGGGCGACGGACATGCAGCACGGCGAAGGAGGACGGGAGCGCAGGGTATCATGCAGCCCTCGGCGACCTGCCCCGCGGCAGGCCGCCTTCCCCACCCAAGCCCGTCCCTCGCCGGGCGGCGGACGACCGATGGCGACCCGCAGCAAGTCCAGCCAGCGCTGGCTCAAGGAACACTTCTCCGACCCCTACGTGAAGAAGGCGCAGGCGGAGGGGATGCGTTCGCGCGCGGCGTACAAGCTCGAGGAACTGGTCGAGCGCGACCGCCTGCTCAAGCCCGGGATGGTGGTGGTGGACCTGGGCGCCGCGCCCGGCGGCTGGTCGCAGTGGGTCCGCCAGGAGCTGGACCGCCTGGAGCAGGGGCTGCCCGGCGAGGCCCGCCGCGGGCGGGTGATCGCCAGCGACATCCTGGAGATGCCGACCCTGGCCGGGGTCGAATTCCTTCATGGCGACTTCAGGGACGATGCCGTCCTATCCAGCCTGCTGGCGATGCTGGGCGGCGACAAGGTGGACCTTGTCTTGTCCGACATGGCCCCCAATAAGAGTGGCATGGACGCGGTGGACCAACCGCGCGCGATGCACCTGTCCGAACTGGCGATGGAATTCGCCGACGGCCAGTTGCGGGCGGGCGGCACGTTCCTGATCAAGTTGTTCCAGGGCGTGGGGTTCGACGATTACGTGCGGGAGCTGCGGCGGCGCTATGCCAAGGTGGCGATCCGCAAGCCGGCGGCATCGCGCAAGCGGTCGCCCGAGGTGTACGCGCTGGCGCAAGGCAAGCTGGCGGCGATCAGGTAGGGTGGCGAAGCCGCCCGAGGACAACAGGCAGGACCGAATGAACGATCTCGCGAAGAATCTGCTGCTCTGGGTGGTCGTGGCCGTGGTGCTCATGGTCGTGTTCCAGAGCTTCTCGCCGAAGCTGGCCGGCGCGCCGCAGGAGATCATCTACTCGCAATTCATCGCCGACGTGGAGGCCGACCGCATCCGCAAGGTCGACATCGCCAGCGACGAGCGCACGGTCAAGTTCGAGCGCAGCGACGGCAGCACCGGCAGCACCACCGCGCCGGGGCGCGACAAGGACCTGATCAACGACCTGATCGAGCACAAGGGCGAGATCAAGCAGGCCCCGCCCGACACCGGCATCTCGTTCTGGTCGATCGTGCTGAACTTCCTGCCGGTCCTGCTGATCATCGGCTTCTGGCTGTTCATGATGCGGCAGATGCAGGGCGGCGGCGCCGGCGGCAAGGGCGCGATGTCGTTCGGGCGCTCGCGCGCCAAGATGCTGACCGAAGACCAGACCAAGGTCACCTTCGCCGACGTCGCCGGTTGCGACGAGGCCAAGGAGGAAGTCGTCGAACTGGTCGAGTTCCTGCGCGACCCCTCGCGCTTCCAGAAGCTGGGCGGCAAGATC
>ERZ1645192.3851-NODE-3851-length-12059-cov-6.384788_pt1 | contig 12059 bp, 7 predicted proteins | sample MGYA00575354_ERZ1645192 | MGnify/ENA primary metagenome ERZ1645192 (study PRJEB40844, sample SAMN11349763) | freshwater sediment metagenome | isolation source: river sediment | host: Sediment | place: India: Faizupur Khadar , New Delhi | collected 2017-02-21 ... | reverse complement strand
ATCGCCATCAGCGCCGAGAAAAAAGGCGTGACATTGGATGTGGTTCAGTCGGACGATATCGATATCTGGGCCAACCGCGACCGCATTAAGCAGCTGCTTTTAAACCTCATCGATAACGGCATCAAGTATAACAAACCCGGCGGCAGTGTGACCGTAACCGCCAGCAAGCATGCGCATATCCTCAAGATTTCGGTGAAGGACACGGGCAGCGGCATTGACGAAAAGGATATCCCGCGGCTGTTCGAACGGTTCTACCGTGTGGACAAAAGCCGTTCCAAAGCGCTGGGCGGCACCGGTCTCGGGCTGTCCATCGTCAAGCACATCTGCGAGCTGTACGGCGGCAGTGTGACCGTGACCAGCGAAAAAAATGTCGGCAGTGAGTTTGTGGTCAGCCTGCCCATCATCGTTCAATAGACACAAATAAAGCGTTCCGAAGAATCGGAGCGCTTTTTGGTTGCGTAAAAATACTAAAAATTATTCTTTGATAAACAGAACACCCAGCGTGCCCGGCCCGCAGTGCGAGGAGATGGTGGCGCCGGCGAAATTGTCGATGACCTGCTTAAAGCCGAATTTTTCTTTCAGCATTTTGGCAATCTCGGCGCGTTTTTCAGCCTGGTCGAAGGCCGTGTGGGTGATGAATACACGGGTTTTATCGATGCCAGAACCATCCTTCAGCGTGACTTCCAGATAATCGTCGCACACCTTATTCCAGCTGCCGCGGAATTTTTCGCCGGGGACGATTTTGCCGTCGATGAGCACCAGCTGGGGCGAAAGCTTCAGCTTGGAGCCGAAGTAGGCTGAAAGGCGTGAGCAACGTCCGCCCTTGTAGAGATAATCCAGAAGCGGGACAAAGAAGCTGGCCGATATGTTGGGCACAATCTCGGCATCCATCTTCCGCTTAATCTCGGCGGCCGAAAGGCCCTGTGAACGCAAGTCGCAAGCCTTTAGCGCGGCGAGACCGATGCCCGAAGAGAGCGAGCGCGTGTCCACGAGAAAGATACGGTCGGAAGCGCCAAGCTCGTTGATGGCGTTAAACGCATTTTGGGGAGTACTGGACAGATCCGAACTGATGGTGAAAACGAGTGCGTCATCTCCGGCTTCCAGCACGGGTTTGAAGGCCTTCGCAAAGTCGGCCATGTTGACGGCGGCGGTTTTGGGCAGCATATCGTTCTTGTCGACAAAGTCGAACAGATCACCGCATGTCAATTGTCCATCGTCCAGGTAGGTGGTTTCACCCAGTGTGACATACAGCGGCAATACCGTGATATCATGTTTGGCCGCGATGTCTTTTGGCAGGTCGGATGCGGAATCGACAAAGATTTTGATGTTTTTCACAGGGTAGTACCTCTTATAAAGTAATGAATGATATATGTATTATTTAAACATATTTTTTTGTTTATCTCAAGGGGATGAAGCGAGGAAGTTATCTTAACCATCATTTTTTACAAAGTACACGGAGCTGAACCGACGGCATAATATGTCATATTTAACGAGAATTTAAGTTTAATGGTTTGATATTCGCCTTTTCATGTGATAAAATCTATTATTAGTTTAAGATGAAAATGAGGGAGCAAAACAGCATCATGGCAGAAGAAACCGGCAGAAATTTTATACACGAAATCATCGACGCGGACCTGGAAAGCGGCCGCATCAGTCAGGTCATCACGCGCTTTCCGCCCGAACCAAATGGATATCTGCATATCGGGCATGCCAAATCCATCAACCTGAATTTTTCCACGGCGATTAAATACGGCGGCAAATGCTTCTTGCGGTTTGACGACACCAACCCCGCCAAAGAGGATGACGAATATATCCAGTCCATCAAAAAAGACGTTCAGTGGCTGGGCTTTGAATGGGAAGAGATTCGTTTCGCTTCTGATTATTTTGAATTTATGTACGAGATGGCGGTTCGCCTGATCAAAAAAGGTTTGGCTTACGTCTGCGACCTGACCGCCGAAGAGATTCGGGATTACCGCGGCACGCTGACCGAACCCGGCAAGAACAGCCCCTACCGCGAACGGCGCATCGAAGAGAATCTGCAACTGTTCGAGGAGATGCGCGCCGGCAAGTACGCCGACGGCGAAAAGGTGCTGCGCGCCAAGATCGATATGGCCAGCCCCAACCTCAACATGCGCGACCCGATTATCTACCGCATCTTACGCGCCACGCATCACCGCACGGGGGATGATTGGCTGATTTATCCGATGTATGATTACGCGCACCCTTTGGGCGACGCGATGGAAAAAATCACGCACAGCATCTGCACGCTGGAGTTTGAGGATCACCGCCCGCTGTACGACTGGGTGGTGGACAACACCGATCAGGATCCCAAACCGCACCAGTATGAGTTTGCGCGGCTGAACCTGACCCAAACCATCATGAGCAAGCGGTACCTAAAGAAGCTGGTGGACGAGAAGGTGGTGGACGGCTGGGATGACCCGCGTATGCCTACGATTTCGGGCCTCCGGCGCAAAGGCTACACGCCCGAAGCCATCAAGGATTTCTGCCAGCGCATCGGCGTGGCCAAGGCCAACTCAGAGGTGGATGTCAAACTTCTTGAACACTGTGTGCGCGAGGATTTGAACAACCGCGCCCTGCGGCGTATGACGGTTCTGGAGCCGTTGCTGCTTGAGATTGTGAATTACCCGGAGGGCAAAACCGAAACGCTGGTTTCGGACAACCATCCCATGCTGCCCGAGGCGGGTACGCGCGAGATGACCTTCTCGAAATACATCTATATTGAACAGGCTGACTTCATGGAAAACCCGCCGGGGAAATTCTTCCGTCTGGCACCGGGCAAGGAAGTGCGCCTGATGAACGCTTACATTGTCAAGTATGAGGACGTCGTCAAGGACCAGGATGGCAATATCGTCAAAGTTCTGGTCAGCTGTGACTTTGAGAGCAAATCCGGCGGCGCCACAGCGGGCCGCAAGGTGAAGGGTACTTTGCACTGGGTGGACAAGGCAACGGCGGTTCCGGCCGTTGTACGCCAGTACGACTACCTGTTAAAACCCGCCGAGGAAGGCGAAAGACAGGACTTCATGGATCGGTTGAACGAGAATTCGCTGATGGTCTATGAAAACGCTTTGGTGGAACCCGCGGTGAAGGCCGCCAAACCCGGTGAGCAGTTCCAGATGGTTCGGCAGGGGTACTACGCCTGCGACTACAAGGAATTCACGCCCGAAAAGCCGGTGCTGAACCTTATCGTCGGTCTTCGGGACAGCTACGCCAAGGCGATGCAGCAGGAATAAACCCAACCTTTAAGGAGCGATACATGACCAAAGTACGGACGCGGTTTGCGCCCAGCCCCACGGGGTATCTGCATATCGGGGGGCTAAGAACCGCCCTATACGCCTACCTGTTTGCCAAAAAAAACGGCGGCGATTTTATCTTACGCATTGAAGACACCGACCGCGAACGGCTGGTGGAAGGCGCTTGCGACGTGATCTACAATACCCTGAAAGACACGGGACTTTCTTACGACGAAGGCCCGGATGCCGGCGGCGATTTTGGGCCGTATATCCAGTCCGAAAGAAAAGAGATATACCAACAGCACGCGCAAATGCTGATTGAATCCGGCGCGGCATATCGGTGCTTTTGCACCAAGGAACGTCTGGCCGAGGTGCGGGCTGAGAAGGAAGCCAAGGGCGAGCAGTTCACCTATGACAAACACTGCCTGCACTTAAGCGAAGAAGAGATTAAAGCCAAGCTGGACGCGGGCGAGCCTTTTGTGGTGCGGCAGAACATCCCGGCCCAAGGTGAGACCACCTACAGCGACGCCGTGTTCGGCGATATCACGGTGCCCAATGCGGATTTGGACGACAATGTGCTCTTAAAATCCGACGGGATGCCGACTTATAACCTCGCCAACGTGGTGGATGACCACCTGATGGGGATTACGCACGTGATTCGCGGAGTGGAGTACCTCTCCAGTACGCCAAAGTATAACCTGCTGTATGAAGCGTTCGGCTGGAACCTGCCCGAATATATCCATCTGCCGCCCGTGATGAAGGACAAAAGCCAGAAGCTTTCCAAGCGTCACGGCGACGCATCGTATCAGGACTTCATTGATAAGGGCTACATTAAGGAAGCGATTATCAACTACATCGCGCTGTTGGGCTGGAACGGCAAGGATAACCGCGAAATATTCAGTCTGGAAGAACTGATTGAGGCGTTCGACCTGTCGGGTCTGTCCAAATCACCCGCGATTTTTGACGTGGAAAAGCTGACCTGGATGAACGCGCAGTATATTCGCGGGTTCTCCAAGGAGGAGTTTATCCGTCGCGCGATGCCGTATTTCGAGCAGGCGGGCGTGGCGGACAAGAACCTCGATTTGATTACCGAAGTGATGCAGCCCAGACTGGAACGCATGACCGAGATACCTGAAAAGCTGGCGTTTATCGGCGAAATGCCCGATTACGATTTGGCGCTGTACGAGAGTAAAAAGATGAAGACCGACAGCGGTATGGCGCTCGGCGTTCTGGAGCCCTGCCTTGAACTTCTGGAAAGTCTTAACGATTATACAAAAAACGGGCTGCATGATTCGGTGATGGCCTTGTGCGAAACATTGGGCATGAAAACCGGACAGGTACTGGGGCCGCTTCGCGTGGCCATCACCGGCACCGCCGTGACGCCGGGCGGCGCTTTCGAGGCCGCCGAGCTTTTAGGCAAAGACGAGACATTACGGCGCCTGAAAGCCAGCATCGAAAAACTGAAAAAAGCATAAAACGGGATTAAAGAATTTCGTGGAAGAAAGAGAAAACGGCAGCGGAAGAAAAGCGATTCGACAGCAGCGACAACTGGAAAAGGCGAAACATGTTTCCGCCTTTCTGTTTGTCTTTCTCTGCGCCGTGATAGCGGTAGCTTTTTTGCCCGGCTTGCGCAGCGCTTTGGCGGGCGACTCCAGCGTGCTTAAAAAAACGCTGATTATCGTCCAAAAGCCGCGGCTGGATTTGGAATATCCCGTGTGGGAACTGCCCGAGAGCGCGGCGGACGAAGTGAAGGCCGAAGGCACCTCCGAGGCGGAGCTGGCGGGATATCTCGCCTCGGCCAACACCTACAAGAGCGAAAACGTAGCGATTGAGATAGACAAGGTCAGCAAGGGCGGAAACACCTACTTTGTGGCGCATGTGCACCTTAAAGATGTCGGCTTGCTGAAAACCGGAACGTATACCAACGAACTTGGCAAGGTTGTGAAAAAAGATGTGGTGACCATGGCGGATCAGAACAACGCCGTACTGGCCATCAATACCGATTTTTATACCTATCGCAATTCGGGCATCATCATCCGAAACGGCAAGGTGATTTTAAACGACGGATGGGGAGAAGCGCTGTGTGTCTATGCCGACGGCAGCATGGCGGTGGTCAACGGTCTGAAAAGCGACGCTTATGATCTGGCTGAGCAGGGCGTGGTCAACTCGTTCAACTTCGGCCCGGCGCTGATTCTGGACAGCGAGATAGCCGAAGCGAATATTTCGGGCAGTATCATTAAAGATACCAAAAATCCGCGAACCGGCATCGGCTACTACGGTCCCGGCGAGTATCTGTTTATCTGCGTGGACGGGCGAAAAGAAGGATACAGCAACGGCATGACCATCAAGGAATTTGCCGAGCTGTTTAAAGAATACGGCGTAGAAATGGCCTACAATCTGGACGGCGGAGGATCGACCACCATGGCGTTCATGGGAAACCGCGTCAATCTGCCGCAAGGGTTGGATACATACATGCGGAGCGTGGACGGTATATTGCTGGTCGCGGATTCGGTCTATCCATAACTCTAAGGAAAGCAAATGGACTTTAAACAAAACGGAATTGCTGTGCTGATTCCGGCGTATAAGCCGGAGGGACAGCGATTGGTCAATCTGGTGAAGGCGGTCATCGCTGATCGGTACGCCTCGGTCATCATCGTGGATGACGGCGGCGGAGAGGAATTCGCGGATGTTTTTGGCGTGCTTGAAAAAATGGGTTGTATCGTCGTCCGACACCCGGAGAACATGGGCAAAGGACGCGCGCTGAAAACCGGCCTTACTGAATATCAAAAGCGTTTCCCTGAAGGCATCGGCGTGGTCACCGCCGATGCGGACGGACAGCATTTGCCCGAGGACATCGCGCGGACGGCCCAAGCTTTGGCCGAGAATCCGGACAAACTGGTTTTAGGATGCCGCACGCTGGGGCGCGAGATGCCGCTGGCGTCGCGGTTTGGCAACAAGCTGACCCGGGGCTTCTTTCGGCTGGTTTCGGGCGTTTCGGTCAGCGATACACAGACCGGCCTTCGCGGTATACCTGCCGCGTTCCTCGACAAAATCGCCGCGCTGAAAGGCGAACGGTATGAGTTTGAGATGCATATGCTTTTGGAACTAAAACCGATGGGACTTGGCCATATTGAAGTGCCGATTCAGACCATCTACCTGGATGGTAACCAGTCGTCGCACTTTAACCGCATCAAGGATTCATTCCTCATCTATAAGATGTTTTTCAGCTATATCTTCATCGGGCTGGCTTCGTTTGTCGTCGATTATGGCCTTTTCTCGGCCATGAACCTGTTTTTGCCTGCGGTGATGAACAACCCCAAACGCCTGGTGTTCGGTTTACCGCTGGTCGTCATCATCTCCAACTTAACAGCGCGCGGGCTGTCTTCGGTGTTCAATTTCTCGCTGAACCGAAAGGTGATGCTCCCCGAAAACCACAAAGGGCAGGGCGTTCTGCATCAGGCGGCCAAGTACTATCTGCTGGTCGTCGTGGCGATGCTGGCCGATACCTTACTGGTATCGTCGCTGTCGCTGGTCATCAGCAAGTATATCGCCAAGATTATCGTGAGTTTCCTGATATTCATGTGTAATTTCTTCATCCAAAAGCGGGTTGTTTATGTTTAACCCTTTACAAACGCGCTCTTTTAATATATAATCCTAAGAAATATTGAAAAAAGCATTTGATAAGAGACGGCGGTACCACACAGCACTTCATGATAAGCGACCCGTGAACCGGTGAAAAGACGGGAAGAAGTCGGGAACCGACCCATCACTCTTAGAGCTTTCCGCCCGAAAACCTTCAAGGCGGAACGTGAGCCAAGCGTTAATTGCACATAAAGCGCGTACAATTATTTACACAGGGTGTGTAAATAATTTGCGAATTTAGGTGGCACCACGGAAAAGTATGACCTTTCGTCCTATATTGGGCGAAACGGTTTTTTTATTTTATCGGATAATTTTTTAAAGCATCGGAGGAAAACATGCTGTATAAAAAAGTTTCGACGGATTTAAACTTTGTTGAACGGGAAAAAGAGATTCTCGAATTCTGGCAGAAAAACGAGATATTCAAAAAATCGGTGGCCGAAAGCAAGGGAAAGGAGCCCTTTACTTTCTACGACGGCCCGCCGACTGCCAACGGCAAACCGCATATCGGCCATATCTTAACGCGCTGTATCAAGGACTTAATTCCGCGTTACCAGACCATGAAGGGCAAGGACGTTCTGCGCAAAGCCGGATGGGACACGCACGGTCTGCCGGTGGAACTGGAAGTGGAAAAGCAGCTGGGGCTGGACGGCAAAGAGCAGATTGAAGAATACGGCGTCGAAGCGTTTATCCATCAGTGCAAAGAGAGCGTCTGGAAATACAAGGGCGAATGGGAACGCATGAGCGACCGCGTCGGCTTTTGGGCGGATATGGAAAACCCGTACATCACCTATGAGGACAGCTACATCGAGTCGGTCTGGTGGTCGTTAAAGCAGATTCACGAGAAGGAACTGCTCTACAAAGGTTACAAGATTGTGCCCTATTGCCCGCGATGCGGGACGGCGCTGTCCAGTCACGAGGTGGCGCAAGGCTACAAGGACGTCACTGAGGTCTCTGTTTTCGTACGCTTCAAAGTGAAGGACGCAGAGAATACCTTCCTTTTGGCATGGACAACCACGCCTTGGACACTGCCCAGCAACGTGGCGGTCTGCGTCAATCCGCATGACGCCTACGTGAAGGTGGAGCACAATGGGCAGAAGTTGATTCTAGCCAAAAAGCTGGTCGAAAGCCTTTTGGGCGAAGACGCCAAAGTGCTGGAAGAATACGTGGGCACCGACCTCGAGCATCTGGCCTACGAACCGCTCTACGACTTTGGCAAAGCCGACCGAAAAGCATGGTATGTCACCTGTGACGATTACGTCACCCTGACTGACGGTTCGGGCATTGTCCATATCGCGCCCGCGTTCGGCGAAGACGACGCGAGAGTCGGCCGCAACTACGATCTGCCGTTTGTTCAGATGGTCAACGCGCAGGGCAAGTTCATCGAAGGCACGCCCTGGACCGGCGTATTTGTGAAAGACGCCGACCCGATGATTATTGAGGACTTAACCAAGCGCGGCCTATTGTTCGAGAAAAAAGAATACGAGCACAGCTATCCGTTCTGCTGGCGTTGTGATACGCCGCTGCTATACTACGCGCGCAACTCATGGTTTATCGCCATGACCAAGGTAAAAGACCTTTTACAGAAGAACAATCGCAAGGTCAACTGGCTGCCCGAGAACATCAAAGACGGCCGCATGGGCAACTTCATCGATAACGTCATCGACTGGGGCCTTTCCCGCGAACGGTACTGGGGTACGCCTCTGCCGGTGTGGGAATGCACCTGCGGACATTTTCATGTGATCGGCTCCAAGGAAGAGCTGAAAGCGATGAGCCCGGATTGCCCGGACGAGATTGAACTGCATAAACCCTATATCGACGCGGTGCATCTCACCTGCCCCAAATGCGGCGGAAGCATGAAGCGTGTGCCCGAGGTTATCGACTGCTGGTACGACAGCGGCAGCATGCCCTTTGCGCAGTGGCACTATCCCTTTGAGAACAAGGAAGAATTCGAAAGACGTTTTCCGGCTGACTTTATCAGCGAAGCCGTGGACCAGACGCGCGGATGGTTCTATACCCTTTTGGCCATCTCGACGGCCGTGTTCGAGACCAACCCGTTTGAGGCTTGTATTGTCCTAGGCCATGTGCAGGACAAGGACGGCCAGAAGATGAGCAAGCACAAGGGCAATGTGGTGGACCCATGGAGCGTTTTGGATAAGCAGGGCGCCGACGCGGTGCGCTGGTATTTCTACTCCAACAGCAGTCCCTGGCTGCCCAACCGATTCTACGACGAAGCGGTCAGCGAAGCTCAGAGAAAGTTCATGGGCACACTGTGGAACACCTATGCTTTCTATATTCTCTATGCCGAGATTGATGGATTTGACCCGACGAAATATACGCTGGAAACGGACAAGCTGCCGCCCATGGACAAGTGGATTCTGTCCAAGCTGAACACGCTGGTTTTAAATGTGGAAAAACATCTGGATAACTACCGCCTGACCGAACCGGCCAGAGAGCTGAACAAATTTGTGGATCAGCTTTCCAACTGGTACGTGCGGAACGGCCGCCAGCGGTACTGGGGCGAAACGATGACGCAGGACAAGATTAACGCCTATATGACGCTGTACACCGTCCTTGAGACCCTTTCACGCGTCATTGCGCCGTTTACGCCGTTTATGGCCGAAAGCATCTACCAGAACCTCGTGCGGAGCGTGGACAAAAATGCGCCCATCAGCATCCATCTTTGCAGTTTCCCCAAGGCCAACGCCGGAATGATTGACGCGGCACTGGAAGTCAATATGGAGAAGGTTCTGGATATCGTGACGCTGGGACGCGCGGTGCGCAACAAAACCGGTGTGAAGAACCGTCAGCCGCTCTCTGAGATGATTGTTTCGGGGGAAGCTTTGCCCGACATGTTCACCGAAATCATCAAGAACGAGCTGAACGTGAAGGCTGTTCGATACGGCGCGGACATGAACGAGTTTATCGCGTATAATCTAAAACCGCAGATGCGCACGCTGGGCCCGAAATACGGTCAGGCGCTGAACGCCATCCGCACACACCTTTCCGAGGCGGACGGCAACGCGATTGTCGGCACAGTACGGAGCGGAAAAACCTATATGTTCGACGCGGCGGGAACGATGGTAGAACTCACCGAAGAAGACCTTCTGATTGAGACCGGAGAAAAGGCCGGATTCGCCTCCGAAACCGAAGGCGAGCTGACGGTGGTGCTGGATACCAACCTGACCGAAAGCTTGATTGCCGAAGGCTATGTGCGCGAGCTGGTCAGCAAGGTGCAGACCATGCGTAAGGAAGCCGGATTTGAAGTGACCGACCATATCCGCCTGTATATTGCTGCCGACGCGGCGCTGATGCAGGTGGTCGCCGAGAACCGGGAAAAAATCTTAAAAGAGGTTCTGGCCGATGATCTGGCCGATACCAAACCTCCCAAAGGTTATCCCAAGACATGGGATATCAACGGCATTGAAGCTGATGTGGTTGTGGAAAGAATCTAATCGAAACTATACTAAAAGCCCGATAACCTTATCGGGCTTTTTTGATACAAAAAAAGAAGCTTCTTTTTCAGAAGCCCCTTTATCGTTTTAATGATATTTATTCTTCCGCACCGGCCAGCATCATGATGGCGTTAGCCGTAATCTGCGCGCATTTTAGCAGGGTTTCGACGCGAATGTATTCGTCCGGCCCGTGCTCCACATGCGGTTCGCCGGGGAACAGCGCGCCGAAGGACACCGCGTTATCGAATGCGCGCGCGTAGGTGGCGCCGCCGATGGCGATGCAGTAGGCTTCTTCGCCGGTCGCTTCGGTGTAGGCCTGTTTCAGCGTGGTGACCAGTTCACTGTCCTCGGGGACATGGATGGCGCGGATGCTGTGACGGATGTCGATGGTGAAGAAAGCGCCAAAAGTCACATCCACTTTGTCCATCATCTCCTGCTGGGTGAAGGTGACGGGGTAACGGATATCAATGACCACTTCAATTTCGGATGCGTCCATATTGATGATACCGACATTCAAAGTCAGTTTGCCGCTGATGTCATCTGCCAGTTCCAGTGCGGTGCCTTCGCCGTTATAATTTCTGCCGATGATGGAGGCCAGGAATCCGATGGGCTCCTTGACGGTACCGGCGGCCAGAGGCAGGGTTTCCAGAAACATGATGAGGTTGACGCCGGCGTTAAAGCCGTCCTCAGGCAAAGAGCCGTGCGAGGCCAGACCGGCGGCGGTCACTCGGATGCCGTCTTCTGAAGAGGTTACCGAAATCGCGTAGGGCTTGTCCTGATTAAAGCGATCGGCCGCATTTGCAATGGTGTCAAAATCGCCGTCCAAAATACATTCGGCGCCGTTCGGCACAATATTCGGCCGTTTGCCGCAGGAAAAGGTACGGACATGGATGCCGTCCGATTCGGAACAGGTCACGGGTTTTTTTAAGGATAGATGCAGGACACCCTTTTCGGCGTTGATGACCGGGTAGTTGGCGTCCGGCGAAAAAGCGACAGAGGGCAGCGTCTTGTTGGCTTTATAGAAATCCATATCCGACCACGTTGATTCCTCGTCACAGCCGAAAATGAGACGCACTTTTTTCTTGAGGATGACGCCGTTGTCGCTCATGGCTTTCAGCGCAAACAGGGCGGCCACAGCCGGGCCTTTGTCATCGATTGAACCGCGGCCATAGATTCTGCCGTCGGCGATGGTGCCGTCAAACGGGGGGTAGGTCCAGCCGTCGCCCGCTGGAACCACGTCGATATGCGTCAGAACCGCCACAATATCGTCGCCCTCGCCGTAGTCGATATAGCCAAGCTGCCCGAACAGGTTCACGCAGTCCAGGTCCATATCTTCGGCGGTACTCATGATAAACATCAAAGCATCAAAAATGCCCTTGCCATACGGCCGGTTGGGCTCGGGCTCGGACAGAACACTTTCTATGCGAAGGAAGCGGATGAGCGTATCGATCATCTCTTCTTTATATAAATTCATTGCGATCATGTTTGGCATATTCTATTAACCTTTCCATCTCCTCTTTGCCATTAACCTATTATACAAAAAAATCGTCCGCAAATCCAGCAAATTGATTCTGAAAGCCGTTTATTTTAAAAAACGGATGGGAAACCGATTGCCGAACGCAGGTTGATAAACTATAATATAGCCGAGATTATACCGTATACAGAATCAAAAAGCCAGAAGTTTCCGGCAAAAGTAATGTAAACAATCTAATCA